>Ga0265780_10004204_pt1 | contig 18633 bp, 10 predicted proteins | sample P1T30metagenome_FD_192432 | JGI IMG/M metagenome (GOLD analysis project Ga0265780, IMG submission 192432) | Plant litter microbial communities from East Loma Ridge, Irvine, California - P1 T30 | ecosystem: Environmental > Terrestrial > Plant litter > Unclassified | place: USA: California...
GGGCGACCCGGAACAGACGCAGGAACTGCTGCAGCGCTTTCGCACCGAGGCCCAGGCCGCCGGCCGCCTGATGCATCCCAATATCGTGGCGGTGCACGAGTACGGCGAAGCGAGCGACCTGGCCTATATTGCGATGGAATTCGTCGACGGCCGCCCGCTGTCGGAACTGAGCGGCGCCCAGGCCTGCGCCCTGCCCCAGGTGCTGGCCTGGATGCGCGACCTGCTGGCGGCGCTCGCCTATTCGCATGCCCACGGCGTGGTCCACCGCGACATCAAGCCGGCCAACCTGCTGGTCACGCGCGACGGCCGCATCAAGGTGGGCGACTTCGGCATCGCCCGCATCGAGTCGTCCACGCTGACCCAGACCGGCGCCATGCTCGGCACGCCCAGCTATATGTCGCCCGAGCAGTTCCGTGGCGAAGCCATCGACAGCCGCAGCGACCTGTTCTCGACCGGCGTGGTGCTGTACCAGCTGCTGACCGGCCAGCGTCCGTTTTCCGGTTCCACCGCAGTCGTGATGCAGCAGGTGCTGACCCACAGCCCGGCGCCGCCGTCGCGCCTCAATCCCCTGCTGCCGGCGACGCTCGACGCGGTGGTCATGCGCGCGCTGGCCAAGACGCCAGAGGCACGCTTCGCCGACGCCGCCGACTTCCTGCAGGCGCTCGAGGCGGCTGCCGCAGCGCCAGCGCCGGATGCCGACGCCACGGTGATGCTGTCCGTGCGCCCGGCGTCGTCCGCGGCCACGCCCGAGTCGTCCGGCCTCACGGCCGACCTGACGGCCTGGAAGCTGGCCGCGCTGCCGCAGCTGGAAGCCTTGCTGACGGCGCAGATCGGTCCCGTCGCGCGGCTGCTGCTGCGCCGGATCGCGGCCGACGCGCCGGACTTCGCCACCCTGGGGGAACGGCTGCTGGAACACATTCCCTCGCCCGCCGCGCGCGCCGATTTCGCGGCCGGCCTGGCGGCGCTTACGGAGCAACTGGACGACGCGCCGGCCACCGGCGCGGATGGCCCGGAGGAGCCCGCGCCGGCAACCGCCAGCACGGCGCCGCCGGCCCTGGACCAGGCCTTCGGCGCCGCGCTGGCGCAGCTGCTGGCGGTGGAGATCGGACCGATCGCCGCCATCGTCGTCAAGCGTGCGCTGCCCCAGGCCCAGGGCCGCACGGCGCTGGCCGAGCTGGTGGCGCGGCAGATCGAGGCGCCGGCCGCGCGCGCGCGTTTCCTCGCTGCGGCGGGTGCGCTGACCGGTCCGGATTGAATCAGTCGGGCGCCTGGACCAGCATCTCGCCCAGGGTCGATGGGTCCGGCAAGGCGGCGCGCAGCACCAGGGTCGGCGCCGTCCCGGGCTCGCCCTCGGTCCAGAACACGGCCCGGCAGCCGAGGGCTTCGGGGAACGCCGACACCGCCGCCAGCGCCTGGCACGGCGGCCCGCCCAGGCGCGCCAGCGCCAGCTCGAGTTCATCCACCCCCAGGTCGCCCCACATCGCGCATACGGCCAGGTCGGCCAGGCGGTCGAACCAGTCCATGCCGTTTGCGGCCAGGTCGAGCAGGCAGGACGTCGAATGGTCGTGCGGCGCGGCCAGGGTCAGCGGAAAATGGCGTCCGACCCGGTCGAGGCTCGGCAGCAGTACGCCGGCCATCGCGGCTTGTCCGCACACGCCTGGCGCCAGCACGAAGCGCCACAGCGGCGCGTGCAGGTAGCGATCTGGCCATTGGGCGCCATGGCGCGCACGGCCCGCGTATATTCCCTGCTGCAGCCAGGTATCCCAGGCCGCGACGAAGTCGAGCGGCAGGCGGCGCTGCACGAAGTCGCCGTGGCTGGCCAGCTTGCCGAACAGGCCCGGCGTGGCCACACAAATGCTCATAGCGCAGCCGGGCACACGAAGCCCGTGACGTCGCGCCGGAATGGATTGATCACGCTGCCCGCGGTCAGCTCCCAGCTCGCCTTGCGGCCATCCAGGCTCAGGCCGAGGCGGTAGCGCTCGGGCTGCAGCGGCTCGAGCACGCCGCGGTCGACGGTGCGCAGCCAGGCCCACGGGCCGTCGTTGCGCAGCTCCGCCGCGACGCCCGGCGCCGACAACCGCACCCCGCCATTGCCCTTGCCGCTGGGGAGCAGCAGGGACACCGCCGCCTGGCCGGCGGCGGCCACTTCCTGGCCGTCGATCTCGAACCTGGCGCTCGCGATGGCGGGGTCGACCGCGAGCGGGCGCAGCGTGAAACGCAGCGTGGGCTGGCGCGCGCCGCCAGCGAAGAACATATCGCGCAGGCGCGCCCCGCGCTGGAAGGCGTCGAGCGCCGCTTGCGATGCGCCGGCCAGGCCGCCCGCCGCGCGCCAGCGCCAGCGCGCGCCGCCCATGTCGACGAAGGTGGCCAGGTTGCGCGTGAAGAAGTCGTCCATCAGGCCGGCGGGCGCGAAGAACTTGCCGAAATCGTCGGCGGTGGCGTCCCGGGCGCTGGCGCGGTCGACCGGATAGCGCCCGGCGATGGCGTCGCGGCAGAACTGCGCCGGCCCGGCATTCCACAACGCGTTCAGGCGCGCGCGCTCGCCGCCCTGGGCCAGGCCGGCGCCGGCGTCGTGGATGCCCTTGAACATGACCGGCAGCGGCGCCGCCTGCCCTTCCCCGGCGCGCTTGAGGCGCACCAGGGCGTCCGGCGCCGGCGCCGGCGCCCCGCTGCGGCGCGCGCCTTCGGCGGCGTCGAAATACAGCGCGGCGTCCCTGACCAGGGCCAGCATCTGCTCGAGCTGGGTCGGCGCCGGGCCCTTGACGAGCCGGTGCAGCGGCGCGAAGTGCGTATCCACCGGATGCAGCCGTGGCGGCGGCGCGCTCTGCTGCGGGGCGCCGAACACCGCCTGCAGCTGGCGCCGCGCCTTGCCGAACTTGTCCTGCACCAGCTTGCCGACGCCGGGCGGCAAGCCGTCGGCCTTGACTGCGGCCAGCGCCGTCTCGCGCGCGGCGCCGGCCAGCAGGGTGCGCAGGGCCGAATCGGCGCCGCCCAGCGCGTTGCTGACGCGCGCCGCGTCGTCCAGGCTGGCCAGCGGCGCCAGCCGCAGGTCGCCCAGGAAGACATCCCAGGCGCGGATGTAGTCGGCAAAATACAGCTGCAGCACGGCCTCGCGCGCCGCCGCCGCACCCTGCGCGCCGCCACTGGCTTCACGCCGCGCCAGCACCCAGTCGTCGCGCGCGATGTCGGCCACCGCGAGCCAGCTCAGTTGGGCGAAGCGGCGGTAGCCGGCCACGCTGTACAAGCCGTTCACGCCGCGTCCCAGCGGCTCGCCGCTGGCGCGCGCCAGCACGCCCGAGGCATCGCGCCCGAGCGCGCGGCTGACGCTGAACTCGGGCAGCGCCTCCTGCGCTACCTGGCGCTTCGCCACGCCGTAGATGCGTTCGGACAGCGACATGCCTTCCAGCGCCTGGCGCGCCTGCGCCACCAGCGCCGCGTCGAGCTGCACCGGCTCGGGCGCATCGTCCTGCTCCAGCAGCGCCTCCAGGTGCGCCGCCAGCTGCGCGCGCTCGTCCGCGCCGGCCTGCGGCAGGCTGCGCTCCCAGTCGACCTCGACCCAGGCCTGGACCGCGGCGGGATCGAAGTGCTGGCGCTGGCCCAGCATCAGGTACACCCGCAGGGTCTCGTACAGCAGGTCCAGGCCGCCGGCCTCGCCCCGGCGCAGCACGTTTTCCATGCGCGCCACGATGCGCGTCTCGAGGGTGTTGCGCAGCAGGCGCCGGTAGGCGGCCTGCGCGCCGTCGCCCAGCTTCTCGCCCTGGTACAGGCCCATGCGCTCGAGCAGCGCCACATCGCGCTCGCGCTCGTCATACCCGGCGGGCAGCGCGCGCGCCGACGCCAGGAGCGGCAGCACGCCCAGCTCGTCGCCGTCGAGCGGCGCGCCCGCGGCCTGGCGCGCCAGCGCGGCGACCGCCGCATCCGACTCCTCGACCAGGTGCGCATTACGCAGGTAGCTGATGCTCAGGGCCGTGGCCAGGAGCAGTGCCAGCGTCGCGCCGCCGACCAGGATGCCCCATTGCAGCTGGCGGCGGCGGCGCTCGGCGCGCGGGTTCAGGCCGGCCAGCCCCGCTTCGCGGAAGATCACGTCGCGCATCAGGCGCGTCAAGAAGTAACTGCGCCCGCTCTCCGGCCGGGGTGGCAGCGCGCGGCCCCCCAGGCCGAACGATGCCGCCAGCGACGACATCACGCGGTCGATCGGGCTGCCCTCTTGCGTGCCGCTGGTGAAGTAGACGCCGCGCAGCAGCGCCGGCTGCTCGAAGCGGTTGGCCGCGAACACCGCCTGCAGGAAGCTCGCCAGCGCTTCTTCCAGCGCCGCGAACTGGCGCGGAAAGCCGTGGATCAGGGCGCGCCGCCCGAGGTCGCGTTCCTGCTGCATGCGCTCGAGCAGCCGCGCCTGCAACTGGGTCTCGAGGGCGCGGAACTCGGCCGGGAAAGCCGCCAGTACCCTGGCCGGCACGCCGCTGTCGGCCAGCGGGAACGTCATGCCCCAGACCTGGGCCCGCTCCTCGCGTCCGAGCGGTTCGAAGAATTCGGTGAAGCCGGCCAGCAGGTCGCTCTTGGTGACGACGACGTACACCGGGAACGCCAGCCCCAGACGCTCCTGCAGTTCCTGGATGCGGGCGCGCACCGCGCGCGCCTGGGCTTCGCGCGCGGCGCGCGGCTGCAGCAGCAGGTCGGCCACGCTGATGGTCACGATCGCGCCGTTGATCGGACGCCGTGGACGGTGCTTGCGCAACAGGCCCAGGAAGCCGCCCCAGGCCGCGCGGTCGACCTCGAGCTGGCTGTCCTGGGTGGTATAGCGTCCCGCGGTATCGAGCAGCACCGCCTCGTCGGTAAACCACCAGTCGCAGTGGCGGGTGCCGCCGATGCCGCCGATGGCTTCCGGACCGAGCGCCTCGGCCAGCGGGAATTCGAGCCCGGAGCGGGTCAGCGCCGTGGTCTTGCCGCTGCCCGGCGCCCCGACGAACACATACCAGGGCAGCTCGTACAGGTAGCGGCCGCGCATGCGCCAGCCGGGGTTCGCGGTGCGCAGCACGGCCAGCGCGGCGCGCATGCGCTGGCCGAGTGCGGCCAGGTCGGCCGCCGCCGGGTCGGATGGCATGCCGGCCGCAGCCGTCGATGCAGGCGATGCGGGCGGCGCCATGCCGTCCATCAGCGCGCGGTGACGGCGCCGCGCCAGCCACAGGCGGGCGGCGAACCAGGCGGCCGCCAGCGCCATGAGCAGTGCGATCAGCATCCAGCGCAGGGCGGAGCCGGCTTCCAGCAGCGGTGCCCAGAACCAGATCAGGAGGGCCAGCAAGGCCAGTGCGGCCAGGGTCGGGATCCACGGCTTGCGCAGCCAGTGGGGGATGAAGCGTTTCATGGAATTCTCATTCAAAGCCCACCGCCGGTGGCGGCGCGGTGGACGCGGTGGGAACGGTGTACGCGGTGGGCGCCATGACGACGATGTCGACGCGCCGGTTGCGCGCGCGGTTGGCGGGGCTGTCGTTGGGCGCCACCGGCTCGGTATCGGCGCGGCCTTCGCTGGTGAAGCGCCCGACGCCGCCGGCGCGTTGCGCCAGCAGCGTCGCGACCGTGCGCGCGCGCGCCTTCGACAGGTCGAAGTTGGACGGCAGGCGCGCCGACAGCGAAGGCCGGGTATCGTCGGTATGGCCGATCACCACCACCCTGCCCGGCTGGGTGCGCAGCACGTCGCCGATGCGCTCGAGCACCGGCAGCAGGCGGCCCGACACCTCGTCGCTGCCCGGCGCGAAGCCACCGTCGCCGCGCAGGGTCAGCACCGCGCGCTCGGCGTTGCCGCTCACGCTGACCTGCCCGGCGGCGATCTCGAGCGCCAGCGCGCCGGCCAGCGGCGTCGGGCCGGGCGCCGGCGCCGGCGCGGCCAGCACACGCGCCGGCGGCGCCGCGCGCAGCGCTGCCATGCGGGCATAGACCGGATCGGAAGTGCGGTTGAGCAGCGCGCCATAGGTGAGCTGGAGCAGCAGCAGGACTACCCCGGCGCCCACCGCCATCACCCACGGTGGCCAGATCAGCATGCGCGGCTGCGCCTGTTCGTGGCCGCGCCAGTGCGGCGACAGGTCGTGCTCGCGCGGGCCGCGCTGCTGGGTGATCAGCGCCAGCAGGCGTTCGCGCAGCAGCGCCAGCTGCTCGTGGCCGCGATCCAGCACCCGGTAGCGCCCCTCCAGGCCCAGCGCCAGGCACAGGTACATCAGTTCCAGCACGTCCAGGTGGCGCTGCGGATCGGCGCTCAGCCGCTGCAGCACCAGGAAGAATTTCTCGCCGCCCCAGGCCTCGTTGTGGAACTCCACCAGCAGGCTGCGCCGGCCCCACACCCCGCCGCCCCAGGGCGTGCTCGAGATGGTCTCGTCGACCAGGGTGCACAGCGCGTAGCGCGCCGCGGCGATGGTCTCGGCGTCGATGCGGGCGTCGCGGGCCTCGTTTTCGAAGCGGCGCAGCGCCTCGCTCAGCTGGGCGTGCAGCGCCGCCAGGTCGGGCACGCGCGCCAGGGTGCGCAGCGGCGCCACCAGGTCCAGCAGCGGCGCGGCGGCGCGCGCCAGCGGGTTGAGGCCGACGCCGGGCGGCGCCGGCGGCAGCGGCCGGCTGGCCGGCAGGACCGGCGCGGAGGCGAAGGTGGGCGCCGACGTGGATGCCGGCGTGGCGGCCGGCGGCGGCCGGCGGCCCGGCCGCGGGACCAGCAGGGTGCGGTCCGGGTCCTGCCCGGCGTCGTGGGATTCGTGTGGATTCATGTCAGGAAGCCTGGTTGCGGATCGCCCAGAACTGCATCTGCAATCCCGGGAAGCTGCCTGCGATATGCATGGCGAAGCCGGCGGAGTTGGACAACTGCTGCCAGTAGTCGCTGCCGCGGTCGAGTTCGAAGTAGGTGTAGCCGGCCAGGTAGGGCAGCTGGCGCGGCGCGACCGGCAGCGGACGCAGCGCGATGCCGGGCAGCTGCAGGTTGACCAGGTCGCGGATGGTCTCCACCGAGCCGATCTTGACCTGCGGCGGGAAGCTGCCGCGCACCGCTTCCGGCGCCAGCTGCGCCTGCACCGCCAGGATGAAGGTGGCCGCATGCAGCAGCGCGCGGTCGGGCAGCACCGCCACCCGGATGCCGAACTGGCGCTCTTCGAGCGGGATCGGCACCGCGTGCGGGTCCATCACCGCCGACAGCGAGCGGCGCAGGTCGAGCGTCAAAGGCGCGAAGCTGGCGTCGAGCGCATCGTGGCGGTACACCGGATAGGGGCTTGGCCGCTTGTCGGCGCGGGTGAAGGTGGCCAGCTCGCCGGCCAGGCGCACCAGCTCGCGGTACAGCGCTTCCGGATGCAGTCCGCTCATGCCGGCCAGGTGCGCCACCAGCGGCTGGCTGCGGTTGAGCAGCTGCAGCAGCAGGAAGTCGGCGATATCGGCGGCGCCGGCTCCGGTCGGCTGGGCCAGGCGCGCGGCCAGGGCTTCGCCGCGCTGGTGCAGCAGGCCGAGGAGCTCGTCGAGGAAGCTCCCCAGGGCCGGCGCCGCGCGCACGTCGAGCGCCGGCGGACAATAGGACGGATCGAGCACGACCCGGTTGTCGGCGCGCCGCTCGATGACGCGCGCCACGCCCAGCGTGACCCAGGCGTCGGCCACCTCGCTCGCCAGCGCCAGGCGCAGGCGCAAGGCGCCCACCGTCACCTGGGCGCTGCTGTCCAGGCCATTGCTGTCCCAGACCTCGACCTCGGCGCTGCGGTGGCGGGCGAAGTTGTCCAGCCCGTGGCTGTCGTCGACCTCGGGCACGCCATGGCGCCGCACCGGCAGCGCCAGCACGATCATGACATCGCGCGCGTCTGGCGGGATATCGATCGGCAGCGGCAATTCGTCGTCGCCCGGGACGCCGAACGGGGTGCCATCGGGCAGCACGCCGCCGAAGGCCGCCAGCGCCAGCTTGCCCAGCGCCAGCGCCTGCTCGTCGATTGCGAGCCGCGACACGCCCCAGGCATAGGGCCGCAGTGCGCCGACACGCGCCTCGAGCTGGGTTGCCAGGTAACGGTCATGCTGCTGGAGGTGCTGGGGCTGGAGCAGCATCCCTTCCGACCACACTACTTTGCTTTGCCACGCCATGGGGTTTCTCAGGAATCAGGGTTGGACGAAGGTTGCCCGGCGCGCAGGCGCTCGACCTGCTGCGCATAGGCGCTCGAAAACTTTTCGCCGAACAGGCGCTGCAGGTCTTCGTCGGCGTCGCGCGCCAGCTCGCCGTAGGAGTCGACCAGGCGATCCCACATGCGCGCCTTGCGGCTGGCCGGCAGCAGCTTGTCGAAGCGTCCGGGTTCATGGAAGCGTCCCTCGATGCGCGCCGGGTCGAAGCGCTGCACGACGGCGCCCAGCGCGGCGCGCATGCCGGCGATCACGGCCAGCTCGTGCGCCTTGAGGTCGTCGAAGGCGCCCTGCACCGCCGCCTGCGGCGCCAGGTAGCCGGGCAAAGCGGCGCCGAGCATCTGGCCCAGCGCACTACCGGCATCGGGAAAGAACTTGAGCGGATTGTTGGCGCGCGCGGCGATCATCGTCATGTCGATATGGCTCTCGCGCTTGGTCAGCGCGCGCGCCACCAGCACGTCCATGGTGCCGGCGGTAAGGCCGCGCAGCAGCTCGCCGGCCAGCCGCGCCAGCTCCTCGGGCGCATGGCTGGTGCGCAGCTGCGGCAGGCCCAGGCCGTCGAGCAGGGCCTGCAGCACGGCGCTATCAAGGGCGGGCGGCGGCGCTAATGCCGCGGGTGCTGGCGGCGCGGACGGCGACGGCGGTGGGGGCGGTGGCGCAGCAGGTGGCGCGGGCGGCGGCGCGGCCCGCTGCAGGTCCGCCAGCGGATCGTAGTCGGCCGGGATGGCGGCAAACACCGGCGGCGGCGCAAATGCCTGGCGCTCCGGGGGCGCATGGTCATGCTGGGCGGCAGGCCAGGCGCCGCGCGGCGCCTGGCCTGCGACGCCGGACAGGCCCAGGCCCAGCGGATCGTCGCCGCCCGCGGCGGCGGCGCCATCGAGGATGCGGGCGCCGGCCAGGCTGTCCGGCGGCCCGGGATCGCGCGGCGCCGGCGGCCAGGCCGGCGCGGGACTGGGGATTGGATTGGGCGCCGGCGCCATCATCGTGGCGTCGTCCGCGGCCGGCGCCACGGCCGGCGCTTCCAGCACCGCCTGCAAGACATAGTCGCCGACCACGATGCGGTCGCCGTCGTCCAGCGCGACCTCGGACCCGGCGCCGAGCGGACGGTCGTTGACGATGCTCGGGTTGCTGCCCGCATCGGTCAGGTAGTAGCGGCCATCGCGCAGCGTCACGCTGGCGTGGCTGCGCGACACGTACTTGTCCGGGTCGTCCAGCACCAGCCGGTTGCCCGGGGCGCGCCCGACCATGCCGCCTTCGGCATCGAACTCGGCCTCGAGCGGTTCAGGCGGCGGCTGGTCGCGGTAGCTCAGCACATGCAGTCGCAGTTTCATGTCGTTTCCTTGGCATTTTCATCATCGGCGGTCCACATGGCCGACAGGCGGCCGACGAGGGCCGCACCACAGACTTACGCGAGGGATGGTGAGTTGGACGCAGCGTCGTCCGCGAGAGCCGGCTGGCCCTGGGCGGCTCAGCGCTTGCCGTCGTCGGCTTCGCGCGGCGCGACCGGCGGCGCGCCGGGCCGGATGGTGGCGGCCAGCACCGCGGCGTTGACCGCGGTGGATGCCGACGGCATCGGCAGCGGCATCGTCGAGCCGACGATCACCGCCGGCCCCACGCTGAGAAACGCGGCGCCGGCCTTGAGCGTGATATTCGCGCCAGCTTCGATGACCACGTTCATGCCAGCCTTGATGTGCACGGTCTGGCCGGCGTACAGCGCCGACTTCATGCCGCCTTCGACCACCATGTTCAGGGCCGCCTCCTGCGTTGCCGAGCCGCCGGCCTCCTCGCGGCGGTCGCCCTTGACCTTGAGGTGGCGGTCGCCATCGACCTGCGTAAAGCTGTCCTTGGCGACCATGGTGTGGTGCTCCCCGCCGATCCAGGCCAGTGTGTCGCGGCGCACGCGCTGCTCCAGGTCGCGCGCTGCGTGCATATAGAACTGCTCGGCGCCCTTCTTGTCCTCGAAGCGCAGCTCGTTGTAGGCGCCGCCGCCCTTCGAGCTGTTCGACCGGATAGTCGACCGGGTCTGCCCCGCCGGCAGCGCATACGGCGGCATGGCGTCGCCGTTGTAGACGCAGCCCGTCACCAGCGGCCGGTCCGGGTCGCCCTCCAAAAAGCTGACCACCACTTCCATGCCGACGCGCGGCACGAACTGCATGCCCCAGCCCTTGCCGGCCCAGCCCTGCTGCACCCGCACCCAGCACGAGCTGGTCTCGTCAGCCTTGCCGTCGCGGTCCCAGTGGAACTGCACCTTGATGCGGCCGTACTGGTCGGTCCAGATCTCTTCGCCGCTTTTGCCCACCACCATGGCGGTCTGCGGCCCCTGCACCACCGGCTTGATTGCGCCTGCCGGGGCGCGGTAGCTGTGCTCCTTGCCGATCGCCTCGAACACGCAGTGGAAATCCATGCCCTCGTTCGACCCGTCGGTGCGGTAGTTGTTGCCGGAGACTTCAAGCTGCGCCGCCGTGATCAGGAAGGCGCGGTTCTGGTCGCTGCGCGGATGCTCGGCCAGGGTGAACAGTGCGCCGACCGTCAGGCCGCGCGCATTGCCGGCGGCCTCGATGCGCTCGCCTTGGCCGTGCAGGGCCTCGATGCGCGCGCGTGCAAAGCCGTTGCCGACACCGGCAGCCGTGTAGCGCCCCGGATAATCGTAGTGCTCATAGCGCCGCTGGTCGAACGGCGCCGGAACGTTGGCCTTGGCCATCAGGGCGCCACTGGTGCTGGCCGAGGCCTTTTCGAAATCGAAGTCGTTGAGCGTGACGACGCTGGGCTGGATCTCGCCGCCGGGGGCGAAGCGGGTCACGGTTTCCTTCAGCGGATCGCGGCCCTGCTCTTCGTCGCGGAACAGGATGGTGGCGTAGCCGCCCACGGCCTGGTGCGCGCCGTAACTGTCGGCCAGCACCATCGTGTGGGCGCCGTCCTGGTGCGTGAAATAGAAATAGATGCCCTCTTCTTCCAGCAGGCGGCAGACGAAATTGAAGTCGCTCTCGCGGTACTGCACGCAGTAGGTGCGCGGCGCCGGCGTGTTCGAGAGCAGGCCGTCCTTCAGCGACACCAGGCCGCCGTAGTCGGCCACCACCGCCTTGACGATATCGAGCGCGCTCTTGTCCTGGAAGATGCGGCAATTGGTGGCGCGCGTCAGCAGCCACAGGGCCGGATGCACGACCGCCCGGTAGGACGGCTTGTCGTCGCGCCAGCCCTGGTAAGAGAACTGGGTGACGATGCCGTGGAAGTGGCGCTGCCCCCCTTCCGGCAGGTCGATGCTGACGGTGAGGTCGGTGCCCAGGACGTCGGCGATGCGGATGTCGCCGCGCTCGGAGGCCAGCTCGAGGTTGAACTCGGACAGGCGCCCCAGCGCTTCGCTGCAGTGCATGCGCTTGAACAGCAGGACGTCGGCGCCGAGGACGGTCTTGACGGAGACCTCGCGCTGGGCTTGGGTGGGCAGGATGGACATGTAATCTGAGGGCGTGCGCCAGGGTTGCTGATTCAGGGGACCGGCAGGGCCAAGCGATTGTTGGCCATGCCCGCGTCCATCGACATACGCAGGCCCTGCCAAGGTGGATGCACTGCACGCGCATGATTGCGTTTATCGGCGGCCCGCGCGACATCGACGATGAAGCAATCCATTGCCTGGGTCGTTTCCCTGGCTTGCTATGTCTCCCAGACTGGTTCAGTCTTGAACTCCTGCATGACCCGGCCGATGATTGTTTCGGCCGCCTTCAATTCCTGCGGGGTGGCGGTCTGCGCCGTCGTTTTGGTACCAGCGGAGTTACATCCATTATGTCCAGGAACCAGGTTAGCGTCGTACCAGCAAACACGCCTGCGAAACGCGCTGGTGAATTTCCCCCCGCGCACGCTCTCCATATTCAGCATGGCGGTTTCAAGCGCAGCCCAGGGAACCACGTGACAGACAGGAGGCTTGCGTGGCTTGCCGTGCGGGGTCGACTTCGCATTTTGTTCGATGCCAAGTGCATTGAGCACGATCATCTGATTGGGAACCGTACATCCTGGCTGTCGACACTGAATGGCGAAATTCGTTCCCTGTGGCGTACGAGGCCCATACACGATGTTCCAGGTCGTCGTTAGCTGGGCGGGCCGTCCTTCGAGCGACTGAATATAGTCGGCATCGCCACTACCCTCATCGTTATCGTCCGCTCCCGGATCCAGCATGCTGATCTCGTTATCCAGCTCTGCCAGAAATTCCTGCATTTCATTGGATACGGATTGAGCCGGAACACGTGCCCGCTGCGACCTGCGCGGTGGCGCCGCAACAAGCACTTGCTGGCGCAATGTTTTAATTGATGTTTTGGAGCTTTTCCCGGCCTGAGCCTTCCCAGTAACCGCGGCTTTTTTTGTTCCGGAACTCGCGACTGTCTTTACCATCTCGCCACCTTTCGCCGTCCATCCTATTCGCCTGCCATTGGCTATCGCTAACCCAGCAGTTCAATTCTGATCGCTCCACTGAACGTGCCATCGAGCAGAGGGCTGGCATTGGCCAGGCGGGCTTGGCTGACCCTGATCCCCTCTCCGCTGCGCGCGGCAACGGCTTCCCTGATATCGTAATTCCGGTAGTAGGTATCGTCGCCTGCCAGGAATTGCATGACTACAAACCCATTGATGCGGGTGACCCCACAATTGCGCTTGTTTCCGGGACTAATGAGGTGGTTATCAACCATGAGCTGGCGATGGTCATGACGGTTCTGCACTTCATTATTTGTCAAACTCAGGGTCTGAGCTGACCTCCCCAGTGCATTAAACTCCTTGAGTCGGCACAGGATACGAAATTGCTGCTTGAGCCTGCTCGCAATACTGTTATAGAGATCTGCCTCATTGATCCCGGGATTACCCGCCTGGCCAAGGCCTCCCACCGGCAACGTTCCTCCTGCGCGCGTGAGCGTTATCTGGAATTGATTTCCTATCGTGCAGTTGAAATTTCTATGCTGCCCAGGCCCGCCGCCAATGCCGACGACAATCTTGCCATCCGGATGCCAGGAATAATGGTATCTGGTCTGATGCGGGATATTCGTGTAGGTGTTCATGGACCTGAGTCTTTGCTTGCTCAATATTTCTCTCGCTTGGGCGCTGGTGATTCTTACATCCATGGACATTCCTTTATCAACAATAGTGAAGGGTCAAACGCGATTTAAGCCAATCGATATTCCGCAAGATCCGGCTTGCCCGGCTTGCTCAATAAGGCAGCTACAAGCGGCATGCGCGCAGGATCGTGTAGCAAGCCTAGGAATACAGTGCGTTGAAATCATGAATATCCCCCTCTTGTTTGACTTCCAGCCGTACTCCTCGCACGGTTTCCCCGACGAGCATTCGGCTGAGGAACTCCCGACTGATCTTCGGCAACATCGTATTGGTTAATATCGCATCGATCATCCGCCCTCCCGATTCGCCCTCGGTGCATTTCGACACCACCATCTTCACGACATCCTCTCCGTACTCGAACGGAATCCTGTAGCGCGCTTCGACTCGGCTCTTGATGCGGTTCAATTGCAGGCGCACGATCCGGCCCAGCATCGCGTCCGTCAGGGGGTAATACGGAATCGTCACCAGCCGGCCCAGCAATGCCGGAGGGAAGACCTCCAGCAACGGCTCGCGCAGGGCGCGGCCCATACTCTCGGGGTGTGGCACCAACTCCGGATCGCGGCACAGGCGCGAAATCACTTCGGTGCCGGCATTGGTGGTCAGGATGATCAAGGTGTTCTTGAAATCGATGAACCGCCCTTCCCCGTCTTCCATATAGCCTTTGTCGAACACCTGGAAGAACATCTCGTGCACGTCCGGATGCGCTTTCTCCACCTCGTCGAGCAGCACCACCGAATACGGCCGGCGGCGCACCGCCTCGGTCAATACCCCGCCTTCGCCATAGCCCACATAACCCGGCGGCGCGCCCTTCAGGGTCGACACCGTGTGCGCCTCCTGGAACTCGCTCATATTGATGGTGATGAGGTTCTGCTCGCCGCCATACAGCGCCTCGGCCAGCGCCAGCGCGGTCTCGGTCTTGCCGACGCCCGAGGTCCCCGCCAGCAGGAACACGCCGACCGGCTTGTTCGGGTTGTCCAGCCCCGCGCGCGAGGTCTGGATGCGCCGCGCGATCGTCTCCATCGCATGGTCCTGGCCGATCACGCGCTGGCCCAGGATGGCGGCGATGTTCAGGATCGTCTCCATCTCGTTGCGCGCCATGCGGCCGACCGGGATGCCGGTCCAGTCGCCGACCACCGCCGCCACCGCCTGGTAATCCACGGTCGGAAGGATCAGGGGCGCTTCTCCCTGGAGCGCGGCCAGCTGCAGCTGCACCACCTTCAGCCGCTCTTTCAACAGGCTGCGCCGGTCTTCATCCTGCGTCACTGCCGCAGCTGCGGCGCCTTCCAGCGGCAGGCCGCCATCGCGCAGCTGGGCACGCAGCGCCAGCAATTCATCGACCAGTTCACGCTCTTCGGCCCAGCGCCCTTCGAGCGCCGCCAACCGCTCGTGCTCCAGGCCCAGCGCGGCCTCGGCCTCGTGGGCACGCGCGCCAACGTCGATACCGATCGCGCCTTCGCGCCGGATGATGCCCATCTCGATTTCAAGCGCCTCGATGCGCTTGCGGCTGTCGTCGACCTCGGCCGGGGTGGCGTGCAGGCTCACGGCCACGCGCGCGCAGGCGGTGTCGAGCAGGCTCACGGATTTATCGGGCAGCTGGCGCGCCGGGATGTAGCGGTGCGACAGCTTGACCGCCGCTTCCAGGGCCTCGTCCAGGATCTGCACCCTGTGGTGCTGCTCCATGGTCGACGCCACGCCGCGCATCATGCGCACCGCCCGTTCCTCGTCCGGCTCGTTAACCTGGATGCTCTGGAAGCGGCGCGTGAGCGCCGGGTCCTTCTCGATATGCTTCTTGTACTCGGCGAAGGTGGTGGCGCCGATGGTGCGCAGCGTGCCGCGCGCCAGCGCCGGCTTGAGCAGGTTGGCGGCGTCGCCGGTGCCGGCCGCGCCGCCGGCGCCGACCAGGGTGTGGGTCTCGTCGATGAACAGGATCACCGGCTTGTCGCTGGCCTGGACGTCGTCGATCACCGCGCGCAGGCGCTGCTCGAATTCGCCCTTCATGCTGGCGCCGGCCTGCAACAGGCCGACGTCGAGCGCCAGCAGCCGCACGTCCTTCAGGGCTGGCGGCACGTCGCCGCGCGCGATGCGCTGGGCAAAGCCCTCGACCACCGCGGTCTTGCCGACGCCGGCCTCGCCGATCATGATCGGATTATTCTGGCGGCGCCGCATCAGGATGTCGACCATCTGGCGGATCTCGTCGTCGCGCCCGACGATCGGGTCCATCTTGCCGCTCCTGGCCTGCTCGGTCAGGTCGGTGGTGAATTTCTTGAGCGCTTCCTGCTTGCCCATCTGGGCCGGCGCGAGCGCGCCAGAGGCTTCGCCCGGCGCCGCTGCGGTGAATCCATCGCTGGCCGCCAGCTGCGCCTCGGGCGAATCGTCGAGCAAGGCGGCGAAGCGCTCCGACAGGTCCTCGGCCTTGATGCGCTCGAACTGGCGGCTGACCGCATACAGGGCGTTGCGCAGGTTCGCCGTCTTGAGCATGCCGAACAGCAGGTGGCCGCTGCGCACCTGGGATTCGCCGAACATCAGCGTGGCATACACCCACGCGCGCTCGACCGTTTCTTCCAGCTGCGACGACAGGTCGGTGACCGAGGTGGCGCCGCGCGGCAGGCGGTCGAGTGCGGCCGTGAGGTCGCGCGCCAGCACCGCCGCATCGAGCTCATAGTGGCGCGCCAGGCGGTGCAGGTCGGAATCCTGCAGCTGCAGGATCTGGTGCAGCCAGTGCACCATTTCGACGTAGGGATTGGCGCGCAGCTTGCAGAACACCGTGCTGCCTTCGATCGCGCGATAGCACAGCGCGTTGAGTTTTCCAAACAATGCGACGCGAGAGATCTCGGCCATGGTCGTTTCTTTCGTGAGGTCAGCCCGCGTGGGCTGCCGGGTTGATCAAGAGTTGACGGGCGTCGCGCGCGGCCGGGCCGCTGGCGAGCCAGGTGGTCCAGCCCAGTTGCCTGCCGCCCAGGGCCAGGCGCGGCACCTGTTCGCGCGCCAGCACCAGGCGCAGGTCCCAGTCCAGCGCCAGGCCGGCGTAGCCATTGACCCAGTCGACCAGCCGGCGCAGGCTGGCGCCGCCCGGCAACAGGCGCTGGTAGTCGGCATAGTCGAGCGGGCCGATCACGAGGCGGAACTTGTGCTGGCGGTCCCAGACCCGGGTGCCGATCACGGTCGACATGCCGAGGCGGTTACCGTGGTCGTGCGTGCCCATGCGGGTCTGGCCCTCGGGCGGGATCGCCATCCAGTGGCCGACGAACTGCTCGAGTTCGACCGGCACCCCGAAATAGGCGCGCAGGATCGCCACCAGCCCCGCCGCCGGGCGCCGCCCGTTCGCCATCAGGCCGGCGAAATGCAGCTTGGCGAAGTCGCCGATTTCGTCGCGCCCGCGCAGCGCCGGCGTGCCAATGCCGAACAGGCTGCCGACGTAGTCGCCGAAACGGTCGCTGTCCGGCCGATCGAGGCTGGTGGCCGGGTCGGCGCTGGCGCGGGCGCGGTAGAACAGCGACACCATCCGGTGGTGGAAGACGTCGAGGAAGGCGACCAGGGTGGCGTCATGGTGGTTGCGCACCCGCTCGCGCACGTACTCGGTCAGGTGCAGCGGCAGCGGCCCGTTGGGGCCGAGCAGGCCCGTGAAGTTCACCGTCAGGCGCGCCGGCCGTCCATGCGACGCCGGCCTCACCCCGGCCAGCGCGCCCGGCTCGAAGCCGAGCGACGGGTCTTGCCCGAAGCGCACCGTGTCGTCGCGTGGACGCAGCGCGGCGCCGATGCGGGGCCGGTCCGGATAGGCGTTCTCCAGCAGGCGCAGGGCCCCGTAGAAATCCATGCCGGCGCCGGCCTGTTCGATGCGGCGCGCGACGTCTACAGGATCGCGCATGCGCCTCCCCTGACCGGCCAGCGCATGATCTCCCCGCGGCCGCTGGTTCGCACCACGGTTTCGGTAAAGGCGTTGATCGACACATACTGGGCAAAGAAATGGCTCAGCACCGCGCCCAGCACGAAGGCGCCGGCGCCCTCGAATGCGGCGTCGTCCATGGTGACGGTGATTTCCAGCCCGCGCCCGAAGGCGATCGGACCGGGGGCAGGCAGGCGCCGCGTGATTCTGCGCGCCGCCACCGAGCGCACGCCCTCGACCTGGCGCAGGCTGGCGGTGTCGAGCGGATGGCAGTACAGCGCCAGCAGCTCGCGCAGCGCGCGCGCGCCCTGCTCCTGGTCGGTGTCGACCAGCGACAGGTAGTTCAGCGACAGCTGGTTGATCAGGCGCCAGGCATTGCCGCCTTCGGCGAACGAGGGGAACGGCTGGCTCGGTCCGCCCAGCACCCGCACCGCCCGCACCGGGCCGCCCTGCTCCAGGATGAAATCGGTCTTGCCCACGCCCAGCGGCATCGACAGCGGCAGGTCGCGGTTGGTGCACCACAGGACCAGGCCAAGCTGGCGCAGGTCGTGCCGGTATGGCGCCTCGCGCGCATCGACCAGCGAAATATAGGTCTCGCTGCCGACGTAGGAAGAGCGCGGCCCGCGCTGGCGCTGGCGCCCCGACAGCAGGCGCGGTTCGCGCCGGATTTGGTAGTAGGCCTGCTCGGGCGAACTCGCGGCCCCCAGGTCGCGCGCGCCGTACATCGGCTGGAACGCCTGTGCGGCGCCGGCCCCGTAGCCGGTCACGCTCTCGACCCGGTGCACCTCGAAGTCCATCGGCCGGGTGCGGTCGGCCAGCACATGGTATTCGGCGCGGTCATGGGCCAGGTCGATGCGGTCGGCGCGGCGCTGGAACAGGTTGACGGCCGGGGTGCAGTTGAGCGCGATATTGCTGGCGTCGAGCACCTGTTCCAGGCGTGCGTCGCCCTGGGACAGCAGCACCACGATCTCGATCTCCTGCTCGCCGCAGGCGCGTATCGCCGGCCCCAGGCCGGACAGCTCGACGAACAGGAAACGCTGGGCGAAGGCGAAATACTCCTGCAGCAGGCGATAGCCCTGGAAGCTGCGCTGGCCGCTGGGCAGCAGCGCGTCGTCCTCGCCAAAGCCGCGTGGCTGCAGCGCCGTCTTCGGCAGCGCCCAATGGCGCCCCGGGCGGCTGCCCGGCAGCACCAGCACGCCTTGGACCGCGGCCAGCAGCTTCTCGTAGATCCGGCCCGGCAGCTCGTCGCCGCCGCGCAGGTGCAGCACCAGGCGGTCCAGGGCGAGTGCGCTGAACGGGGCGTCGTTGGTGGTGCGCAGGCGCAGGCGCAGGCCGGCCCGCACGCCCGGGGGCAAGCGCGCATCGACGCCGTCGATGCTGCCGGCATGCGTGAAGAAGCGCGCCGCCACCAGCTCGATCGGCCACAGCGTGACGTCATGCGCGCTGCGGTATTCGCAGGCGCTGGCGTCATCCTTGCCCAGCACGCTGCGCAGGGCGGCGCCGCGTTCCACGCGGTAGCCCGGATCGAGCGCCGGATC
>Ga0265780_10004205_pt1 | contig 18631 bp, 16 predicted proteins | sample P1T30metagenome_FD_192432 | JGI IMG/M metagenome (GOLD analysis project Ga0265780, IMG submission 192432) | Plant litter microbial communities from East Loma Ridge, Irvine, California - P1 T30 | ecosystem: Environmental > Terrestrial > Plant litter > Unclassified | place: USA: California...
ATATAATCTTGTTCTGTCGCAGCAACAACGCGACAGACAAGCAAGACAGTGGTGGCTGTAGCTCAGTTGGTAGAGTCCAGGATTGTGATTCCTGTTGTCGTGGGTTCGAGTCCCATCAGCCACCCCACAGAATTCGTTTTTTATGCTAAGGGCTTGATTTCTAAGGAAATCAAGCCTTTTTCGCTTCTAGGCTAAAAAGAAGTGCTACACAGCTTGTAACCCAAACCTGTGGAGCAACCATGAAAACCCTTAGCGAAAATATCTACCTGCGCGGCAAGCACAATATGGTCTATGTGCGCCGCCGTATCCCCGCTGCTATCCGTTCGGCGTACCCGCTCAACACGACGCATATCGTGCGAAGCCTCGGCACTTCTGACATACGCGAAGGGAAAGCTCGCGCCCGCCTGGAAATGACGCGCATCGACGCGGAGTTCGAGCAAAAGCGCCAAGAGCTTGAGCTGAGCCGCGCGACTCAGTCCGCAAAACGCATCTCCAAGCTTTCCGACGAGCAGCTACAAGACACTGCTCAGTTCTGGATTAGAAATGTTCTGCAATTGGACGAACAGCAACGACAGGCTGGTTTGACAGATGATGAGTTCGATGACCTTGGCGCCCGCCTAAAGTCCCAACGCGCCGAGCTTGGCCGTCTTCTCGCCCAAGGGAAAGCATTAAACATCTTTCCCGCGCTGCATAGCTTTCTTTACCTCTGCGGACTCGACTATAAGCCCGATGAGGCCGAAGCAAAACGCGCGAGCTATGCGTTTCTGCGCTCGGTCGTGACGACCCTCGAACACCAACTCTCCCGTCAGGCAGGCAACGTTGTTGAAACGGACGCAGTCGCCTCACCGACATTACACCCATTACAAAATATCGCTCCCGAACGGGCCCCAGCCGCGACTGACGCATTAACCTGGGACACGATTTTTTCGGTATGGCGAGACTACGTGGACAATCGCCCGAAATCTACCACCATCGCAGCTCAGACACCATGGCGCGACCTAAGCCGATTTGCCGAAACGCATAACATCACAAGCCCGGCAGCTGTAACCCCTGTATTGATGACCAAATTCACCGAGTCGATGCGAGAGAGAGGCCTCGCAGTAGACACCATCAACGAGCGAATTTCTAAAATCCGAGCAATCTACAAGATTGCCGTGGGCAAGCATATTCTCGAGCAGAATCCGGCAGAGCGTACGCTGGGGTTCAAGGAGAACAGTGTTCAACAACGTACGAAACGGCGTCTTCCCTTCGACACTAGCGACCTCAACCTGTTATTTGGCTCGGAAATTTACACCCAACACAAACGCTCACGTGGCCAGTCAGGCGAGGCCAGCTATTGGATTCCGCTGCTGATGTATTACAGCGGCGCGCGACCAGAGGAAATCGCTGGTCTTGCCCTCGCTGACGTGCGGGAAGACCCGGTGTTCGGCTGGTATTTCAGTATCGAAGACCGCCCGGGAGTCGACGACAAAGACTTATTCGATGGGGTCCCAAACAGCCATCGGCGCACTTTGAAGAACGAGGCCTCAATCCGCCGTGTTCCTGTAGCACAGGAGCTTATTGACCTCGGGCTCCTTCGTTACATCGAAACCGTCCGCTCAACGGGCGCCACTGTGCTGTTTCCGACACTTACGAAAGACTGGCACGGAAAATTGTCTGGCGCCTTCTCTAAGTTCTTTGGCCGATATAAGCGTCATGTAGGTATCGAAGACGACCGAAAGGTTCTCTATTCATTCCGTCATACAATGAAGGACTTCCTGGAAGAAGCCAAAGTCCCAACGAAATACCTTCAGAGGATGCTCGGTCACACCACAGGAGATGGTGCGATTACGGACGGCTATGGCTCAGATTTGCCCTTCGAGCATATCGTAGAACATTTCAAAAAAGTTAATTTTCATCCTATCCCCGCTTTGCCATGGAGACCAGGTCGAGGCAGCGTCAGCCTTAATCAAGACGAATAACACAGAGCAGCCCTAACGTCGCGCTACCGGCCATCATGTACCAAGCAGTAGCGCGACAGCCCGGCCACCACAAGCTCATAGGTTTCAAGTGGCCGTCATTCCTCTTTACTGATGAGCAACTCGAGCGTAGGGTAGTTGCCCCAAAAAACCCGCACTTGACAGAAAGATTTTTCTGGAGCAATATTGCAAATCATCAACCAAGTTGATGCACATCCTCTACTCCTCGCTGTTTTCCCGCGCGCATGAAATTTAAATAGGCCACAACGCGCCTATTGGGATTTCTCATGCCCATCTCTGCTCTACAACAATCTGCCACCGACCTCTCGGACACGAAGTCCGCAGTTACCTCATGCCGCTCTGCCTTAAGAGCAGCTCATCTATTTTATTCTACCAACGAGAAATAATATGAAAAACCTTGAACAACAAGAAATGATTATCACAAAGTTCGAACACAGCCTCATCGAAGACGACCTTTACAAATTGGAGCAACGCCGCAGTGATATATTGCTTAATATCGGCGAGCACACAGTAAAATCCCTAGAGGGAGTTAACGTCGGACATCATAAGAAATTTATCGAAAACTTGACTTGCGAGTTGGAATCCGTCGACTTTTTGAAAAGCGCTATTTCATCTTGGCGCAGGAACAGCCAAGGCGAGCCAAACTTATCAGAAATCGACTCGATGATTTTCAATTTCTGGAAAGAATACAAAAAAGTCATGTGTGATTTTCGTTGACATACTAAGTAACCAGCACTCTAGAGCGCCGAACGAAATCGTAAGGAAAGACAAACTGCTTGGCGGCTCAACTTTACAGAAGGTACTTCTTCCATCGTCTCTATAACGGTTTCATACTACGCTGAGCATGACGCACTCAGCAGCAGAAACTATCTGTCATCGAAGGTAAGGCCCGCATGGTATGTGCCAGGGTTTGCGCAACAGCGGCCGACGTGAATTCTCTGCGTTCGGCCGCTATGAGTAGGCAGCTAAGAGGTTCTTTAGGTTAGGTGAACGGTATCTGCTTTTGCATTAATTTCACTGGATTTTTCAACATACACGATGTGTCAACTGCGCGTGACAGTGTGTCGATGGCGTTACTTCATGTGTCGGCCGCGTTTTCTGCCGCAGCAAATGTACCGTCTGCATTATCCTGTTCCGCAACATCACCAGCTTCATTCTCACACTGGAAGAGAGCTCGAGTAACCTTTAACATCTCACCGTTCTCAGAAAAACTCTCCAGAAAACCGATTCGACGCAGTTGCTCGATAGCCTGACGGACGCAACGTCGAAACTCGGCTGGCTTGGACGCCGCGCCGGAATATCGCCGTAGTTCATCAAACGATATTGGCAAAGGCTGGCGATGGCTTGAAAAATATTTCAGCAGCCACGATGCTAATACCGCCCCGCTAGATAACTTCGACAGGTAAGAGGAAGGGATGCGGGTGTATAAGACGGGCTTTAATAACCTGAGTCTTCCATCCAGATATACGAGCCACTCCCCGGTAGCCTCCTGCGTGTACCCGACGACCAAAGAGAACTCGACCTTCTGTGGCATAACGAGTTTGGCTGACGACGCGAACGAGTTAATAACAACGTTGGTATTGCTCATCCGGATAAGTGAATCTTTAACCCGACGTATCGCGTCACTGGACGCACCCCATCCGATTTCTTTGGCAAAAGGCGTCAACCTTATCACAGCGAATCCTGGCGTCCTTTGCTCAGCACGCAAAAGCGCCATGAAAACGTCACCGTCGCTCTGCCTCAACTCTTGGCCTGAATATTCCACATACCCGCCCCTACTACCTTGTAGAGGAAAGTAGTGCTCTTTAAAATCCTCACGCGCTGCCCGAGTCTGAGCGACGCGAAACAAAGGGGACCTTAGGAGCGCGTTTGGAGCGACCAAGCATTGATGAGGATGCCCAACGGCGACAGGCGTTCTGGCGTCCCGGTTGGCTTTTTCGATGGCCGCCTTCCTGTCCTGTCCCCGAGCCATATAGCGCTCACGCAGAATCTGCACCCTCGTGTCTATATCTTGAAAATCTTTCTTCATCAGAACCTCCCTAAAACGGTATATAGGTTCTGTTTTTATCTTCCAAGCAAGAAAGCCAGCGACCTGAGTCGCTGGCGGTGAATAAAAGGCTCGAGGCCCGACTTTTAGTTTCCCTTCATAAGAACTGATTATCACGCTAAGGTACCACCCCCGCGCATAGTCTCAAGACCATACCACCGTCATCTCGGCGCCAACCGATTAGACTATAATGTGGCAGAGCCTTGACCGAAGAACACCCGCCACAGGTGCTCGATTAGCGAAGCCCGGCGCCAACCGGACTCGTTTTCATCACAATATTCGTCATTACTCTTCCGACTCGACCGCTGTATTTCAGCAGTCGGCCGCTCAACCGCACGCTCCAGTTCACATCTCGGGACTGTTCCACCATCGCTGGCGGCCCGACCTTCATCGCGAGCAGTTGTCTTATAGGCGTTGGTTTCCGGGGTAGCCATTCTCCCCGGACCGCCGCCCATTTTGCTTTCGTTAGATACGTTGAGCTTGGCGAGCAGACCACCAGTCCCTCACTACACGTTCTGCTTTAGGGCGCATCTCCCCATTTCACACCCCCGAACCCATTAAGCGGGGTGTTACTCATCGCAGCATTCTCGGGTAGTTTCCAGGAATTCCAGGCACTGAAGGCCCTAGCTGGTTCTTACTCTCCCCATGCCCTCGCGGGCAATTACACGCTTTTGCTCTCGGCGAGGCAGACGACTTCCAGATGCGACCCTGGTCATCCTCTGCTCCCGTGCCAGACTCCTCCACCGATTCCGACTCGGCTTCATGTCCGGCCCAGCAGGCTACGACTAGTCAATGAGTGACCAGCCTCGCGCTGCCCTGCCTGTCTACGTGGGGGCTTTTCGTCGTGCGTCTGTGCCTTTCCAGGGGCATACAGATGGCACGCCGACGGCGGGCTTCGACATCGCATTAGCGATGCTATACCGCATTCAACAAATCAGGAGCTCGCATCGGAGGATGAGTCCGGTGGTCACAGGCGTACGCCCCATCCGCATCTACATCATGCATCAGTCCGTTTCCGAATCGCACAGCTTCTTCCTTTTTCCATGAAGTAGAAGCGGGGGATTACTCCCAACGGTACAACTGTTGGGGATTACTCCCCGCCCCCCTTCCGGCACGTGACGGGCGCCCTTTTAAGACGCATCACGCGCTGCGGCATCTGTGGCAAGCAGATGAACGCCGGAAGAGTTGACGAGTTAGTGAGCGAGGTCGGATGGCGGCCGACCTGCTCACTGTATGGCGATGAACGTTGACAATGACAGGCGTTTGGCGACGCCGATGACCTCGTGCGAAATTCGATTTCTCACTGGTGTCCTGTCCAGTATAGGAAGAACCGACAGCCGCCATGTGTCGCAGACTCGACAATTGATGTAGCTCTTTGTCACCTAAGCGCTTATTGAGCAGGGAAAGTCTTACGGCATGCAGCAAAATTTGCGCGGCAATTAGCGAGCGTGGCAACTGGCAGGGCATCAGGAGAAGCGATTCTGCGAATCGCGGAAATTTTTCCGAGGACTCCATATGGCTATAGCATTTTCGGAAAAATTTCTAATGGGTTCATCGTCTTCGGACACTTCCGTGTCTCTACATCGCCCCTCATCAAGGAAAGTACCTATACGAGAGAAATGTATCGACAACCTCATAGGAGACCCCTCATGCGTACGTCCAGCAATCCTTTAGACCTCTGGGTACCAAGAAACAAGACAGCGCTCATGCAACATCTACAACTGCTGGTAGGACGAGAAGCATACCGAAACTGGTGTGGCGGCATGATAGACCGCAAAAAATTGCCGGGATTCGCTGCAAAGATGGCACAGCGATACCCCATCATGCGCAATACCCGAGGGCGCAGCTATGACCGGAAATGCGGAAAAGCAGTTGTACATCTCATCATCTTTCCGGTCGGAGAAAAAGTTCAGTGGTGGCTCATATCGGACGACGGCAGTGGCGGTCTAGCAGACCCGAGCGCTGAGGACGCAAAAGTGACAAAGGATGCGATGACTGCCGATGGTCATATCACCTTTGGCGATTATGTTTTGCTCTATGCCTCAAAGCGGGAGTACCGGAAACTAACGAGCGACTCATCTTCAAAAACAAAAGGGTTTTATAAAGACCTCTCTACATGGACTTGGAAAATGCGTGGCGAAGTCGTAAGAGAACTGCGCGCGAGTATCGAGGAATGCTGCACCCGTCTTCAACTGGGCACTGAGGGGGAAGCTCATCAGCAGAGCCGTGGACTTAAAGGACTTCTAGCTACAATGCGCCGACGCCCGCTGTTCTCCGGAATTCGCAACCAAGTCTATGACCTACACTCGGAGGCTAAGGAGCTATGGCGGCGTCATCATGGCGCTTGGTGCGCGCGACAAGGCTCGCATCAAGCAGCTCTGGCCGATGATACGGACGCCGAGCTCATGCTGGCCGGTAAACCATTTCCCAAAATGCGTAGAATTCGGGTCTTCGATATTCCGCCAGCGACAATACGACAACTCTGTACAGATGACGTATCCAGGCAAATAGCCGACGGTGGCGAACTATGAGCCACATCAGTCTTAAATGGAAACCCGGCGCAGGTACGGCGACTATCGTGCGTTACAAGTACCTACCTGGCCTGAGGAAGCGCAGTTGCACGATTACATTGGGGTCCGTGCCAATCGACGCTGACCCCGAAGACGTTCGTAGCATGTTTAAGCCGGGAAACAGTTTGCGTGGTAAGGATAGTCTTCAGAACACGCCGTTAGGCGATGAAGACTATACGCTGATTAAAGCCTGGCTTATCAAGCACGGAGACGCGTCAGCTCGTGCGCGTCGAGCCGCGCGTGACAAGCGCGTTGAGATAGCTCTCTTAGACAAATTTGACGTACAGTCCTCGCAAGCGTGTGACGAGTTCGAAGCCGCAGCAAACGCTCTCCTGAAAGCCGGGGCAACGATAGTTGACCTTGCTAGGGTTGAAACAGACGCAGCTCGCAACCCATGGCAATCTCTTCGACAAAAGTATCTGCAAGTATATAAAGCATACTGCCATTTTCAGAGCAGTGCAGCATCAGCTGGCGTCACAAAAAAAATTTCGTAAAGTAAGAAACAACAGAGGTACTAAATTTCCCCCCTTGTTCAGAATCGAACCGCACGAGAACCTAGGACTAAGTCTCGCCACTTTTCGCCACCTGTGTACACAGCCGGTTGATTAAGAGTTCGATGCAGAAGCAGTATCGAAAAACCATGTCGCGATTTCAGCACTGAAGTTCACTCAGACAAAGTCAGTACAACATGAGTGAATACCCACGGTGACGGCACGCGCTCTAACATGCCTCAGGCCTACGACACATAGCCGTTTGACAGCTTCGGCCTCTCAGACACCACGTCCCAACACCCGTCGAGATTTCAGCGCTGAAATTCGTCCTCTTGCAGCACCAAAGTGAAACGCGATGAACGTAAGCGGCGGAGCTTATGAATCCTGTCCATCTATTTGCTTAGGCGAAGAACGCAGCATCATCGCGCAGGCATCAATTTCAGCGCTGAAATTTTTCTGACCGAGGCGCCAAGCAAGACGATTAACGTCAACACTGAGAATGGTGACCTCTCCTCAGCTATTCCTCATACGAAGGGCTCCAGCGCCCCGCGCGCGGCACAATTTCAGCGCTGAAACTTGCGCTTCAGTATGCGAAACCTCACTAGGTTTCGGTTTGAACAAACAACTCTTTCAGCCAATTGACGACTTACGAACGTATTGCGTCGGACGGCAGGAGGCTTGGAGCGTCATAAAAAATAAAAAATAGAGTCGCAGCAGACGCTGCTCAGTAGGTTAGCGGCGCCTCTCTACAATACGTGAACCCCTCAAGCTCCACAGCGAGCTTGTATCAAAAGAGCGACATTATTAGGAACTCACCTACGCAAATCCGAACATCTTTCGCGCACCTTGGCACATAAAATATCGTCTGGCTAGAAGGATTATTTCGTATGGGAGACGACATTCACATATTTCCTCGCTAAGCATTCTTAGAATTTCGCATGCAACGGGTCGGCCAATCTGCGAAACTTCGCGTATTATCACGTTAAGGCACAGAGTCTTGGCAGTATACGAACGGACCGCATATTCATTATATTTCCGCCCCATGAAGCAAGGTAGCTACATGAAACGACCAGTACTATTTTTAGATTTTGACGATGTGTTAGCTATCGACCAATATAATAATAGCGTGCAAGTTTTGTTCGCGTTTCGAGCAGGACTTCCAGCTGATGAGGTCGACCTTTGGAAAAATTTGTTTTATGGACCTGCGTGCTCGAGCCTACTTGCGCTGCATAATGAATTCGAACCTGAGTACGTAATTAGTTCTTCGTGGGTAACGTTTCTAAGCCGAGAACAGATATCTAGAGTCTTATTTCTTACACGTTTAGAATTTGTTCAGAGAAATTTGCATGCTGCATGGACTACGATGCGTAACGATAGCTCAGATAGATTCACCGAGATAAACGACTGGTTGGAAATTAATAACCCCCATAGGATACAACCCTATGTAATACTTGACGACCAACTGAGTGGCCAAGCCATTTGCGGCTCTTATCTTGAAAGAAATGCAGTGCTTTGCAAACCTTGGAAAGGTTTTACTAAAGATAAATTAAAACAAGCTCAAAAAATTCTTCGCAGCCAAATTTGACATCAAAAAATGGAAGCTAGATAAAGAGATTGATATGACTCACATTCCCGAAGATTTTCCCTATCCCATCCCGGCCGTAGTCGGCGGCGCGCAGCCGAAAGTAGTTGCGATACTGACCAGCCTGGGTATCTACACAGAAGACGGTGATAGCCGGGAAGAACGCTACGACGTGTGTGAAGACATTGCACAGCAGCTTGTGAAGTATTGCTCTCGTAAGCGGGATGAGAACCCTAACTGGTCTGAAGAGTTAACTCAACAGAGGGTTCTCGGCGCTCTTTCCACGAAAATCAGGTCGGAGGAATGGAAGTTTTCCGGGGCCGAACAGGACTGGATTGAGCAGCGCTTGCGGACACTTCGCAAGCGCTAAAATTTCAGCGCTGAAATTGGACGTCAATGACTGTAGCTGAAGCAATCAAAAAATACCTAAATGAGAGCTCCTCTGATGTGCTTATACGCAGCGAGCTAGCGGGGCTAGGTAGCCAGAGCCAATTGTCGCGCGCACTGCGCAATCTGCTGGAGGAAGGCTTGCTCGTACGCCTTGGGGTAGGCGTCTACGCACGAGCAAAAACGAGCATTCTGAGCGGGCGGCCCATCCCCGTCCGCCCGCTTACAGTTCTAGTGCCTGAGGTACTCCAGAAGCTGGGTATTGAAGCATATCCAAGTCAAGCTGCGCGCGACTACAACGAGGGCCGGACCAGCCAAGTTCCACGCGATAACGTCATCAATACCGGTACACGCCGTATCGCTAGGCGACTGAGCTTTGGAAAGCAAACAATAAAGTACGAAAGGAGCAATACTATAAGGAAAGCCTCCAACGCTCCAGTCATGAAGTCGCTGACCGACATTGCCAAAATGGCGGCGGATGGCACTCTCGAAGCCTACCTTGCTGAGCTCGGGATTCCAGACTTCGAGGAAGAAAAATTGAGTAATGAAACGCGAAAGTTTGGTGAGCGAGCCCCCTTCGACAGAAGCACCTTTGATTTTGACGCTTACACCGCTGAGATTGAGCGACAGTTAAAAGCCGACAAGGGGCGGTGAGAGAATTTCAAGGCGGATAAACCTCCGCCCACTCCCACTATCTCTCGCCGACCATGGGCAAAATGTGTCTCTAAAAATTAAGCCGTATATTTTATGCAAGGACAAAGCAATGGGCGGTCTCAAGATTCTTCACGATAACTCGTTGGCTAGCCGTTTTGCTGACGAAATTAGCGAGTGTTTGAAGAAACATTTCGGTTACAAGGTTAATTGCGCGCATTCGATGCCGAACGACACTATTACTGCGCATCGAGCAAAGATGGACCTCTATTTCCGATTCCCCAACGGGTACTACAGGTGGAATAAACAGAACGACACCCTGGTTATTGCGCGAATTGAGTTCCAGGAGCAAAGGGCGGGACACGGCACCTGGCTTCTCGCGACACTCGTGCGACTGGCTTCCAAATATGGTTATACGCAGGTAGGCATCGAATGTATAAGCAAGAGCGAAGGCATTCAGAATTTTGTACGCAAGTTCGGATTCGTGCCGGTTTCTCCAACAGACAACGACCCTCGCGATTTGGTTGTTTCGGTAGCTGAGCTAAAGAGCAGAATTTCCCACCTGGGGATTCTCTCGTAGTTGTCCCGGTCTCTTCTATCGCTTGTATATTTCTGCGGCTATCAAAGTCCCGAAAGATAATTGTCGGATGCGTGAATTTCGGAAAAATCGGAGGTTCAGGCACGGCAACATGGGCGCGTCGCCGACGCGCTGTGTCGCATACTTCAATACACCGAACTTCCAGCGTGAGCCGCATCAACATTACGATGGACTTGCACCACTGCGACGATAATCGACGCTACGTGTGAAATTTCACCATTATGCGGATAATGGTGAGATGGGGGAAATGGCTAGTCAATTTTCTCTATCGACAAGAAGCCTTGACGCTAACAGGGCAACATGAGGTAGACTAGGGGCAACATCGCCACCGACAACTATCTCACGAGGAAAATGATGCCGTTCGTAGCTGTAGGCCAGCTGGCAAAAGCACTTGAAAGTTTGCAGCGATTTCACGCATTTTTTGGCGTCACCCTGCTATCCATGAAGCAAACGGGCGTGTCTGTAGGTGCGCCAACGATATGGGGAAGCCAACAAGAGGAATCTCTTCTTGGCAGGTACTTTTCGCCAACCGGTGCACCACCTGGCAAGCCGTACTGTGTTCCGTTCGGTCGCAAGGACCCGTCTAATTGGTTTTGGAAGAATGCCAAATATTCCGGAGGAACCCTTCAAAGTGCGCGTAGCAGGGATGCCTACAGCGAAGCGCTCATACACCCGACAGATAAAGAATGGGCTTTCGACGTCGACTACATCGAAAAATTAGCGAGTTTGCTGCCTTCGGGCAGTCGTATACCTGTGTTTGACCTTGTTGCTTGGCTCTACCGCGACGAGGAGATTCCGGCATCTTTTGACGAGATTGAAACGAAGTTCCGAAACGAGTTCAAAATTGGTGATGCTGAGTACGCGAGTTTATTTGACTCAACACGTCCGGATGCAAATCACTACTTCGCACCGACTCCCATTCCGGCGGAAGAGCTCGCGCAACTCATTCACGGTGTCCCTCCGGGTCCCTCGATGGCCGGACGTACTGAAGCTGACTTAATACAATATATTGAAGAGTGGGTCACCGTCGAAGAAGGACTCGCACTTCCGATTGGTTTCGTTCACAGTTTTTATAGTGCGCTGCTCACGCAGCGTTTCGTCATTCTTGCGGGCAGACCAGGTACGGGGAAGACTGCGTTCGTACGAGCATTTTCAACTGCATTAAAGGGATTCTTTGTCAACTCGGTGTCTCTCGTAGAAGTTAGTGTGGCAAGCGAGTTTTCAGAGGCCGATATTCTTGGATATGAAAAAATTTCTGGAGGATTGTCGTCTACCCAACTAAGCGAGACCTTGTTTCTCTCTGAGCGTCCTAAGGATGTGTACATCGTCCTCTTAGACGAAATGAACCTGAGCCATGTCGACCACTACCTTGCGCGTCTACTACCTGCATTGGAAAGCGATGCGCATGTGGCCTTGCCGGGTAAGAAGTTGAGCATGCCTCTTCCCGCAGATACGTTCATTGTCGGAACAATAAATTCCTTCATGGATGAGGCAACCCGCTTTCAATTAAGTAGTCCAGTAAAACGCAGAGCTAACATAATTGAAATGCCAAATGCTTTGGGGCAACTGGTCGTACTCGATGAGAGGGAAAAATTTGACAAAGCCTGTGTCGATTTGCTCAAGCAAACCAAATCTAGAATAGAACGTCGAGGTAAAACCGGCTTCTCTAGTATTCTTGACACTTTCAGACTAGAAAGGCTGAAGGACGCATTAAAATCAGGTTCAGACCTGCGCTCCGATTCGTTCAACGACGTGGTGTGGGGCATCTGTAAGATAACCAGTCAGAACGAATCTACGGCGCTGACTTTCGGTGTCGTCCAAGATATCCTCGACTACGTGGCAATGTCAGGGCGCCCTTGGCGTAACGCACTCTCAGAGCAAATTGCATTTAAAGTAGTGCCTCAGTTGGGCGGCCCATCAAGCATATGCGAAGAACTTCTTTCTTTTATTAGCAAGGTAGATGACGATGATAGTTTTGAAGCCGCCAAAGCCTCACTTGAGTCCCTATTAAAGACCAGAGATATCGGAACCGGGCATGTTATTTACAGATATTAAGCAATGTCTTTAGCGCGTTAATAAATTTTCGAGTGCATCCCTAACGTATTGATGAATACTGCTCGAGTCACCGCTCGCGGCGAAATAGGTCGCGCGAACGGGCAACTCGAGCAGTGCGTTACCGTTTCCGGCGATGACGTTCGCGCTGGCCGATTTCCCTGGGAAAAGTATTCCACCTCGATTAGTCGAATACCCATTCAGATAGCCCTGCATCTCGAATAAGTCCTCTTGCGTCGCCTTGGCACGAGAGGAATCGGTTTTGAATTTCGCGTCTAAGAGAACTACTTCACCTGATTTAATACCGACCAAAACGATATCCGGGCGTAGATTTGAAGGTCTTTTTGTATCGTCGCGCCAGGAGAGTAGCACTTCTGACGGAATCACGGTGTCGAAGTAGAGATACCAGTCATCGGACGCCATGCTCCAACCATTTGGTGACCTTTTTCGCAAATCCATATCGGCCGAATAATATGTCAAACCTAAAGAGTTGCCTACGACATGTGCAACAAAAGTCTGATAAATCTCCCAGACGTCTTTAACGTTCACCCTAACAGAATCTGCATAATTCTCAGTTCCAGAAATTTCAGCAACGTATTCGGCCTGAATATCACGTAGACGAGAATAACGGCGGTCGGTGCGCTGCACGACTGTCGGAGAGATTGAGTTCACCGCAACACCAGGACGAAGCGTGACTCCATGAAAAATTGGTTGCGACTGAAGCTCCTGTATTCGTTCTAAGAACCGCTGAACGTCGTGGCGAACCGAAGGGGCAACGGCGGTTGCCAAATCATCGCACCCGAGCGCTAAAGTCCGCAAAAACAGGGCAATTTGGACGTGCTCGTCCAGCTTCGTGCTTTGCTCCTTCTTCCCTACTACGACCCGGGACGGCCAATAGTTCGCTCTGTCGACCTCGATTGGACCGCTTTCGCCCAACTCTAAAAGCGCCCCGCGCTCGCGTAATAATCGAATGGTGTGTGGGACTGATACATTTTTACCACCGAGTGAAATTTGATACGAACTTAATCTTCGGACGGCTGGCCGTGCGTTTATGGACCAGACTAGCTGCTCGATTTCAACCAGCCTATCACGCAGCCAGCCAAAATGTACTTGCGGCAGGCGTACTGACCGTCTGACCCCTGTTCGTGCCATATATGCAAATTGGCGTCGGAACCCAAAGTACGAGCTGGCGCAGAACTCGGCCATAACCCTAACTTCATCCCATGCGGCTTTCGCTGTGCTAGTTTTAAAGTCGTAAGAGTACGACTTCCCAGCAACCGTAACTTTGAGCCGGTGAAAGCCTATCTGGTTTGTTAGGTCCACAGTCCACACGGCAATATGAGCCCGATTATTCCACGACACGTGAAGATGTTGGTCGTCAAACTCCAACAAAGGCTTGCTCGATGATTCCACCGAGCCTAACACTGTTCCCTCGAAGATTTCTATGTCCCCGGTGCCTTCTACGAGTTCGTACTTTGCCCCCTTCTGTTCAATACGAACGATGGGAGGTACACTCACGCCGCTTCCTTATCAATGAGCAACATCCCAAATTCTTTCTGAATTCGGGAAGCTGTAAACTCGGCATATTTCGGCTTCAATTCAATACCAACAGCATTTCTTCCGTTTGCCAATGCGCTAACCATTGTAGTTCCTGAGCCAACAAATGGGTCGAGGACTGTTCCTCCTTCAGGGCAGCCACATGCCAAGCATCGGTCAACGAGTTCTCTCGGATATGGCGCAAAATGAGAACCCGGATTTTCGGGACGCGCTATAATTTTCCAAATATCTTCCTCCCCATTTAGGCCCGCCCGATTGAAAAAATATTTCGGTCCTTTGGAAAAAACAAATATATTTTCATGCGTCCGCCATGGCCTATCATGAGCAGTAGGTTCAGGAAGCGTTGCAGGACGCTGCCAGATTACGGAACTGCGTAACGTCCAGCCGTCTTGTTGCAACGCCAATGCGACACGCCAAGGAATTCCAATAAGGGACTTACGTGGAAGACCTAGACCAGGCCCATCAACGGCTCTCAAGTGACGGCGCATCATATTGCGGCCATTGTGCTTGTCATCTGCGCCGTGTGGCTTACCTTTCGCAGAATAGTAAGTATCACCTAAGTTCAGGAACAAAGTCCCGTCAGATGTGAGAGCCTTCCTCACTCCTGCAAACACCTCAACAAGAGCCTGGACATATCCTTCAATCGACGCCTCATGCCCTATCTGCCCGTCCACTTCGTAATCGCGTTGCCAATAGTATGGTGGGCTGGTTACTGCACAATTTATACTGTTCGGTTCCAACATTGCCAAACCAGCATTCACATCAGCGTTCAATACTTTCCAGTTGAGCTCTGCCTTCGTAATGCCTGCATGAACGGTAACATCAGACTCAAGGGCAGCCTCGTGACCATGAGAGTCTGGTGGAGTCGGTTCACGCTGTTCATCACAGTTGTGGCTTGTATCCCCGCAAAAAAGCCGGACGGCGCTCTCTGGCACGCGAACTTGACCGTGCGCGCCAATCCGGAAGGAACTTAGTTCCCCATTGCGAATAAGCCTACGAACGGTGCTCACCGACACTTTTAAATGGGCGGCGACCTCTTTCAAGGTCATGTTTGATTCAATCATAAAGTTTCAACTGCCTACGACGGCGCAAGCTATCCAAATCTGTTCAAGTGTGACCATTATCCGGCATCCCTACGTAAGTTGCAATGCTACATTCTTAGCTAAGTCTGTTGACCGATGCGCTAGAAACGGGTAGCTCGGGACAGAGATTCCCGGTGGAAAGTCGCCGGACAGCATCCATTGCGCTGGCAAGTTGCTCGCGAGGCCGAGCATTCAGATTTCGAGCAGAACTTCGAAGTTCTTGCAAGAAAATAATTTCAAGTGTCGAATATATTTTTCTTCGATGAAAGGTATATGATTTCGAACGTTACTTTTCGTTACGAAAATGTTGAGGAAACCCTTGGACACGCTTGCGTCGGTTGTGCAACTCGCACAGGATTGCATTAGAAACAAACCGCTAATTCTGCTGGGAAGCGGCGCCTCTGCTGCTTACGGCCTTCCGGGCATGTGGCCGCTGGGCCAACATCTAAGCTCGTCTACCCTTCCGACTGGTATAAGCCCAGCGGAAGTGGAGTCGTGGGGACATTTCTTACAAGCGTTACCACTGTCAAATTTGGAGCAGGCGCTTACTGACGTTTCGTTGTCAAGCGACTTGACAAAGCATGTTGTTCGGACAACATGGAATTACTTAAATCCGCACGACATAAGAATATTTGAACGTGTATGTGTCGACCGAAAGTTGCTCGCTTTATCTAAGCTATATCAGTATCTTTTTGCTAGCACCGCAAGAGAGATTCACGTCGTAACTCCAAACTATGACCGATTGGCCGAGTATGCTGCAAATGCAGCAGGATTTATGGTCTATACGGGATTTTCATATGGTTTGATAGGACGTCGAGCTCCAAGCCCGCCCCCGAAGATATACGAAGGAAATCAGCAATCGCGCACGGTCAGCGTCTGGAAGGTGCATGGATGTTTCGGATGGTTTGCCAATGCTGAAGGAATTGTTACCGGGCTCCCCCCAGTGCATCGATGCCCTGATGGGATGGAGCCGGTCATTGTCACTCCCGGTATTGAAAAATACAGACGTACACATGACGAACCATTCCGAACAATTATGCATTGTGCGGACAGATGCATGCAGAATGCTCCGGCTTACCTTTGTGTCGGATATGGGTTTAATGACCAACATCTTCAGACTCTACTTGTTGAGCGATGCCAAAATGAAGACGTTCCTTTGGTACTAATTACCCAAAAAATTAGCGCCACCGCTCACGCGTTTTTTGCAAGTGGCAAATGCCGTCGCTTTCTCGCACTAGAGCAGGACGGTTTGAATACCAAGATGTTCTCAACTGAATTTCAACATGGCGTCGTGATTCCGAACTCCGGAATTTGGCAGCTAGATGATTTCCTTAAATTGGTTATTTAAAGGTAGGCTATGAAGATTTTCGACTTTCAGGACCACGAAGCATTGGGCCGCGTACGTTCTGTCGATACAGCCACAGTGATTGTATCGGTGGATGATGTAGACCGTTTGCGGAAGTTGCAGGTCAACCGACTCGCTGTGTTGCAGAGTAGCAGGGCTGGCCAGTACTTAGTCGGAATTATTCAAAAAATTACTAGAACTGCAATCGAAGGCCGAGATATCGAAAGACCGGCGGATGAACCTAGTGACCTGGAAGATGAATTCATCCCACCAGAACTCAATATCGTTAAGATTACGTTAATAGGAACATACGCGGACAAGGTGGGGCTTAAAGAAAATGTATTTTTAAGAACGTTAGAAACTGTTCCAGAAATCGATGCCAACTGTTTCGCGCTAGAAGGAGAACGCCTTACTAGGTTTATGCAAATCATTGCAAATATTTCCGAAGGAAAACAACTTCTTTCCCTTGGACATTATACGCTTGATGAAAAGGCGGAGGCTTTCTTAAACGGCAACAAATTCTTTCAAAGGCATGCGGTAATCGTGGGAAGTACTGGTTCAGGAAAGTCCTGGACAACAGCCCGGATTTTGGGACAAGTGGCAGAGCTGGCCAATGCTAACGCAGTAGTCTTTGATGTACACGGTGAGTACACGCCACTCCAAGGTGACGGCATCCAGCATTTCCGTATTGCTGGCCCATCAGATTTAGACAAAAAATCATCGCTACAGGACGGTGTACTATTTCTTCCCTATTGGTTACTTGGCTATGAAGCTATGACATCGATGTTTGTAGACCGCAGTGACCAGAACGCACCGAATCAGACGATGGTCATGTCCCGTGCAGTCGTAGATGCCAAGAGAAAATATCTGAGCGATGGCGGCCACAAGGACGTACTTGACAACTTTACCATTGATAGCCCTATTCCTTTTAGTTTAGACATAGTCCTTGATGAGCTTAACAGTATAAATGTTGAGATGGTTCCGGGTTCCGGTAGCAAAGAAAAGCAAGGTGATTTCTTCGGAAAATTGAGTAGGCTCATACAGCGCCTAGAAAATAAACGGACGGACCGGCGACTCGGATTCCTTTTCAGGGGAACTGAAGAAACAATGAATTTCGCTTGGTTGGAGACTCTGGTTGTTGCGCTCTTTGCCGGTACTACAGACCAAACGAGCGGAAAAGGGGGAGTGAAGATAATCGACTTCTCAGAGGTTCCCTCCGACATATTGCCTCTCATGGTTAGCTTAGTTGCGAAGATTGCGTTTTCTGTGCAACAGTGGACGCCAAGTGCGTCGAGGCATCCAATTGCCATATTTTGCGACGAGGCGCACTTATATATTCCGGAGAGACATCAGGCTGGTGGCGCCGGTGAGGTATCCGTAGAAATTTTCGAGCGAATAGCGAAAGAGGGTCGAAAGTACGGTGTCGGCCTTGTCGTTATCAGCCAGAGACCATCCGAGGTAAATAGGACTGTACTAAGTCAGTGCAGCAATTTGGTAGCTATGCGACTGACCAATGGTGACGACCAATCAGTCGTGCGCCGTTTGTTGCCCGACTCCCTTGGAGGTTTTGGTGACTTATTGCCTGTACTTGATACAGGAGAAGCGTTAGTAGTAGGTGACGCCAGCCTACTTCCTACACGGATTCGAATAGCCGAGCCAATGCAGACACCTAATAGTGGGACAGTCGACTTTTGGGAGCGATGGGGAGACAGTGCGAAAACTGGGGGTCTTAGCCTCGCGGTCGAGGGTTGGCGAAAGCAAACCGTACAAGTGAAATGAATTCTTATTTTTCGTCCCTGTTAAGGGAACGGTGAATAATAATCCCACAGTCTAAAGCATCCAAGTTACTGGCCTTTTTTGCGTCGAAGACGCCGCTGACAGTGCTGCTAACGCTCACGCAGTTGCCGGATTTGCGCCGTTCGACCACATGATAACGTACGGCGCTAGCACTTAGAGTTGCTTGGCGGAAGCGGTGAGAGCATCTCTTGTAGGCGCCCCGTAACCGAGGCATATTTTCTCTCCACTGACCTAGGAACCCCTGGGCCTGTCAGCGTATGTAGGCGGGCAAAGCTGGAGTTTTCTGTTACACTACTTGCTACACAAGGTCGTGTAGCATCGTTTGAATCGCCCAGTAAACAAACGACTTTCTTTGTGGCAAATGGTGTCCCATCAGCCACCCCAAGAATTCAGCAGCAAAGCAAGAGGCTACATAGCGAACAGCATGTAGCCTTTTTTGTTTTGGAAAACCATCCTCGGATTCGCCTTTGGCGATCGTCCGCTCAGCTCGACG
>Ga0265780_10004206_pt1 | contig 18631 bp, 21 predicted proteins | sample P1T30metagenome_FD_192432 | JGI IMG/M metagenome (GOLD analysis project Ga0265780, IMG submission 192432) | Plant litter microbial communities from East Loma Ridge, Irvine, California - P1 T30 | ecosystem: Environmental > Terrestrial > Plant litter > Unclassified | place: USA: California...
TTCTTACTATTAGTCTGCCTATATATTATTAAAGCAGCTAATTATAGTTGCTATCTATAGAAGAGTTAAAGTATTCTATTCTAATTCTATCTCTATCTCTTATAGAATATACTAAAAAGAAGAGATATAAATATTATAAACTAGCCTTAGAGTATGCTGCAATAAGTATTAATAATAGTATTATATCTCTTAGAGAGAAGAAAACGAAAGAAGAGCACGCAGCAGAGTCTACAGCTATATACTAAGGCCTAGGCAAAGCCTAGCCTATAACAGATGCTTACTCTGCAGCAATCTTATGCTTACTCGCACCGAGCAGAGTTGCGAGCTCAGAGACATTGATATGATCTACCGTAGTCTGCATGCGACTGATGAAATCGCATTCGCCCTCTGCACAACTCATCAGCATCGATACATAGAAAGCTCGCGACCTAGACTTACTAGCAGAAAGTATGACTTCACCACCATTCTGCGACTTGGGCCCGACATGTGGCAGATTCTGCAAATTGCCCAAAGCAGCCGTGACGCCACTGACCCATCTTGCCACAGGACCGCCTGCATCGCGCATGTAGTCGCGCGTCTCGCTCCCATCGCCTTGCGAAAGGTTCGATTTAAACTTGAACAAAGCATACAACTTGTTCGAGGGATCGGTGTACACGGGATACCTGGATGATGCTGCGGCCACCCAATTGTCGATAGGCTGGTATGAACCGCAGCCGATGACAAGAACTGTGCCTAAACTCAGCTTGGTTCGGTAACCACAAGGAAAACTTATACCTTGTGTGTTCGCGGGCAGATCTGAAGGTGGGACAGCCTCGCTGACATGCCGGATGTAAATTCTGCAATTTACGCACCAAAAATGCCGGATAAATATCAACGCGGTACGCCGACCCTTGGTGAGTTCGCAAAGTGGCGTGCTTTTGCCCTTGTTGTCGTACACTTCAACTTTGAGTGCCTGTGCTAACTCATCGGGAGTCGGAAGAGCGCGCGCCTCAGACTTGTCCGAGTCAGCTGCCATCGCGTTTTCGAAGCACTTTTCAGGAGCAACTAGTTTTCGATAATTGATGGACTTGGAGTCCGGTATATTCGATTGATGTGGAGTGCTAAAAAGGAAGACGGCACTCTCAGGAGACGTCGCAACGTTCTTGCAGGGCGTTCCGGGGTGTTGCAAGGTGGGGCGCCGATCATTGGAACCACGAACATCACATCGCCTTTATGTACTCACGCGGCACAGCTCACGCAATCTGACGTTTGCATTTTCCATTATCAGGCGCATGAAGGTACTGCAGATGGAAATATAGGACCGAGGTGAGATGATCTGTTTAGAACTTGGCGAAGGATTCCCTACGGCAAAAGGCGTGCTCATTGAGATGGTCGGAATATTCGGCTTGTGACTGAAGCTCGACTTCCATAGTCTATGAAGACAGACAGCGCACACCAAGGACTGCACATCCGATGAGATTCCAAGTTCCAGAAAGCTCTGCATCTTTTTCAACTCAGCTTTCCAGCACATGCCAACTTACGAACAACTCCATTGTCAAGACCAGCTGACTACTTTCAGATGCCCTCGAAATCCACTTCGTAACCCACAGTACCCTATTCACTCTCTGGTAGACCAAGAAGCTTGAATTCGTAGTAGTATCTTGTAGAGAAATTTGCATTTACGTTACGAGTTGCAGGAGTGTACCTGACCTCCTATGTTGGTTGGGTTTTACTTCAAGAGACGCCGTCGAGCTTCACACCGGCTACAATGTGCACATTCAGCTCTGGGGCCAACACCTTTTCCATAGATGCGTCAAATAGAATTTGGCCATTTGCGTGATTTTGGCTAATCGCAAAATTCTCTCTGGCGGTCGAAGCGGGAGTTACTTGCTCTGCTTTACAGGCGTACGTTGCCTTTGCGATGCGTCGCGATGCACGAAGATCGATAGCTAACCACAGGAGCGCTTCTGGTGGAAAGATGATGTTGTATGGCTGAGCTGGTAGGCTATTTACTGCGGAGTTTTCTGCGGAGTCGACAACGAGCATGGAACGTTGTCCAGGCCAGAAATGGCAATGTCAACTCTAGCTGAGAAGTTAGGGTGTAGCGTTCGGAAGAGCGCAGCTCGTGCTAATTAACATGGCGCGGTGAATTCTAATCCGGAATCGCATACTCGTGCTATGTTAACTTATTTCGAGATAGATACGCTGAGAAAAGTGGTAGGAGAAACGCAGGACACGCGAAAGCTCGTCATCAGTAATTGGCAGAATATTATACACCTGTAATAAGCGAAAGTACAATTTGTATTGTGTGTCGTCATTGCCACAACGACCTCGCAAAGGTTTAGATAGATATAAACAGGATGTAGCGACATTATAGATTTCACGTACCTAATTAGGATACAGCCATGGCAAAAAGAAGTTGTGCAACAACATTCTATGCATAGCGATGCTACGAAGTGCACAACATGTGTCGAGGCTGTTCTAGCACAGGAACAAAGTTCTGTGCTAAAGCCGAGGACGCTCGTGAAACGACCGGGCTCGTGAAAGGCGGGGCCCCACAAACCCCTCTCAACCACCACCTCATTCGTCAGAGTTTGACACAATTATGGAAAGAGGCGAGTTGATCTCCGAGATTTTTGATCGTGTGGTGAAGATCGGTATAGTTTAAGTCTGCTTCTAGGTACCTTAACCTTGGAAACAAGGTGGTCCTCGGGAGCATAGGTTACAGTGACATTTGACAGGAAGCTAGGGCGCGGCTTTTTCATTGAGGTAATGCAGAACTAAGTAAAACAATCAGCATACATACCTTTCTTGCAATCTGCAGGGAGCAGAACGCTCGCAATTAAAATGCATCCAATGCACGAAAATCTCGGAAAAGGTGTTGTTCTGCGCGGAGTTTCCAATAGTCAATGTTCCTAGTCTGAATCTTAGAGTTTGTGGCGAAGAGCGGGTGCGTCGACTACTGCACCTAGCCGTGCAAGGTCACGACGAGTGATCGACTTCGCACGCGAGCATGAACCATACGTCCGGAAAGACCTCGGGATTCTCCTTTTGAAATGAGAGGGACGCCATGTGAAGAGCGCTGAAGTATAAATCGGCGACGCGTACCCATAAGTACATATATGTACTTTGTAGCCTCGTTCAAAGGGACCGGCACAAGCATCTCCAAATCCGACCGACCTGTATCACAGTAATACTTCACCATGCATTACTCTCTCTTCCTCCTACCATTTATCGCCATCAGTCACGCCGCCCCTTTGGTGCCTCGTCAGGACTCGCAAAATCTTGCACCGCAACTGATTGAGCAAATCAGGAGTCTTGGTGCGGCCACAAAGCAGCTCACGACTGCCGTCAACAACTACGATGGCTCCCTGTTTGGAGTCCTACCCCAGGGCATCGCGGTGATTAGCGCAGAAAAGAAGGTCGATAGCCTGACTCTCGAAGCAACGGAGACTGCGCAAGAGAGCAGCAAATTCGTGGCGTCCGATAGCACAGAAGTTGTTCAGACACTGGCCACCCAAATTGGTCCCACTCAGGACTCGTTGAATGCGCTCAAGAAGAAGGTATGTATAGCTGTGTGTGATGGCGAGCCAGCGTTGAATAACATGATGCAGTACCCTCAGTTCAAGAGAACACTCACCGCTCCGATTGTATTGAAGGACCTCAAAACCTTGAAGGAACACACGGGTGGGCTGGTTGCTGCTGTGAAGGAGAAAGTTACAGCTCAGGATGCCGGGCTTTTGGACTTTGGCAAAGGCATTCTTGATAAGGCGTTCGACGAGGCAATTGCTGTTTACAGCTGAACGTTCTAGCACATCTTCGGTGGGAACTACTCCAAGAACCGTAATGCGACAACAATTTTACGCTGTATAATGACTTGTCATTGATGCCGATATGTGTAGAAATGAGTTGAAATTCAGACCAACTGAGCAAACAAACACACCTTTTGCCGAACAAACTCGGGTGAATACGCACCGCATGTTCCACCACCACTCCGATCGCATCAACACATTTCTGCACAATCTGCTCTTCACATCTCCAAGACCTCCGACATCAACAACCAGAACTCCCCAATCGCCTCACGCCACTTCCCACGTGAGCCCCATTGCGCCGAAATGACGCCGTAGGAGCGGGGTTCGATCTACACCTTACCCCGAACCATAAGTTTGACATTGCATCATGCTCAAAATCTACCGCAACGTGCTGTGCAGGATAGGTTGGCACAAATGCGTGAGACGGAAGGTGGTGACGAGGGCCCGTACCCAACGGGACGCTGTGTCGGTCAATTGGAGCATGCCTATATAATTTACCCATGAGGAAGCCATCCTGAGGCATTCGACAAGTGCAATTACTGAGTTGTCCTTGGACATTCATCAAAGGTGGCCGTGATGCTTTCAAGTCCCAAGTTCGCAGCCGCGCTGCTTGCGCTGAGCACCCTCGCCCACTCCGCCCGTCAAGACTACGACGTGCACAAGATCATCGAAGCCTTCCGGCGTCCGCGCTCAGACCTGACCATTCTCTGCGCTCACAGAGGACTAAGGTAACCCTCCGCATCCCAGCTTACCCACCCAGCCTCTAAACACCGACGCAGATGGAACGGCTCGACCGAAAACTCGCACGACGCTTACTTCCGCGCCTCCCAAGCCGCCATCGAATGCATCGAGACTGACATCCACATCTCGCTGGACGGCCAGCTACCCATGATCCACGACAAGGGTCTGGGCCGCGAGACAGATGTGGGTGAACACACAGGGCGCGCAGCATACAATCCGTACACCGGGCTGGGCTACAACCCAGCCGTCGCGGACCTAAACTACACGGGGTTTATCGAGCTTTTGCACCTGCGCGACGAGGCGGGCCGCGTGCACGAAGAAACCGTGCCCACGCTGCCGGACATGGTAGAGAATATTCGCAAGAGCGGCGCGAATGTGGTGTTGCAGTTGGATTTCAAGGACAAAGAGGCTGTGGAGCCGGCGTACTGGGCGCTGAAGAATCTTACCAATGCAGCGGGTGTGCCCGCGAACGAGTGGTGCATATACAAACTGCAGGCTGCGTGGTGGCGGACGCCGAAGGAATTGGAGGCGCAGGCGTGGATGAAGGATGCGCTTGTGAATGGGGTGAGGATTCCGTATCTACCCGTCTATCAGCCCGCGGACGAGGTTGCGTTCGATACACTGGCGTCGTTGAAAGCTTACATGAACACGAACTACACCATCAGCGCGGAAATCGAACTTTACTCGAACGACGGCCCGGGCCAGGATTTGCTGGATTGGGTACATGCTAGCCAGAAGCAAGAGGATTGTGGATATACATTCAGTACTTCGGGAGTTTTGTAAGTCTTGCCATCTGCTCTTCTTAGTAGGTATGGGTGCTGACGGTATCACTCTAGTTTCGCAGACGGCGACTTTACGACGCCAATCTTCTCTCCGCTCACACAATCCTTCTACGACACGGGGAATTTCTCGCTACCCAAAGATATCCGCTTCAACAATTCGGCGTACAGTTTCCAAGAAAACTCGGTGCCGAAATTGCTCGACGTGCTGGTTGGCAACAAATCCGCCGACGGGCGCGATCGCCGCAGTGACTTTGACTGGCTGCTGCGCCAAGGCTTCAATTGGATTATCACGGACAATGCGGATCTCTGGCACGCGGATCTCGAGCGGCAGGGGAAGCGAAACATGTTAGATCTGCTACAAGACGGCAAGACGTGGAAGGATGGACGAAAGAATGGGTGGTATAAGAGGTTCTTTGGATGATAGACTAGACAAGATTTGCTGCGTAGAACTTGATTGCATCTGCAATAGCGTTGTGGATGTTTGCGACTGCGTCTTCGCCTTGCTTGATTTTCTCGGACCCAACGGCTTGGTCAATCTTCACAAGTGTTGCGGCGCTGAATGTATCGTGGTCGCTTAGGAGTAGGGTCAGACTTGCGACGACGACTGGGACGAGGCCGCCTTGCTTGAACGCGTCGACTTTTGCTTTGAGGTCTTGCGTGGATTTGGGGATGGATACATTGACTAACGAGCCGATTAGCTCTTGGCTGAAATAGATTGATCGATACGTACCAGTGTCTACGACGGCATCAATGACATCCCGACTATCCTCGACCGTGAACGGCAGGGCGGCGAGAGCATGTCGGAAACCAGCGCGGTTCACTTTGTGGATTTCAGCAACGCCGAGGAGGACGGGCGTGCCTTCAACAAGCGAAGTGGGCAGCGGAACGCCTTGGTACGAGTTGATCGTGTTGTCGAGCGCTAGCACCGCGTTGTGGATGTTAATTACATCCTGCTTGACTATCTGTCCTGTTGGCAGGATATCGCGGGGGAGCGATGCCGCGAAAGCGAGGGAGGGGAGAATCGCAAAACGCGAAAAGAGCATTGTGACTGGATCGTCGTGTACAGATTTTGAAAGTTCATGAGGCAGGCATCTTGTATTTGTACATCTCGTATGAGGCTAGTGCAGCCGAGGTGATGGTCTGGGGGATCTGCAGATCTACGCGTCTAGTGCACATCTACCGACACTTGCGTCGTATAGCGCAAGGAGTGAGGGGATCTGACGTGCTTAGCATCGGAGCGGATGGACTTTTGGGCATAGCTCTGGGAAGAAGAATGGCACATGGAAGCGACACGTTCTCGGCCGTAGCGTGGAGGATACTTTGTGCTTTTGCTTTTGCCGATATGGTCTGTCAACTTCGCCGACGGAAAGTACCGCAGGAGGATAGAGTCGCAGCTTGACTACGAGCTCGCTAGCTTGCCCAACACGTCGCCTTCCACCCTCAATCCAACCCAGCCATCCTTCCTTTTGGCGCCTATAATTTCACTCTGGTAGAACTGCAAGCTCGGCTCATTCCAGTTCAAACAGCTCCACTCCAGCCTCTTGCCTCCGATCTTCTTCAACTCTTGCGCGAGAGCTTTGAGGATGGCTACCCCATATCCCTTCTTTCTGTACGCTGGCTTGACGAAGAGATCCTCAAGGTATATGCCAGGCACGCCGGTCCACGTACTGTAGTTGTAAAAGTACAATCCCATGCCTGCAATTGTGCCATCTGGGTCGGTGAGGAGGAGCGTCTTTGCATAGCCTTCTGAGAAGGAGGACGTGGAGGGGTCGTAGTGTGAGAGGGTGCGCGTGAGGAGCTCGTTGTTGGCTTCAACGGATGAGGATGCTTTCTCGTAATCGGCAAGTTCCTGTATTAGACCGAGAATGGTCGGAACATCTGCGTCTGATGAGGTCATGTTCAGGAGCTGGTACAGAGGTGGACGTACCGTCTCGCGTTGCGTGGCGAATCTGAGCTCCTTTCGATGCCATTGTGAGGGTACAGGTATTGTCGGTGATGCAGGGTTTGTGTAAGAGTGATTGACGTAGACTTTGAGCGCGAAAACGTCTTATAAAAGTCTCGAGATGTCGTCAGTCAAAGCGTGGGGAGGCGCGCCCTACAAATGTGGGGAGGCGGCAGAATTTCCGATCGGCATTCGAATGGACTTCACCGCCCGCGGAACTTGCCGTCCTCACCAATGATGCCTGCAGCAAGGCGCTTTTTATTCCATGCTTCAAGCTGCTTGCGCAATGGATGGTCCTCGGGCAGTTGTTCAGTATAGAAGGGAAAGCGTATGTATTCGCCCTTTTCGTTGCGCGGCTGTATGTCGAGTCCGGGCTCAGCTGGAGGCACATGCACTTTTGGAGCATGTGGTAGCTTTCCTTTCGCATCAACGCCCGCGAACAGCGATACGTCCGCTGGCACGTTGTATGCTTCTGGTCGGCTGGCGTTTATGGGCTGGCCCCAGATGGCGACCCATTGCTTGCGCACTGCACTGTACTCAACCTTGCAGCACAGTTGCAGGATCCTCGAGTAGAGCCGGCGCATAAACTTGGGGGTGATGTTGTGCGGGCGCCAGATGCCATTGGGTCTATCTGCCTTGCTCCGTTTGCTCAGACTCATCCCCTCTATCAACGTGTTTAGACTGTCATCATGATCCGGAGCCTCGGATAAGGGTCTGGCTAGCACCCTACGCTTGACCAGGCTGATCCTCTCAGACCCCTCTACCATGGCTTGTATCTTGTTCCATTCTTCAGTTGGCAACGGTGGTAGGAAGCGCGTCATGGTCTCGGCATACCATCGTCGGACGTTGTTGCGCGCTCGCACAAGGGGCATTGGGCGCATCCAGACGTTGTGCATGGGCGTTTTCAACGAAGATCTCTTCAGTTCTCGATTTATGGAGATGCCGCGCTGGTTCTGAGACTTGAGGGCGACTCGAAGCCGCGAGTACCGGTCGGATATGTTCATTACATGCATGTCGTTGGCCTCCCTGGGTGCATCGAGGTACTGCAGATACTTTTTGTTGCTGTAGTACATTTTCTGCAGGGGTGTGCGCTCCAGCAGTTCAGATGGTTTGACCCTTCTGCCACCATCGGTGATGTGGTCGGGCTGCAGCACATGATTCAGAAGCGCATATTTGCGCTTCCCCAAGCGACCGTAGGCGAAGAACAGCACCTTCTGCAGACAGGGTATTTCGCCTTGGTTGGCACGGCGCAGGTAGTGCAGGCCTTTCTGGGCCTTTCTCTGCACTTTGGCGGTGCGCTCAGTGATGATGCTCAGATGGCGGCGTTTGAAGCTGCGATGGCGGTACTTTCCCAGAGCCTCGACGTCCCCTGAAGCCGTGGCATTTTCGCTGGGCTGGTAGGCTTTGAAGCGGTTCAGGATATAGCGGGCGAAGTACTGGCGGGCGAGGGCATCGGGCAGATACGTGGCTTCGCGCAGGAGAGCGCGCAGCAAATGGATCGACTTGGCCTGCGAGGATGCCGTTGGAGACATCAAACAGGAGGCGCACGATACAGATAGCGACGGGTGGTGGTGCGCGAGCGGACTGCAACATCAGCAGCCGAACCGGTTAGTCAGCAGCCGAACTGAGACGCGTGAACCTTGGGGACGCGAAGACCTCACCTGGGCACCCCCCGCGCTGCAGCTCACCCACGCAACCCACGCAACCCATCATCGCCCCTTCCCCATTGTCGGCCAACAGCGCGACGTCAAGGCGCGACTTCCTCCTCGAAACTCTCACCCCCCTCCGCGCCTTCCTCTCCCCACGACCCATGCCCGTTTAGCGCACACTCACCGCGCATTCACCCAGCCGTGCGCTGACATAATGCAAGTCGCGCGCCCGTCGCTGTCGTCGTCTTTCCCCCAGGGCTCGCCGCCAGCCCAGCCGTCCATGTACCACAACTCCCCCCACGGCCCAGGACTCATGGCAGCGCCCGGCTTCAGTCGCTCCTTTTCGCAGCAGGAACCCGGCTACCAGCAGCACGCCATGGACAAGCCCCAGATATACACGGTGCGCGACGCAATTCACACGAAGTCACGGGACCCTGCTAACATACTGACCCCAGGCCGTCTACTCGGGCGTCAGCGTCTACGAGATGGAGGTCAACCGCGTCGCCGTCATGCGCCGCCGCTCCGACGGCTGGCTCAACGCGACACAGATCCTCAAGGTTGCCGGCGTCGACAAGGGCAAGCGCACCAAAGTGCTCGAGAAAGAGATATTGAACGGCGAGCACGAAAAAGTGCAGGGCGGCTATGGAAAGTACCAGGGCACGTGGATCAACTACCGCCGCGGCCGCGAGTTCTGTCGCCAGTACGGCGTCGAGGATGTCCTGCGCCCGCTCCTCGACTACGACATCAACGTCGACGGCAACGCCAGCCATGGCATTGAGACGCCTACCAAGGAGCAGGCCATGGCCGCCAATCGCAAGCGCTTTTACACGCAAAGCATGGACGGCCGCAGCACCAGCCAGAGCGTCGGCGGCACCTTCTTCTCCAACATCTCATCCACCGCCACGAGCGCGCTTGCCGCCATGAACAAGGTCGCGCGCCTGAACTCGCCCGCGCCGCCGCGCCCAGGAAGCTCTTCACAGAGTCGCAGATCCGCTGCGCGACCGTCGCAAGGACCCGGACCGGGACCGGGACCCGCCGCAAGCCAAGAGTCGTTCCGCACGAGTAGCCAGCACAGCATCCAGAGCCTGGCCTCGGAGCGCAGCTTCAGCGGCGCAAATGGACACACCGACTCGGCATACGGCACCGGACTCGACGATGCGCAGGAACCGCCCCGCAAGCGCATGCGCACCGAAGAGTCATTCTCGCAACCCAACGGCGTCGACATGTCGATGCGCGATCTGGGCTCACCAACCGAGCCCAGCGAGTCCTTCTACCACCAGACCGGACACCAGATCACCCTTCCCGATGGCGAGGTGCCGTCGGCGTTGCCGCCCCTGCCGCATCCAGATACCAAGAGCAGTGAGGAAAAGCAGGCGATGCTGACCGACCTCTTTGCAGACCAGACGCGGACAGACTTCACCCATCACCCAGCGATTCTGCACCTATCAGGCGTCGATCTTGACATGCCCATCGACAACAGCGCCAACACTGCACTACACTGGGCCGCCACACTTGCCCGCGTATCACTCATGCGATTGCTCGTCTCCAAGGGCGCAAACATGTTTAGAGGCAATGCCGCAGGCCAAACGCCCTTGATGAGTGCGGTATCTGTCAACAACAGTCTGGACCACAGCTGCTTCCCGGAGACGCTCGAGATCCTGGCACCTCTCATCGAGCTGCGCGACACCCAAGGCCGGACCATTCTCCACCACATCGCAGTCACGTGCGCTATCAAGGGCAGGGCTGCATCAAGCAAGTACTATCTCGAAGCCCTGCTAGAATACCTCGTCCGTAGCAACATCGGTGCTAGCCAGGCAATTTCGTTCCAGGACAATTACCCCAAGCCTATTGGACTCATGCGCTTCATGCAGGAGATGGTGAACGCTCGCGACAAGGCGGGAAACACTGCTCTAAACCTTGCAGCACGCATCGGCAACCGCAACATCATTTCCCAGCTCATGGAGGTGCAAGCTGATCCGACCATCCCAAATCACAAGGGAACTAGGCCAGTCGATTTTGGTGTTGGAAGCGATGGCCTCGACAGCCATGCCATTGACGTTGCTGCCAGTCCCAGTAAAGGCAAAGCGCCACTGAGCAAAGTGGAGGAAACGAGTCGGGAGATTCAGCCGCGTAAGTCATCAACAATTGTTCGCAGACTCAGTACTAATGTCACCTAGTCATGAGCGGCATCCTCCAGTCCGCGTCTATGCAATTCACACAGGAAGCGCGCCTAAAGCAAGACTCCATCGACCGCACCAACGACCTTATCACACAGCTATCGAGTCAACAAAAACAGGAGCAACAAAGGCTCGAGCATCTCCGCAATCGACTAAGATTACGACAAGACCGAGCGAAACGGATAGCTAACCTCAAGCGCTGGCTCGAGCCACAAAGACATATGTTGTCAGTGAATGCTGGCGTGGCCGAACTTCAGGAGAAGCGAATGATAGGATATGCTGATGCCGAGGGCGCAGGCTTCCTTGTCAACGAGGAAGACCTACCGTTCGAGCTGCGACAGGTCGGCGAAACCCTGATACGACACGCCTCTGATGGACCTTCTTATCTCTCGACACCAATACCGCTTGATCCGGCTTCTTTCTCCAATCACCAGACTTCACCACATCTCACACGGATCTCAACCTCAGTCCTCCGACATCGCCTCGACACTTACACCCATGCGAACGCGGCGTTACTCACGCGAAGTCGAAAACTAAAAGAGAAGGATGGTCAACTTGAGCAAATGTACCGCAAGGTAGTGTCATTATGCACAAAAGTTGAGGAGAGCAGGATCGAAGAATGCTTGGAGAGTCTCGTCGCAGCTCTGGATAGCGAAGAAGGCGAGGGCGTTGAAGTCGGCCGCGTCCGCGAATTCCTGCGTAAGGTTGAAGGTGTCGAAGCGTAAATGCCACCACGTGCAGTACGAATTTCCTTCACGTCTTACATAATGGCCAGTGCCTTGGCCGGCTCACCAGTCTCACGACTTCCTGTTTTTTGTCATGACCGCATTATTACCATTCAAGGGCTCCATCACGATCTTCTATACATTTCATGTTGATATGCAGAGGCGTGTGCGGGACAGCTCGCCATGGGTGGCGGCGATATACCAATTCATTCTTAGTTCCTTGAAATCCCTCCTTGGCACCCCGTTGCACGCGATCCGACCTTCAATCATCCCACGTCTTTTCATTTCAAATCAGCAAAGCCCATTTCCATGATTTACAATGAAGAACAGCTGATGCACCATAGCAGAGATCAATGGCTGTGGCTTATTTAATTCGCGATATCGGTAACCGGGGTCACCGTATGACACCGACCCCCCAGCCACAAACCCATCGGTATAAAAACCTCAGCCCCTTCTCTCATGCAAAGACCTATTACCAGCCCATCCACCGAACCACCACCATGTCGTCCCCATCCAAAGGCCCGACCGTCCACGAAATTCCCACCTCCTCTTCCTCCTCTTCCGCCACCACCCTCTCCACCGCCTTCGAAGAGCGCCTGCTCGAAGCCATCAAAGGCCCCACCTACCTCGTCGACTGGTACGGCGCTGGCGACGCCGGCAATCCACAGAATCTCCCGCGTTGGCGCAAATGGCTCATCACCATGTCGATTGCGCTGTACGTGCTGACCACGACGTTTGCGAGCAGTGTGTTTAGCCCGGCGGCGGTGGTGACGAGTAGGGAGTTTGGGGTTGGGGTGGAGGTTATGGTGGGGGCGGGGACGAGTATGTTTATGCTGGGGTTTGCGGTTGGGCCGATTATTTTCGGGTAAGATATCTACGTCTCGTGACCAGCGAGGTGATGTTTGAGGCTGATGGGTGGACAGGCCGCTGAGCGAGCACTTTGGTCGCAAGGGGCCATTGCTAGTTGGGTATCTCAGCTTCGCGCTCTTACAGCTACCCGTCGCTGGAGCGCATTCTGTGTCGACGATCTTCATCTTTCGCTTTCTGCAGGGCGTTTTTGGAGCAGCGCCGAGTGCTGTGTTGAGTGGTACGCTGGCGGATATATGGACGCCGCAGCAGAGAGGGTTTGCTATGCCTGCTGTTGGGTCGTTCTTGATGATTGGTCCAATTCTAGGGCCGATAGTAAGTACTCTTTGTCCCAAAAGAAACTATGTATCCTGATGGTGGCTAGGTCGGATCGAGAATCGTCGTCAGTTCGCTTGGGTGGAGATGGTAAGTCGACCTCCTCCAACGTCTCAGCACGCACTTATACGTCCGCACAGGATCGAATATCTCATCGCCATCGTCTCCCTCGCAAACGCACTCATCACCTACCCCATCCTAACCGAAACCTTCGGGCCCGTCCTCCTCACCCGCCGCGCAAAGCGCATGCGAAGCATGACGCAAAACTGGGCATACCACTCCAAATCCGAACAAATTTCCCTCACCACAAGCGAAATCCTCTCGCAATGTCTCGCAAAGCCCGCGAAAATGCTCCTCCTCGAACCAATCCTCCTGCTCATGTCACTGTATATATCCGTCGTCTTCGGTACGCACCTTCTCTTCCACCTTTCCACAACCACTAACGAGATGAATTGCAGGACTAATGTACATCTTCTTCCTCGCCTACCCCACGTCCTTCATCCTCGAGCGCCACTGGACCCCCACAACCGCCACCCTCCCCCTCCTCGCCATCCTCCTCGGCTGCATCCTGGCCTCCCTCCTCATCTCACTGACCATCCACACGCGCCTCGCGCCCAACCCATCCGCCGGCCGCCCCCGCGAATACCGCATGCTACTAATGTCTCTCGGCGGTATCTTCCTCCCCCTCGGCATCTTCGCATTCGGCCTCACCAGCTCGCCCTCCTTGGACCCCGCGTGGCAAATCCTCGCCGGGGTGCCCATCGGAATGGGCATCATCCTCATCAACATGCAGGGCCTGAACTACATTGTCGATTGCTACGGCGTGCATGCGAATAGCGCGGTCGCGGCGAATACGTTTCTCAGAAGCGTGTTTGCGGCGGGTATGCCGCTTTTCGCGACGGGTATGTATAAGAGCTTGGGCGTGGAGAGGGCGACGGTGGTGCTGGGGGCGTGTGCGGTGGGGTTGGCGCCGATTCCGATTATCTTCTTTTTGTTCGGCGAGAGGATTCGGGCGAGGAGTAGGTGGGTGGCGGAGTAGGTTTGGCAGCGCTGTTTTTGGTATAAGGTTGTGGGAGATGGAACGCTGGTAGATTGTGTGGAATTGGAGTTTTTATGGCTTTGTGGAGTTTTGGCACTTGGATTGTGATGTGCAGCTGTTTGGATCATGTGGGCTTGTGTGTGGAGGATAGATTGTATACGATTGTCGACACTCAGTGAGGTCGATGATGCTGCTCCATATAGCCGATATGTAAGACACGATGAAGTCACAAATTGCGCAACTTACATTTCGAATGACTTCTGGTTTGGATGGAGGCAAATGAAGTTCTTCCATCGAATTTTTTAAATCATCAACCAAGGCCCATTCTGGTTTCTGAGCAAGCCCCACGAGCACTAGAACTGATCTCTGAGTCGTAGACTGTCATGAAGGGATGTTCTATCATGTCGATTTCAAATTTTCTGGAGCAAAGTGCTCTAGCTATGGTGTTCATAGATTATAAGCCGATCCTAGCGATGTTGGTTTCTGTGGCCTTCTCTCCGCCTTCCAGTCCCCATTCAGTATGATGTTCCGTGGTCAACTCCAAGCTCTCCATGAGAAAAGACAAGCAAAATCCTAAAAGGCAAAATGCTATGGAGACTTGCCACACTAGTTGCAAGCAGCGTGAATACAGATCCACTACCGCATCAAACAGTGCCGGCGTATCCTTGAAGCTACTGATGAGACCAGCGGTTGCATGCTCATATGCACCTCCACGTACGAGCAAGGCACGAACTTGCTCCGGCAAACCAGCTGCTATTTCCTCCGCGCGCGTATTGAAGATGGCGGACGGAATAGCCGTGCCCCATATGCTGCCCAGGTTCCGAACAAAGATCCACGTGGCGGAGGCTATGGCTACATCATTTTCTGCAAGACCAGCTAGAATTGCAGGCAATTGCGTTGTGAAGATGACGCCAATGCTGAAGCCAAAGACGATTTGAAAGCCAACCCATTGTCCGGTCGACGATCGTGCGTCCAGCAAAGTGAATAGCCCTGCCCCAACTTACATCAAGGCCCATCCAATCCAGTGCCAGTACAGATACTTGCCAGTGGCTGTGGTCAAGAACCCGGCAAGCAGACCGGCGGGTGCGCTGATGAAGATGAGCGGCAGTGTCATGACTGCAGATCGCAGAGGCGAGACATCCTTCACCGACTGGAAGTAGATAGGAAGAAAGTACCCTGTCCAGAATAGTATCATACCGTGAACGAAACTGGTAGCATATCCTCCAGCCGCGGTGCGATTGCGAAAGAGCCGAGGCGGCATGGTTGGTGAAGCCAGCCAGGGTCCAGATTCATAGGCAGCGAATCCGAGCAATCCTACCATGCCATGTATCAGCGGCAGTATGGTTCGCCAAGACGACCAAGGATTCTTGGTCCCAGCATAGGTGAGCGAAAGCAGCAAAGAAACAACTGCTAGCACAAGTATGGCATTCCCGAACCAGTCTATGCGCTGCAAGCGCTGCCAGAAGTTGTCGGTATTGGGATTCCGCATCTTGAGTAAGATCAGCGGCAATACCGCCAGGCCAGCGATAGGCAAGTTCAGGTAGAAGATCCATCGCCAGGATCTATGAGACGAGTCCGTATCAGTTTTGACCTTGAGGTCCCCGATCTGCTTGACCAGCAATTCCAGTCATCCAGTGTTATCATCAGCACTAACGAAGGTCCGGATGTCATCGAAGCCCCCAAGTTCCCCAGTAGAATCTCCATTGTTCATGTCAGCCAGCCGCCAAATTCATGGACAGACGACCTCGCACTGGCTCTACGCAATGCAACAGGTGCCGACGTCGACGTTCAACCGCTCGATCGGGCCAATCTCGAGAATGCGATTTGCATTTTTGTGGGAGAAGCGGAAACCCCATTCTTGTCTACCATTGATAGCGAAGCTTTCGAAAAGATTCGGAACTTGTTGATCACGAGCCATGGAGTTTTATGGCTGAGCTGCAGTAGAAGGGTAAGCAACCAAGACGATGAACCTCTCTACGCACAAGCCAATGGACTACTCCGAACCTTGAGAAGTGAAGATTCTACACAGCGCTGTGTACGCCTGGACTTCGACACGGATCCATGGACTAAGAATCAAATTACGTTCATCACCCACGTAGTGCGCCATAACTTGACGCAACGCAACCCATTACAGACGTCGAGGGCGAGTACAAAGTATCGGATGGCATCCTGCATGTCTCTAGGATGTATCCCGATGCAGCAGCAGACGATGAAGCTAGTAAAGTACCCGTCGCCCCATTAGCTGAACTACAGCCTTTCGACCAACCTGACCGTATCCTGGAATGGCAGAGCGCGGAAAGTGGTGTTTTGAGCGATGCTTATTTTACCGATGACTTTTGGTATGCCTCAGGTCTAGAAAGTGGCATGATCGAGGTCGAACCAAAAGCATTCGGTTTGAACTTCCGGGACGTCATGGTGGCTCTTGGTCAAGTCGAAGAAGATGGTCTTGTCTATTCTGAAATGTGCGGTGTTGTGAAGACGCTGGGTCCAGACACGGAAATGTCAGGACTTCAAGTTGGTGATCGAGTTTGCGGCGCTGGATGAGGCTACGTCACCAACCTCGTCCGCACTGCATGGGGAGATGTGGCAAAAATTCCGGACAATCTCTCCTTCGAAGAGACAGCGTCGGTGCCCACCATCTACATCACAGTTTATCACTCTCTTGTGAACATAGCCCGGCTACAGAGGGGGGAGACAGTCTTGATCCATGCCGGCACTGGTGGCGTTGGTCAAGCTGCTATCATGCTTGCTCAACATATTGGCGCGACAATATACGTAACATGCAGTTCGATTGAGAAGCGAAACTTCCTCATTGAGAGATACAACATCGATCCTACACACACCTTCAGCAGCCGAGTCTCTACTTTTGCATCAGCCATCATGACGGCAACAAATGGGAAGGGGGTTGATGTTCTTCTTAACTGCTTAGCTGGACCACTTCTGGCAGCTGGATGGGAGTGCATGGCAAGATTCGGACGCTTCATCGAGATCGGCAAAGTCGACATGCAGAATGGACGCGCATTGGAAATGAGCACATTCGGACGCCGTGTTACGATATCAGGTGTTGACATCACCTCGTTGGCCGCATACAGCAAAGAGGTTTACCGCTCCACGCTCCAGACGACGTTGAAACTGATTTCGGAGGTAGCTGTCAAGACAGTCTATCCGTTGCACGTGTATAGCGTTTCAGAAATGGAGAAGCCACTTCGCCAGCTTCAGGGTGGCAAACATATTGGCAATTTGTCGTGGCAACAAGACCGGGAGGACTGGTGAAGGTCATCAGCCATCAAAAGCCCGTAAGCTTGAATAGATCTTGATCAACTTACCTCATCATAGGTGGAGTAACAGGCATCGGACGCGCAGTCGCCGAGTGGATGGTACAAAAAGGCGCCAAGAATATTCTCATCGTGTCCAGGAGCGCTGAGAATCATCCCAATGCCCCGTCTCTCAACGAAACATGCAAGGAAGGAGGCTGTCGGGCCTTTGTTCGGAACTGCGATGTTGCCGACGAAAAGAGCTTCCTTGAACTCCTCAAATCGTGTAGGAGCATCATGCCTCCAATTAAAGGTGTGCTAACGACAGCCATGGTGTTAGAAAATACAGTGCTCGAACGTATGATGCATGATCAGTGGCAGCATGCATTCCTGGCAAAGGTTGCGAGTACCATGAACTTGCACAAACACCTTTCCGATTTGGTCTTTTTTGTCATGATGAGCTCGACCGCGGGTGTAAGTCTCCGTTTCGCAGCAATTTTATTGGACACTAACGCTTGTCTTGGAGATCTTTGGCAACCCTTCCCAGGCCAATTACAACGCAGGAAATGCATTTCAAGACGAGCTGGCGCGATACCGTACCGCGCGAGGTCTGCCAGCCGTTTCAATCGACCTCGGGATCGTCGAAAGCGTCGGATTTGTTGCGGAAGCTTCAGAAGAAAAGAATAAAGTTCTCGAGACAGCGCTGCGGAGACGTGGGGTTGGTGCTCCACTCGCGCTAGACCACCTGTTAAGGCTGGTGGAATGGGCAATCCGAACACCGCTGCGACGTACACCAGATGATAGTCAAGTCGTGACATGTCTCGCTGGGTGGGATGAGACAGCGGAAGACTCTGCGCTGCACCGAGATCGTCGCTTCGGGACGCTGAGATTGGGAGTGGCGTTCAAAACCACAGGAACAGCCAGCGATACCAAAGAGGACAACATCAACTCATCATTTGCTTTGACTCAGAAACTGTCACTTCCGGAGAGTGGCGGTTTTCCTGGTGCATCGCGCATCATTGCAGATGCTTTGGTGGGCAAGATGGCCGAGCTGTTCAATCTCCTGTCTACAGAAATTGACCAAGCGAAGCCAATGAGCTACTACGGCGTGGAATCACTGGTGGCTGTTGAAGTGCGCAACTGGTTGGGTACTGCTGCGAAGACAAAAGTGAGTGTCTTCGAGATACTGCAAACTTCATCAATTCAAGAGCTTGCAGCTCTTGCAGCTGGACGGAGTGAGCTGCTAGTGGCGATTTAAGCATCAAGAGACTACCATACAGCACCCTGATATGGATAACTGGAGGGATGTGTAATATTAGCGTTCATGTAGAAAGATCTTCACACTGTTA
>Ga0265780_10004207_pt1 | contig 18624 bp, 17 predicted proteins | sample P1T30metagenome_FD_192432 | JGI IMG/M metagenome (GOLD analysis project Ga0265780, IMG submission 192432) | Plant litter microbial communities from East Loma Ridge, Irvine, California - P1 T30 | ecosystem: Environmental > Terrestrial > Plant litter > Unclassified | place: USA: California...
AGCGAGATGCTTCGCTGCGCTCTGCATGACCAGTTGACTAAGCGTGCACCGCCACTTGCTCCTCTTCCACTACCACCGGCTTGTGCTTGCGCGAGAGGAAGGAATACACCGCCGGAATGACGTACAGCGTCAGGAAGCCCGCAAACACCAGCCCGCCCACGATGACCGTGCCCAGCGAGCTGCGGCTGTTCACCGCCATGGCAATCGGTATGGTACCGAAAATCATGGCCAGCGAAGTCATCAAAATGGGGCGGAAGCGGGACGCGGCGGCGGCCTGCGCGGCTTCCAGCGGCGTCATGCCCTGCTCCTTGGCCTGGTTGGCAAATTCGACGATGAGGATACCGTTCTTGGTAATCAGGCCGATGAGGGTGATGATGCCGATTTGGCTGAACACGTTCAGCGTCTGGCCCAACGCCCAGAGGCTGAGCAGTGCGCCGGTAAGGGCCAGCGGCACGGTGAGCAGGATAATGAGCGGGTCAATCAGGCTCTCAAACTGCGCGGCCAGAATCAGGTAAATCAGCACCAGCGCGAAGCCGAAAGCTAAAATCAGGCTGGAAGCGCTTTCGGCAAAGTCGCGTGATTCGCCTGCCAGCGAGGTTTTGATGGTGGCCGGCAGCACCTGCTTGGCAATGCGTTGCATCTCGGCCACGCCGTCGCCCACGGTCGCGCCGGGCGCCAGGCCCGCCGACACGGTGGCCGACAGGGCCTGGTCGTAGCGGTAGATGGCGGCCGGGCTGATGCTTTCCTTGAAGGTAACCAGATTATCGAGCGACACCATTTCGCCACTGCGAGTGCGGGCGTACACGCCGCGCAGGGCGTCAGGCGTGTCTCGGTCGCGCCGCTGCAACTGGCCGATAACGTCGTACTGCCGGTCGTTGAAAATGAAGTAGCCATAGCGCTGTCCACTCAAAGCCAGCTGCAAACTGCGGGCAATTTCAACCACCGAAATACCCAGTTCCGCCGCCTTGTCGCGGTCGATGGTCAGCACCAATTCGGGCTTGTTCACCTTCAAATCCGAGTCCACGAAGCGCAGCACCGGGCTCTTGCGGGCCTCTTCCAGAAACTTGGGCAGCACTGCTGTCACGGCCGCCAGGTTGGGGCCTTGCAGCACGAAGTTTACCGGCTGCCCGCCGCCGAAGCGCCCGCCAATCGTGGGCGGCTGCGAGGGAAACACCAGCACGCCCCGGAAATTCTGGGCGTTGCGGCCCAGCACGGCGGCCACCTGGGCCTGGCTTGCTTTGCGGTCTTCGGCCTTTTTGAGGAAGGTTTGCTGAATGGCCACGTTCACCGGTGCGGGCGGCCCAAACGTCAGCGCCAGCAGCGAATAAGTCTGAAACAAGCCCAGATTCTGGGTCGAGTCGACCACGAATTTCGACAGCTCGTTCACGTACTTTTCGGTGTACTCATACGACGAGCCTTCCGGCGCCACCATCACCATGGTCACCTGCGAGCGGTCTTCCAGCGGAGCCAGCTCCGAAGGCAGCAGCCGGCCCACGCCGTAAATCAGCCCCAGGCTGGCGGCCAGGATGGGCAGCGCCACCCAGCGCCGGCGTAGGAACCAGGCCAGCGAGCGCTCGTAGCCACCGTTGAGGCCCACGAACAGCGGTTCGGTCTTGCGGTACAGCCAGTTGGGTTGGTCTTGGTGCTTGAGCAAGTAGGCACTCATCATCGGCGACAACGTCAGAGCCACGAAGGCCGACACCGTAACCGAGCCGGCCACCACCACCGCAAATTCCTGGAACAGCTTGCCCGTGATGCCCGGCAAAAACAGGATGGGCAAAAACACCGCCGCCAGCGTAATCGTGGTTGAAATCACCGCGAAATAGATTTCCGCCGAGCCCTTCAGCGCCGCCTGGAAGGGCGTCATGCCCGCTTCCACCTTGGAATAAATATTCTCCAATACCACAATGGCATCGTCCACCACCAGCCCGATGGCCAACACCAAGCCCAAAAGTGTCAGTACGTTAATGGAATAACCGGCTAGGTACATGATGAAAAAGGCCGACACGATGCTGACCGGAATGGCCACCACCGGAATAATCGTGGAGCGCCAGTCGCGCAAAAACACGAACAGAATGACCACCACCAACCCAAAAGCGATGAGCAGCGTCTCCTCCACCTCGGAAATCGAAGCCCGAATCGACTCGGTGAAGTCCTTGCCGATGGTCATTTCGTACTCGGCCGGCACTTCCTTGCGCAGCTCTTCCAGGCGCCGGTTGAACTCGTCGGCGATGGCAATTTCGTTGGCCCCGCGCTGCGGCTCCACGAACACGCCCACGCAGGCCGCATTGCGCCGCAGCCCGTTGAACACGGCGGTGCGCTCGTTCTCGGCGCCCAGCTCGGCCGTGCCGATGTCGCGGAAGCGCACGATGCTGTTGCCGTCCTGCTTCACAATCATGTTGTTGAAGTCCTCGTCCTTGGTCAGGCGGCCCAGGGTGCGGACGGTCAGCTCGTTGCGGTCGCCCTCGATGCGGCCGCCCGGCAAGTCCACGTTTTCCTTGCGCAGGGCCTGCTCCACGTCGGCGGGCGTGAGCTGGTAAGCAGCGAGCTTGGCGGGGTCGATGCGCAGGCGCATGGCGCACTTTTTCTCGCCCGCAATGCCCACGTGCTTTACGCCCGGGATGTTCTGCATCCGCTCCTTGATGACGGTGGAAGCGAGGTTGCTGACTTCCAGTATGCTTTTGGTCTTGCTCTCGACCACCATGAAAATGACGCCGTCGCCACCCGAAGCCTTTTCCACCACTGGCGGGTCCACATCGGCCGGCAGCAGGCGAATAGCCTTGGCCACCTTGTCGCGCACGTCGTTGGCGGCGGCTTCCAGGTCGGCATTGAGGTTAAATTCCACGGTAATCACGCTGCCCGCCTCCCGCGACACCGAGGAAATGGTGCGGATACCGTTGGCCTCCCCAATGGATTCCTCCAGCGGCTTGGTAATCTGGTAGGCCATCACGTCCGGGCTCGCGCCGGGGTAGGAGGTGGTGACCGTGACGATGGGCGAATCGGTGACCGGGTACTCGCGCACCCCGAGGTAGGAAAAGCCCACCAGCCCGAACAAAATGATAAGCACAGACAGCACCCCGGCCAACACCGGCCGTTGAATGCTAACGCTCGATAAACTCATGAGCTAGAAGGAAATAAAGGGTAGTCGTAGGACTATCTAGGTAAGGATTTGAAGCTGGCATGCAGCCATTATGCCGTCATGCAGAGCGCAGCGAAGCATCTCGCTTGTGGTAGTAAACCAGTCGGTTTAATTAGTTAAAGCACGCGAGATGCTTCGCTGCGCTCTGCATGACGTTCAGCTTACTTGGCGCTGGCAACTTGTACCGCCACGCCCGGCCCCAGCCGCAAAAGGTTCGTGGTGATAACCGTATCACCGGCACTCAGGCCGCTGATTACCTGCACTGTGCCGCGGCTGCGAGGTCCGGTGGTCACGTCGCGGTAATCGGCCTTGCCGCCCTTGATGGCGTAGAGCGCGTAGCCTTTAGCGGTTGGAATCAGCACTTGCGTGGGCACAACCAGCGCATCGGAGGTGGCGTGCAGGGCGAAGCTGATTTTGGCCGACATGCCCGGAACCAGCTGCTGCTTGGCATTAGGGCTGATGGCTTTCACCAGCAGGCTCCGAGTGCTCACATCAGTGCGCGGCTCGGTGGCGATGATGCGGCCGGACTGCGGCGCCGAGCCGTTTTCGGTGGTGAACTGGATATTTTGGCCGGGCCGCACCTCAGCGGCGTAGCGCTCGGGCACGGTAAAGGTGACTTCCACCTGGCTCACGTCTTCGAGGGAGGTGAGGACCGTGCTGGGCGTCACGTAGGCGCCCACGTCTACTTTATTAAGGCCAATTTTGCCGGCGAAGGGCGCCCGAATCTGGGTTTTGGCCAGGTCCACGTCAACGGATTTAATGTCGGCCTGCAACACCTGCAGGTTGGTCGACACCTGGTCGTACTCCTGCTGTGTTACCGATTCGGTTTTGAGCAAGCCCCGCATGCGCCCGTCGTCGAGCAGCGCCAGCTTCTCCTGCAGCTTGAGCTTGTGGCGGCGGGCCAGCAGGTCGGCATCATCGAGCTTGAAGAGCAGGGCGCCGCGGGCCACGTTGCTGCCCTCGTGGGCGTACACGACGGTGACTTTGCGGGCCACCTCGCTCACGAGCTGCACTTCCTGGTTGGCCTGGATGGTGCCGGTGGCTTGCAGCTCATCGGCGGCGGCGGTGGGCCGCACCACGTAGTGGTCGACGAGTACAGCGGGCGTAGCGGCTGGGGCGGAGGCTTCTGGGCTGGTCGTTACCGTCTTATTAGCCGATAGCACCTTGGGAATGCCGAAGCCCAGCAGAATGACGAGCACTAGGGCGCCAAGTAACAGCCCTCGGGAACGGGAGAATGTGGTAGTCATGAATGGTCTGTTTTAAAAGCAACGCATCAATTAATAATAATGCGTTAATGTGTTTGGGTAAAAAAAGTGATTCATAAACCAACCGAGCCTAGCGCCTCTGCTTTAGAAAAGGACCCAAGCTCTGTTGCCAGCGTGTTTTTCATAAACACATAAACAAGCATTGATGTTTTGAAGGAATAAAAAAACAGTTGATTATTTCTATCAACTGGCTGCTGGCTATTTCGTTTTGAGCATGCCCAGGAAGCTTTCCAACTCCTGAAGCTTCTCCGGATTGACCGAGTAAAGCACGCAACGCCCTTCCTTGCGCGACTCCACCAAGCCGGCCTCTACCAGCGCTTTTATGTGGTGCGACATCGAGGGCTGGCTCACGGGCGCCACATCAAATAAGTCGGCGCACGCCACTTGGGGGGCCTGCGAAATCTCCTGCAAAATGCGCAAGCGGTTGGGGTCACTAAGGGCTTTGGCGATTTTAACGAGAGACTTGGTATCCATGGCTGTAAAAGTAGTCAATACATGCGCATGTATTGATGTGTGCTCAACTGCTTCACCGCGCAATTGGTTCTCGACGCCAATTGCGAGTGCAGGTTGTGCTGCCGAAACTGGTTCTAATAGATGAGCTTTAGGCAACGGATAAACCCGCAAAATCCAGTGAAGAAGGAGTGCTCGATAGCATAGCGGGAACCTGCAGATGAACCGTCGGTTAGCCGCCCCATTGTCTGGATGCTTTCGCCACTCCGCACCTCCTGCAGGTAGTTTTCTCCTGAAACAGAAGAGGACCGATGCGTAGCGCGGTGAGCCGGGCTAAAGTGTAGCCGAGGCTGGCTAGCCACTGCATGCGCTGGTCGGCGGCAAAATCGGCCTAGACCGTGTGACGCATGTGCCCGTTGGGGTATAATTCAGCCCAACGCACGGGGTATTCTTGGGCATGAGGCATCCGTTAGCATCCTAATTTGCTGTCAGGAAAATCAGCCCCAATGCCAATGGCCGCGTATTGCTCTATCTCGGCTTTGATGGCTGTAAATTTCTCCAGGGCTTGTTGCACGGCCCGCTTGCCCAGTGGCAGGTGCAGAGGCGGATTTGCCATGCGCACGAGGTCGAACATGGCTTGGGCTGCCCGTTCGGGGTCACCGGGCTGCTTGCCGCTGTTGGCCTGTGCGGACGCTTGGGCCTTGCCTACCGTCGGCTCATAGTCGGCAATCTGAACCGGGGTGTACGTGGCCGACCGCCCGGCCCAGTCGGTTCGGAAGCTGCTGGGCTCGATGTTGGTGACGTGGATGCCCAGTGGCGCAACCTGTTGAGCCAGACTTTCCCCAATGCCTTCCAGGGCAAACTTTGAGCCGTGGTAGATGCCCGTGCTCGGAAAGGTGGTGAGCCCGCCCAGGCTGGTTACGTTGAGGATGTGCCCGCTTTCGCGTTGGCGCAGGTGTGGCAGCACTGCCCGAATCACGCGCAGCGGACCAAACACGTTGATGTTAAATTGGCGCTGTACTTCCTCGTCCTCAATCTCTTCGATGGGGCCTAGCGAGCCGTAGCCCGCGTTATTCACCACCACATCGAGGTGGCCCAGCTTGTCGATAGCGGCGGCTACCGCCGCTTTTACTTGGGCTTCGTTGGTTACGTCGGCTACCAGGCCAATGCCGTTTTCGCCGGCCTGCTGGCTGAACTCATCGGCCTTGCCTGATTCCCGAAAGGTGGCAGCTACTTTATCCCCTTTGCTTAAGGCTAGCTCAGAAGTGTTTGCCCAAGCCAGTACTTACGCCGGTTATAAACCAATGCTTTGCCATCTATAAAGAATTAGTGGGAAAAATTGCCGAAGCATCCTCAAAGAAGGCCGCTGCCGAGAAACAAAGTTTTGACCCTCAGCGGCCACCTATTGGTCGTTGGCAAACAAACAATCAGCCAGTCAGCAGCAATAAGACAAGCAGGGCTAACACTTAGTTTGGCAGCCAAGCCGGCGCGCCCTTACTGCGCCGAGAAGCGGAAGGCCGCCGGCGTGAGGCCAGTCTTACTTTTGAACAAGCGGGTGAAATAGTGCGGGTAATCGAAGCCAAGTTGGAAGGCCGTTTCGCTGACCGTGAGTGAGGTGCTGAGCAGTAGTTGCTTGGCTCGCTCAATCAGGGCGTGGTGGAGGTGCTGCTGGGCGGTTTGGCCGGTGAGGACCCGCAGCATATCGCTCAGGTACGCGGGCGACACGTGCAGCGCCTGGGCAAAGTGCTGAACCGTGGGCAGCGGCGGGTTGCCGGGCTGGGCAAAATGCGCCGTGAGCAAGGCCTCGAAGCGACTGAGCAAATCATGCTCGACCATGCGCCGGGTCAGAAACTGGCGGTGGTAAAACCGGTTGGCGTAGCCCAGCAGCACCTCTAGCTGCGCCACGAGCATGTCCTGGCTAAAAGCGTCGATGGGCTGCTCGTACTCGTACGCAATGCTGCGCAGCACGCCTGCCAACAGCTGCTCTTCTTTGGCCGAAACGTGCAGGGCCTCGTGCACCTCATAGGCGAAAAAGCCGTAGGCGGTGATTTTCTGGCCCAGCGGGTATTTGCGCAGCAGGTCGGCATGAAAGACCAGGGCCCAGCCGGTCATTTCCGAAATATCGAGGCTCGCATCGGCCTGCACTACCTGGCCGGGAGCCAGAAACGTGAGCAGGCCATCGTGAAAATCGTAGGTCTGGCGGCCGTAGTACACCGTGCCCTTGAGCCCGCGCTTGAGGGCCACGGTGTAGAGCTGCGCCACCACCGGGTCCGGGATGGCCTGCGCCCGGATTTCGGCCAAATTAATGAGCGTGAGCAACGGGTGCGCCGGCGCGGGCAGCCCGTAGTAGCGGGCGTACTCCGTGACCGTATGCAGAACCTGAAAATCAGGGTTTTTCATAGATTGAAGATAAGGCGAACTGACTTAGCTCCGGGCCACCGAGGCCACCGATTAGGCGTAGGCCGCCCCGCTCACGCTCCCCACGGGCAGCACCGCGTTCAACTCGGCTAGCTCCTGCGGGCTCAGTAGGATATCGGCCGCGGCTACATTTTGTTCTAGGTTCTGGCGGCGCTTCGTACCGGGAATGGGCACCACACCCTGGGCCAGCACCCAGGCCAAGGCCAGCTGAGCGGCCGTCACCTGCTTTTGGGCGGCCAAGGTCTGGATTTTCTGCACCAGCTCCAGGTTTTTGTGGAAGCTCTCGCCCTGGTAGCGCGGCAGATTACGGCGGATGTCGGTAGGGGCGAAGTCTTCGAACTTGGTAATCTCGCCCGACAGAAACCCGCGGCCCAGCGGCGAATACGCCACGAAGCCGATGCCCAGGTCCCGGGCCGCTTGCAGCACGCCGTCTTCCTCCACGCCCCGGTCGAAGAGCGAATACTCGGTTTGCAGGGCCGTGAGCGGGTGCACGGCGTGCGCCCGGCGCAGGATGTCGGCCGATACTTCTGACAGACCCAAGTAGCGGACTTTGCCTTCTTCCAACAGCCGGCTCATGGCGCCCACGGTGTCCTCGATGGGTACGTTGGGGTCGAGGCGGTGCAGGTAGTACAAGTCGATGTAATCAGTCTTGAGGTTTTGCAAGGAGCGCTCAGCGGCTTTGCGCACGTAGTCGGGGTGGCCGTTGTAGCCCCAGGTCAGCTGCTCGTTGTCGTCTACCTCGTAGCCAAATTTGGTGGCAATGATATACTGGTCGCGCTGGCCGGCCGTGGCTTTGGCCAGCAGCCGCTCGTTGAGCAACGGGCCATAGAGGTCGGCGGTGTCCAGAAAATTTACGCCCAGCTCGCGGGCCCGGTGAATGGTGGCAATGCCTTCAGCCTCGTCGGGCTTGCCGTACACGTCCATGCCGGCCAGGGTCGTCATGCCCATGCAGCCGAGGCCTTCGGTGGGTACTGTCAGGCCCTGGCTACCTAGGGCAACTTTCTTGAGGATGGTCATTGTGTATAGTGATGTAGGTTGGGGTACTTAGCAGCAATGGCACAACGTATGCTGCTTTTTCGCCACAAAGGTCTGAAGTGCCCGGCGGCGCCAAACCACACAAAACGCTGGATGTATAACACAAATCGTGGCCAAGCGCCACCTTTTTTCAGGTAGGTATGATAAGGCAAGCAGAAGCTGCCTAATCCACAAGCAGGCGACTGCCCAACCTGAAGCGGCTTGTGAGCTTGTTGCTCAGGAGCCGCTTCAGGTTGGGCAGTCGCACTATCGACTAATTTGGGTTATGCGTCGGCTGCCATGGCCTGGGCGAGCTCTTTTTGCGCGTCCAGGGCCTCTAGACGGGCTACCAGCGCCGCCCGCACGTCGGCATACGTATCGGTGCCCAGGGCCAGGCGCAACGGGGCTGAGCTCTGGTCGGCCGAGTCGATAATGGCCTGCGCCATCTTGTCGGCGTCGCCGGGAATGGGAAAGTCGCCGTTAAAGAGGCCCCGGCGCACCTGGCCGGCCGGCGTGTTGTCGTACACGGCTAGGGCCGGGGCGTGCACCAAGCCGCCTCCAAAGTTGGTGTGGGTAGCACCCGGCTCCACGATAGTGACGCCGATGTTGAAGGGAGCCAATTCCTTAGCTACGGTTTCGGCAAAGCCTTCAATGCCCCATTTGGTGGCGTGGTAGAGGCTGAAGTTGGGATAGGTAGTCTGGCCTCCGGCCGAGGAGAGCTGCAAAATCCGGCCGCCGCCCTGCGCCCGCAGGTGGGGCAGCACCGCCCGAATCAGTTGAATCGAGCCCAGCAGGTTAGTATCAAGCTGGTGGCGAATCTGCTCGTCGGTAACTTCTTCGGCGGCGCCAAACAGACCGTAGGCGGCATTGCTCATCACCACGTCGATATGACCAAGGTCCGCGAAAGCGGCATCCACCACCTGGCGGATGGCGGCCGAGTCAGTTAGGTCCAGGGTGGCTACCCAAAGGCGGTCGCCGTACTGCGCCTTCAGGTCGTCGAGGGCGCTGGGTTGGCGCACGGTGGCCGCTACCCGGTCGCCGCGCTGCAAGAGTTTTTCGGTTACTTTCCGGCCAAAGCCAGTCGAGGTACCCGTGATGAACCACGTTTTCATAAGATGGATTACGGTTGGTTGTTGTACACCACAAAGGTCGAACGTCCTCCTAAGGCCCCACTGACGCGATTCTAACCAATGCTGACCGAAATCAAACCTGCCGCACCTGCGAAGGCGTCTGGCCGGTGTGCCGCCGAAAAAACTGCGTGAAATGGGTCGGTTCCTCAAAGCCCAGGCAGTAGCCGATGGTGCTCACCGGCCAGTCGGTGTGGTGCAGCAGCGTGCGCGCTTCCTGCACTAGGCGCTCGGCTAGCAGCTGGGTAGTGGTCTTGCCCGTCTCGGCCTTGAGCGTGCGGCTCAGGTAGTTGACGTGCACGGCGAGCTGGTCGGCGAAGGCCTGGGGCGTGCGCAGTTCCAGCCGGCGCGCCGGCGTCACGATGGGATATTGGCGAGCGAGCAGCGCCTGAAACGAGGCCGTGAGGCGGGTGGCTGCCGTGGCTTCGTGCGGCTCCGTCACTAGCCCCAGTTTCAGGGCGCCGTGGATGCACGCCATCAGGTGATGGTAGAGCAGCTCGTACCGATAGGGATAGTCCGAATCCTGCTCGGCGAGCATCTGCTCAAACTGCGCCCCAAAGGCGGCCGCCTGCTCCTCGCTCAGGCGAAAAAAGGCCGGGCGGTCGGGCGCAAACACCGCCAATTCGGCGGGCCGCGCGTGGGTGTGGGCGGGCAAAAAATCCTCCGTAAAGACGCAGCAGTAGCCTTGGCAGCTCTTGAGCTCGGGCAATTCCCAGGTGTAGGGCACCCGCGTGTTGGTAAACACCAGCGCGGGCTCTCCCTCGGCAAGTTCCAGGTACTGGTCGGCGGCGTGGTAGGTGGCCGGACCTGTGGTGAGCGTGATTTTGTAGAAGTCCTTGCGGGAGTAGACGCCCAGCAGCGTTAGGTCGGAGAGGAAATCTTCTAGCCGCCACGCGCTGAAATGCCCCCCGCCCCGCTGGCTGGCCGGCTGGCGCTGCGGCACTTTATCCAGGTAGTAATCGGTCAGGGTGTGCTGGTGAATCATGTGGGGTGAATTAAACAATTACCGTTACTCTTCGGGAGCAACGGCAACTGCTTTGGCCAGGTTTTCGGTTAGTTCGGCCCGGTGCTCATTGCCCCAGCGCTCCATCACCTCCACCACGGGCATAATGGACTCGCCTAGGCTAGTGAGATGATACTCAACGCGGGGCGGTAACTCAGAAAAGACGGTCTTGCTGAGCAGGCCGTGCTGTTCCAGCTCATTAAGCTGAAGGTTGAGCACGCGCCGCGTGGCCCCCGGAATGCTGCGCAGCAGGGCGCTGGGCCGCTGCACGCCGCGGGCAATAAAATTAAGCAGGGTGGATTTCCACTTGCCGTGAAGCACTTCTTTGGTCAGCACCGCGCCGCAATCCAAGGTGCTGGCAATCTTCTTCTGGTACATGCAGCTTACGCTTAGGTCATCGAAAGTAGTCTTCTTGGGCTTCCTACCCCCTTGGGGAAGAAAGTAGCCCTATGTGCTAAAACGTTCACTAGGCGAATAGTTTCTCCGTACTTGTTCCACCAGCGCAGCCCTAGAAATTTTGTGGTCTCACCCGGTCAGTAGTTGACCAGGCAAAGCAGACAGCAACTAACATGAAAAATCTAACGGGCAAAGTAGCCCTGGTTACGGGCGGCAGCCGGGGTATCGGGGCGGGCATTGTGCAGGCCCTAGCCGCCGAAGGGGCGCAAGTAGCTTTCACCTACGTGCAGGCCACGGCGCCGGCGCAAGCGCTGGCCGCGGCCATCGAGCAAGCAGGGGGTAAGGCACTGGCCGTGCAAGCCGACGTAGCCAGCCAGGAAGACATCCAGAAAGCCATTGACACAGTCGTGCAGGAGTTTGGGTAACTCGACATTCTCGTCAATAATGCCGGGGTGAATGCGGTCAGCCCCATCGACGAAGCGAACCCCGACGAAGCGGTACTGGCCCACCTGTGGCGAGTCAATACCTGGGGCGCGGCCCAGCTGGTGCGGCCCGCCGCCGCGCACCTCCCCAGCGGCGGGCGCATCATCAATATCGGGTCGGCGGCCAATATTCGCACGCCTTTCGTGGGCCTCAGCGACTACGCCGCCAGCAAGGGCGCCCTGGCCGCCTACACCCGCGGATGGGCCCGCGACCTGGCCCCGCGCAACATCATCCAGCCCGGTATCATCGAAACAGAGATGCTGCCAACTGACGATGCTACGGTAGCCACGCTGCTGCAGCCCATTGCCCTGGGCCGATTTGGCACGGTGAGCGAAGTGGGGCAGGTGGTCGCGTTTCTGGCCAGCAAGGCCGCCAGCTACATCATCGGCTCCACGCTGATGGTGGACGGCGGCTGGTCAATTTAAGCGCAGCGAAAAGGACCGTGACGGGGACCCGGTGGGTAGGCAATGACTAGTTACTTACCTCGCCGGGTCCCCGCTTCTGTTGCCTGGGAGGCCCATAATATTATTCTATCGGCTCAGGTATTCTTGGTAAAAGCTTTCCAGCCGCTCAACCGCTTGGTCGACGTACTGCGGCACGTCGTACATTTCGTAGTGCCCTGCGCCCTCAATGACGAAGAAATCCTTCTTGTTGCGGGCTTGCTCCCACAGCCGTTTGCCGTCGTCGAAAGAGAAGGTTGTGCCCAACCGGCCCCCCACAATCACCTGCAAGGGTTGCGTAAGCAGTTCGCCGACCAAGTGGAATGCATCAAACCCCAGCAACTGGGCGTCGCTCCGGTACAGGCGGCGATTTGTCGAGTTGGGGCTGTAGCTCCGTGGCGTGCGGTAATACGCCACTGCTTCGAGCGTATCTGGGTCCGTGATGCCGAGTGCTTTGGTTTCCTCCAAGCTATCCGGAATCCATTTTTCGCGCCGCGGTTCGCCGCCCCTGGCTTCGAGGGTGCGTTGTTGGCCTACGGCGTCCAACAGGTTGGCCACAGCGCCGGGCGTGGGCATGGCCTGCCGGAACGCCCGGCCAATATTGACGGCGACGACGGTGCCAACGGCCTTGATGCGGTGCTCGGTCATGGCTGCGTTCACCGCATAGCCCCCGCCCGCACAAACCCCCAATACTCCGATACAGTGCTCGCCCACGTACGGCAGGGTAGTCAGGAAATCGACGGCGCAGCGGATGTCTTCCACCCGAGCGGCTGGGCTTTCCAGGTCCCGGGGCTCGCCGTCGCTTTGGCCCTGGTGGGAAGGGTCGAAGGCGAGGGTGACAAAGCCTCTTTGCGCCATGCGCTCGCCGTAGAAGGCGCCAATCTGCTCCTTGACGTTGCTGCCGGGCATGACGATAATAAGCGCCGCATATTGCGCATTGGCATCGAAGCCTGGCGGAAACCGCAGCTCTCCAGCCAAGTTCAGATTCCCGTTTTTGAACGAAACGCTTTTTAGTTCACTTGCCATCTTAAATATCTGTCTTTTAGGTTTTAATAGAATCAAGCGTAAAGCCACAAGTCGAGGTGCTTCGGCGGCTGGTTATATCCGGCTGACTGCGGCGTAGGGGCAGAAGACGCATATTTTATATGACTTAGCTGGCTGGCGTAGGCGCACACACGCTGGATGGCGGACGGCCAAAAAACTGCTTAAAGGCGTGGGAGAAGTGCGCCAGGCTCTCAAAGCCCACTTCGTAGTACACCTCCGATGGGCGCTTGCTTTCATCCTGAAGCAGGTAGTAGGCTTCGGCGAGCCGCTGCTGGTAGAGCCACCGGGCCGGCGAGGTGTGAAAAGTTCGGTTGAAATCCCGTTTGAAGGTCGCCAGGCTCCGGCCCGTGAGAAAGGCAAGCTGATTGAGCCCAACGTTGAAGCGGAAGTTCTGCCGCATGAATGCCTCCAAGTCCATTTTGCCGGGCTGCCCAAAGTCGAACAGCACTGGTTGCAGAGTCGGCTCAGCTGCCAGCAACAGCCGCAGCGCTTCCGCTTGCTTGGACTGCATTAGCGACGCCGGTAGTGGCTCCTCGAAATACGGCAGGAGCGATTCGTAAAAGCGATGGAGCAACGGGCTCGCGGCCAGGTGCCTGACGGCGGAGCTCACCCCCAAAGGTGGCGCACAATTCATGCTGTTTTGCTGGCTGAAAGCAAGCAGCAGGGCATGGTCAAACACGACTGTGATGGCCTGGAAAGGGCCGTTTTCTGCGGGTAGTTTGGTGAACTTGGCCAGGGAATTTTTGCGGGAAAACAGCAGGCTGCCCGCCGCGAGCGTTCGGGTCTCGCCCGCCTCAGTCACCCGTAGGCCGCCTGCCTGGATGTACGTCAGGCCATGCTCCGGCACGCATTGCTCGGCCGCGACCTGGCGGCTTTTGTAGTGCGAGTATATGATTCCCGGCAGGATACCGGTGGGCGGAAGCTCCGTTTTCATCCGTTTTTCCAGCGATGCTTGACTCGACAAAGGTCGGTAATTGGCGCAGGGGGTGTTTGCGTGAGAAGCTCAATTTTGCTTTCACTGGGAACTTGCAGGTATCGGGAATCCATCGGCCGAAATCCCGGCTCAACGAATCTCGAACCGTTGCTAAGCCAACCCTTCAGGCCACTGGAGTAGCCATTAAACAGAGAAAGTGGTTAGCTAAAAGGATAAAGTATTCAGCTTAAACCAAGCGTGGTATGTACGAACGAAAAATTCCTTTTAACCCGGCCTGTGGGCTTCACCTGCTGCGGGAAGTATTGAATGGCAAGTGGAAAATCAGCCTGCTTTACCACATTGCCCACGGCAGCCCCCGTCCCAGCCAGCTGCACAAGAAGCTCGAGGGCTCTACTAGGCGGGTTATTCAGATGCAGCTCAAGCAGCTGGAAACGCACGAGTTGGTTACCAAAACTGTCTGCTCGGAACGGCCGCTTAAAGTGGAATACCACTTGACCGAGCTGGGGGAGTCGTTGCTGCCGGTAATTGCCGTGCTCGAGCATTGGGGCGACGAGCACAAAGAGCAATTGCAGCGCATATTGACGAAGTTACCCGTAGAGGAAGAGGCTAACGCTAGCTGACCGAAGCCCATTGCCCACAAATCAGGCGACAGTCCGGCTTGGCCACGTTACCTGCGCCGCGCGGGTGCCGGTTAGCAGGTTTTGCTGGCCTGCTAGTAGCTCGTGGGGGTAGCCTAGTGGTATGGCCGAGGCCGTGGCAAAGCGCTGGAGCTGCTCATCGCTCAGCAGCAGCGAAGCGGCCCCGAGCTGGTCGTCGAGCTGCTGGCGGGTGCGCGCGCCCACGATGGGCAGCACGCCCCGGGCTTTTACCCAGGCAGTGGCTACTTGGCCGGGCGCCGCCTCCAGCTCTTGCGCCACCTCCAGTAGCACGTCCAGCACGGCGTCGGCCTGGGCAGCTGGCGTTGTGGCTACGCGGCTCATGCGGCCGGTGCCTCCCCGGCGGTATTTGCCGGTGAGTAGGCCCCCGCCGAGCGGCGAATACCCCAGCACACCGAGACCCAGCCCCTCGGCCATGGGCAGCAACTCGCGCTCGGCGGTGCGCGCCACTAGGCTATATTCTACCTGAATAGCCACCGGAGAAGCCCAGCCGCGCAGGTCGGCTTGGGTGACAGCGGTGGCCACGCGCCAAGCCGGAAAGTTCGAGAAGCCACCGTAAAGGATTTTGCCCGCCCGCACCAGGTCCTCGAAGCCGCGCACCAGCTCTTCTACCGGCGTCACGCCATCCGGCAAGTGGGCCAGATAAACATCGAGGTAATCGGTTCGCAGCCGCTGCAGGCTGGCTTCTACGGCTTGCACCATGGCTTTGCGGTGGTTGCCGAGCTGCGCCAGCGCGGGAGCGGCCAGCGCACTACGGCTGTACTTAGAAATCAGGACCATATCGCCCCGGTTGGCACCCAGGAATTCGCCAATGAGGCGCTCGGCTTCGCCGCGTTGATACGCATCGGAAGTGTCAATCAGATTGCCGCCGGCCTCCACGTAGCCGTCCCAGATACGGCGTGCTTCCGCTGGCTCCGCCCCGTAGCCAGTAGCCGTGCCAAACATGCCGGTGCCGAGCGCCAGCTCGCTTACCCAAAGCCCGGTTTTAGTGCCTAATAGTTGGTAATTCATCGTTTTTTCGACAAAGCTCCGGTACCTTGATTTGGCGGGCAAGTAGGGAAAATATATTCCCTAATGAGTTAATAATGCCCCGCCTTGGGCGTTGTAGGGTGCCTGCAAAGTGTCCATGTCGATGACGAAGCGCAGGTGTTAACCAATCGCTACTTGCTTCATTTATTGTCGCACAATAATCGGCCTTGCTGCAAGCGGTAAAGCCAGAGCGGTGGGGTTGCACTATTACCTCTGGGATACACTGCCATGCTGCTCTGGCTGAACCGGGACGCGCTGGCTTAGTATAGATGGCGACGCCAAAACTGGTTTAACCATTTCATCTAGATTAGGTATTGCTGTAGCTAAGCCGCGCCAAGGCTATCCGGTAGCTCTACTTTTGTTCATGTTTACGCAGTACCTATTCGCCGGTGCTTTGGCGCTGGCCACCTTTGCAGCACAAGCGCAGCTCCCAACCTTGCGCACAACAATAGCGCAAATTGCCAGTGCTGCCCCGGCCAAAGTAGGGGTGGCCCTGCGGGTGCTGGAAACCAACGACACGCTCAGCTACCACAACTCGCAGCGTTATCCCATGCTGAGTGTCTTCAAGCTGGCCATTGCCATGAAGGTGCTGCACGAGGTAGACCGCGGCCGGTTGCAACTAGCCCAAACCGTTTTTCTTACCAAGGCCGACCTGCCCGAAACCTATAGCCCGCTACGCGACAAGTACCCGGCCGGCAATGTCCGTGTCACGATTCAGGACTTGCTCACGTACATGGTCACGCTCAGTGACAACGACGCCTGCGATATTCTGCTCAAGCTACTAGGCGGTCCATCCCAAATAACGGCCTACGTCCGACAGTTGGGCATCAAGCCGTTCGTGGTCGAGGTATCCGAAGCGCAAACGGGGGCGGTTTGGGCCAACCAGTACCGCAACTGGAGCTACCCCTCGGCGCAGCTGGACCTACTCGCCCAGGTGTATCGGCAGACGGCTTTGTCGAAAGCCAGCAGCGCGTGGCTCTGGCAGCTCTTATTGGATACGTCGGTCGGGCCGAAGCGGCTCAAGGGCCTGCTACCCGCCGGCACGCCTGTGGCCCACCGCACAGGCACCTCCGCCACCAATGCGCAAGGCTTATCCCCCGCCCTCAACGACGTGGGCATTATGGTGCTGCCGAACGGGCAGCACGTGGCCCTAGCCGTTTTTGTAACGGACTCCTACGCCGACACGGCAGCCAGAGAGCTGGTCATTGCCACCATCGCCAAAGCGGTGTACAACGAGTTTGCCCGCACTCATTAGGCTGCTGATGCACAAAACAGAAGCGAAGAACTGAGGAAGCATAGACGGGGCGCTTGGTCGGCTAACGCTGCCACGCAGCAGCGTATGTCCTGGTTCCTTCATTTATATAGTTAAAGCTGCTCAAATCAGCTTCCTTTATCGAACCTTCTCAGAAAGCAAAGGCCCTGGAACGCTGTTTTCCGGACCTTAAACTTTTATGTCGGCATAGGTGGATTATCCCGCCGGGAACTACGCATTTTAGTAAGTCAATTGGTCCCAGACAATTACTTGGCCGGCTTGCTCGTGCACGAACTGCACAGTGCCATCTTGCGAGACGACGATGGCCAGGCACTCGGGCGCAGCCAGGCAGAGGCGGTAGGCGGCCCGGTGGCGGGTGCCCCCATGGTCGACGGCCAAAGGTTTCCGCTGCCGCGCTTCCAGGTCGAGGGCCCGGTAGACCCGTTCCAAGGGCACTTGCGTGGCCTGCACCTCGACCCCAAAACCGACGAGGGCGAGCTGCTGCGTGAGCACCAAGGCCCCATCGACTGCCGCTAGTCCAGCCAAATAATCAGCCAAGTGCTCAATTTCGGCCGTTAACGCCAATAATTCGGCATCGTGTGCTTGCTGATAATGGGCCCAGCTCACCTCTCCCAGCGCGGCCAGACGGCGGACCACGGCCTGCGCCAAGGCCGGAAAGCGAGGCCCCGCTTGGCCAGGCAGCACCCGGTATTTGGGGCGTAATACGCCGCCGGGGGCCGTGAGGGCAGCGACTCGGTCGGTGGGCAGGAGCACTACCAGCGCGCCGTGGCCGCTGGTCCGGATGCGGGTCAGGGCCCGCCGCTGCAGCTGCAAGGTCAGGCGCACGAGCAGCTCCTGTTGCTCCGGAGTCAGGTCCGGGCCAGGCAGGGAATCACCAGCCAGTTGAAGGTTTTCGGTAAAGCGCCCTTCTGCCCAGGCTTTGGGAAAGGACACAAAGCCATGGCCCTCAATGCGGCCCCGCTGCAGAGTGAGCACGCGCTGGGCCCCGTCGTAAAACACAAGGCTGCCTGGGCCACTCACCTCCACCAGCAGCGCGCGGGGCGGTTGGACCGTGGTTAGCCGGGGCTGGTCCACGAGCTGGTCCCACTGGTGTTCGCTGAAGAGGAGGCCCCATAGTTGCAAGTGTCCGTCGGCGGTGGGAGCCACAGCTAGCAAGCTACTGGGCTGCTGCACAGCGGGGCTAAGCCGGCGCAACTCCTGCTCGGAGTAGCTGCGGGGCTCGGCAAAGCGCAGCAGGTGAAAATCAGTGAGCGTCCCGGCCTGGGCTTCCAGCTCGGCCTGGCTAGCCAGCACCAGGTGGCAGACGACGGGACGGCCCTCCTCAGCCAGCAGGCTGGCTTGGTAAAGCGTCGAGACAAAGGCGGTGAGCACCGCGGGCGCGGGCAGGGGTGGTGCGGTCGCCGGCCAGTGTTGGCGCAGCGCCAGTGTCAGGTCAGCCGGATAGTAATGCAGAGGGCCAGGCATCGGGAATGTGAGTAAGGCAGAACGAACGAAGCTACGCCGCAACTGCCTACCCGCCGGGGCGCCGAGGTTGGAGCGAGCCCCAGAATCTGACGCGCAGCCCTAAATTCAAGCAACCATGCAATGCGTGCATGCTAGTCTACTGCTTGCACCGCGAGGTTGATAAGGGAAGATAATCGAGGGCGGGGTCTGCGCCTGAAAAAGAGCACCCTGCTTTGCATAGCTTAAAGGGCAATAAAAGAGAGTCTTGCGTCATGAGTAACGGTCTATGGGGTAGCGGCCCTAAGTCCCAGGGCGAAGTTGGCAAAGTTCTGGGACGCCAGCCACGACTGTGCTTGGCGGGCGCAATCCGCACGGTTTAGCAAGCACACTGTGCGAACGCCGCTGGCGCTGGGCAGCCGTACCATTGTCGGCGGGCAGTGGAGCTGTTGCAGGCCGTGCGCAAAACCAGTAATTGAACGGTTGATGAGCCGGCTCAAGCCGTTTCGCTGC
>Ga0265780_10004208_pt1 | contig 18619 bp, 22 predicted proteins | sample P1T30metagenome_FD_192432 | JGI IMG/M metagenome (GOLD analysis project Ga0265780, IMG submission 192432) | Plant litter microbial communities from East Loma Ridge, Irvine, California - P1 T30 | ecosystem: Environmental > Terrestrial > Plant litter > Unclassified | place: USA: California...
AACATGCCGACATCTCCCATCTCCCGGTCACATTTGGCCATAGTAAATAATTCCAGGTCAGTGTTCAGGTTGCATTACCACCTCACAAATTCTTTCCTAGCCAGCTCAGTGGGCGGAGAATATCACCATCTCGTCAGTACCTGTGCAGTAGTAAACAGAAAGCCTGAATTCCCGCAGAAAGCGAGGAGAGATCTTCCAAGCCGAGCGTTTCTGCCAGAAAGAACATGGACATCAAGCCATCTACCGGTCCCCAAGTGCTACATTCGGGAAACCAGCGCGCAAGCATACTATACAACCGCCAATTCTCGCACTTCGGAAATATACCCCAAGATCGGCTCAGGGTGATAACTTAACATACCTACAGCCAAGTCTACTCCGAGATCAACTCAGGGTAGATAACATGCCAACAGCCGAACAGTGCTACCCAGCCTTATTGCCGCGAACAAGCCATGTTCAGTTTCTGTTGGTACAAGGAAGTAGAAGAAGCTCCAAGGCTAATTTCATTCGCTACGGAAATGTGTTTCTGATTGGTTGGAGGAGGGTACCCAACCAACATGGGATAGCTGCGGAAATTAGGAACGTTTTACCGAAGACTTGCAGAAATACTAGGCGGCGCGGCATGTTGAGATGGATGCTTGGAGAGAACACGTGAGTGAGCGTAATAGCAAGGTGCTCGCTTCCAAGGTGCTGTCATACATCCGCATATCACGGCTAAAAGACAGCAACGTAGATCGAGCCTTGTCAGTGTGTAAATAGCGTGTAGGAATATGTCGCGATTTCAGCGATTTTCTGCACGGATTCTATAAAGGTCGCGCAAGGCAGGTTTACTTTAATGCTGCCCCAAGCTCCCTTCCGGAGCAAAGCCTCCGTCCAATCCGACAATCCACCTCCTCAGCTCGCCCCATCTACAGCCTGAGCTGGAGTGGTTTCTGCGACATATGTGTCTTTCTTGAAAGTGGTTGCGAGCATCTGATTCATCTTCTCGATGAGCACAACATTCCAGTCCGAAATGGACTCCACCGACCTGCTCCCCTTCGAGAAAGACGATGACGATGACACCCCCGACAGTCCAACCCTCCCTCCCAAGACCCGCGCTGAACTCGCGATCCTAATGTGTGCACCCGCCGGGTACAGTTCCCCTCAAGCCCTGTTCCCCCTTCTCCCCAAACCCTAACAGTTTCTCCAGCCTGCAACTAATCTGGAGTTTGATTTTCGCCCGCGGTACAGTAAGTTGAGAAAATATTCCCCGCCACCCTAATCCATCCTCCAAGTTTACTCAAAACGTCGTCTAGCCATACCTCCTCTCGCTGGGCGTGTCGAAATCCCGCACATCGCTGATCTGGATCGCGAGCCCGCTTTGCGGCATGCTGGTGCAGCCACTTGTCGGCGTGGTCAGCGACCGCACGGGGATGGCGAGGAAGAACGTGCTTCTACTGGGTGCGTTTGCATCGAGTGTGTCACTAATAGGACTCGCGCTGGCGGACCCCTTCGCTGCGGCGTTTGCGAGCATCTTCAGCGCACAAGCGACAGACCATCAGTGGCTGTTTGAGGTGTTGGCTTTTGCGTGGGTTTGGGCGCTGAGTATATCCGTCCAGCCGTTGCAGGCGGCGAGTCGCGCGCTGGTTGTTGAGTCGTGTCCGGATCATCAACAGGTGCAAGCTGCGGCGTGGATGGGGAAGGCTGTTGCGGGCAGCAGTGTGTTGGGGTACTCGCTGGGTGTGCTTCCGTTCACCGAGTCTCCGCTACTGAGGGGCTGGCGGACCTTTCAGTTCTTGTGTGTTATTACTGCGGTGGCTTTGGTTCCGCTCGCACTCGTTACGTGCTGCTTCTCCTCTCCGACAGCAGCACATGTTGTGGCCAATCGTCATCTGGACCGCAAGAGCAGCGGCCCGCGCGCATTGACAACAGCGATTATTCACGAGTTTAAAAGGACTTCGTACGTGGTACGCCGGGTCTTCTACGTCCAGTTTCTTTCCTGGCTGTGCTGGTTCCCGGTCATGTACTTCCAAACCCAGTAAGCATGTATGATCCCAGTAAAGGTCCAGGTTGCTCACTACGTAGGTACCTCCTCGAAATTTACATGACCTCAGAAGATGAGCGGAAAGACTCGCACGGATCTTTGACAAGATCCGTGAAAATGGAGAACGGCAGGCGCTATGCCTCGCTCACTGTCTTCTGCTCTGCCGTGGTTACTCTCGTGGCCAACATAACTTTCCCATTGTTATTCCGGGGAGCAAAAGGCAGCGACACGCTAACTCTCCACCACGCCGCTTCCAAAAAGGATAAGGAACGAATATCAGACGACGCATCGCTGCTGTCTTTGTGGTGTTTCGGCCATCTGGTACTTGCAGCGATCATGCTAGGCACCTTTCTCGTCCACACCAAGACGCAAGGAATCTTCCTCCTGTCTGCCATTGGAATTCCGTGGGCACTGACGCAATGGATACCGCACGCAATCGTAGGCAGGGAAGTCATCAGAAAGGGCGGTAGTGCTGTGATACTGACGACGATCCACAATTCGTTCGTGTCTGCGCCTCAGGTGCTGGCGGGTGTTTTGTGTTCCGGATTATTATCTTCCTCGTCGAAAGGGATTGAAGGAGGCCGAGTAGTAGTCTTGCTGCGCGTGAGCGGGTTCTTATCGCTGGCGACTGCGATGCTGATTTTCGGCCTGAGAAGCAATGTGAAGCGTAGTATATAGTCGTGACTAGACAATTTGAAGTTCTAGATCTCCCACATATTAACGCACGATGTAAGATATAAATTGCAGTGTTGTCCTTGAGAATCGGTGGAGTAATTTGCGGAGGCGGGATGGGAGGAGATGACGCGTTCACTAGCGCCTTCTTCTTGATATAGAAAGAGCAGTCGCCCACGTGTGCATTCAACGCACTGCATCCGTAGCTTACCAATTCTTGCTTGTCCCAATTCTCCTCAACATCACGTTCTTTACTTGCATTTTGTACCGCGCACAAACAGACCTCGCACGAAAATGGATATCATTCGCCGCCGCACGACGACATTACATATACATACACATACGAGAGACAGGCCCCAACGCACACCGTAGTGCAGTCTGAGAAAAGAAAAAGTCCAAGTCTATTAACCCCGCTCGACAAACCAAGAGCACTTCCACGACTTACTACCGTGCCAATTCACACCTACAAGGCAAAGGCGGCAAAGGCGAAGACAACGGACAGGGCCATGGCCATGGAGTTGACGGCCGAGACAGATGTGGCTCCAGGGGCGTTGCCGGTAGCCTGAGCTGGGGTGGGTCCAGTACCAGTGGCGCTACCGGATGCACCACCAGCCACGCCGCCAGACACAGAAGCGTTGCCGCTGGGAGAAGCAGCGCCACCGCTGGGAGAAGCAGCACCACCGCTGGGGAAAGCAGAGCCGCTGGACTTGGGGCCAGCGCTGCCGCTGGGGCTAGCAGACGAGGACGAAGGGGATGGGAGCTCCTTCTTCTCAGGGCAGCTGAGGTCGTAGCGGGGCTTGGTGCTGAGGTTGTCGGTGATGGCGAACTTGACGTCGTTGGCCGGGTTGGCGTCACGGAGGGTGTACCAGAAGACGTTCTTCTTGCCGAACAGCGCGCAGCCGACTTCCTTCCAGTACTTGCCGGCATTGTCAACGGTGGCGTCCGCAGCGCCGTAGGTCTTGCCGCTGTATGCCCAGCCGGTCTCGGTGATCCAGACGTCCTTGCTGCCGGCGACGCCCTCGGTGGCGGAGAGCGCGCTGCTCAGGAGGTTGGCGGCATTGTCGAGCGAGTTGTTGCGCTCGACCTCGTAGTAGGGGAAGGCGTTGACGGACAGGAAGTCGACGTTGTCGATGACGGCCTTGTTGGAGACGTTGACCCATGCGGTCCAGGTGTCGACGTGGGTGACCTTGATCTTGGAGAGGGGTGTGTCGGCGAGCTTGGAGCGGACGTCCTTGATGAACTTGACGATCTGCTCGGCGCTGTTGCCGACACCAGACTTGTTCCGGATACCGGGCTCAGACACGCGGTACAGGTCCTCGCTGCCGACGGAGATACCGACGATGAGGTCGGTCAGCTTGGTGCCGTGCTCCTTGATCGCGGCAGTGAGAGCGTTGAGCTCACCATCGATGCTGGTGGTGCCCGACGCCCACACACCGAGGAGGAGCTTTGTGTCGGTCGCAACGGCGGCGGCGAAGGCAGCGATGGGCTTGGGGTCCTGCTCGGTGCCGGCCTGGATGTTGGTGTACAGGCGGATCGTGTTGAATTTGCCCGGCGCGCCCTGGAGGCCCTTTGCCGTCTTGAACTCCTTCTCAAAGTCCTCCTGCGTCTTGGCTGCGCCCGTGTCGGTCGTGGCACCGGCATTGAAGCCCATGACCAGGTCCTGGGCAATCGCGCTGCCAACCGTGGCCGCGGCGACGGCGAGAAGAGCTGTGAAACGCATGTTTGCGGAGAAAGTGTTTGAGGGAGTGACTGGTAGTAAAAAGGAAGAATATGTAAGAGACAAGAAGTTGAAAGAGTGGAAACGTGAAGATTCACGAGAGTGGTGAAGGAGAGAAGTAGGATCGCTCACGACATGCAAACGTTCATGGCTCACTCACTAGCACGCACCCCGTACAGCTAATTGCGGTTGGCGAGCGGAGCCCCGTGATTGGTCGCGCGGTCCAGGCGCCGCTCGGCCTTGGCATCATGGCGCCCCTGTGTTGGCCCTGTTGGGCACAGCCACGGCCGTGTTGGTCCTTGAAACGGCGCCTCAACCCCTGCATTCAGCACATCAAACATTCGTCGAATGCAGATCGGTGCAATGACCATGACCTCGCTGATCGCAATGCAGTCCATCAAGTACCACAGCAACAGGCTAAAGATTGGAAAATTTGTTGGTGTTTTTTCTTTGGCATGTGTCGAGCATTTCAGCGCGCCACATTGTGCGTGGTGGCACAAGCCTTTGCCGCCGCGGGACGCCGCAACGTCAGACCATAATCAGGTTGACTCCTGACGAGTCATCGTTTGACGCTGAAGTCCGTTGATTGTGACTTTACGCACATACACTGGTCACAGCTTTGAGTACCAACTGGTGACTCCATGAGATCAGTACGGGCATGACGATGCTCAAGCGTCGCTGTCAGTCACATGTGGCCACACCAACCAATGAATGCCCACAGGCAACCAAGGTCCACGACTGCATCACATCTTTTCCTTGGACTCATTCCCGTTGTGTTGATGCGAATCGCTCCGCCATCGAAAGTGTGGCGCGAACAAGTCGTACACGCTCTCGTCATCCGAGGAGTCCGCTTCTGCTTCGATCCGCGACTGTCTGCGCTCATGTCCTGGGCTGGGCCGCTGGAAAGGCGCACGCTCTAGAGTCGTAGACAATGAAGTCGAGCGCGTACGTGGATGAGGCTCGGTTTCGATCTTAAGCGATAGATCCGGCTGCAGCGTACGTTCCATGGCGCGATCAAGGTGTCTGACTGGTGCCGGCAATACAGGAAGCGACAGACGAGTGCGGTGTCGTGGGCCATTCACAGGTGGCTGGGGCGGTGCGGCGCGAATTACGGTGGACAACGATGACGTCGATCGTTGGAAGTCTGGTCGTGAAGTCGGCGCTGTGTTTGGCCGAGGAAAGGATCTGGTAGATGGAGGAAGGACGTGTAGAGTCGATCGCAGTGTTTTGTCGTAATGAATGACCTTGAAATCAACATGACCTTGCGCAATTTGATCGTTCACGATCGTGCGCTTACTCAGGTAGGCTCGTTGGTACTGCAACTCTTTTGCAATATCTTTTGGCAGCTGCTCGAGTTCTTCAGAACGGAACTCGCCTCCATGACGGGCAAGGCCAGCGTAGAAGAGTATGAGAAACTTCTCGCAAACAGTGTAGTATCCCAAGTGGTCCCGTAGGTATTCGAAGGGCTCGGGGCTCAACGGCATCCGCATACGCGTTTCTAAGAATTGCCGGTAGCATGCGCTAAACGTGTCGATGAGCTTGTTCTGCATCTGCGGGAGTCCGAACATATGGCCCAGATGCCACGCTTTAGCCAACTTCAGCATCATGTCGCTGCTGCCGATGAGCTTATCAAAGGGATTAGACGCCACTGGTCGCATCTTTCCCAAGAAGCCACTCTGTTCGATATGCTCCATCGCAATTTCGAAAACGATGTAGTCAGTATTGGTGATGGTTGAACCCTCTTTGACATTGTCGCGCAGTGCCGGAGCGCCCCTTAGGGCTGCTTGCGATATGTGTACCACGTGAGATCGTGGTGGCCGTCCTATGTACACGTCAAAGCCGTTTGTGGGCAGGCTGTGGTCCGTGTCAGAGAAGCCGAATGCGACAGAGAAAGGGTTGTACCTCAATCCCAGTGAAACTCGTCGACCTGAAGCGGGTTGACCGAAAAAGGTTGTGCCAAAGAAGTTCAACATGATGTTAGTTTTGCAGTGAAGAGGAGAGGAAAAAAACAGGATATATTATATGCGTGGTGCATGGATTCACACGCCAGGCTATAGGAGGCAGCCAGATGTGACTAGAGTAATGCCTTTGGTGAATGATGAGATGTTAGTGAAGTTGAGGAGAAATGAGAGAATAAAAGCGACAGCATGGGCTGTGATCCTGCGCCAATACTTAGAACTGTCCGGAACACTGCGCCTGCTAGTCTTTACCGTACCAGACATCGTGAGCCACGGTCGTGTAGGTGTCGGTGGACGACTGAAAGCTGCCTGCGGACAGCATATGATGAGTGTGTGCACATGTGGTCATCCATGGCTCTGACGTCGGAGTGACCAGTGAAATACCAAGCCAGACAATGCGAACTTCTTGCGCCTGAAATTTGGTCACGGTGTGAGTGATCAGGCTAGCCATATTGTAGAAGCGTGATGCAGATGTTTGGCTCGCTACCAAGGTTTTGAGGGCATGGAAGAGGAGCCGGAGAGGGTCGTCGGGAAAGACGATAGTTGACGCTCGGGCCAAGCGCTAACGGCCCGACGCGAAACGGAAACCTCGCGTCATCACGCTCTCTGCTTTCCACATTTCACACGAATCTCGCTAATGTCGTTATCACGGGTGACTGGGCTGTCGCAGAGAATAGCGGTATGTACTGGCCCCACATGCGCCGCATCACCCCTTCGACCTATCAATTTTCGATGGAGACACCTCTCAGTACAGACGCGTAGTCAGCACTACAAACCGCCACGGCCTACACGGAAACTTCCCAGCACAACAGAATTACCAGGAGACTCTCTCACGGTTGAGCAAAGATTACAATATTGCTCTGCTGAGGACCACTTACCCGAGGATGTCGCTCCTGAGCATTTTCAGTGGCCCAACGTGAAGATCCGCTATCTTCGCCCAGCAATCTGGGCACTTATTGTCTCTGGAGGTATCTTTACCGGTCTTGCATACCTTGAAGCGAAGAAAGAGCTGAAGCCGAAAAAGTCATCAGGGTGGTTAGAGGCGCCACAATGGGGCATGCAGAGGCGTACAGCGCCAACAGTCAGTGAACTTGCCACGCAATGGTGGGGACGCCTCGACAACATCTCGAAGTTGAGTTGTGGCATTATTGCCGCGAACAGCGCCGTCCACTTGACGAGCTTTGTGGCACCTCAATTCTGGAACACTTTGTGGCATACACCAGCCCGCAACGTCAACTACACTCAGTTCACATCAATGTTCGTGCATTCGGGGCCGTTCCATTTGTTCGTCAATATGTACGCCACCTACAACTTCATATTACCCGTCGGCTATTCTCGTGCTTTCGAGGGCCAGCCATACCATGTCCTGTCCTTTTTCCTTGCGACTGGCGTCCTTTCGGGCTTCGCGCAGCACTGGGCGACTCTAATAACGCCTTCGAAGAGAGCGATACCTGAGATCTTCATCAAGAGTGGAGGTGCAAGTGGCGCACTCCTGGGCATACTTGGTGCTTTTTGCATGGAGTATCCCCACGCAGGATTAGGCATCATGTTTGTGCCTGTGCACTTCGAAGCGCAATATGTGTTGCCAGCCGTCATGCTATTCGACTTCATTGGGATGGTTCGGGGGTACTCGTTCGTGAATTTCGGACATGCGGCAAGTTGCAAATTCTCTTCAAGCAGCACAAGCTAATCATCAGCAGGCGCATCTTTCCGGCACTTTGCTTGGAGTGGGTTACTGCTACCTGGACGGAAAGGACAAAATCTGGAAACCTCTTGTCCGTTTCTGGAAGCAAAGGCTGCAATAGAACAATATCAAGACCGCATAGCAAACACGAGTCCACACAAGGCCGAAAGTCGCAACACCGAGACGGTGCAGCATGGATGCGCCCGCATTGAGAAATGACAAATTGACCGGGACGTCTCAAAGACCAATAGAGTTGAGTAAACAAAAAACATAACAATTTCTACACTAGTTGTATGGATAGTGTGTTGGATGGTGACAAAGGAGCGCTTGTGATCAAACCTGGCGCCTTTCATACCATGCATTTGCGAGTTTGCAACTCGCGGGAGATCAAAGACGTGCGATAATGGATGCAAACTTCACTTACAAGTCAAGCAAAATGTCTTGATGATGCTAGCTTTCACCAAAGACATATATCATCGCACTCCAAGGAGACCTCAACCTCATATCACCTTCCTCGAATCGACATGATGTCTAGCCAAGTGGGCAAACTAGTCACCGTAGGGTCTACACACGGTCCGCCCACGGATTCCGAGATAAGTAGTAGAGCGCAGGCACTGTGCCAATTTCTCCAGGATCTACCCCCTGGATCAGCGTTGCCGGATGTCCATATCGCCTCATTGCGCATTGTGCTTGCGCATCTAGATGGCGACGAAGCCTTGACGACACTCACGACCTCAACACGAGGCACATCTTTGCTGCTCCTTTTCGCTCAAACATGGGCGCTCGCTGCTCGAATCGGTCTGCCTATTGTCCAAAACAAGCTCATCTCAACTATGGAAGACATCTACGACGCCAGCCTCGACAACCGTACAGTCTATCCAGCGGACGCAAACCTGCTCAAGGCCTTCGATAGTTTGGTCCAGGAAGTTGGCAAAAACAGTCACGCGGAGGTCTTCTTGATATGCTTCGTGGCCAGAACTACACCCATCACGTCCGAGTTGGAGAAGCAGCTGGGCGCACATGACTTCGCCACGGACATTCGAGGCAGTATTTTGGCTGAGGCGAGATCATTCGGCCACGATCCCATCAAGCATATGCCGCGACGGTTCCGCGTTGACACATCGCATCCACCGTCGTACCGGCCACTCGAAGCGCGCTCTGCGTTTGTGCCTGTCTTCGTATCCAAACATACTCCGATGCCAGCAATGCATGACAAACAAAGTCACAGTCGCTTCCTCACCGCTGATAGCCAGTCTCTGTCCTGTCATAACTCTTTCATGTCGCCTACGATGTCACCCCCTCCTACATACGACAATTTGTTCGACTACAGTGCCATCATGTCACAAATCAAAGACGTACCTCCCAGCCGAGAAGATTCTGCTTTTCGATGGGCAAGTGCTGTGGGCAGCAATTCAATGCTTCCTACCGTCGCTACTTCGCCCGATCTTATTGTCATGCCGTTGGCCGCCCAGAATGTTCCCTCGAATCCACCTAATATGGGGATTGGCGATCCTGCTGCAACCGCAGCTCAGAATCGTGGTTTAGGGCTTAGCAACGGAGTACCGACCCCAGCTCCGAATGCGGCACCCGCAATGGCTCCATCCGTCCCCACACCAGACCCAGGTCTTCCAAGGATGCCTGAAGTCGCGCAAGCGGCGCAGAGCAATCCGCGAGACTTCACGGCGACAGATGCTGGACCTGTACGCAATGTATCTGCACCAATGCCACCCACGTCGCCGCCTCTTGTGCCAGCACCGAGTCCAGCAGTACATCCAGGCGATATAGCGCCAGCAGCCATCCCGGCAGTACAGCCAGTGAATGTAGGGCCAGCACCGACTCCGGTAGTACAGCCAGTAAATGCAGGGCCGGTAATGAGTCCAGCAGTCCAACCAGTCGGTGTAGCACCAGTTCGACAATCTGTTGGTCCCATAGATGGCAGCGAGATAGGAGCTCAACCTCCCCGTGTGGCGGCACCAATAGCACCCACGTTACCATCCCCTGCGCCAGAACCAATTCCAGCAGTACAGCCAGTCGATGCCGTACCACACCGACAGTCTGGTGGTTCTACAGATGCAAGCGAGGCAGGACCACGACCCCATAGGCGTAGCGAAGCCGTTCCAGCTCCCGGAACCGACACACGTGCCCCACATCCGATTTTGCACTGTTGCAACTTCCGTCCAGCGAAGCAGCGAACCTGGGTCTCCCGCATCTTGCACGGCTGGCGATGCCCCGGTACCCCATGCCCTCAGCACGAGTGCGCCCACCATCCACCAGCAATCACCCAGACTCCAAGATGCGCAGGCCCGACTAGTTGCAGACATGACCATTGCCACTGCAAACTGCCCGCAGAAGGTATCATCATCAACACACGTTCCCACCACGGCCGGTCATCCCATCACGATCAGGACGGACATGAAGATGGAGATGCAGGAACTCCACCTCCTCCCCCACGCAGCACCGAGCCTCGCCGTCGCCATCGCCACTCCTCCCACGCAGACACAATCGCCCTCCGCACCCCCGAGCACGACATCCGCGTACCCAGGCGCACCCGCCGGAGCCATGGCGACGCGCGCGGAAGTCGGCGGCACACGGCGCATAGCAGCAGCGACGAGACGGTCGCGTGGTGGCGCCCGAAGAAGACGGGGGAGAGGAAGAAGTTCCATTTGGTGAGCTATTCGCGGCATCGGTGGGATGAGTGAGTGAGTAAGTACGATATCTTGGAGAGAACTGGAGTGATTGACGACATGTTCATCTCAGCATTTGTAAGTTTTGATTTTTGCGAGGGTTTGGGGGGTAGATTGTTATAGACCGCAACACACACACACACGCATACAATAGACTATTTCATATTTCAATACTTATGCTTTGGTTGATATGCCTCCCCGTTCTACCCTCACCCCACTCCTGCCAAAAACTCCATCCCGTACCCCCTCCCCGCACCTCACATTTATTAATCGACACGTATATCCCCCCTATCTTCCCCACTCCTCCTCCGGGAAAAACACCTCACCGCCCCCAAAACACACTCCTTCAAACCCCAGGTGCTCTGGAACCTGCGTCTGCGCTCCTCTCTGCTGCGCTTGCTTTCGGCGTAGATGGGGCGCATGATGTCGAGGCTGTCGCGGGCATGGGCGACGATGCCGTGATTGCACATTGTGGCGTGCTTCAGCGTAACTTTTTGGGGTGCGTGGTGATGTGAAAGTAGGGGCTGGAGGACGTCGCGGCGTTTTTGGTGTATGGTGGCATGGGTGATGGTGAGAGCTGGAGGGATTCGCTTGCTTTGTAAGGCAGTGCGGAAAGGGCTTCAGGTGAGGTTTAGACTTTTGTACAGTGTTTGGTCAAGGGAATAGAGGAAATGAGAGAGATTGATTCTTATGGTATTGAAATTTGGTGAACATGTATCGAACCGTGAATGCCGTTCTTAGCGAACCACGGTTGATGTATTCCCAAGAAGGTAAGTAAGGGTCTGGCGGTACCTATGTCGCATCGCTACAGGAACATTTTCAAAGATTAAAACGCCCCGGTGCTAAGCAAACTCTGCAAATCGCCTAAGGCAAACCCTCCGCCATCGCCCTGATCGTTCCAGAGACACGCAAGCCACCTCCTGCCAATTTAAGGCGCGCCTTCATTTTCTCCAGTGCGTCTCCGGTCAAGTTGGTCTTCTCCTTGAGCACTTCTGTGATGCGCTCGAATTCCGCCTCCTCATCCGGAACATCATCGTAGCCCAGGCTACGCAGAGTCTGGTTTGCCAAGATGCGCATGTGTTCGTGGCACTCGGTGCAGTACCAGCGGGTCACCTGATCCACACCCAAATTCTTGACGCACGCCCTGTGGAAGTACTTCATCGAGCAGTTCCGATGTGCACACTCGACCGTGCCCTTCGGAAGACCCTCCTCGGGAATGCTGACGTGGCAGTAGCACATGGAGTCTTGATCTTTCCGCTCGAACTTCTCCCTCGCAATCTTGCCGAGCATCTCTTGCGTGATCTTACGCTTGAGAAGCTTGTTCTTACTCCGGAGTCGCTCGAAGTTATCCTCCTGCTTCATAAGTGGACCAGGCTTGTGGCCATCGGCGAAGTCCTCGTACTCGTAAGCTAGGCGCTTGGGAATGCTCAACTTGTCGAACATGCGAGTCGCAGGGTCCATCTGAAGGTACTCCATGATTTCGTAGTCCACCAGCATGATGCGGTTCTTGAAGTGCTCCTCTTCTTGGTACATGGTTAATAGCTTCTTGGCACGGAGGCGGTTGAAAGGACCGGAGAAGAGGAATTCCTCGCCAGGATATGACAGACAGCACTCATCGAACAGAGGATCGACACAGGAACAATCTGGGGTTGATGTTAGAGGGGGATTTCGGGGAGATGGCTGGCGATTACTTACAGGGCTTGTGATACGGACAATCGACCTCACCGTTGATCTCATAAACGCACGTGTTGAGGTGTGCGCACCCTGAATACACAGAGCGGGAGGGTTCCGCGAGCTGATCGACGTTGAATTGGCGTGCAAATCTCGTCCAGTGCGAATGCTTGCTGTTATGCACGGTGGGAGGAAGAGGTGGCGATGTGGCCACCAGTGATGCTACACGAGGCTCAGGCTCGGGTTCGTCGGTGGATATAGCTGTCGCGTCCTTAGCTGGCATCTCTAACGCCTCCTTGACGTTAAGCAATTCGCCTAGTCTCAGGCCGGTATCAAGTTCTGGGTGACGATCGGATTCGACGATGGCGCCGTTGTCTTCAGCTGTCGTATTTGAAGTGGCTTCCGCGTCCTCGGTGACAGCGTTCATGGCAACCTCTACATCCTCTTCCACAACCAACTTCTTGGCCTTGCGCCGCGCCTCGCGCTCATACTTCTTTGCCTTCTTCTGCGATACGACAGCATGGCTTGCTGGTGTCACATCGGCTGGCGTCTCGCTGGGAGCTACGAAGCTCTCTGGCCCATTCGATGCGGAGACCAAGGAAGAGTCTGCTAGCTGTACCGATGGAGATCTGAAGTAACGCAGGTCTGGAATCTCACAAGCATCAGGACCCCAGGGATTGTCAGGACGTGAATTAGGCGTCACAGGAAGACCAGCGGCAGTCATACCCCATGCTGGCTTGACTGAAGGCGCCTTGGGTTTCTTCCCACTGAGGACAGTTGCCCATGGCCCGCTGTTTGCTTGTGGCACGTTCTTCTGTGCAGCCTTGATTGTCAGGGTACCCGGCGCGACCAATTTGAGCTGTACAGCTGGTGTCCTGGACGCGGGCGTGGGATCCATTGATAGCAACGGGGCATGGTATGGCTCGATGACGTTCTGACCCAAGCCGTCATCACCGCTGACGCGCTTATGAATGTGTTGAAGGTGCCGCCGATCGGGAAGATCTTGAGGGTTTTCCGGTGCAGGCGAGTCTTCGGACTGAATGCTAAAATATGTGTCAGCGACAAGTTCATTAGACGCATGTCCAGCCAGGTCATCCGCGACACTTGTCACATACCTATCAGTAGAGCTGATTTCTTCAGCTGGAGAAGCATTCTCGCTGGAACTGCTCGTCGTTGTCGAGTACTTCTCGCCCGTCTTCCAGTTCTTGTAGTTGTACCTATCTTCCACGATGCCATGAGCGGTCTTGTTTGTGTAGCGGAGATAGCCGGCTCGTCGCATTCTAGTCTCGAGGGCATCCCGCTTGACTAGCACAAGATCGTTAACGAGAGCCTTCTTCAGATCCTCTACGACAGTTTGAAACATCTTGAGCTCCTTGCCCTGTAGACCGCGGTTCCGAGTATTGCTCTTGAGAAGATGGGCGACACGGAAGGCCTCCAAGATACGCTCGATCTCAGCGTCAAAGTCGACGTCGACGTCGGGAAGACGCGCATACTTCTTGAGCTCGCGGCGGTCGGGCTGAGAGTTGTAGACGTTGGCGTTGTACTTGAGATGGCGTTCGATTTCGTCCATCTCTTCGGTGTTGTGCGGGCCATCGTCGCCGACTGCAAAGCCCTCTGCCGAGTGGATGACAGAGTCAACGTGGTTGATCTCTTCCTGGCTGATGAATCGGGTTCTACTCGCTGCTCGAGCCAGGGCTTTTGCGTCCTTCTTCTCGCGCCTAGAGGTGACTGTAGTATCTTCAGTCGAAACACTGCGCTCTTGGTCGTCACCATCTGCCACGCCAGGATCATGGCCGCGTATTCTACCGCGCTCCTCGGGCTCGGCAGGTGTGATGGTCCAGTCGTCTAGTCCGCAACTCTCGTAGACATCGCGGATACCTTCGGCGATTCTCTTATGGCGCCGGCGGTGAGCTTCGTCGATGGTCCGACAGTAATGGCAAGTATGGGACTTGTTTCGCATGAACATGGCCTGAATATGTTAATCTAATCAGCGGTATTGGTTGTGCACAAGCTCCTACCTGGTGGTATCTGTGGCATGGTTCTGTTCGCAGTGGTCAGTGCACTGCTCGTCATGTTCATGAAATTGGCGATACATACCAGAATGGGTACCGAAGCAGGATGAGCGAGCTCCCGGGTGACTAAGGGGTCGCTCACAGAAGCCGCAATGATGACCTAGTAGTCAGCGATTGTATCGTGGCGGTATGGCGCCGATATGTACTTACTGAGCCCTGGCGAGTCCTCCCATTTGAAAAGTAAGCTAGGGACCATGTTGAAAGAAGAGGCAGTTGGTCGGCCCTGACGTGTGGTTGAGGGCAGTCTGTGTAGTAGAGGGGAGAGTTGGGAGAGTTGGGAAAGGAGAGAGTGGGCAGGAGGTGCTCGAGCATATATGGTGGGCGGGTGAGACAATGGTCCGCGCAACCAAATGACAGTCACGTCAATTGATGAAAAGAAACGCGAGTGATCTGGGGGAGCAGTGCGGGGTTACAAGCGAGTGTTTACGCGTTTGGCGTGCGGTGCCTGCTCTTTTGCGCGTTGACGCTGACTAGGTTGCTATGTAAAGAAAGGAAGGAGCGACTGTGGAGTACAATAACAACAACAACAACAACAACGACAACCCAACTTCTGTAATGACTGGACTTGGAGGATTTAAGAGACGCATACATTCATAATCAAATCACCGTCCGACTGGGTCAATGTACGGTGAGGAAGTGTTGCGGGACGCGGCAGCTGCGAGAAGTCGCTCTGTCGGTTTAGCTGGTGCTCGATCGAGCGAATCATCAACGCCCGCCCCGAAGACCCTTCATACGCAAAGGGCCTCTCTAGACGTCTTTGACGACGCGGGCGCCGGCCCACACGTAGGGATAATTGCGTTGGTACCAGTTGACACTGTGGACATGTTAACGTCGTCGGCTATGACTGCCTGAACCCACTGCACTCACAAAGTCTTCCGTCCGGCCAGACGAGGGTGCGTCGCCCACGACCCGCCAAGCGTAATGTTGTGTTTGCCATCGAAGAAGTCCGCTGTACTGGAGTCAGATGTGCGTTTGATTGCCGCGGCAATGACGTACCTGTGTAACCCGGGTACAGCTCCATGGGCTCAAATCCTTCATGCTTCTCCAACACAGTACTAGTCCACTCCCAAACACCACCCAAATCAGACTGACCGCAGAGCTTATTGCCCTTGTCGGCCACTGAGACTGGATGCCAGTGCTTGAAGCCCACATTGGTCCCTTCAAGGTTGAGGAAGAGATCGCGTGGGTTTAGACCAGATACTGCGCTGGAGGCGCCGTTAGACCAAGGCTGAGATGGCGGGGACTCATCCACGCCGTTGTTGATAAGATGTCTGCCAGATTCAGTCATATGCCAAGATCGACACCTGCAGGTACATACCCATTTACCGCTGGAATGGTATTGCCAAGCGACTGCTCGACGTCGGGAGCATTCAGCGAATCAACGTAACTGTACATGCTGCGCGCTTCCTCCATGGTAGGGATGCGGCCGCCCATCCACTGTGCGCACCCGGCCAGCTCGTCGTACGACGCCATGACAGGCCAGTCCAGAGCATACCGAAGAGGCACCGCGCCGTATACAGTACGCACATACTTGCAGTCGGTGAGTCTCGGAGAGGTTCCGTTCGTGCCGTTGGTGCCTTTCGCTCCGTTTTGGTGTCCGTTGAGGACGCTGTCTCTCTTACCCTTGCTTGCGACCTCGTCGTTGGAGTAGGGGTGCTCGGTCCATGACGCGGGAAGTGCTGACTTCCCGGTCTCAACAAGGTACTTGGCATACTCCCCGTTGGTAATGGGCCGTGCCTTTGCATGAAAAGACCTTACGTGGGCTGAGCGTGGCGGCTTTTCGTTATCCCAGCCAAAGTAGCGCGTGGTAGTCGCATCTTTCTGTGGATCACCGAGACCAATCTCAATGTCAGCGTCAGGCACAGTGAACCACTGGTTTTCGACGGCATTTGCTGTCGAAGTCTTGGCGAGTGCCTCAAAGTCAGGTTTGACCACACCAGGAGGCGGTACCACTCTTTCGCTCTGCACGAGCATGTACAAGAGTGTCTCTAGGTGCATCGCTTCGTGCTCGAACCCAATCCACAAAGCTCGGGCAACTCGAGCATCGTTGTTGGCTTTGCCAGAGTTGTAAAGCTCCTCGGCTCTTTCACGTACTGCCTGCTGGAATTTGAGAATCTCGTTCAGTGGCGGCCATGATTCAGGGACTTTTGAATGTTCATGACATTGTGTGGGATCCTCAACATCCGGGTCGATTCCACGTTCAAAGATGTCACGGAACCATGCAGGCTCCGACGGCTGTCCATCTGTACCACGAGCAAGATGGATGTCAAGGAATGTCGGGATGTGGCCAAGGTAGAAAATGCATTCGTTGCGCAGTTTGATGGGCTTTGCAAGCAGCTCATCCTCAGGAATCATCTGCTTCGTGACCACGTCCCAAGTAGCCCACAGCTCCTTCCACTCTGCAAGAGACGGAACAGGCTTCGGGGCATATTCTTCAGGCTTTGTGGGGAAGAAGATGACAGGCTTAGAGACGAAGTGAAGGCCTGGAAGCTGTTAGCGGAGGCACACTCGGGTTATAGGCAACAGCTCACCGTAATCACCTCTGGAGGTAGACCAGACTGTGTTAGCAGCGAGTCGAGCCCCTTCCCAAAGTCGAAGTATCTCGTCGCGCGAGTATTTGTAGCTTTCTTCAATGCGTATCCTCTCGCCACGTGGAATGTGCACTCCGTCAACCACGACGTCCTTAAGTGGCGAGACAAAGGCATGGTGGCGTCCTTCCTTCTTGTCGTATTCGCCAATAGCCTCCCAATCCTCCATGTTGAAGACCGTGTCGTTCATAATCTCGTTGGCGTGTCTGAGGCCGTTGAGGATGAAGTCGTGGGTGACGTTCTCGCGGTCGTTGTAGGCGTGGTATACACGATCTGCGTCCTTGCATGAGTCGATGCCGATCAGCATTGTATCACCAGGCTGCATAGCGTTCCCAAAACCGGCTAGGAATGGAGGCACTTCGTGGCGTTTGAAGTTGCCTAGACTCGACCCGAGCCACAGGATCGCCTTGGGTTTATCTTTAATATCGGATGACTTGAGCCAATCAAGAGCATTGTCGTAGGTGCCGTGTAAACCAAAACACTTCACATGCTTGTAGCCATCTGCAACCTTATCAGCGTACTTCCGCTAGCATAAAGGTGTCTGCGAGTCATTGTAAGATTAAAGCTGATGAGCGATTGGTCGAAGCCCCGACACCACAGAGCGGAAAATCCGGCGGATGCAGGTCCAAACACTTATCGGTCATTAAGCGACCCAATCTTCACGCTTAGTTGCGACTTGACAGAACGTCTCCCTGGTGCAGCACACCATATTTCATGTCGCAGCAAATGGAGAGGCTTACCTATTGGAATTTGACCAAATGTCCTCTCGAGTTCGGGCAGAGACAAATCGACAGCATAGTACTCAACATCTTTGCCAAGGCGATCAATCGCCTGCAGTAGTATGTTGACTTTGCGCAAATTGCTAAAGGAGCATCAGTACACACGAAGCACATGGCTTGTTCCGGTCTTCAGTGAAGCTAGTAGGCAGGATCCTACCCGCTCCCAAGCTCGACCAGAATCGAGCCTGGTTGTATGCGATGGGCAATTTGTTCTGCGTAATTTTCCAGAACTTCGATTTCGGAATTTGTCAGATAGTACTGTAGGAAAATCAGATTGGGCAACTCAGGCTGGGTCATCTTGGGCGGACCTCGTCGAGATATGTTATCTTCTCAAACAACTTCAAGCCGGTCTCAGAGTAGAGCAACAAAGTAGGAAGCTTCTTCTCGCCACCATCCTGGGGCCTAAGACCCGTCTTGATATCAGCCACGATATCGGACAGGGCAGTGTCGACACGAATGTCGATGATTTTGGTTCCCACCGTCATGATTGTGTACTTCGTCGAATCGGGTGCAGTTGATGTGGTTAGCTCCTGAAAGAGCCGCGTTACCAGGCGTTTTCGGGTGGCCCAGGGCTGCACGATACTTATAGGATGGCCAGCACCATACGTAATAATGTCATACTACTTAGCCGCTTATGCGTAGAGTAACGCCATTAGTTCGCCGGTACATGTCTAGATGTTTAGTGTAGATTTTGCCGTAAGTGGGACCAGGTACCACATTGTTAGCTCGAGGCGGAGTACGTCTTACTGCATGCACAATTCAAGGTACCTGGCG
>Ga0265780_10004210_pt1 | contig 18617 bp, 19 predicted proteins | sample P1T30metagenome_FD_192432 | JGI IMG/M metagenome (GOLD analysis project Ga0265780, IMG submission 192432) | Plant litter microbial communities from East Loma Ridge, Irvine, California - P1 T30 | ecosystem: Environmental > Terrestrial > Plant litter > Unclassified | place: USA: California...
CGCGGGGGTCGCCGCCGACGATCCGGAAGCGCCGGGCGGCGACGAGGAGGTTCGTGGCCGCGGCGAAGCGCCGGACGGCGGTCGAGGCCCATGCGGCCCGCTCGGGGTCGGGACGCGGCGGCATGGGGACATCGTAGGACGCGTGGGCGGACGCCCGGCGCCGGGGACCGTCATCGGGAATGCCGGAGCGCGCACGGACGTACTGTGTGGACATGACTGACGAGACGTTCGACAAGGTGACGATGTTCGGTGCGGACTGGTGCCGCGACTGCCGGCGGTCCAAGGCGCTGCTCGACACCCTCGGCGTGGACTACGAGTACGTCGACGTCGAGGCGGACCTGTCGGCGGCGGACCGTGCCGAGGCGATCAGCGGCCGGAAGAACATCCCGGTCGTGGTGCTGCCGAACGGGAAGCACTTCGTGGAGCCGTCCGACGCGGAGCTGCGGTCGGAGCTCGAGGCGTCCGACGTCGTCTGACGGGACGCGGCGGACCGCCGCCGCCGAAACTGAGAGCGCGCTGAGTGGGCTTTGGTTCACTCGGGACCTGACAATGCCCGCGGCGATCCGTGCCGTGGCTCGCCAGATCCCCACCCCCGGGAGGACACCATGCTCGGTCTCATCATCAGCCTCATCATCATCGGCCTCATCGCCGGCGCGCTCGCACGGCTCATCATCCCCGGCAAGCAGCACATGTCGATCCTCATGACCATCGTGCTGGGCATCATCGGGTCGTTCGTCGGCGGGTTCCTCGGGTTCCTGATCTTCCAGCACGACCCGATGGACGGCTTCTTCCAGCCCGCCGGCATCATCGGTTCGGTGATCGGCGCGATCATCGTGCTCTTCATCTACACGCGCTTCGCGGGTCGCGGCTCGCGCCGCTGACGCGCCGACGCAGCACACGGCCGGGAGGCGCGGTGCGGGTCCGACCCGCACCGCGCCTCCCGGCCGTCGTCGCGTCCGGCGGACCGCGCCCGTCGTCCGGTTCGGGACCGGCGCTCCCCCGCTCCCGTGTGCTCAGCGGACCCAGGGAGGGTGGCGTACGGTCCACCGCATGACTGACGAGCACGACAGCATGCGTCCGGAGGACGACGCCGCGCGCCTCGGACTCGTCGTCGTCGGGGAGGCGGCGGCGCTGCACTCCGGTGACGAGGCGGCCCTCGAAGCGAGCGAGGCGAACATCCGCGACACGGTCGACGAGCTCGTCGACGAACCGCTCACGCCCCGGCAGGAGGAGGTCGTCGAGCGGCTCGCCGCCGCGGGCGGCACGCTCACGGCTGGCCTGAGCGGTGCCCTGGCCGCCCGCAGCGGCAACAGCGTCGACGATGTGCTCGAGGGTGCCGCGCGCAGCGTCGTCTGGCAGCAGCGACTCGCCTCCGAGACGGACCACGACGCCCACCAGCACGACGGAGGCGACCGCGAGAGCGCGTCCGGCCTGCAGCGCGACGGCCGCGACGACGACGGGCGCGACGGGGACTGACCCCGCGGCACCCGCCGTCGTGCCGCGGTCGACTACTCGGTCGCGTCCTGCGTCTGCTCGCGCGCCACGGCCCGGGCAGCGGCCTGCCCCGTCGTGGTGCTCTTCACGATGTCGCTCAGCGTGAACCCGGCCGTCGAGCCGAGGAGGGCGTCGACCTCGCTGAACTGGCTGACGACGCTCTTCGACAGAGAGCCGGCGCCGTCCGAGGACACCACGGTCAGCTTGTCGATGTTGCCCATCGGGGCGGCGAGTTCGCGGGCGATGCTCGGCAGCGTCTCGATGGCCTTCACCCGGAGAACGGCCTCGGAGTGCTGGGCGAGCGCGTCGGCCTGGGCCTTCGTCGCGTCCGCCTCGGCCTGACCCTTGGCGCGGATGGCGTCGGCCGCCGCCTCGCCTTCGGCGCGGGACGCGTCGGCGGCGAGCTTGCGCGCCTGCGCCTCGGCCTGCGCTTCGGCGGCGATGGCCTCGGCGGAGATCCGGCGGGCCTCGGCCTGGGCACGGGCCGTCTCGACCTGCGCCGCCGCGGCGGCCTCGGCCTCGACGCGGGTCTTCCGTGCGTTCGCCTCGGCGACCGCGGTGACCTCCGACTCGAGCTCGGCACGGCGGAGCTCGGCGCGCTTCTGCGCGGTGATCTGCTCCTGTTCGACGACGCCCTGCGACGCCCGGGCCTGGGCGAGCGGGCCGGCGGCCGCGGCCTCGGCGGAGGCACGGTCCGCGTCGAGCTGCAGCGCGGCGCGGCGGATCGCGAGGGCGTTCTCGGCCTCGGCGATGGCCTGGTCGGCGGTCGCCCGGGCTTCGCGGGCCTCTCGATCGGCCTGCGCCTCGGCGTTCTCGGCCTCGAGTCGCACCCGGGCACGCTCGGCACGACCGAGGTCGCTGATGTACTCGTTGCGGTCGGAGATGCCCTTGATCTCGAACGAGTCGACGTCGAGGCCCTGGCTGTGCAGTGCGTCCTTCGCGACGTCGAGCACGGCGACGGTCAGCTGGTCGCGGTTGCGGATGATCGTGGAGACGTCGGTAGCGCCGATCGACGCGCGGAGCGAACCGGACAGGACCTCGCGCGCGAAGTCGTCGATCTTCTTCTCCTGCCCGAGGAACCGCTGCGCGGCGGCCCGGATGGAGGCGTCGGCCTCGCCCACCTTGACGAGCGCGACGGCCTCGACGTCGATGGTGACGCCGCGGGAGTCCTGCGCGTTGACGTTGATGTCGATGGCCCGCGAGCTGAGCGAGAGCTTCGCCACACGTTCGAAGAAGGGGCGGACGAGCACGCCGGCGCCGAGCACGACCTTGATCCCCGACTCGACGGTCTCGGTGCCGTCTGGGTTCTTCACCTTGCGGGAGCGCTTGCCGGTGATGACGAGCGCTTCGTCCGCGCCGGCGTTGCGGTACACGAGGCGGGCGTACACCAGTGCGATCACCGCGAGGACGATGACGCCCAGGATGATCAGCGGCACCGCTCCGAGTGCGAACAGGACTTCCATGACTCCCCCTTGCGGAACCGGCACGTGGCCGGGATTCCGTATCTGTTGTTCCGTCGACCTCATCGTAGGAGCGCGCCGGGGCGTGCGGGAGTCCCACTGCTGGGGGCTGTGGACAGCGTGACGCAGCGGAGGCGCGGTGCAGGACGGACCTGCACCGCGCCTCCGGGCGGTGGTTCGGGCGACTACGCGCCGGCACGCCACCAGTCGTCGGCGGGCGTCGCCGGGACGCGGCGCTTGTGCTCGGTCGCGCGGTATCGCGCCTCGATCGCCTCGGCCACCTCGACCGGCACGTCGTGCCCCTGCAGGTAGGCGTCGATCTCGGCGTAGCTGAGCCCGAGGTTCGCCTCGTCCGTCTGACCGGGCAGCTCGTCGAGGAGGTCCGCCGTCGGTGCCTTCTCGTAGAGACGGGCGGGAGCACCGAGGTGCTCGAGGAGCTGCCGCCCCTGGCTCTTCGTCAGGCCGGTGAGCGGCGTGAGGTCCACGCCCCCGTCGCCGTACTTCGTGAAGAACCCGGTGACGGCCTCGGCGGCATGGTCGGTGCCGACGACGAGGAGCCCGCGCTGCCCGGCGACCGCGTACTGCGAGACCATGCGCATCCGGGCCTTGACGTTCCCCTTGACGAAGTCGCTCAGCTCGACGCCCGACGCGGCGGTGTCGCGCATGACGCCGTCGACGCCGTGCTCGATGTTCACGACGAGGCCCGGGTCCGCCGCGATGAACCGGAGGGCGAGCTGGGCGTCCTCCTCGTCGGCCTGCACGCGGTAGGGCATCCGCACCGTGACGAACTCGGCGGGGTGTCCCTCGGCACGGAGCGACTCGACCGCGAGCTGGGTCAGGCGCCCGGCGAGCGTCGAGTCCTGCCCGCCGGAGATCGCGAGCAGGTAGCCCTTCGCGCCCGTGGTCAGCAGGTAGTCGCGGAGGAACCCGACACGACGGGCGACCTCCTGCTCCGGGTCGATGGTCGGCTGGACGTCGAGGTCCGCGGCGATGGCGGCTTGGAGTTCACGCACCAGCCCAGTATCCCGCTCCACCCCCGTGACGGACAGACCCCGAGCGGATCCGTCGCGGAAGCGCGTTGACAGTTAGAACTCAAACAGTTAGAGTCCTGACCATGACGCAGCAGGCACCACGGCTCGACTCGCTCCTCCAGCTCATGCGCTGGATCGGCTGGGCGCAGCGCAAGGCGGCCGAGGAGTGGGTCCGCGAACGCGACCTCACCCAGGAGCAGAGCTTCGTGCTCGGGTACCTGCAGCGCTCCCCCGGTGCGATCCAGCGCGACATCGCCGCGATCACCCGGACCAGCGCGGCCAGTGTGTCGAGCCTGCTGCAGGGGCTCGAACGACGCGGCCTCGTGGAACGACGGGCCGACGCCGGCAACGGGCGGACGAAGGCCGTGTACGCGACCGACGAGGGGATCGCCCTCATCGCCGGTTTCGAGGACGCCATGGTCGCGCTCGACGACAGCTTCCTCGCCCCGTTGACCGCCGACGAGCGGACCACCCTGCAGGAGCTGCTGCAGAAGGTGACCGCGCAGTTGCCGGAACCCACCCGGTAACGCGCCCCGCGCCTCCCGGCCGAGCCGGAGGCCCAACCCCACCACGCGACCGCGACCGTCGGCCGCGCGCTCCACCCTGCCCGTCGGCACGCCCTGCCGACCCCGCGGGGGCGGAGCCATGCCCTGAAGGAGGCAGCCATGAGCACCACCGACGCACCCACCGAGTCCACCGCCGCGGCGACCAACCGCTGGTACCTGTCCGCAGCCCCCATCGCCAGGGCCCTCGTGCACCTCTGCGTGCCGATGGCCGCAGCGATGGTCGTCAGCGCCGTCTACAACGTCGTCAACGCCGGGTTCATCGGCTCCCAGCACGACACCTCCCTGCTCGCCGCGATCACCTTCGGCACCCCGCTGCTCGGCCTCGTCATGGCCGTCGGCGGCGTGTTCGGCGTCGGCGGGAGCGCCCTCATGTCCCGGATGCTCGGAGCGTCCGAGCACGACCCCGCGAAGGCCGAGGACATCAAGCGCGTCGCGTCCTTCTCGCTCTGGGGCGCCGTCGCGACCGGAGCCGTCCTCGGCGTGGTCGGCCTCGTGCTGCTGCGGCCGCTCGTCACCGTGCTCGGCGCCGACGCCGCCGCCGTCCCCGCCACCAGCGCCTACGTCGCCGTGATGCTCGCGTTCGTGCCCGTCCTCGCGGCGTCGTTCGCGCTCGAGCAGATCGTCCGCTCCGAGGGGGCCGCCCGCCAGGCGATGACCGGGCTCGTCCTGTCGACCCTCGGCAACCTCGTGTTCGACGTGCTGTTCATCCTCGTGCTGCACTGGGGCGTCGCCGGCGCCGCGCTCGCGATCGGGCTCGGCAACCTCGTCGCCATCGGCTACTGGGTCGTCTGGCTGCAGCGCAACAGCGAGAACGTCAGCTTCGCGCCGCGGTGGTTCACGCTTCGGCGGGACATCGTCGGCGGCGTGTTCGGCGTCGGGGCGAGCGAGCTCCTGCAGGCCGGGGCTCGCCTACGCGTTCGGCAAGGGCGACGCAGCACGGCTCCGGGCGGCGCTGCGCGGTGCGGCGCTCACGGTCGGCACCACCGTGCTGCTCTTCTCGGGCGCGGTCTTCGTGTTCCGGGAGCAGGTCTTCACGGTGTTCTCCGGCGACCACTCGGTGCTCGCGATCGGCCTGACGATCCTCACCGCACAGCTCGTCGCCACGATCGTGAACGGTTTCACCGGCCTGCTCACCTCGCTGTTCCAGGCGACCGGCATGGTGCTGCCCGCGATGACGCTCTCCATGGCGCAGGGCGTGCTCTTCATCCCGATCGTGCTCCTCGGCGACCTGTGGTTCGGGCTCGCCGGGATCATCTGGGCGCTGACCGTCACCGAGGTGCTCGTGCTCGTCGCGGCGCTGGTGCTCTGGGCCGCGTCGCGGGGTCGGATCGCACGCGGACTCGCCGAGGGCTCGCCGGAGCGCGCCGAGGCGGCCCTCGAGGAGGCGGCCGCCTGACCGGCGACCGAACGGCGACCAGCGCACCGTCACGCGTCCGGCGCACCGGAACTGCACCCGCCGACTACCGTGGGCGCTCACGACCACCACGAGGAGCCCCATGCCCCTGTTCGGCAGACCCCCTGCACACCCGTCCCCCGACGGACCGCCGTCCGCGTTCGCGCAGAAGTGGTCCGACTCGTTCGGCGGCATCGCCACGCGGTGCCTGCAGCTCATCGTCGTGCTGGTCGTCGTCATCGCGATCATCTACGCCGCCGCCACGCTCAGCGTCGTCACGATCCCGGTCCTCCTCGCGCTCATCATCGCGAGCGCCATGCACCCGGTCGTCTCCTGGCTGCGCCGGCACCGGGTGCCGTCCGTCCTCGCGACCATCGCCGTCCTGCTCGGCGTGCTCGTGGTGCTCGGCGTCATCGGCTGGCTCATCACCGTCGCGGTCGTCTCGCAGTGGCCGGACCTCCAGCAGTCGGCCCTGCGCGGGTTCGACCAGCTGCAGGACTTCGCCGCGACCCTGCCGATCTCGATCTCCGACCAGCAGGTCGACGAGGCCGTGGCCGGCATCGAGGGCTTCGTCACCAGCGCGCAGTTCGGTTCGGGAGCCCTCGCCGGCGCATCGGCCACCGCGAACTTCCTGACCGGCCTGGTGCTGATGATCGTCGTGCTGTTCTTCTTCCTCAAGGACGGCCCGGCGATCTGGGAGTTCCTGCTCCGCCCGTTCACCGGCGAGCGCTACGCCCGCGCCCGCCGCGTCGGCGACCGGGTCGTGCACACCCTCGGCGGGTACGTGCGGGGCACCGCGTCCGTCGCCGCCGTCGACGCGATCGGCATCGGTGTCGGCATCGCCGTCGTGGGCGTGCCGCTCGCGCTGCCCCTCGCCGTCGTCGTGTTCATCACCGCGTTCATCCCGATCGTGGGTGCGACCGCGGCCGGCATCCTCGCCGCGCTGGTGGCCCTCGTCGCGCTCGGTCCGGCGCAGGCGCTCATCGTGGTCGCGATCGTCGTCGCCGTGAACCAGCTCGAGGGCAACCTGCTGCAGCCGGTGCTCATGGGGAAGACGCTCAAGCTGCACGGGCTCGTCATCCTCATCGGCCTGACCTCCGGTACCGTGCTCGCCGGCATCACGGGCGCGATCATCTCGGTGCCGCTGCTCGCCGCCGCGTGGGGCGCGGTGCTCGTGTGGGACGGGCCCGACCAGCCGGCGAGGGCGTGGCGCCAGAAGCGTCCGGAGACCGCCGAGCGGCGGTAGCCGCGTCCGGACGGACGGACGGGAGGCGCGGTGCCGGCTGGCACCGCGCGTCCCGTCCGTCCGTGGTCCGGTCCGCGCCGCGCCGGTGCCGGTGGTGGTGCCGGTGCCGGTGGGTGTGGGCGGGTGGGTGTGGGCGGGTCCGACGATCCCCGCGTCGAACGACCGGTGCGACGTCGGAACATGCACACGCACACGATGCACGCGCATCGTGCGACGTTCCACGCGTCGAACGACCGGCGCGACGTCGGAACATGCACACGCACCCGATGCACGCGCATCATCCGACGCCCCACGCGTCGAACGACCGGCGCGACGTCGGAACATGCACACGCACCCGATGCACGGGCATCGTGCGTCGTTCCACGCGTCGAACGACGGGTGCGACGTCGGAACATGCACACGCACGCAGACGCAACGGCGGCGGGCACCGCGCACGACGCACGACGGGGAGCCCCGCGGATCGCGGTGGCTCCCCGTCGTGGTGCCGGAGTGCTCCGGGTCAGTCGGTGCCGGAGTCGAAGGCAGCGCCCTCGGACGCGGCGTCCGTGGCCCGACCGAGCGCATCGTCCGCGTCGGTGATGATCGCACCACCGAGGATCTCCTCGGCCTCGCCCGACTCGAGCTCGCCGACGAGCTCGCCGGTCGCGCCGCCGATGAGACCAGCGGCGGCGTACTGCTCGAGGCGCGACCGGGAGTCCGCGATGTCGAGGTTCCGCATCGTGAGCTGGCCGATCCGGTCGTCCGGGCCGAAGGCGGCGTCGCCGACGCGCTCCATCGACAGCTTGTCCGGGTGGTACGACAGCGCCGGGCCCGTCGTGTCGAGGATCGTGTAGTCGTCACCGCGGCGCAGGCGCAGCGTGACCTCGCCCGTGACGGCGGAGGCGACCCAGCGCTGCAGCGACTCGCGGAGCATGAGCGACTGCGGGTCGAGCCAGCGGCCCTCGTACATGAGGCGGCCGAGGCGGCGGCCCTCGTTGTGGTACGACGCGACCGTGTCCTCGTTGTGGATCGCGTTGAGGAGGCGCTCGTACGCGATGTGCAGCAGCGCCATGCCCGGGGCCTCGTAGATGCCGCGGCTCTTCGCCTCGATGATGCGGTTCTCGATCTGGTCGCTCACGCCGAGCCCGTGGCGGCCGCCGATCGCGTTCGCCTCGTACACGAGCGCGACCGCGTCGGGGTACTCCTGCCCGTTGATCGCGACCGGGCGGCCGGCCTCGAAGCGGACGGTGACGACCTCGGTCGCGACCTCGACGTCGTCACGCCAGGCGGCGACGCCCATGATCGGCTGGACGATGTCCAGACCGCTCGAGAGCTCCTCGAGGCTCTTCGCCTCGTGCGTGGCGCCCCAGATGTTCGCGTCGGTCGAGTAGGCCTTCTCGGTGGAGTCGCGGTACGGGAAGCCGCGTGCGACGAGCCACTCGCTCATCTCCTTGCGGCCGCCGAGCTCCTCGACGAACTCGGAGTCGAGCCACGGCTTGTACACGCGGAGGCGCGGGTTCGCCATGAGGCCGTAGCGGTAGAACCGCTCGATGTCGTTGCCCTTGTAGGTGGAGCCGTCGCCCCAGATGTCGACGCCGTCCTCCTTCATGGCGCGGACGAGCATCGTCCCGGTCACCGCGCGACCGAGCGGCGTCGTGTTGAAGTAGGTCTTGCCGCCCGAGCGGATGTGGAACGCACCGGTCTGCAGGGCGACGAGGCCCTCCTCGACCAGGGCGCTCTTCGCGTCGACGATGCGCGCGATCTCGGCGCCGTACTCCTTCGCACGGCCCGGGACGGCGGCGATGTCCGGTTCGTCGTACTGACCGATGTCGGCCGTGTACGTGCAGGGCACCGCTCCCTTCTCGCGCATCCAGGCGACCGCGCAGGAGGTGTCGAGACCTCCGGAGAACGCGATGCCGACTCGTTCGCCGACGGGGAGACTGCTCAGGACCTTGGACACGGGGTCAATCGTACGGGTCGCAGGGGCCGCGCTACCGTCCGGGGCGACGGTTGTGGACGGCTGCGTGCGCTCGCACGTCGTGTGTCCGCCGGCACAGTTCCCCCTCGGGGTGGATGCGGTTGGCCGGTCGGACGACGAGACTGGGGACCGTGTGGGGAATCCGGTCGGTCGCGACCGTGGTCGTGGGGGCCGCGGTCGCGACCACCGTCACGTGACGGGTCGGCGACGGACGCGGAGCGAGCGACGGGTGGCCCGCCTGCCCGGATGCACCGGTGATCCTGGTGCCCAAAGCGCACGTCCAGGGCGGACAACAGCATGCAGCCTCCATCGGTGAGGTGCGGGGGCACGCAATGATGCACCGCAGACCGCCCCGGACCAGGTGACGGTTTCTCGTGTCTGCCTCATGATGAGCCCGTGACCGACACAACAGCAGGGACCGGGCGGGAGCTGACCGGGTGGGAGCGTCGGCCCGTGCTGCTGGTGTCGAACGTCGTGTCCGTGATGGCGGTGCTCGCTGTCCTGCCGATGGGCTCTATGTTCTTCGTCGTCCTCCGTGTCGCGATCGCCACGTGGGCGGTGCTCACGGTTGTGCACGCGTTCCGGGTGGCGCCGAAGGCTGCGGGGTTGTCGTCGCTGCGGGTGTGGCCGTTCCTCTCAGCGGCGGTCGCAGCGGGTGTCCTCTGATTCCCGTACTCGTTCACGTTCCCGCGGCCGGTTGAGATGGTCCTCGGCCTGGCCTTCGCCGTCGTCGCCCCCATCTTCGGCTGGCAGCTCCAGCGGACAGAGCAGTGGGACAAGCCGCGGTGGCCGGCGGCGGGAGTGACGGTGCTGGTAATCGTCGTGACGGTCGCCGGGACGGCGTGGCTGATGAGCGAACGCGTGGCAGCGGAAGCTGACCAGCAGTGGCGTAGCCAGCAGGACGATGAGACGCAGGCGTTCCATCCGCGCTGCGGCGGTGCGGACCTCGGCGACGACAGTGTTGCGCCTGGCAGCAACCACTACCCCGGCTGACCACCCGGCTACGTCGTAGGACACAGTTCGTCCTGCCGGCGGATGTGCCGGCGTGCTGTTCTCGGCACAGTGGGATGATGAGGGGAATCCGATGGGTCGCGGCTGCGGTCGTGGGGGCTGCAGCCGCGACCACGCTCACTGGCTGCGGTGCCGGGTCGTGGTGTACGCCGCTCGAGCCGGGCCCGTCGGTCACCGCGGAGTACGCACCGACGGCGGAGCGTCTCAAAGCGGTGCCCGGGGTGACGAAGGTCACCGCGGAGTACTGGCAGCCGGACGACTCACACTGCGTGTCCCGCGAGCACCTCAAGACGGCAGCCTGGTCGGCGGACTTCACTGTGCGGGTTCGGGCGGGGTTCACCCTCGAGCAGGTCCGCGCGGTCCGGAACGCCCTCAGGGCATCGACAGCGACAGTGACCGCGGCCGCCGGCAGTGGCCTCGCCGCGTGGGAGCTCGGTCTGGCGAACCCGTCCAGTGCGACACCGGCACAGTCTGCGGCCCCGCTACTGGTAGACGAGCAGGGGTACCAGCTCGTGACTGCGGCCGCTGCGCTCCCGGACGTGACCGTCGCCCAGCAGGACAACTCCACAACCATTCGAGTGAAGACGCCGGCGTCCCTGCCTGCAGCGGCGGCGTGGCTGCGCGCGCATCGTGACGGCGACGACCTGTCGTCGGTGTACGTCGGGACCGCGAAGACCTGGACGACATACGTGTCCGTCACCGGGGTCATGGCAGCGTCGGACACGACCGTCGCGACGGCTGCCGCGGTTGCTGCTGCGCATCCGGACCTCAGCAAGCTGTCCGTGTCCGGGTCCGGGGTGACCGCGGTCGTCCCAACGAAGCGGCAGGCCAAGGCGGTGGTCGCAGCGTTCGAGGAGACACCTGCCGACTCGGACGGACAGCGTGTGTCTGCATGGTGGCCGGACGGGAACGGCAGCGAAGTGTCCGGCAAGGTCGGGTCCGCCCGGTGACCTGTCGGCCGGTCGTGGGACGCTGAAGCCATGACGGACATGGCGGCGTTGGCGCGGGACGTTGCCACCCGTGTGTACAAGGGGCAGACGGACAAGGTCGGCTGGCCGTACATTGAACACCCCGCCGCAGTCGCGGCCCGACTGTCCACCGTGGACGAGCAGGTCGTCGGCTGGTTGTACGACGTCGTCGAAGACACGGACATCACGCTCGCCGAGCTCCGGACGATGGGCTTCACCGCTGAGCAGGTGCTCGCGGTGGACGCGATGACGAAGCGCCGCGGGGAACCGCTGACCGACTCGATGGCACGAGTCATAGCCGATCCCATGGCCCGACTCGGCACGACGCTCGACGCTGTCCTCGTCGAGTTCGGAGTTCCGACGCGGCTGGCGTGAGTCAGCGGCGGACTGCTGGCTTTGCGACATCGGTCGCGAGGGTGTCCCGGAGCCGCTGCTCGGTGACGTCCCGGTCGGTTAGCCATTGGATGCTGTTGACGAGTTCGTCGGCGAATTCGGCGATGCTTCCGGCGCGGAGGACACGACGGCCGAGCGCGGGTGTCATGAACACGGTCTCCGCGTGCCGGTTGTGCCACATGTCGTAGGCGGTAGCCGGTCTCTCCTTCGGCTTCTGCTTGCCGCTGCAGAGTGGTGATGTGGGCGCTGCGTTGCTGTTCGAGAGCGGCGGTGACCTGCACGATGCGGACCCAGCCCACCCATCGCAGCGGCACGTCGGGGCGAGCGAGAATGCCTGGGTGATGCCGTACTCGCGGCGGACGTTCTTGACGGACTCCGACACCCACTTTGGATACTGCCCGGGCAGCAGGTACAGGTCACCGAACACCAGGTCATCGACCGTCTCCGGCGCCGGCGACCAGACGACCTTCCCCACCGGCGACCGCCCCGGTGTCGGGTCGAGGTACTGGTCGAGGCCGAGCCCGGTGTGCCGCCACCACGGTGTCAGCTTCTGCACTTCTACGCCGAGTTGCAGCACGAGTGCTCGAGGTGCCTGCCTGTACGAGTCGAGCTGCGCGAGCAGCGACTGCTCCGCGTCGTCCCACGTCATCGGCTCCTCGTGTGTCGAACCGGGGACGCGACCGTCCGCATCACGTCGCACCGCCCAGTCCGTCAGCGCTTGCGTGCGGAGCCTGTCGAGTGCCTCATCGAACGGCAGCACCGGCGGTGCGTTGGCGGCTCGGGTCGATACGAGGTTCGGCGGCCGCCGGAACGCTGCGTCGAGCGGTTCTGTCCATCGGGCCATGCAGTCGAGTCCTTCCGGTCCGCTGTAACTATGCGCGGCGGAGAGTGCTGGCCGCAGTCCGACCTTCGTGGAGCTGATGCTGGATCTGGGGCTCCGTATCTCCGAAGCGATCGCGCTGCAGGCCAGGGACATCGAGTGGGAGCGTCCAGATGGCGTCCTCGTACACATCCGACGCGCCGTCATCACCCCCGCACACAGCCAGCAGTTCCTTCAGGCTCATACGAAGAGCGGCCCAGACGGGCCCGCGCTGTGTTCGCACCGCCCTTCGTCGTCGACGATTCTCAGGAATCTTGCCTCGGCGGCTCCGCCCGAAGGCTTCCTGCTCGTGAACGTGACGGCGGGATGGTGAGTGAGTGCTCGGAGCGCGCGTACATCTCTCCGTACGGTGCGCGAGCGAGTGGGCCTCGTGCGCGTGACGGCGCATACTTTCCGCCGAACGGCCGGGCGGCGGCGGCGGCGGCGGACGAAGGTGGCGCGGCTGCCGCTACCGCACTTCTGGGTCTCGCGAGTGAAGCCACCGCGAAGGAGTCCTCCCTCCCGAAGACGAGGAAGGTGCCCGCTGACGTGCGAGCAGCGCTGCAGACGCTCGCCCCGCCGCAGACGCCGCCGACCGACTGACACCGCCCAGGTGAAAGCGCCTGCATATACGTGCATGCAGGCGCTCTTCACGCTCGACCGGTGGTCATAAACGTTGAATGAACGTTGACCTCGGTGGTTCTTGCGGCTGCGGACCCCCGCACTTCCGCTTGCTGGTGCCCCTGGAGGGACTCGAACCCCCAACCGTTTCCTTAGGACGGAACTGCTCTTCCATTGAGCTACAGAGGCTGGCCCCTCCACTCTAGCGGCGGAACGGCTCCAGGAAGCCCCGGAGCTCGTCGACGAAGAGCTCCGGCTGCTCGAACGGCGCGAAGTGCCCGCCGCGGTCGAGCTCCCGGTGGTACACGAGGTTCGTGGTCCGCTCGAGCCACTCCTTCGGCGCCGGCACGATGTCCCCGGGGAAGATCGAGAACCCGGACGGCACCTCCACCCGCCGCTGGAGCTGCTCCGGCGGGATCGCCGCGTTCGCGTGGTACATCCGCATCGCGGACCCGATCGTCGCGGTCGCCCAGTACTCGGTGAGCAGCGCGAGCACCTCGTCCCGCGTGTACACGGACCAGAGGTCGCCGCCGCAGTCGCTCCACGACCGGAGCTTCTCGACGATCCACGCCGCGAGGCCCGCCGGCGAGTCGGTCAGCCCGACGGCGGCGGTCTGCGGCTTCGTACGGTGCATCATCGCGTAGGCGCCCTCCGCGGTGCGCCACCGCTCGGTCGCGTCCACGAACGAGCGCTCAGCGGGCGACAGCGCGGATGCGTCGATCCCGGGCCACGCCAGCCCGCCGTCGATGCGGTGCACGGCGACGACCCGGTCCGGGTGGTCGAGCGCGAGGTAGCGGGCGACGTGCGTGCCGATGTCGCCGCCGGACACCGCGAACCGCTCGTGGCCGAGGTCGGTCATCAGGGTCGCCCACATGCCGGCGACCTGCCGGGCGTCGAGGACCTGCGGCGGCGCGGCCGAGAACCCGTACCCGGGCATGTCCGGCACCACGACGTCGAACCCGGCCTCGACGAGCATCGGCAGCACCTTCCGGTAGCGCCACCCCGAGTCGGGCCACCCGTGCGCGAGCAGCACCGGCAGGGCGTCCGCACGCTCGGCGCGGACGTGGAGGACGTGCACGTCGATGCCGTCGACGACGACCCGCCGGGAGGGCAGCGCCGCGAGCGACGCCCGGTGCGCGTCGAAGTCGAAGCCGTCCGCCCAGTACGCGACGAGGGGCCGCAGCTCGTCGACGTCCACGCCGAGCGACCACCCGGCCCCGGCGGGAGCGTCGGGCCAGCGCGTCGCGCGCAGCCGCGCACGCAGGTCGTCGATGGTCGCGTCGTCGATCCGGGGCGTCTCGCTCATGGCCGCACGCTACGCCGCGCCTCCGACCCCCCGACGCCAGCCTGGCCGCGTGCGTGCGATGCGATCAACGGACGGACGGACGGGAGGCGCGGTGCCGGCTGGCACCGCGCCTCCCGTCCGTCCGGCGTGTCGGCCGGCCGCTACGCCGCTACCAGGTACTCGTCCCACTCGGACTGCGGGCGCTCGATGCCCCGCACGACCCAGGAGGCCCCGTGCGGCGCCTTCGGCCGGAAGCGGAGCCGCCATCCCATCTCCTGCGGCGTGCGGTCGCCCTTCGTGTTGTTGCACGCCAGGCAGCAGGCGACGAGGTTCTCCCACGAGTCCTCGCCCCCTCGGGACCTCGGCTGCACGTGGTCGATCGTGGTGGCGTGCCGGTCGCAGTACGCGCAGCGGTTGGCGTCGCGGCGCAGCACGCCGCGCCGCGACACCGGCACGAGTCTCGAGTGCGGGATGCGCACGTACCGGGTGAGGATGATGACGGACGGACGGTCGTAGGTCGACGTCGACCCGGTGACCGGGTGGTCGAGGTCGGCGGCGACGATGGCGGCCTTCTGGTTCATGACCAGCACGAGGGCCCGCCGGAACGAGATCACCGCGAGGGGCTCGTAACCGGCGTTGAGGACGAGAGTGCGCATGGGTTCCCTTCCGACGTGCCTGGACGGCTTCCAGGCGGTGCGGGTGCCGCGGACCGCAGCCCGTCGCGGGTGACCGTCGCTCGCGTGCACGACCCCGGAACCACGAAGAGCACCACCCGGATGGGCAGTGCTCTCGTCATGCTGGGGCGTGATCGTGCGCGCAGGCGGTGGTCGACCATGTGTCGACGTGCGCGCGCCGACCCGTGGTGCGGGCCGTGCGGAACGCTGACATGGGGTCTCCTGCTCGGGGCGGATCGGACCGTGCAGCGTCAGGGTACGTCAGAAACCGGCCCGGCACGAGGGTGCGCGGGCCGGTTCCGGCGATGTTCACGGGATCGACGCGTGCGTGGGACCCCGTCGGGTCAGATGCCGAAGCGGACGATGTGGTAGTCGCTGGTCCAGATCGGCCGGATCGACACCGAGCCGCCCGGCTTCGGGGCGTCCAGGATCATGCCGTTGCCCATGTAGAAGCCGTCGTGCGCCTCGTTGTTGAAGATGACGACGTCGCCGGGCTGCGCCTCGGACTCGGGGATCGTGGTGCCCGCCTGGTCCTGGAGCGGGACGGAGTGCGCGAGGTCGATGCCGTACTGCGCGTAGACGAACATGACGTAGCCGGAGCAGTCGAAGCCCGACGGGTCGGCGCCACCGAACACGTACGGCGTGCCGATGTACTGCTTCGCCGTGGCGACGACGGCCGGGAGCGAGAACGGGGCGTCGGCGGCGCTGGCGGAGGCGGAGGCGACGTAGTCGGAGGCGCTCGGTCCGGTGTACGACGCGTACTGCGACGCGGTCCGGGCCCGTGCGGCCTCGGTCGCCGCTGCCTGCTCCGAGGCCTGCTCGGCCGCCGCGTCCGCCGCCTGCTGCGCCTTCGCCGCCTTCTCGGCGTCGAGGGTCGCGGTGGAGGTGGCGCCGTAGCCGTCGCGGCTGGTGCCGGCGAGCGCGACGGCGTCGGAGACCGAGAACTGCTGGGCCTGGACGCCGTGGACGTCGCGCTGCGCGGTCGTAGCGTCGGACCCGGGCTGCTGCGTGTTGGCGATGGCGGGGGCGACCGCGACGGTGCCGAACATGCCGACGGCCACGGTCAGGACGACGGGCGCGAGGAACCGGCGCTTGCGTGCGGCGGAGCTGGCCTTCGAGGAGGTTGCGGCACGGGCGGCCTGGGCGGCACGGCGGCCGCCGGGGAGCGGGGCGTCGCGGACGGGCGTGACCCTGCGGACGGTGCCGGTCTCGGCCTGACGTGCGGCGCGGCGGGTGGTCGTGGGGGTGGGGGTGGGGGTGGGGGTTTCGCTGGCGTTCGCGGAGTTCGTCGGGTTCGCGGGCGTCGTGTCGTCCGCGGCGGAACCGGTCTGCGTCAAGGGGTGTCTCCGGCGTCTCGTCATCACGGCCGCGGGGGGGGTGACCGCGGCTCGTGCAACCCCATCCGTTCGTCATCGTTTCCGATCGAGGCAGGAGACGGGTTCGAGACGTCCTGCCACGGGTCCTGGGCCTCGTGGGCGGCCCGGGACTCGACGAGTGTACGTGTCCGTCGTTACCTTGTCGAGATAAAACGGCCCGTTTGCAACGGTTCGGTAACGAATCCCTGATCAGGACGGGGAAATGCGTTCTCCGCGGTCCTGGGTCGAGCGTGACGCACCGACGACGTGCTCGCACCCGCCACGGGCCCGGTTCGACGACACCGGGCCGGCGTCAGTCCCGGTCGATGTAGACGTGCTGCGCGACCTCCGTCGGCAGCTCGATGCCCGCGTCCTCGCCCTCGACGCGGACGGCGACGTACGCGCCGGCCCGCTGCACGCTGGCGAGCCGGCCCGGCATGACGCCGGCCGAGCGCAGCTGGTGCAGGAGCTCCGGCTCGAACTGCACGGGCTCGCCGAGGCGACGGATCACCCCGGTCGCGACGGCGTCGGTCCCCTCGGTCGCCGCGACGATGTTGTGCACGCCGTCGAGGAAGCCGGCGGCCGCGGGGCCGCCGATCTCCGCGAGCCCCGGGATGGGGTTGCCGTACGGCGACTCCGTCGGGTTGCCGAGCATCTCGAGCAGGCGCACCTCGACCTGCTCGCTCATCACGTGCTCCCACCGGCAGGCCTCGTCGTGAACGAACGCCCAGTCCAGGCCGATGACGTCGGACAGCAGGCGCTCGGCGAGACGGTGCTTCCGCATGACGTGGGTCGCCCGCGAGCGGCCCTCGTCGGTGAGTTCGAGGTGCCGGTCCCCCGTGACGACGACGAGTCCGTCGCGCTCCATCCGGGCGATCGTCTGCGAGACCGTGGGACCCGAGTGACCGAGGCGCTCCGAGATGCGCGCCCGCAGCGGCACGATCGCCTCTTCCTCGAGGTCGAGGATCGTGCGCAGGTACATCTCCGTGGTGTCGACGAGATCGGTCACGGTCCGCCTCTCATGTCTGGGTCCAGCGCGCCCCACCCTACTTGTTCGGGGCGACGCGGAAGACCAACCCTTGCGGGGTGCAAGGAAGTCCCACAGCGCCGGGACATGGGATACCACCTCGGTAGGATCGGCGCATGGCAGACATCGTCATCCCCGCCGACCTCCTCCCCACCGACGGCCGGTTCGGCTGCGGCCCGTCCAAGATCCGTGGCGCCCAGCTGGAGTCCCTGGTGACCCGTGGGGCGACGATCCTCGGGACGTCCCACCGCCAGAAGCCGGTGAAGGACCTCGTCGGCAGCGTCCGGCGCGGGCTCGCCGACCTGTTCGACCTGCCCGACGGGTACGAGGTCGTCCTCGGCAACGGCGGTTCGACCGCGTTCTGGGACGCCGCGGCGTTCGGGCTCGTCGAACGGCGCGCGGAGAACCTGTCCTTCGGCGAGTTCGGCTCGAAGTTCGCGAAGGCCGTCGCCGCACCGTGGCTCGAGGCACCGCACGTGCTCGAGGCCCCGGGCGGTTCGCTCGCCGCACTCGAGCCGGTCGAGGGCGTCGACGTCTACGCCTACCCGCACAACGAGACCTCGACGGGCGTCATGGCGCCGGTCGTCCGCGCCGCCGGGGACCCGGGCGCGCTCACCGTCGTCGACGCCACGAGCGCCGCGGGCGGTGCCGCGTTCGACGTCGGCGCGACGGACGTCTACTACTTCGCCCCGCAGAAGAACTTCGCCTCCGACGGCGGACTGTGGCTCGCGCTGTTCTCCCCCGCCGCCATCGAGCGCGTCGAGCGCATCGCGGCGAGCGGCCGGTACATCCCCGAGTTCCTGTCGCTGAAGAACGCGGTCGACAACTCGCGGCTGGACCAGACACTGAACACCCCGGCCCTGGCCACCCTGCTGCTCCTCGACGAGCAGGTGCAGTGGATCAACCAGTCGGGCGGGCTGGCATGGGCGGACACCCGCACGAAGACCTCGTCGTCGACGCTGTACGACTGGGCGGAGTCGTCGGACTACGCGACGCCGTTCGTCACCGTGCCGGAGCACCGTTCGCAGGTCGTCGCGACGATCGACCTCGACGACTCGATCGACGCGAAGGCCGTCGCCGCGACGCTCCGCCAGAACGGCATCGTCGACACCGAGCCGTACCGGAAGCTCGGCCGCAACCAGCTCCGCATCGCGACCTTCACCGCGATCGATCCGGACGACGTGGCCAAGCTCGTGCGGGCGATCGACTTCACGGTCGACGCGCTGCGCTGACGCGCGGCCGGCACGGACGGGAGGCGCGCTGCCAGCTGGCAGCGC
>Ga0265780_10004211_pt1 | contig 18615 bp, 9 predicted proteins | sample P1T30metagenome_FD_192432 | JGI IMG/M metagenome (GOLD analysis project Ga0265780, IMG submission 192432) | Plant litter microbial communities from East Loma Ridge, Irvine, California - P1 T30 | ecosystem: Environmental > Terrestrial > Plant litter > Unclassified | place: USA: California...
GGCAAAGACATAAAACAAGGCGCTTGCATCGATTCGCATGCCACTTGAAGCGATTCGCGGGGCACTTGCGACGGTTCGCATGTCGCATGCGGCGGTTCGCGGGGCACCTCAAGTGATTCGCGTGCCAAAGAAGTGGTTCGCATGCCGCGACAAGCGATTCGCGGGGTGCGACAGTAGGTTTGCAAGGCGCTTTAAATGCCTTGCGGGGCTACTTCTTCAAATACTGGCTTAGGGCCAAGCCCTTGGTGGCTTTGATTCCTTCGGCTACGGTGGCGGCGTTTAGCTGCGCGCCGGCTTCGATGGTGTGCGTGTGGTCTTTCGAAGTGAAGTAGACTGTGCCCACTTTGGCTTCGCCTTCGCGGTCGTATTTATCGGCCACCAGCTTATTTAAGTCAATAAAATAGGCGCCGCCCTGCTTGGCGGCTTCGGCGGCCCATTTGGTGTAGCCCTCCGTAGCGCGGTTTACTTTACCCTCTTTCCAGCTATTGCGCGGAATGAGCGAGCACACCACGGGCGTGGCGCCTTTGGCCTTGGTTTCGCTGATGACATGCCGCAGGTACCAGCCGTAGCTGTGCACTACTTCCTGCTGCTTGGTGAGGGGGTTGTAGATTTCCTGGCTTTCGTCGCCGTTGCTTTTGATGGTGCCGCGGGCGCGGGCAGTGTCGGCCAGCGGGCCGTCGTCGTTGTGGCCAAACTGCATGATGACGAAGTCGCCGGGCTGGATTTTGGCCTTCACGGCGTCCCAGAGGCCCTTGGTTTGGAAGGTGCGGCTGCTGGTGCCACCCAGCGCATCGTTCTCGATGCGGATGCGGGTGGTGTCGAAGTGCGCGGGCAGGAAGTTGCCCCAGCCCCAGAGGCCGCCGTCGCCCTTGCCCTTGCCGTTTTTCACGGTCGAGTCGCCGATGAGGTAGAGGGTGGGCTTGCGCTTGGGCGGGCGGGCGGTGAAGGCGGCCAGCAGCAGTGTGAGGAGCAGCAGGCTGTAGGCAAGGCGGGTTTTGGTGAGTTTCATGGAGGGTTTGGGACTTTGAAGGTCATGCAGAGCGCAGCATCTTGCTTGCCGAAGTAATTCAACCAATTAGAGTTAGCTAAAGCACGCAAGATGCTTCGCTGCGCTCTGATGACGGGCTGGTGGGGCGTTCTAGCGGGAGACGCGCAGGGTTGCGTCTCTACATCTTCTTCAGGTACTTGTTTAGCGCCAGCTTCTTAGTGGCCCGGATGCCATCGACCACCGATTCAGCGTTGATAATGGCGCCGGCTTCGTTGGTGTGCGTGTGGTCACCGGGGAAGAATTTCTTTACTTCTTCCGGGCCCAGCTTCTCATATTTCAGGGCGGTGATGTCGTTCAAGTCGATGAAGGCGACGCCTTCCTGCTGGGCCACTTCCTGGGCCCACTTGCCGAAGTCGTTGCTGGCCCGGATGACTTTACCATCCTTCCACTCGTTGCGCGGAATCATGGAGCAGACCACCGGTGTGGCGCCTTTGGCCTTGGCTTCGCGGATGAATTTGCGCAGGTAGAAGCCGTAGGTGTTCACCGTTTCGGGGTGGCCGTCGGGCCACACGAGGCTTTTGGTTTCCTCGCCGGTGCCGCGCAGCACGCCACGCCGGCCGGCCTTGCTGGTATCGGGCACGCTACCCTCGTTGTGGCCGAACTGCATGATGAGAAAATCGCCGGGCTTGATGGCGTCGACGGTGGTTTTCCAGCGGCCTTCGGTGATGAAGGTGCGGGTGCTGCGGCCGGCCTTGGCGTTGTTACGCACCTTGATTTTGGTGGTGTCGAAGTAGGCGCTGATGACGTTGCCCCAGCCCATTTGCGGCTTGTTATTGTTGTTCACAGTAGAGTCGCCGATGAGGAAAAGCGTGGGCGGCGGGCTGGGTTTGGTAAAGCTGACAAGGGCGAAAAGCAGGGCCGCGGCGGTCAGGAGGTATTGATGGATTGGGCGTTTTTTCATGGAATTTTAGCTATTCAAAACGTCATGCAGAGCGCAGCGAAGCATCTCGCGTGCTGAAGTAATCCATTGGATTGAGTCAGTATTGCAAGCGAGATGCTTCGCTACGCCCTGCATGACGTTCTAATTTTATACCTACTTCGTCGTTTCCATCGTCACGGTGCCATCCGTCAGGCCGGGCGCGGAGGCTTTCACGGTGATGCCCGCGCCAGCCGATTTCGCTTTCACGATGGCGATGCACTGGCCCTGGTAGGCCTTGCGCTGATTGGTCTGGTAGCCTTCGTGGCTGGCCACGTTGCCATTATCCACGGCGGCCAGCAGAGCCGGGCCGGTCATGCTGAATGTGATTTGGTTGTCGGCGTTGGGGCAGAGGATGCCGTTGGCGTCCACCACGCGGGCCGTGACGTAGGCGGCAGCGTCCCAGGTGGCGCCCAGTTTTGGGCGGCTGGTGGTGAGGATGATGCGGGCGGGTGGGCCGGCGGTTTTCAGCTCGTCGGTGGCTACTTCCTGGCCTTTGTTGCGGGCCACGGCGCGCAGGGTGCCCTTGGCGAAGGTCACGTCCCAGGCGCGGGGGCTGTCGTCGGCAGGTTTGGCTTTTTTGCCCAAGGACTGGCCATTGAGGAATAACTCGACCTCGTCGGCGTTGCTGTAAGCTTCCACTTTGCCGTCGTCGTAGGTGTCGAAGTCGGTGGGCGTCCAGTTGGCGACCCAGGGGCCGGCGCCGGCATTGCCTTCCTTGCGCACGAGGTGCACTACGGGTTTGTCGCTCCACCAGCTTTGGCGCTGGTAGGCAATGGGCTTCCAGCCGCCCACGCGGTCGAACAGGCCGAGGTCGGAGGTGGTGGCGGGCCAGTCGTTTTCGCCCAGGTAGTCGAAGCCGGCCCACAGGAATTGGCCGGCCATAAATTCGTTGTCGCGCAGCGCCAGCCAAGCGGTAAGCGTGTGGCCATTTTCGGTGCCGATAACCTTGCGCTCGGGCTTGGCGTTGTGGGCGGCCACCAACTCGTTTTCACGGTAGTTCTGACCCACCACGTCCATCGTTTCCACGAAGCCGTTCTCGTATACCTTGCTCTGGCCGGGGCGAAACAGCGCCATCGTGACGGGCCGCGAAGAGTCCAACTGTTGAATAAGGTCCTGCTGCATCTTGTACTTCTGGAAGCCCTCGGGGTTGTTCAGGTTGTCGTGGATTTCGTTGCCCACGCTGTAAATCACGATGCTTGGGTGGTTGCGGTCGCGTAGCACCATGCTGCGGGTATCGGCTTCCCACCACTTCGTAAAAAAGCGGTTGTAGCCCTGCTCGCCGTTGTTTTTGGCCGCCGTCCAGGTGTCAAACGTCTCGTCCATCACCAGGAAACCCATCTGGTCGCATAGGTCCAGAAACTCCGGCGCCACGGGGTTGTGGGCCGTGCGAATGCCGTTGACGCCGGCCTGTTTCAACAGCTCCAGACGGTGGCGCCAGCCATCGAGCGGCACGGCGGCACCCAGGCCGCCCGCGTCGTGGTGCAGGCACACGCCTTTTATCTTCATCGGAACACCGTTGAGAATAAAGCCCTTGGCAGCATCAAACTTCGCATCCCGAACCCCGAAAGGCGTGGTCACCTCATCGAGCACGGTGTTGCCTTGGCGCAAAGTGGTCACGGCTTGGTACAGGTTTGGATTGTCGGGCGACCATAGCAGTATTGACCGGTTAATCGAGCCCAGCAGACTTATTTCGGCTGATTGGCCAGCAGCTACCGTGCGCTTTGCTTCAAAAGGGCCATAGGTTCGGCTTGCGTAGGTGATGGTGGTTTGCAGTACAAACTCGCTGCTGGTGACCGACTGATTGATTACATCGGCTTTAACGTTCACCTTGGCCGTCTCGTGATTGATGTCGGATGTTGTCACGTACACGCCGCCCTCCCCAAAATGCACGGGTGCGGTACTCACCAGCCGCACGTGCCGGTAGATGCCCGCGCCGGTGTAGTAGCGCGAAGCCGGCTGCACGGAGTTGTCGGCGCGCACGGCCAGCACGTTGGTCTGGCCCTTGCCGAACTTCAGGTGCTTGGTGAGGTCGTAGCCGAAGCTGCTGTAGCCGTAGGGCCGCTGGCCGAGCGATACGCCATTTATCCACACCTCGCTATTGGCCATCACGCCATCGAACTCGATGCGGACGCGGCGCTGGGCCTCGTCGGCGGGCAGCGTGAACGTCTTGCGGTACCAGCCGATGCCGGCTGGCAGGTAGCCGCCGCCCCGGCTGGTGGGGTTAGCCTGGTCGTAAGGCCCCTCGATGCTCCAATCGTGCGGCACGGCCAGCGTGCGCCACTTGGCATCGGCAAAAGCCGGCTGCTCGGCCCCTTTGGCATCAGCTTTTAGGAAGCGCCAATCAGCATCAAAGGGCGTCGTAATGCGCTGCGCCAGAGTCGTAAAGCTTGCCAACAACAGGGCTAGGGTAGCCATGCGGCGGGCCGCGAGGAGAAGGTTATTCATCGGGTGGAATTGGTGAAAAGGGGGGCCAACACCAGCCGTGTTCAACGGCCAGGTGTTGAGTGCAAAGCTAGCGGCGGTATCCTGACTCCCTAAGCAGCACCGGACGCCAACGAATTCGTGCCCTCCGGCGGGGACTCGCAACGTCCGCACTATAGGTTTTTCATGCCTTCGCCCAGAAAAAAGCCGGGGTGCGGCGGCTGGTTATAGCCCACGTTTTCGCGCGCCACGCCGAGGCGATAGGCGCGGTCCTGCATCAGCGTGACCATGCGGTGCTGGGTGGGAATGCTGGTGCTGAAAATGAGCAAGGCCGAGTTGTCGGCCGCGCGCCAGACGACCTCTTCCCGCCAGTCGCCGAAGAGGTCGGCGCTGAGGCAGGGGGTGGCTTTGGTGCCGTTGCAGGAGGCCGCACCAAAATCCTTGCCTTCGAGAAGCTTATTCAACTGCTCAGCCTTGTAGTCCCATTTCTCCACGCGGGTGTCGTTGAGGAGCTCACGCAACAGGTCGCCGTCCCACCACAGCCCGAAGTTGACGGAGCGCGGCGCTGGGCCAATACGTTCGCCCTTGCAGGTGAGGAGGCCCATTTCGGGGTTGCTCACCCACACTTCGGCGCCGGGGTGGCGGGGGTCGATGTCGGCGGCCATGCCGCGGCCCACGTCTTGGCCAGGCAGCTGGCTGAAGAGAATTTTGCCGGTGCCGGCGGCGTACATGGCAGCGCCGGGGCCATTTTCATAGCCAGGTACTTTCTCCTCATTCTCGTGCACGCCCCAGGCTTCGAGGCCGGGTAGGCTGGGGTCGAAGTCGCTGACGTGGAGGGCATCGCCATGGCGCAGGCCGGTACTGAAAAGGCCAGTGCCGTTGTCGTCTACCACCATCGAGCCGTACACGATTTCGTCCTTGCCGTCGCCGTCCACGTCGTTCACGCTCAGGCCGTGGTTGCCCATGCCGGAGAACGGGTTTTTGCCATCTTTCGAGTCGAATACCCAGCGCGCGGTGAGCTTGCCGCCGCGCCAGTCCCAGGCCGCCAGCACGGTGCGGCCGTAGTAGCCGCGGCACATCACCACGCTCGGCCGGGTGCCGTCGAGATAGGCCACGGCGGCTAGCATGCGGTCGGCGCGGTTGCCGTAGCTGTCGTTGCCCCCGTTGCCGCCGATGCCGCCCCAGGTACCAATATCGCCCCGGCCCGGCAGGTACGGCGTGCTGGCCAGGGCCGCACCAGTCTGGCCATTGAAGACCGTGAAATACTCCGGACCGGTCAGGATGCGGCCGTACTTGCTGTCGCGGGCGCTGGGCACGCTGAGGCCGTCCGTGGGCACGGTGAGCGAGCGGTAGTCCTTACTAGTGTCGCCGAGGGTTTTGCCGGTGCCGTCCACGGTGCCATCGGCGGTTTTGCAAGCCACCTCGGCCCGGCCGTCGCCGTCGAGGTCGTACACCATGTATTGGGTGTAGTGGGCCCCGGCGCGGATGTTTTTGCCCAGGTTGATGCGCCACAGGCGGGTGCCATCCAGCTTGTAGGCATCGAGTAAAACCGGCCCCGTAATGCCGCCGGAACCGTTGTCGCGGGCGTTGGTGGGCTCCCATTTCAGCACAATCTCATACTGGCCGTCGCCGTCGAGGTCGGCGGTGCTGGCATCGTTGGCGGTGTAGGTATAAGGGCTGGTTTCGGCCCCGCTGCTCACGGTGCCGCCGGCCGGTTGCTGGAGCGGGAGGCGCAGGTAACCGTCGGCCCAGACGCTGGCCGTGGCCGAAGCGTCAGCCAGCTTAGCGGCAGCAGCACCTTGCCACCGTACCGAATAGCGGGCTTGTGGCGCCTGCCCAGCCGACCCATCTGTGAAGCTGGTGGCTCCCGTCAGCGGCTTCTCGTTCAATTTTACTGGCGCGGCTGTACCTGTTTGGCGGTACACATCGAAGCTGGCATCGGGCCGGTCACTCGCCAGCAGGCGCCAGCTGATGAATACTTTGCCATCGGGCTGGGCAATGGCGACGGTGCCGCGTCCCAACCGCTCGGGCTGCGCTTGCGGGGCGACGGGCCCCGGTGGGGGAGGGGCAATGGCGCCCAGCAGGCCAATGGCCGCAGCTAGCGTAAACAAGCGGGTTTTCATTGAAAAGAAAGAGCGGTGGGCTTCAACAAGAAAAACGTCATGCTGGGCGTAGTCGGGGCACTTCTACCGGGAGTGCAACGGGTGACTCTTGCGGTAGAGATGCTTCGGCTGCGCTCGACATGACGTTTGGATGGGGGCGACTTAAGGTAGCTTTCAGCTTAGTTGTAGCCGGGGTTTTGCTGCCAGAAACCGGGGTTGATGCGCAACTCCAGCAGCGGAATGGGGAAGAGCAGGTCGTGGTCGTCGAGCTGACGGAAGCTGCTGCCAATGGTCTGGCGTTTGTAGGCCGTCATCACCGAAATGGCGTTGCCGGTGCGCACGAGGTCGAACCAGCGCAGGCCCTCGGCGGCAAACTCGTACTTGCGCTCTTTGAGAATGGCGGCCAAAAACGCGGCTTTGCTAGCCGTTTCGGGCGAGGAAGCAGTGTAGGCCGCAACGCCCGAGCGGGTCCGAATCTGGTTTACCAGCGTCAGGGCCAGCGGCGGCACCGAGCCACTTTCTTCGGTCAGCACTTCGGCATACATCAGCATCACGTCTTCGAAGCGGATGATGGGGAAGTTGTTGGAGTAGTCGCGGTTGTTTTGGGGCGCCGTGGTGCCTTTTTCCAGAAACTTGGTGAACTGTGCCCGGGTCACGGTGATGGCGCCGGTGGTGGGGTTCACGTACACGGTGTCGAGGGTGGCGCGGCGGCGCAGGTCGCGGATAGACCAGTTGCGGCCCAGGAAATCGGGGCTGGGCGTGATGTCCGTCTGGCTCGGCGGAAACGGCGACCACCACGCCGGAAACACGCTGCCCTGGTCCCACGGAATGGTGCTGCCCAGGCCCACGCCGCCCGAAGCGTACTGGATTTCAAACACCGCGTATTTGTTGTCGTTCACGGTTTTGAACAAGTCGGCGAAGTTGGCGGCCATCGAGAAAGTGTTGGGGCCAGCGGCGGCGTACACGTCCATCAGCTGCTGCTTGGCCAGGGGCAGGGCGCTGGCATCGCGCAGTGGGAAGCCGTACATGGTGAGGTACACGCGAGCCAGCATGGCCTTGGCGGCCCACTTGGTAGCGCGGCCTTTGTCGGTGCTGCCGTAGGCGGCGGGCAGGTTGTCGGCGGCAAATTTCAGGTCATCCACAATGAACCGGTACACGTCGGCCACGGGCGAGCGGGGCACCCGCTTCGACTCGTCGATGCCCAGCACTTTGTCGGCGATGGGCACCGCGCCCCAGTAGCGCACTAGGTCGAAGTAGGCGTAGGCGCGCAGGAACCGGGCTTCGCCCTTAAACTGGTTGACGCGGGCGAAGGTGAAGGGCTGGATTTTATCCAGCAGAATGTTCGAGCGGTACACCACCTCAAACAGGTCGGTCCAGGTGGTTTGCAGTTGGCTGAGCTGCGAAGTCGCCGTGAAGTTGCTGATGTCGCTGAAGTCGCGCTGCACCGTCTGGACCTGCGCATTGATGTTGTCGGAGCGAAACTCCGACATGTTCCAGTTCGAGCTTTGCGGGAACGACAGGCAGCCGTTGTAGATGGCGATAACGCCTTGGTTGACCTGCGACTCGTCCTTATAAAACTCGTCGGCCGTGTTGTTGGCCACGGGTGGAATGTAGAGTTCTTTCTCGCTGCAGGAAGTGGCCAGCAGCGAGCCCAGGCCCAGCGTGGCAGCGCACACGATACGTTTAAATGCTTTCATCGGAAATGTCGGTTTAAAGAGGGTGGGAGGGCGCTTATATCGACAGGTTGAAGCCGAACGTATAGGTGCGGGCCTGCGGGTAGCTGCCGTTGTCGTACCCACCGGGTTGCAGGGCCTCGGGCGAGAAGCCGCCGGTGTACTTGTGCCAGATGTAGGCATTCTCCAGCGCGAAATACACGCGGGCGCCGGAGTAGAAGCGCTGCTTGGGCAGGGTGTAGCCCAGCGTAATGTTTTTGATGCGGATGTAGTCGGAGCTGTACAGCCAGCGCGAGTCGAAATACGCGCCGGTAGTGGCGCTGATGGACGGCGTCATGCCATCGCCGGGGTTGGTTTCCGAGCGCCAGCGGTTGTTCCAGTTCGAAGAGTGATTGTAGAGGTAGCCCATGCCCGGCCGGTCGATAGAGCGGCCGATAACTGAGTACAAATCGCCGCCCTGCTGGGCATTCACCAGCACGCTCAAGTCGAAGTCCTTGTAGCGGAAGTTGTTGCTCATGCCGAAGGTGAATTTGGGGTTGGGGTTGCCCACGATGACCCGGTCGTCGTTGGTGATGATGCCGTCGCCGTTCACGTCGCGGTACTTGCTGTCGCCCACGCGGGTACCCGCCATTTTGGGGCCGGCGTCCACTTCAGCCTGCGTCTTATACACGCCAATGGCGTCGTAGAGGTAGAAGGAGTTGATGGGCACGCCCACCTGCAAGAGGCTGGTCAGGTTCATGAAGCCGCCGGGCACGGGGGTATCGTCGTTGCCGAGCTTGGTCACCTTGTTCTCGTTGTAGGAAGTGTTGAACGAGGTGCTCCATTCAAATGCGCCCACCAAGTTGCGCGAGTTCAGGCCCACTTCCACGCCCACGTTGCGCACATTGCCAATGTTCTGCAGGCTGCGGGTGAAGCCCGTGATGGACGACACCGGCACCGTGTAGAGCAGGTCGGAGGTCTTCTTCACGTAGTAGTCGGCCGTCACCGAGAGGCGGTTGCTGAGCACGCTGAAATCGAGGCCGTAGTTGAAGCTTTCCGTTTGCTCCCAGCCCAGCAGGTCGTTCTGAAAGTTGCCGGGGCTGTAGCCGGTCACGGGCGTGCCGCCGCCCAGCGGGTAGTTATTCACGCCCAGGGTCGAGAACTGCGAGTTGCTTGGAATACGGTTGTTGCCCGTCACGCCGTAGCTGGCCCGGAATTTCAGGTCGCTGATGGCCCGCACGCCCTCCATAAAGTTCTCACCCGACACACGCCAGCCCACCGATACGGCCGGGAAGTAGCCAAACGGGCGGCTGTTGCCGAATTTCGACGAACCATCGCGGCGCAAGCTGGCCGATAGCAGGTACTTCTGCTTGTAGTCGTACTGGGCCCGGGTGAAATAGGAGAGCAGCAGGTCCTTCACCGGCACCGCAATGTTGTTCTGGTTGGTGGTCGAGTTGGCCCGGTCAAACAGGTAGGTCCAGTCGTTGGGCAGTTGGGCGTTTTCCTGCTGCGACCGGTCTTCCTGCGTGCGCTCGGCCGAATAGCCCAGAATGGCATTCAGGTGGTGCTCCCCAAAGCTGTGGGTGTAGTTGAACACGCTCTGGAAGAGGTAGCGCGTATTGAACGTTTGGTAGTAGCGTGAGCGGCTTAGGGCACCCTCATTAGTGGCGTTAAACCAGTTGCGGTCGGTGCTGGTGGGGTAAAATTGCTGGTCCTGGTAGTAGCCATTGTCGATGGCCCCGAGCAATTGCAACTGCAGGCCTTTGTAAATGTCCAGGTTCAGGCCCATGTTGGCATTGAGGCGGGTGCGGGTGCCGTTCACGTCGCTGCGCTCCATCACGGCCACCGGGCTGATGTAGTTGCCCGAGTAGTTGTAGGTCCGGTAGGGCTGGGCCCCCACGTAATTACCGGCCTCCTTGGGGCCTACCGGCGGCATTTGGGCCGCGTTCAGGGCTTGCGCGCCGGTGCCGTCCACGCGGCCCAGGCTGGCCCATTCCATGCTCGGGGCCAGGGTCATAAACAGCTTGATGCCCTTGCGAATCTGGGCATCGAAGTTGGCCCGCAGCGTGGCGCGCTTCAGGTTGGTACCGATGACGACCCCGTTCTGGTCCAGATACGAGCCGTTGATGTTATAGGTCACGTTGTCGTTCCCCCCCGATACGCCCACCGTGTACTGCTGCATGGTAGCTTTGCGGAACAGCGCATTCTGCCAGTCGGTATACGCCAGACTATCTTGGCCATACGCCCACTTGGGGTCGTAGGTGTAACGGATGACGTTGGTGGCGCTCGGGGGCACACCGTTCACCGTCAGGCGCTGCAAGCGCGTGGCGCGGGAGTCCTCTGGTCGGTTCAGCGCAGGGTTTTGGGCCACCCAGTCCAGGTCAATGCCTTCCTTGCGCATCTGAATCCATTCTTCGGGCGATTGCACATCCAGCTTGCTTTCTACCTTTTGAATGCCCGTAAAGCCAGAAAACTGCAGTTTGGCGGCGCCTTTCTTGCCGCGCTTGGTGGTCACGAGCACCACGCCATTGGAACCGCGCGAACCGTAGATGGCCGCCGAAGCCGCGTCCTTCAGCACTTCAATGTTGGCCACGTCGGTTGGGTTGATGCCGCGCAGGTTGTCTACCGGCACCCCATCCACCACATACAGCGGTTCATTGGAGGCGTTGATGGAAGCCGCGCCCCGCACCCGAATCTGCAGGTCGGCCCCGGGCTCGCCGGAGGGCGTCTGCACATACACGCCGGGCATCTGGCCCACCAGTGCGTTCTCAATGCGGTTTACCGGACGCTCCTCAATTTCCTTGGCCGTGATGCCGGTTACGGCACCGGTTACGTTGCCGGCTTTTTGGGTGCCGTAGCCTACCACCACCACCTCATCCAGGCCTTTGGCATCCACATCCAGCACCGGGCTGATAGTCGACTGGCCATCGATGGCTACTTCCTTGGTCGCATAGCCTACGAAGGAGAACACGAGCGTGCCACCTTCGCCGGGCACTTGCAGGGTGTAGGTGCCATCGGCGCCGGTACCCGTGCCGTTGGTGGTGCCCTTCACCAGTACCGTTACGCCCGGCAGGCCTTCTTTCGAGTCGCCGGTGGTCACCTTGCCGGTCACGGTGCGGTTCTGGGCCATCGCTGCCGTGGTGTAGAAGCAGGCCAGCACAAGCAGTAGCCAGCCAGTCCAGTGGTATAGTTTGTTCATAAGTCAGAAGAGTTGGTGGGTTTTTGAGCTGATAAGAAGCGGGCCCAACCCGGGTGAGTGAGCCCTCAATTCCTTGACGAAACTATCGGCACCAGTTGCGCAGACTCACCTGTGCTCTCCTGAATTTTCCAAATTCTATACTATCTGTTCATGTTTCTTTCATGCATAATAAAGCATGAAGCACTTATCCTCAGTGAATTAAGTTCCTGCCTTATACTATAGTTGATTAGCAAATTATTGCTGGTGGAGTGCTCCAGTGCTGATTATCAGTTCATCGCATATGGGGACCAAGCAATTTCAGCTACAGGTCGCTGCACGTCACAAGGACATACTAACCGGGCTGCTCGCCTGCAGGGCGTAGAGAGTTGTGACTTTGCCCCGATTTTAGGCAGCACAGTTATGCAACGCCTGGCAGTGAACCAAGCGTTGACATTGATGCACCATACTGCCTATGCGTTATGCGTAGCGCATTCTGTTGCTCTGCGCGCAGCTGTTGCTACTGAATGGGCACGCCCAGCGAGGCCGGGGTGAGGGTAACAGGCCCCAGCAGCCCCGACTCCTTCGGCTCCCATTTTTCCGTGGTGAAGAGGCCATCGGCCCCACGGTTTTCCTTGAGCTTGGCGGGCATGTTGGTGTTGTAGAAAATCTTCCAGTCGACGTGGTTGCGGTCCATGTCGATGATGCGGTTGGCCATCAAGTTGCTCACCGTCACGGTGAGGGTGTTGTTGGCTTTGAGCTGAGACTTGGGCACAAAAACCTGGTAAACGGGCCCTAAAACCGTCGTGGCTGGTTGGCCATTTACCTGCACGCGGGCACTCTGAGCCACGCGGCCAAGGTCGAGGAGGAAGCCGTCGCCGCTGCCCTGCGGCATGGGGAAGGTGGTGGTGTAGGCCGCGGTACCGGAGAACTTCCGGCCTGCATCGCCCGCCAGTGTGGTCCAGGAAATCAGTTCCTTGGTTTGCAGCTTGGCCGGTAGCTCCGGCCCACCCGATAGGAAAGTCAATTCCCAGGCATTGGTGAGGGGTTGGGGCGCGGCCGCCACGGTCAGGTACGGGTAAGTAGGGCCGGTGAGGGGGGCCTCATTGGTATCGAGAATGCAGGTTTCTCCGGGGGCCAATTGCACGTATACTTCGGGCAGGGCCTGGGTCGTAGCGCGCACCTTGGCCATGCCCGTTTGCTCGGTCATGGGGTTGTAGATGGCAGCGGCTTTGGCGGGTGTTTGCAGGGTTATCCAACCGGCGTAGGGTTTCTCGCTCCAGTTGGCCAGGAAGTAATAATGGCCCTTGGCGTGGCGACGCCGCATGAACTGTAGGCCCTGGTCGGCCAGGGTTTCGCGGTGCACACCCGCCTGAGCCAGCAGTTGCGGCACATCATCGCCCAGCAGAATTCGGCCTTTGCCCAGCGTGGCCTGCTGCACACCGCTCTGCTTAGTGGCAGTAAATTTCAACTGCGCCAGCAGCTTCTTAAATTCGGCGCGGCGGGTGTCCAGGGTGCCTAGGCCGGGGACGTCGGCCGGGGCGGCGTGCTGCAAGGCGATGGTAGCGCCGCCCTGGGCCAGCTTCAGCAGGCTTTGCAGCGTGGGCAGAGGCATGAGGTGGGCGTTGGGTACGAGCAAGGTTTGGTAGTTGGCGCCGCCACTGGTGGTGAGGGTGCTGCCCGTGTTTTTCATGGCCTGCACTTGCTTATCCGAAATGAAGTCGTAGCCATAGCCCTTAGTCAGCAGCAACTCGCTGGTGGCCTCAATGGGCAGCCCTTTGAAGCCGTGCTCAATGCCATCGAAATGCTGCAGCAGCACCTTGCCGGGCCGGGTGTAAGCGTCCGAAATGGGCAGATACAGCAGCACGTCGTTGCTGGGCTGGCCGGCTTGCATAAACGACTGAGCCCGGGCCGTGTACTGGTTCAGCTTGCCAAAATCCGTCCAGAATGGGTTCTGGGGGTTAAACTCTACGGCGGCGTAGAACAGCCAGCCCGGCCACTTGGCCGAGGGTGGCGAATAGGCCGTGCCGTGGTAAAAAACGTGGTTTACGCCACCCAGCAGCATGCGGTCGATGGCCTTTTTTACGTCGCTCAGCTTCGAGAGGAAGTGGTCATTCTCCCAAGTCGCCGTCTCGGCCGAGGTGAGGGGCTTGCCCGTAACGTGCGCCGCCGAAGAAGCAAATTTGATGCGCGTCAAATCCTCGCCCTCCGTCTCAGGGATGTCGGTGGCGGCATACAAATCCAGAATATTGGCCGGCGAGCCGTGGGCCTGGTTGCGAATCAGGGCATCGTGGGTTTTGGCCCAGGCGCCCCAGGTTTTGGTGTAGTTCTCGAGCAGCAGCTCCGATATCGTTTCGCGGTAGTCGGTGAGCACGCGCTGGTTTTCATCCTCCGAGGCCTTGTTGAACAGCGCGGGCAAATGCTGACGCAAATCGTAGCCGCGTCGTTTCTGAAATTCGGCAAACATTTGCGGGGTCCAGTTGGCTTCGCCCTGCGCATCGTCTACTTCGTAAGAATCGTTGAAAAACGCGCGGATAGGCTTCACATCGTGCCCTTTGAATGCCTGGTCGAAGTGCGCCAGGTAGTGGTCGGTAGCCGTTTTGGAGAAGTGGTCGATAACATCGCCCTCACCGCCGGGGCCAGCCCGTTCCACCTGCTTGCCGTGCCCGCCCTGGAACAACGCATACAGCGTCCAGGAGCCGTCTGGCGCGGTCCAGCTCAGCTTGCCATCGGGCCCTACTTTGCTGGTCAAATCCAGCGTCTGGCCCTTATCGGAATACGCCATCAACGCCTGGAGGGGGAGGGGCTTTTCGAACCGCACCTGGTCGAGGGCCAGCGCCTGCATGTTTTTATTGGTGGCCACCGGGTCGGTCAGCTGCTTGATATCAACCTTATGGTTCACCGCCGTAATAATGGGCTTCTGCATAAAGCTCACTGGCTCACTCAGGCCCGCGCCGCCTTTCACCTCGTATGTTTTGTAGGTCACGTACTTAGAAGCATCTACCGGGGCCACCCATGGTCCCCCAAACGGCCAGCCCGAGGCCTGTGCCACATCAATGCCCAGCCCCAGCCGCTGGCCCTCGGTGAGGGTGTGCGTGAGCATGTCCATCCATTTTGGCGAGAGAAAGTCGATAAACTGATTCTCCGCCCCCTTCACTCCGTAAATGGTTGTGATTTCCAGGCCGCCGAGGTTGGCTTTCTGGTACTCCGTCATCACAGTGGTGAGGTCGGCTTTGTTCACGGCGCTGCCTTCCCACCACCAGCGCGTCCAGGGCTTGGTCTGCTGCGTAATGGCAGGCCATTTGGGCGCCTGGGCCTGGGCCGTGAGGGAGGCGAAAAGCAGGAGGGCAAGGGAGCGTTTCATGGGCAAGAGCAGGCGGCGAGTGGCAAGGCCGTTAGGCCGGGGTTAAAAGGAGGGCCGGTTGTATCGCTTCACACCGGCGTTGTATCGTTTCCAGGGTGGTTTGTATCGCAACACCCGGGCGTTGGGCTATAACCAGGGCGGTTTGTATCGTCGCACGCGTGCGTTGGGCATAAACCAGTACCCGGTGTATCGCATCAATCATGCGTTGGGCTATATGTTGGTGCCGGTTGTATCGCCTCACACATGCGTTGGGCTATAAGTCAGTGCCCTGTGTATCGTAACACCGGCGCGTTGTATCGTAACCGGGTGCGGCAAGGGTGCGCATGGTGCTGCTCCACCGCGCCCCGGGCTATTGCTGCAGCTTGAACACCTCGCTGCCTGCCAGCAGGAAGCAGCCCAAGCCATAGTCTTCAAAGTCGGGCTTGCTGGTATAGCTCACCGGCTGGCTGTCTTTGGGCTCCTTGCCGGTGCCCTGCACATAGCCCAGGAAACCATCCTTATGAATACAGTCGGTTACCATGCCCTGCCAAGCTTTTGCAATAATGGGCTCGTACTGCTTCTTATCGAGCAAGCCGTGGTTGAGGCCCCAGGCCATGCCATAGACAAACAGCGCCGTCCCCGTCATCTCCTTGCCACCAAAATGCGCGGGGTCGTGCAGGCTCACGTTCCAGAAGCCATCGGCGCGCTGTAGGGGAGGGAGGGCCTGCATCATATTCAGATACATTTGCTCGTACTCGGCCCGGTGGGGGGCATCCTTGGGCATCACGTCGAGCACGCGCACCATGGCCGCCACCACCCAGCCATTGCCCCGGCTCCAGTAGCAGTCCTCGCCATTGGGTTCCTTGTAAGGCGGCACAAAATCCTTATCGCGCCACCACAACTTATCCTGCGAATTGTAAAGCCCCTGCCCGCCGTGCTGGGTTTTCGAATAGTTGTAGATGCGGTACATCTTCTCGTAATAGGCCGTATCCTTGGTCATCACGCCCAGTTTGGCAAAAACAGGCATGGCCATTTGCAAGGCATCAATCCAGTTCCAGTCGTCAATTTTGGGGCTGTGCACCATGTTGTCCACACTGGCCTTAATCTCGCGCAGGCGCTCCGGCTTAGGGTCAATCTGGTAGAGTTCCAGGTAAGTTTGGCCGGCGCATTGATTGTCGGCATTGCGGTCCGTAGCGCCGTTTCGGATGCCCCACTGGTGCTTCTCGCCCCAGTCCACGGCATAGTCGTAATAGCGCTTCTGCTTATCGGTTTGGTAAAGGGCCATCAAGCCTTCGTAGTACACGCCGCGTGTCCAGATGTGGCTGGGGCGGGCCTTATTCGTTACTATTTCCTTGCCCGTATCAGGCCACTTCCTCATAAAGTAGTCGTTGGTCAGCGTCATGCTCTTAAGCACGGCTTTCTTTTTTGGCAGCTTCTGGGCAGCGGCCGGTAACGCTAGCAGCAGCCCAACACAGATGCAGGCTTTCAGGGTGGTTTTCAGCATTGAATTAAACGATATGAGGGAGTGGACCATAAAGTGTCCAAGTACAGCCAACGCTGAGCTTATGAGGCACCGCATAGCCGCCGAATGATTTGTGCTGATAAGCGAGGTGCTACACTTTACATGGCCACCTCCGGCACTACGACGCCGACTTGGCTATCTCGACCGCATACACTTGCGGCATGCCTTCAAAATTTGCCCGGAAAATCAGCCACTTGCCGTCCGGTGAAAAGTGCACATTAGGCTCCAGCGCATAATTGTGCGCTTTCAAATTGGCTAGCTTCTCAGCCCGAAAACGGTCGCCATCGGGAGTGAACAAGTAAATCCAGTGCCCTTCCGCCGAATGAGCCACCGAAGTTGGGTACCCGCCATCACCAGCAAACACTTTCTGGTTGGCCGCACTCGTGAAGTGCACCGACCACTCGTCACGCGTCAGTGCGTAAGTCTTTTCCGTCCCCGTTTTCAAGTTGGTGCCAGTCACGGCAAAAGTCTCGCCACGGGGCTTCTGATGGTCAAACCAAATGGTTTTGCCATCGGCGCCAAACCATTCATGCCCGGCAATCTCACGGTCCAGCGTGCGCTTATGGATAAGCTTTACCACCTTCGTCTTCGTGTCGATGGTCCAGATGCGGTCCACCTTTTCCCACGGTCCTTCGTGGCAAAACATCAGGCAGTCAGGGTCAGTAGGGGAGAATTGCACATGATTCAGCCACGCCTTATCCGTAAAGAGCTTTACAAGTTCACCTTTGCCATCGGTGTTCACCATAAAGAGAGTACGCGGCAGTTTCGCCTCATAAATCCGGCTGAAGAAATCCTTCTTAGCCGGATACTGACGATAGATTTCCTTTTCTGCATCGCTACCCCACGCCCCACCCAACTGGGTTTCATCCGCATTCAGGGTCGTGATGTCCGCCTTGAAATCTGCTGCAAAAACGAACACCCGGCGTGTCTTTTTTGAGTCGATGTGCGTGGCATACACCGTGTCGCCAACCTGGTAAAACACCTCCCGTCGTTTTTTGGCCACAATTTCACCATGCACTTTGGCATAAGGCCGGGTTAGTGGCTCACTCTGGTGGGTTTTTAGGTTGAGTGCATACAGTTGTTTACCAGCTGGCGAAATATGGTAATACACCATCTTATCGCCCTCACTCCCCAAGCCTTTCGCGAAAGGATTATTGTGGAAATAAAAGCTCTCGTTCGCACCGTCGAGCTGAGTGAGCCGCACAATTTTGTGCCCTGTATCAGCGTCAATCCATTCGGCAGCAGGCATTGGCTTCTGCGCCCCGGTGACCATTTTCGTCTGGGCTTGGCTTCCCAAGCTAAGCAGTAGTCCGCTCACGGCGAGCAGATAGCAATTGGTCTTCATAGAAAGCAAAACATAGCGGCAGAGTCCGCACATTAGGGTGGGAGGGGAAACTTTCCGAAAGAACCGACTCCTCTGCGCCCAAACCTTCCTGTACTCTTGGGTACTTATGCTCTGCTAAATTTTGCCAACTACTCAACTGCTTAGAAGCAGTGAACTTCCCTGCCATATACACTGGGTTATACAGTATTACCAGACTAACGCTATCCCATAATAGCCACTCCCCTCACCTTAGGACACCTAATAGCTGCTTTGATACTCTTCTTAATTAGCATCAGCAGGGTAGGGGATGACAGCTTGGCTTTTTAGCTTCCATGGAAGAAGGAGCATTGGCAAGGGCTGGTCTTGGCAGCCGGGACCAGCATCAGTGGCCAGGGCCTGAGGGCGTGGTGTGGGGAGTAGTCAGCTGCCTACGGGTGGGGCAGGCATTAAACGGGCAACGCCCCGGGCGGCTGGCGAAAGCGGCGCGGGGCGTTGGGGTTGTAAAATAAGGTTGGCGGCGACCGACTCTCCCACCGGTGAAGGCAGTACCATAGGCGCACCGGGGCTTAACGGCTCTGTTCGGAATGGGAAGAGGTGAACACCCGGGCTAAAGCCACCATTGCTGGCGGGGGTTGCGTGTTCTGACTAGTTCCTGCTCGCGCGGGAACGCAACCCTCAATAACTCGACGTAAGGGGACAAAAACGAAGCGCTGGTTGCGCACTTGACGATAATTAAGGGAAGCCCTCGGCCACTTAGTACGGCTCAGCTATTGTGTTTCCACTTGTTCACCTGCCGCCTATCCACGTCGTCATCTCCGACGGGCCTTCCATTGGGAAATCTCATCTCCAGGGGAGTTTCGCACTTAGATGCTTTCAGCGCTTATCTCGTCCCAGCGTAGCTACCCGGCGCTGCACCTGGCGGTACAACCGGCGCACCAGCGGCTGGTCCATCCCGGTCCTCTCGTACTAAGGACAGGTCCTGTCAAATTTCCAACGCCCACCACAGATAGGGACCGAACTGTCTCACGACGTTCTGAACCCAGCTCGCGTGCCACTTTAATCGGCGAACAGCCGAACCCTTGGGACCTTCTCCAGCCCCAGGACGTGAC
>Ga0265780_10004213_pt1 | contig 18606 bp, 28 predicted proteins | sample P1T30metagenome_FD_192432 | JGI IMG/M metagenome (GOLD analysis project Ga0265780, IMG submission 192432) | Plant litter microbial communities from East Loma Ridge, Irvine, California - P1 T30 | ecosystem: Environmental > Terrestrial > Plant litter > Unclassified | place: USA: California...
GGTCAAGACATGTATGCAGGAGTCTGACTAGGAATGCATGGTATGGTGGACCTCTCTACGCTTACATGTGTGGTATGACGCGGTTATAAAAGGAAGGAACGATAGGCACAGTATTACATAAGCGAGGCCTATGTATGGAGGCCACTACCTCTCATATGTCTTTTAGGGACCACAAGAGTTGCGGTGACGCGGTTCGATACCTGATTATATGATGTCCAAGTCTACGACGGAGGATTCTTTGCCGATGCACACAAAGAGCGAGAGGACATCTTTTCGATGACGCTGAACGGCTCAGTAAACGGTCCTTGCGGGAAGATAGACTGACTCACGTCGTAAAGCACTTCTTGACAGGAGCTCCCTCCGGCTCCCTCTATCCTACCGATCTCGGTGCTGGTACGAAGGTCTAGGAGGACCACATCTTGGCCTTCGTATAGCAAGGCGAGAAGATGAGACCGCCAGCTCACCAATTTACCTCGAGCGGAAGTTGAGGAGGCCGGTTTGATAGCCAATTCCTCCCGTCGACACTCTCGATCTGTGATCGTGTAATGAAACCTGGTCGTGAGTGCTGATCACTTACCTGATTGACATACCATGTCGACACCCCACCGACATTTTCACGATTGAGAACGTGAACTCCGTCAGAGTCGACACATTGAGCTTCTTGGTTGAGAATGCCTTTGGGTCAGCTTGTTCATCAACATTGACAAGTACACACCTGAGTATTTGGCGATCTCGAACACTCTGGTATCATGCCTAGGTTCGATGGGAGAGGTAGCGATATCTGATATCGATCGTCCCTTGACATTGTACCAGCTCTTTCCGGGATATCCATCTTCCAATGGTGAGTATGCGTAATAAAGATCGTGATTCTACATTGTCTCAGCAGAGCCAAGTGAACGTACTCGAGATACTCACATTCTCGGGTCCATTGGGCCCAGCTTGTTGTGGCTTGCCGCCCCTTGGTGCATCGACATAATCGCGATAACACCAGGTCACGTGCAGAGTCCCTTTGTCATCGATGTCAAGGCCATTGGTATATCTGGTAAGTCAGTATCACGGTATCATCCGGAACTTACGCGTTGTTTTGAACGCCCTTCAAGTATACTCCCAAGCTCCTCCAGCCACCAGCCGCATAGACAAACAGCCATTCATCGCCAAGTCCCGATATTCCTGTCCGCAGATCCAGCAATAATGCTCCCCCTTGATCCTTCGGCATTGAGAGGAAGCGAGGATACGTAGTCTGCGAAGTCAGTCTACGGTGCGGTGAGATTATCTTACCTCTGTCATATCCTGCTGAAGTCCGGGCAGTCCATGCTCGACTGGCCCAAACGACTCGGTCGACCAAACAGCTGAATCTGGGTCGGAGACTAGATCGACGCGGGACTGACGATAGTTGAACGTCGAGCTGTGTAGGTCCCAAGAGATATGCATCGAGCCATCTTGATGACAAATTCCGAAGCAGATGACATTGTGTCCGTCGTCCTCGACTTGCGTGTGATCCGTGAACACGATCGATTCCCATTGACCTCTGGAGAGCTTTCTCCGGGACAACTGGACGCGCCGTTGCCCTTCCACGTGGTCGACGTATACACCACAGTATTGCCAACCTGTCATCAGTCTTGCTCGGACGACACTCGTACCATTATAGGTTACCAACACATCCTGTTGGAAAGACTCTCCATTTAGATTATTGACCGCGACAGGGCGCTTGCCGAGGATGGTGATGAATACAGTGTTGCACTTCATCGCAGACAGGGACTGGCACCAGACGAATGAGGATTAGATCCGTTTGTCGCTGGCGGAGTGATCAGGATATAGGATGCAGTTGGAGAGCGACGGCGCATTGATTCTCCGTGACCAAACCATTGGAGAACGAGGTCGGTAGATCGATGGGATGTACTCCACACCCCGGCCCTTCAGGCCCGGCTCGAAATTGGTCATTGAGCTGGGTATATCCAGCCTGTGAGTCTATATCCGCAGGAATTGCCTTTTACAGCACTTACTCTTCTCTAGTCGGCTCCTCGGCGCAAACAGCTCCGCAAGGTGTTTCTACCGGTCTGTGTTATTTGGAGCTGGACTCCAGTGACCGGACTGCTATATCCAACATGACATCCCGGTCCCGCATACAAAAGAAGCTTCCAATACCGGTCCCCCAGTTTCTCCACAACTAAGTCTCCAATCGATTCGACATGTCTGCCCCAGCTCCGTTAGCGGCCATCAACCCTCACGACCAGCAACATGAACTCAAGCTGACTACGTCCAAACAATCGGTTCAAGCTCTCGAATATCAAGAGGAGAATGAGGTCACGTCAATCTTCTCCGAGTTGGGCCGAGTACAGACGGCCAAGAAGTACTGGATGGTGAGTCGCCTTCAGGCCCTTGTCTACACCGTGGCTTACCGTGTAGGCCGTTTGCTTTTGTATGATCTCCGCGCTGGCGGCGTGTATGGACGGTTTCCAGACCAAGATTCCGGGGTCCATCATTGCCAACCGAGGCTTCATTAACCAATTTGGTAAGTGGCACCTCATCTTGCTCTGAAGCCGGACTGATGGGTTAGGAACGATAACCGGCAAAGATGGTCTACTTCAGCTTGACCCTCAGCATATTGCCGCTTGGGGAGGTATCTTTCAAGGAGGGGTCATTTGCGGTAACCTATATGGTGGATTGTGGGTTTGATACAATTCAGGGGATACAGCTTACCTTCAGCCTGTCTGATAGAATCGGTCGGAAATGGGTTTTGGCATGGTTAACGGTCTTGTTAGCGGTTGTAAGTCAAGCATCTAAAACGATGGCAGAAGCGGAGGATAGAGTACTGACATGAAGGGTAACGGTATTGAGCTAGCGGCAAAAGACTGGAAAGTGTGGGCAGCATCCCGAGTCTTCACCGGCATGGGCAATGGTTTAGTTCAAACAGTGCGTCAGGAAATCGGGAGATTAGCTCACGATATCAGCAATGTGTCATCTATATTGCGGAGTGCGCGCCGATCGCTATCCGAGGAACGCTACTTGCTAGTTACGCTTTCGCCTACCAGATCGGAGGTCTCACTGGCGCAATCGGTCTTCAAGTACTTCAGACCGTGAGCCTATCTTTTCAATCGTTTGGATCGTGCTGACAATCAGTCGAATCATGCACTGGATTACAAGCGAATCTTACTCTCCCAATGGATTTTCACCGGACTCTTCATCATCTCCTGGTTCTTCATGCCTGAGACTGCTTGTGAGTCTTCTTGTTGTTGGTCCACAACGAATCTAATGTATAGGGTTCTTCTGCCGAAAGGGCAACGAGGAGAATACCAAGCGTCAACTCAAGCGACTTTACGGAAAATCCTTCGATGCCGACCGAGAATGTCAGCTGCCAGCTTGCCTGTTTGAAACTCGCTGACGATCAGACTCTGTCATGGCTCTATCATTGCAGGAGGAGAGACGTCAGTATGGAGAGGCAAGAAGTAGCAACTTTGTCGAAATCTTTAAGGGTACCAACTTGGTGAGCAGCGAAGACCTCTGTGGAAGCGCAAGCTGATGCCCAGCGACGTTTCCTGATTTCCGCCGCGATTCCTCTTTTTGCCCAACTCTCCGGTAACTCGGTACGTGTTCATGCTTTCTTCACACCAGAATCGGCTGATCAGGGCAGATGGTCAACGGGTACACCTCGTATTTCTTCCAGCTCGCTGGCATGTCCAATCCCTTTTTGGGCAGCATGATCGTTTCGTGAGTCCATCATATCCCGAGAACGATCCCAGCTCATTCCGCCAGGATTATTGGACTCGTCGGTATTCTTGGCGCGTTCTATACATCGGATCAATTCGGTCGACGACCTATCGCTCTTGCTGCAGCATGTACGCTGTCGCTATCCCTCCTGGCGATCGGAATCATGTCACAACTGCCATCGACTACAGCACGATCGACCGCTTTGATCTCATTCATGTGTCTGTGGGCATTCGGGTTCAACTCAGGAGTATCGCCTGTCGGTGCGTCTTAAGGACCAGTGCGGTTCCGAATTTTACTGACTTTCAGGTCCTGCTTATCAGGGTGAAACGGCTACGCCTCGTCTTCGTGCCAAAACGAACAGTCTATCGTAGGTCACCTCTTCTGGCCTTCTGGCTGAAGTAGTACTTGCTGACAACCTAGACAAGCCACCGCCCAATCTCTTTCTCTCGTCTTCAACTACTCGGTCCCACTCATGCTGGCCAAATGGAACATCCAGGCGGCTTTCCTTTTCTTTGGGACATGTACACTGGCAACGATAGGAATGTTCTTTGGATTACCTGAGGTCAGCCCTTTCTTACAAAACATCTCGTTCATATGCTAATACTGTCCAGTATCGAAATAGGAGCTACCAGGAGATCGACGAGATGTTCCTGGCCCGCGTGCCTGCTCGAAAGTTCAGCACGTATGAGACCACCGCACAAGTAGCTGCTAGGGAGCATCACACTCAGGAGGTTTGAGCTATTCGTGACAACAGTATACAACTCAGAGCCGGGGAGAATCACGGTGTCAGGAAGATTGGGAAGTGCTCAGGCCAGGCAGATGTTATGAATGTATTCGATAATGAATTATACCAACAAATCCAGTGCCTGGTCGATGTTTGGAGACCAAAAATGGTACCATACTTGTGATAAGGAATCGACGAGACATACTCTCCGTGGATCATGTTCACTTCTTTTACCTCAGGTGCGGTCGCCCTGTCGCACCGATCGATGTATCGGAACCTGCCAGCGCATATCAACGAGACTTCGTATACATTCTGCCCGAAAATAGATGGCATTGGAGGTGTCAGGTAATATACTTATAATGAATGCTCTTGTCCCCTGGTACAACATTGTCGGTCAAGTTGCCATTTTGTTGTGCTTTGGCGCGTATCCTATTTTGTCGATGCAAATACAATGAATTGACGATAGCCAGGACCACCATGGAGGACGCCAACCCAATCAGAACGGAAGTAGCTTTGCGATATCTAGGAGCTTCCGTGGTGGGGAAGAGCCAGCTTCACATCATGAGCTTTAGATCTGAGACAATCACCATGTACTTACGTTGACAATATACCTCCAGAGTTGGTGGATACGAAACCCAAGGCTATCCCAGTGGCCCGCTTATAATATGGAGCCAGGTTGTTTGCTATATTATTAGGAACCGCTGGCGATACCTTCTTGCAGGTTCGGACTCACGCATCCATGTCGACTGCAGTGGAGCAACAGTGTATACCCCCATGATCTGCAAGAATAGACTGGCGTAGAGCACGTTAGGGTTCGTGGATGACAGGTACATGGCGTACCCGGCAATACTGACGCATCCGGCTACAACGACAAAGGCACCGCGATGACGAAGACGATCGCCCATGTAGCATGCCAGCAGCGAGGTGAAAGTCGAACAGACGTATGGTGGCACCGAGTGTAGTTGGATGGATGTCCCGCGGTATCCTATCGCCTGTACGATGGCTGGTCGTCAGCATGCTCCGACCTTGTTGCACCACCAGACTGACTGGGTGTAAAGAAGGCAAGCGAGTACAGCATAACTATACATCAGCTGGGATCGAGCGTATCTGTCGAGGGAGCTCACCTCCACTGCAGAAGAATTGAATGAAGATCAACCACATGTGAGGCGCTCTAAGGGCATCCAGACACGTCGTCCAGCTGAAGTGCTCCTGCTCTTCTTGAAACACCCGATCTCTCTCTAGAGCAAGCAAGACAGACTGCCGTTCAGCTTCTGATAGGAACTTGGCCGTGGCGGGATCTCGGGGAAGAATGAAGAACGTCGCGGTGCCGATTATGACCGTCACAATTCCTTCTCTGAGACACATTAGCATCTCCCACAACTATTTGAGCAATTACGTACAGGATGAAGATCCAAGCCCAACCTGCTTTTCCACCTTTACCATCCATATTCAGGATGGCCGCTGCCAGTAAACCGGAAAAGGCGCCCGCGAGCGAAGTCGCGGAAAAGAACAGGGCAACTCTCTTTCCCATTTCTGCTCTACAGTAGAAGATCGAGAGGTAGGTGATTGATCCCTAGGAAGTAAGAACACGAGGAATGAAGATACGCGAAATACGCACCGGTAGAATGGCACCTTCGGTGAGGCCAAGGAAGAATCGTACAGCCAAGAGCCCGGAATAGTTGTGGACGAAACCCTGGAAGGTACAGACTAGACCCCATGATACGACCAGCGTTGGTAAGAGGATATGTGGTCCGCTATAAATCAGCTCAGGCTTGCTCAAGGGAGACGTACATCTTCTTGAGAGCGAGAGTCAAGGGTAATTCAGCGACGATATAAGGAACATAGGTCACAGTCAATGCGATGGAGTATTGTCTATTTGTGAGGCCCAGATCGGACTGTAGACCAGCCGGCCGCGCATTGCCTATGTTCGTCCTGAATGATCAGCACTTGTCGACGGCAGTGTCAGGATTGGTCTTACCTGTCCAAGAAATTCAAGAAATAGATGACGGTCACGGTTGTCAGGAGGATCAAGTCGAGCTTGAGCAGTGCTTTGCGATGTATCGCACCGTCAAATGAGTCGTGGTCGCAGTCTGGTCCGATCTCTTTGGTCGGAGGTGTAGAGCCGGTCTTGTGGGCGTATGCTGTGCCCATCTTCTGAAGAAACCGCCAAGAAGAAAGGGAAGTCAACCAGATAAATTCTGCACTTTGCCGAAAACGCCCCGCCAGGGAGCTCCGTTTCGGCCGAAACCTCCGGTGCACCACCGAATGAAGTGTCGCCTACTCATATGACTCCCTCTAAGAAACTTGAATGAGAGATCATCAGGATGAAGAAGAGACTAATATGGACACATTACCAACATGACTAGGTGTTCTCAGAGTGAAACATCGTGCGCAAATCCCGAGGCGGTATGTATGAACGTGGACTGTACAGTCTGTTGGGACTATACGTTTAAGTCGAGGCTATGACAGCTGGACCTAAACGGTGTCTCACTATGACTAGTCTAGACAGTGTTCAAAACCACCCACAGTGCGACAGGATTGAGTCACTTGATTCATTTGCCCAGACATTCCCTACTACAAACGTTCGCAGTTGCGTCATGCGGTTGCTGACAGAGCTACTACACTAAATCCCTCTGACTTGCTACCGCGGCCTTGTGCGCAGCGCGAATCTCCTTAGATTTGGCTACTCCAAAGCCATACTGGTACACGACCGATATCTCTTCAAGAGATAGCCCCGAAGGCTCGGGATAGCAGTAGAAGATAAAGATCAATCCCGCCTGTACAATTAGCGGCAGTCTCATCACTGGCAATGTACTCACCAAGCAAATCCCGGCGTAGAGACCGAAAGTCGCGGTAGGACCGATGGCATTCATCAATGTTAAAAATGTAGCCGAAATGACTATGTTCGCCGCCCAAACTCCTCCAGCCAGAATAGCAGCACCTAATCCTCGCATCTCCAATGGGAACAGCTCGGAAGTAGTCCAGGTGATATTTCCTGATCCCGTAGCGTAGAAAGCGATGAAGACGACCATCATTCCTAGCATCATATTTGACCACTGTAGAGGGTACGTCGCCCCTTCGATCAAACGGCCTCCAGTGTTTTCGGTCATTTTCCAAAATGCGATGGCGGCAAGGGCAAGACCGGCGATCATCCCCGGATAGGTACACAACAAGATTCTCCTTTTCCCGACTCGATCCAAGATGAACATTGCAAAAATGGTGAAGGCCCAATTTGTTCCTGATACGATTAAACCCGTCGCAGTAGGGTTATCGAAACCAGCGAGGGAGAACATGGTGGCTGAATAGTACACTTCGCTGTCAGAACACGACCCGACCCAAATAAAGATGTCATGTATAACTCACTGAGAGAGTTGAAACCACAAAGTTGTTGGAAGATTCCGATACCGAGAGCAGTGATCGCAGGCTTTCTGTACTTGCTTTGAGTCACCACAAGCCTAAGTCGAGCCATGGCATTGTGCCTCTCTTGAAAAGCGGCCGAAACGGCGACCACCTCTTCCAGAGCTGCGAATTTGGCCGCAACATATTCTGTCGACATGGACGAATATGTGCTTTCGATGGTCTTTTGTGCGGCTTCCCTTCGTCCTCGCAAAAGATCGTATCGAGGAGACTCTGGCAACCAGTGGCTGTAAGATCAGCACATAGACCGTGTCGTGGATTCCAAAACCCACATAGCTGCGCCCTGAATAATGGCGGGAATGACGCCGATGGCAAATTGGATTCGCCATCCATGGTGACCGGTTAAGGGAATACCGATACAGTAGGCAATAAATTGACCTCCAGTAATAGCAATGGATTGGATGGTGACCATTGCGCCTCTGAATCGAGTAGGAGCCAGCTCGCCGATGTAGACGGGTGCGATGGCTGCGGCGGTACCGACCCCTACCAAGTCAGCTTTCAACAACGTCCCTGCAAACGGTACATACCGAGCCCCAGGACAAAACGACCGACAATCATTTGCGCCACCGAGAACGAGGAGCAGATGATGATGGCACCAACAGTGAACCAAAGATCACCATATGCCAGAACCCATTTTCGACCGATCTTGTCTGCCAAGGCACCCGACGATAGCGCTCTATACAGTCAGCCCGCGTCGAGTTCCGAAGAAGATAGTCAAACTTACCCGATGAGAGCGCCGAAAGAGGTGGCACTTGAGATCCACTCCTTCTCGACGTTGGAAAGGATGTGCCCAAAGTCGTCTTTAATCGATACCAGAGACGCCGAGATAACCCCAGTATCGTAACCGAAACAGAAGCCAGACACTGCAGCAACGAAAGATAGGAAGACAACGAACAGGGTAAGCTGGCGGGTGAGCCGATGGTTGCCGGAAAGCGCGGAACACCTACTCGTTCCTGGGTCTCTCCAGACATCAAGGTCTCGTCTTCGAGAGCTACGATCCCCATCCTCGTGGATTCGACGTGGGTGACATCCTTCTTCTCGAGCTCGGTACTTTCAGGCCGAAGGCTTGGGGTGATATCGTTCTTTTCCATTTCGAGTGTGTTGTGACAAGTATCCGACCAATGCGGGTCATTCCAGCCTCTTATAGAAGAACGAACAGCCATAATCTTCATGAAGAACCTTCATGGTTCCGCGAGGGACTCCACGGAGTTCCTGATCTACTGCAACGAGATCCGTCACGAGAGTACGTGGACAAAGAATCAGATTAGACCGAACTTGGTTGTCTGGCCAGCGGAAGTCCGCGCGGCGGATCTGCACTTCGTCTCCTTTCCAATTCATTCCTCTATCTATTCGACGGCACAGAGCGGCCACGGCGGCTGGCGGTTCGCTAAATCACGGTTCATTTGGGTCGAGGGTCTAATTTTGGAGCGATGACCCTCAAGTTGGTGGTCAAACACGCTACGGTGTACAACGCTCAAACCAAATCGGAGCAGCCATCAGAGAGACATTTCCTTCATTTATCACATGCATCCCTGCTAGTCTACATGCCATCAACTCTCCCACTAAAAATTGCCGCCAAGGTCTTTCCGCATTTTAGAATATGTTGGTCTCGGTATCTTCCAGTGACAAGCGAGAGACCGATAGGTAGACCATTTGGACCAGAAAACGCTGGCACATTGAGAACTGGCGTGTGTAGTACAGTCCACATCAGATTGAAGGATGCGTCTCCGGTGAATCGTAGTGGCTCTTCCAAGATCGGGGCTTCGCCTGTAACGCTTGGAGTGATCAGGACAGTGTACTTGGACGCGATAGAGTCCATGACTGGACGCAGCCGAGCAATGTTGTCGTACGAGTCTAGCTGCTCTCGACGAGTTGTGCCGGTGTCATTCTCAACGTGTTTCTTGACCCAAGGGTCAAGCTGGTCGGCGGATTGCAGATAGTCGCCCAAGAAGGATGACTGGCCTTCCATGTGGAGTATATTACGATGCCAGGTGCCAAGATTGGCGAAATCTTCCGGCAGTTCCACTTCCTCTACTTTCGCCCCCGACCCTACGAGTATTCGCTTCGCAGTCTCCCAGACCTCTTGCACAGCAGGAGTCGCTTTCGGCCATACGTGAGTCTTGACGAAGCCGAAGCTGCATTGTTCGAGTGCAAGTGGCTTCGCGGTAAGGGGTTCATCATCGATGATTCGGAAAACTTCTGAGAGAAGCTGAAGGTCGGCTGCGCTGCGAGCCATAAGTCCGACAGTATCACACGATATCGAATCTTTCTATCAGTAATACACCAAAAGAAGCGAGAGAGCACTCACACATTTTAAGGCCTTCCCGAGAGATAGCGTTCCAAGTCGGTTTCAAGGCGAACACCCCAGTATAGGAAGCCGGTCGGATAGTACTTCCGCCGGTCTGAGTGCCGAGGGATATCGGGACTTGGCAATCTGCAACGACTGCTCCAGATCCCGACGAGCTTCCACCAGCACTTCTGGTCTCGTCGTGTGGGTTTGTGGTAGGTGGTCCCTTTTGGCACCTGTAAATGTGAGCAAGCGAATCTCGGCCAATTGGTATACCTGACTTACGTAGCGAATTCGGTAGTATGTGTTTTTCCGAATATCAATGCGCCTTGGGACCGGAGGGTCAAAACGACAGCCGCGTCTACCTTCGGATGATCCCCCCAGTAGATGGGTGAGAAGTGAGATGTGGGCATGTCTTTGGTGTATATGACATCTTTGACCCCAATTGCGACTCCGTGAAGAGGACCCCGATGTTCTGCTGGGATAGCGTCCAGTGCCTTGGCAGAGGCTAGGATTACATCGGGGTCGAAATACGACCATCCTTGCACTACCGAGTCTCTCTCCTTTACACGTGCGATCAAAGCGTTGGCGCTACAATCAGCACCCGATCACGCTCGGAATTACTCACTATTCCACAACAGTGATGGCCCCGGTCCTGGTAAGTTTGACGACCTCTGATGCCGATAGCTGGTGTAACGGGACTTCTTTGACCATGATGTTGGAGTGATTTACCAATGTACTGACCACAGTCGTGGTATATAGGCTTTCTAAGACGACATGCTGTATCTCGTTCCGAAGTTTCGGAAATCGTTATCTTGCCGTACGAAACGAAGTCCGGCATGACCTGGTGAAAGATAAGAGTTCTTCATGCTTATAGTGGTGCACCTCGATTGCTGGCTATGCTCGACAGTTGCTCGTGAAGATGACGGTGATTTCGCCTTGGTCGCCGTGTACAATTGGTGAGACGACGCTCGACCACAGAGTTGTGATGGCTCCATTGTAAGTCCAGAACGCGGGCAGGCCTAACTGAAACCTAGAACACGTGGTCGTGCCACCCGATCGGCTCGAGACCCGTCAACATGGGTCGCAAATGAGCTGATGGAGCAATACTACTCGTGTGTATCCTCAATGCGCAACGATGCGTAGCTCACCAGGATAGGGAGCGAGCTTCCCAGGGGGGCTTGATCATTGCAGAGGCTGGGTGAGTGATAGAATGATGCTCGTTTACTTATGACAGGCCTGTATCACTAAGAGCATCTGGCTTGCCCGGCATACCGGGTTGGTTCACTCCTGAGCAGACAGAGTCATGGAAGACGGTTATCAATGCCGTACACGACAAGGGCGGCATATTCTTTGCCCAGCTATGGCATCAAGGTCGCAACACCCATTCTTCGATCATCGGTCAACGCCCCGAATCCAGCAGTGCCATTGGGATGAATGGATCCCTGTTGTGGTCAACGTGTATTCCACAGCCTTTCGAAACACCGAAAGCAATGTCATCAGCAGAGATCTCTGCTACACAGGATGATTTTGTGAGGGCGGCTAGGAACGCGTTGGAGGCGGGTTGTGATGGAGTGGAGATACATGCTGGCAATGGGTTCGTCGCTTCAAGTCGTGAAATGTTCATCGAAGTTGATCAGAAGGTACTTGTTTGATCAATTTCATCACAGCAACGGTGTGTAAAACTCGTGATGGTCTGCCTAATGACCAGTGAATCGCCGTACCGACGCATATGGTGGTACCATAGCTAATCGTTGCGCTTTCACGCTCGAGACCGTTGACAAGCTGTGTTCTGCCATCAGTGCGGGTCGTCTAGGCGTCCGCTTAAGTCCCTTTGGCCTCTTCAACGAGACAGACGGCGAGGATAGAATGGAGCAATGGCTCTATCTTTGTTCGGAGCTGTCAAAACGGAAGATTGCCTATGTGTGAGTCGTCGGCATCGTTGCTCTCGTATATAGCTGAGAGCATAGACATCTCATTGAACCTCGATTCGATGAATTCAAGAGCGCTAGCGAGAAGGACGCAATGCTTGCCAAGATGTCAGTTGGCCAGGATATATCTCTTAAGCCTTTCAAGGTAGCTCTTGGGTCCACCACGATGCTCTCCGCTGGTGGTTACGGCCCTGACGACTTCGGCAAAGCAATCCACAGCGGCACGAGCGACCTTGTTGCTTTTGGACGGTACTTCATGTAAATCTCACTCTGGCGTTCCTTCTGAGTCTGGCTGATTATTAGCGCAAATCCTGATCTGGTACAACGACTAAAGAGTGGAGAACCCTTGTATCGCTGGGATCGCAACAGGTTTTACGGACCTTTCCCCGATAACGAGATTGGGTATACTGTGCACCATTCGCAAGAGTACTCAGGCAGCACAGACCACCTGAAAGGTCAATTAGCGTAGCGAGGTGCTCGGGGCCCAGATGCATGTTATCTTTCAGGGAAACGTGGCTCGCGGCTGATTCGCTAAACCCTTATCTTCGCATCTCGAAGCCGGTTTGATCCCGGTTGTGCCAACTGTATGCTTTATCCTTGAACTCCGACGGCACTTGGTAGTTTCCGATGAGTCTCGTGAGTCAGAATGGCAGTGACCTGGGATCCGCCAGGAGTGGGATACGGCGGAAAGCGCGTCGCGATGTCTATGCTACGCAAGCGTGTGAGCGATGTCGGCTACGAAAACAAGTAGGTTCATCATGTGCCTGAATTTCACACCGGACTAATCTTTTAGCGGTGTAGGTGGAATGAAGAGAATAACGACGAGGAAGATGCTGTAAGTCCACATCATCTAGAGACTGGCTGAGCTGACGAGCCGAGACTTGTGTGAGTTCGTCATCACTGTCGTGGCTGAGCTGCTCGTAGCAAAATTGTCGAGCCAGCGGAAAGGAATGTGTTCTTGTCCAAAGAGATGAGCCGGCGAAGCGATCGAGGACGAAGCAGTCAGTCTCTTAGCTCCTCCTTGGTGCCATGGGCTGATGCTACAACAGAGGCCCTGAGGGTTCCGCTACGCCATCCCGATATCTGGCCACCGCTTCGACCTCTCCAGGCCGCTCGCCTTCCGGAAATCATACCGAGCCACAACAAGTTTTACCGACTGACACTTGGCCAATTCAAAGTCACTACCAAGCCGTATTTCCGACACCATCAAGTACATTGCTAGCAGGCATGAATCAGTCACCGCCGCTCATATATGAGGAGAATCTCGATATGGATTGGTCATCTTGGCTGCCATCTCAAACAGAGGATCTTGATTTCAACTCCTTGCACTCTCTCTCTGGTCAAATGCGTGGGCAAGAACGGGGAGAGCAGTCAATGTCATCCAGTAACGCCTTCCCAAACTTATCATCCGCGAACTTCGAGACTGCCAACAGGGTATCTTCGCTAAATGGGACACAGTCGGGAGTGTCCACGAATCGCGACATCGCAAAGGGTATGGCCATGGTCACACTGGAGGCTGCGGCTGAGCCTCATTATGTCGGAGAGTCGTCTGGGTCTTTTTGGTCCGATGTGATTGCTCGTGGCATGTGCAAGTCTAACGAAAAGCGCGGTGAAGGACGACACAACAAGCGTCCTCGTGACCGGTCACCTTCACCGACAGATCGTCAGATTTTGCGCACCAGTCTCCAACGACAGCTACCAAACGATGTAGCAAGACACCTCCTGCTTACAGTGTACCAGCACCTTCATCCTCGCGTAAGTCTCACTACAGAAGGTCTCGCTCCGCTGAAAACCAGTATCCATTTCTTGATTGGGTGACATTCGACCGTCACTGGCAGGCACGCGAGGGTCTACTGCTGGCCATAGCCATCGACCGAAAGCTCAATGAGGAGGCATCCATCGCGGCCTTCTTTGTGCTCATGGTCCTGGCAATCGGCGCCCACCTCTGCAAGAACGATCAGCTATTAGGAGTCTTGCGGCCAGAAGAGTACCATGCTTTGGCTTGCCCATTTCTTCCAGTAATCGTGCAGCTACACAACCTTGTCAACGTCCAAGGTAAGACTTGAGGAAGGCGACATTCTGATTTGTAGGGCTTCTCTTGCTCGCGATGTATTCGCTACGCGATTCACGTGGGCCTTCCGTTTGGTTTCTGTCTGGTGTGACCATGCGTCTGTACGTCCTGAGCTAGCTGGCTTAGCTGATGAGAGATGCGTCAGTTTGGGATTACACCGAGAGATCGTGCCTACCGCGGGATTGGAAGATGATATATATCAGACGGAGTTGCGGAAACGGATTTTCTGGACTTGGCGAGTCTGATCGTAAGATACACACTGACGCCAGTTATGTCCTTGACCGGATGATGAGCATGACGCTAGGGCGACCGCCTGGAATTTCTGACGATGACATCGATGTCTCTCTGCCAAATGTCCACGTCGAGAGCGTCAACTTACCATTGCCCGAGATGCGTTCGCACGGAACACAGTCAGCTGTCCATTATATCAAGCTCAAGCAGATCGAGAGCCAGATACAGCGGGTATACTACACCGTAGCTGGCCGCAATCGAGCCCGGACAGCCGAATCCTCGCAGCCTTTACTGAATCTACTAGACCGATGGGACGCAGATATACCTGTCGACAGCCTGAAAACGAGTCGAGATAGCCTACCATGTTGCTCGAATGACTGGTTTCAGCTTCGGGGAATCGAGGCTCGGCTGCACCTACTGCGACCCATGTGCTCAGGCAATGGAGAAACTGCCAGGGATTATTTGTTGCTGTTGGCGAGGAATGCTGCTAAAGGCTGCGAACTACAGTGAGAGCCATACAAGCTCATCGCTGAATCTTTAGGAAAAAGACGCATCAATACGGCCAGCCCACTTCGAGTACCTCGGTCCATTCCACCTTCATTTGCGGTCTTGCTTTGCTATATGCTCTTTTCCAGGACACGAATATTCTTCCTCTCCGTGAGGTGTTTTTAGCGGTCAAAGCGGCATCGGCCACTCTTTTCGCCTACTCACAGTCCGACACTTCGTCCGCTGCTCTGCATGACGTCTTTGAGGAGCTCTCTAGTGCTTGTATGGACAAGATCGGCGCTTATGGCTCCGAAACAACAAGCCGGCCCGCTGTAGAGGACTGGCAGACAGCTTCCGCACAGGCGACAAGCAGTCTGGGTGAGTTGCATCGCAACACCATTCCACCTCTGACAGTAGCTGACGACACTATAGCGCCTGAGACGGCCGACGATTACACTGCTTTCCTTAGAGAGCTTGGTTTAGGGGTCAATGGAGGCCCAGGATTCCCCGCGAACCCCGTCGCGGATTCTCTTTGGGATCTGGCCGTCTTCTCGCCCGGACTGAATAATTCCAACATGCTCTAGCTATATGCATTTACTACTATCTACCGTCATTTCTTCGCTTGATATGGATGTTCCTCGGCCCAATGACGAGCTATTTGCTCCCTAGTCGCGAACCATACATCGTCATGAGCAGTAAAGTGTTCGATTATTCTTTTCAGGGCGACGAAGCGTCCCGGTCGACCGATCCATCGAGTGTGTAGAGCTACAGTGATATATGCAGGCTTGCCTTCCAGCCCCTCTTCGCGGATGACACTGGTACGTTAGTACCAATTCATTCTCTTCTCGGTCATGATCAAACTTACTCAAACGCGTTAATGCAGTGTTGGGCGAACGCATCATCTGAGCCGACTTGCCCCTGCCAGAATTTAAAATCATTCTGGGGCGTCAGCAAGAGTCGGGGCAGTAAACTTACACAATCTAAAGTGTAGGGCATCATGACCAGGCCCTCATCCTTTTCACCGCCTGGTTTCACAGTCCAATAAGGCAAATCATCGGCGTAGGTGTCGGCCCAGTATAAAAGCTCATGTCCCAGTTCCCGGTATACCTTTGCGACCAGAGGGGCCGATCTCTCTGAAGGGCGACCATAGTACCACTATGGGAGTCAGCTATCAAATCACGGTTGCATCGGCGAAAGACTCACACCGACGGGGACTTTTCCAGATGGAGACAACGTCTTGAATGCCTCGACCGCTTTCCTGATATAACTCTCTTCCTCTTCATCCGACATTCCGCTATAGGCTTTCCACTAAATGAATCAGCGACACCACCAGCATTATCTCAGCGTATCTACCTTATAGCAGTGAGATGCAACTTCATGCCCGTTCTCCTCTGCATATTTAGCGACAGCAGGATGCCGCTCGAAGGCTCGAGCTACAGCGTAAAACGTGATGGGGATGTTGTGTCTCTCAAAGCTCCTCATCACACGCCAAATAGCTGCACGCGAACCATAGTCAAATTGTGACTCGGTCGCAGGATCCCGTACGCCGGGCTCTGCAGCGAGCTGAGTGTCGTCAGTGTAGCTCATATTGTGAGGCAAGATGTGCTTACTACCTGTCCGAATTCATGAAGCATAGTTTCGGCATGCTCGTCGCCATCTTCACAACTTCGTTCTCCCCCTTCCTCGTAATTGAGGACAACTAGGGCATCAGTATGCAGCCTCCCTGTAAGAGATGCAACTTACAATTGACAGCGATTTTGGCGCCGTTCGGCCATTTGGCGTCCGGCCGATCCGGGCCGTAGCCGATGAGATCGCGATCCATCCACGAGTTGTCATAAGTCATGTTTTCGGATATGCTTGCGATTTATCACAGGTGTATGTTGATTCCAGCATAGTGACGATGATGGTCTGTATATATGCTGCCTCTGCTTATCATCCGAGTCAGGGAAGTAGATAAGCTCTCGCCTCGTGCGGACATCCTTTCCGCCTCAGCATTCCGATGGTTCCGACATCAATCCGACAAGTTGATGATGTCGTATTAGTCACTTGAAAATATGACGAGCTGAACTGTGACCGCCGCCTCGACGATGACCCAGAATGAAATTCAGCTTCAAGATCAATCAGCCACCTTGCCGACAGGGAAGCTGTTTCTCCTTTTTCTCGGACTCCAAATCGCGCTGTTTTTATCCTTCGTCGATTCGACCAGCGTCAGCACTATACTGCCCGTCATCGGTACCGATCTCGATGCGGCTGAATCAATAACATGGGCTGGTACCGCGTTCCTAGTGGCCAATACTAGCTTTCAGATCGTCACGTCACGTCTATCGGACATCTTCGGCAGGAAACTCGTCTTGATCGGGTCTCTGTGAGTTTGAGCAACCGTCACTCAGCTCACCTGTAGCGCTATTTTTGGCTTGGGAGGTCTCCTTGCTGGCTTTGCCCAGAACAAAGTCTGGCTCTATTGCGCAAGAGCCGTATCTGGTATTGGAGGGGGAGGAATAAACTCATTGTCGATGATCATTGTCTCGGATGTCGTGCCGATCAGAGAAAGAGGGAAATACCTAACATTACTAGGAATAGGGATAGCAGCCGGCTCAGGTATGCGCACCCAGGCACAGAGAGGCCCTCATCACTGATGCTACATAGCTGCAGGACCCTTTCTCGGCGCGATTCTCGCGCAGAAGGCGAGCTGGCGATGGGTCTTCTGGATGATGGCGCCCAGTGAGTGAGGCAGCTTTCTCGGAGCTGACTCCTGTCGCAATGGTCACAATCGTGCTCATCCATTTCACGGTGCCCCAGAAGCCTTTGTCCGGGAATCTACTGCAGAAGATCAAACAGATGGATTGGCTAGGAATGGCTCTTAGTCTGTCCATGTCCGTATGCATACTGGTGAGGCGTCAAGTCAACCGAGGCTCATCAAACAGGTACCAGTAAGCGGGGGTGGCTCGACTTTCGCTTGGACTAGTCCGACGGTGATCGCGTTACTTGTGGTCGGCGGGGTGTCGATGATGGCCTTTGTGTTTGTTGAAGGCTGGATAGCTTCGCTGCCTTTATTTCCAGGTCGCTTGTGAGTCTATCCCGAGTGAAGTGTCAGGCGACTGACAATGTCGTAGGCTACGAAACAGGAACGTATCCCTCATCATCATTCAGACTTGGTTTGTCGGAATGGTGTACTACGGAGGCAGTGAGTTATATCATAGCTGTCTAGTGCTTATCGAAGTCTATTTTACTCCCCTCTACCTTCAAAATGTCAGGAGCTTCGGTATCATCGAATCGGCGGCACTACTTCTTCCCCTGGTACTGTCGCAGGTTCTGACAACTGTCATCTCAGGTTATGTGATCAAATGGACTGGGCACGCTCGCAATTCTTTCCTGGCCGGATTTGTGGTCTGGCTGGCCGGTCAAGGAGCCCAGCTGTCGTTCGATAGGCATACTTCGAGGGGCGTTATCATCGGATGTCTACTGGTGCAGGGCCTTGGAATCGGTGCAACTATTCAGAGTAGTGAGTCAGAGACGTCTATGAGGCAGCAGCTGAGGATGAGGTTTAGTCTTGGCTCAAGCGTCAGGAGTGTCGGCGGACAGAGCTGCGATCACTGGGGTCCGGAAGTGAGTGCCCTGGGATGCTCGACAAAGCAAGCACTGATCTAGTAGCTTCGCGAGGACTGTAGGTGCCGTCTGCGTTGTTTGGGCGAATATGAACAATTGCAGCTGATCAGCATTAGAGTGGAGGCGCAATCGGGCTAGCCATAGG
>Ga0265780_10004214_pt1 | contig 18606 bp, 13 predicted proteins | sample P1T30metagenome_FD_192432 | JGI IMG/M metagenome (GOLD analysis project Ga0265780, IMG submission 192432) | Plant litter microbial communities from East Loma Ridge, Irvine, California - P1 T30 | ecosystem: Environmental > Terrestrial > Plant litter > Unclassified | place: USA: California...
CGGCGCCCCATGCCGCAATTGAGCGTCAGGCGCACCAGGGAGCGATTCTTGGGCGTGGCCGGCGCGCAAAACACGGCGCCGTAGATGCCGCGCGCTTCCAGCGCCTTGCGCAGCACCAGCGTTTTCGGCTCCACCCCGGCTTCCAGCGCGATGATCTGCTCGGTGCCGTCGTCGATGCAATAGCCGAGGTCGGTCAGGCGTTCCCTCACCTCGCGCGTGGTGCGGTGCAGCGCTTCGCGGCGGGCGTCGGCATGGCGGATGAAGTCGACGGCGGCGTCGAACCAGGCCAGTTCATGGTTGAGCAGGCAGGAACTGAAGATCGCCGGGCGCGAGCTCGACAGGAAATAGCCCTTGAAACGCTCGGAACAGGTGATGAAGCCGGCGCGCCCGGCAAAGGCCTTGGCCAGCGAGGCCGTGCGGAAATGGACGCGCTCGGTCAACCCGAGTTCCACCACCAGGCCGGCGCCCTGCGGGCCGTGGGTGCCGAGCGAGTGCGATTCGTCGACGATCAGGATGCTGCCGCTGCGCTCGGCCAGTTCGACCACCTCGAGCAGCGGCGCCACGCTGCCATTGGTGCTGTACAGGGCGTCGATCACGATCACGCCGCCGCCATGCTTTTCCAGCTGGCGCTCGAGATGGGCCGGACTGTTGTGCAAAAACGGCACCGGCAGGGCCTGGGCCGACTGCACGCCCTCCCAAAGCGATGCGTGCGCCATCATGTCGAGGTAGACTGGAATGCCTGGCTCGGCGATGCTCTGGAGCAGACCGACGTTGGCCGCCCAGCCGGACTGGGCCAGTACGCCGTCTTCCGCATGCATGAAGGCGGCCAGCTTGGCTTCCAGCCGGTGCTGGGCGCTGCCGGCCTGCAGGAACACCGAGGACATCAGCATCTGGCCCTGGCTCGCCTGCAGGGCGCGCACCTGGGCCTCGAGCAGGCCCGGTTCGTTGGCGATGCACAGGTAGTCGTTGGTGGCAAGCATCACGGCGCCGGGTGCGGGCGGCGCCCAGACGTGCATGTGCTCGCCGCCCAGCAGTTGTTCGACGCGCGTCACGTAATGCTCGTCCATGCGCCGCGTGACGAACTCGGGCATGCGGCGAGCGGCGGGCTGGGCGTTGAAGCGATCGATATGAATGGCTGTGGTCATGATTTCCTCGCAGGTTAAGTTATCAGCAGGTTGTAATTACGCAGTTTCACGCTCTGCCGTTGTAGGGCAAAATTGAGCGAACTCAATATATCTCGCTCATTTTTCGTCAATGTTTCGTGAAAATTGCGTAAAATCAATTTTGACAGCACCTGATCCATAACTAAACCGGTTTGAGACGCCGGCCCTCTTTCATGCTCGATACGCCTTCCACGATCGACGACCGCCTGCGGCGTCTGCGCGCGGCCGCGCTGCAGTGGCTGATGCGGCAAGACCAGGCGCAGGACCAGGTGGCGCTGCGCCTGCAGGGCTTGGCGTGGATCGGCTGCATCGGCATGCCCCTGTATTACCTGGTCTGGACTGTCATTTTTCCGCAACAGTACGAAAGCCTGGCATTACGCCTGGTCGGCGTGGCGCTGTGCGTGCCTGGCATGTTTCTCCCGCGCTTGCCGGGCCTGTTCAGCGCGCGCCAGTTGCGCGCCTATGAATTCGTCGCCGTGACCTACGTGCTGCCCTTTTTCTTCAGCTTCATGTTCCTGATGAACCATGGCAGCGCAGTCTGGGGCGAATCGCTGCTGGTTGCGCTGGTCGTGCTGTTTCATTTCGAATTGTGGTGGGCGGTGGCGTCCTGGACCATCGGCACCTTGGGGGCCGCCTTCGCCTTCGCCCACGCCGGCGACCCGGCCTTCCTCGCGAGTCCGGCGGTGCTGGACCAGGCGCCGATCTACGGCTTCACCATCCTGGTCGTGTCCGTGACCAAGGTCGGACGGCGGGTGCTGGCGCGCGAAAAACTGGCCGGCATGGCGCAGGCGCTGGCGCTGGTCTCGCACGAGCTGCGCACGCCCCTGATCAGCGTATCGGCCAACGTGCGCGGCATCGAGCGCCTGCTCGCCGCGGCGCGGCGCAAGCCGGATACCGGCGCGTCCGCCGCTGCCGGCATCGAGGCGGCCCAGTCAGCCGAACAGTCAGCCGAGCAGGCGGCCGACAGCGCCGCCGTCAGCGACGCCATGGCGCGCATCCAGTTCGAGGTGCGCCACATGAACCAGTTGATCGACCTGTTCCTGCAGTCGGCGGCGGCGATGAACCAGCAGCTGGCGGCCACCGAGCAGGTCTCGATGGCGGAGGTGGTGAAGGCCGTGATCGAGCGCTACCCGTTCGCCGGGGACGCCCAGCGCGAGGCCGTCGGCGTGGTGGTGCGCGGCGACTTCCATTTCAGCGGCAAGCACGAGCTGTGCGTGGTGGTGCTGCTCAACCTGCTGCGCAATGCCCTCAAGGCACTGCAGCGCGCCGGCCGCGGCCAGGTCCGCATCGTCGTCGACGGCACCCGTGCCCGGCCGCGCCTCCTGATCATGGATTCCGGCTGCGGCATCGCCCCAGGCCAGCTGCCGCACATCTTCGACCGCTTTTATTCCTGGCCGCCGAGTTCCGGCGCCGGCATCGGCCTGGCCTTGTGCAAGGACATCGTCCATGCCTGGCAGGGCCGGATCCGCTGCCGCTCGCGCATATCGGGCCCCGCCTCGGGCTACACCGTCTTCGCCCTCGAATTCCCGGACCGCGGCGCCGCCGCGTCCTGAACCACCACGACCGCCCATGTCCCTGCCCATCTACCAGCATCCGACCATGACCGTCCTGGTCGACGACAGCACCAGTTTCCTGCACAGCCTGCGCTTCCAGCTCGGCAACGCCTTGCCCAGCACGACCTTCAGCGACGCGCCCAGCGCCCTCGCCTGGCTGCGCGAATACAGCGAGGACAGCACCGACCTCGAAGGCTTCCTCTCGCCCTGCGTCGACACCTATACGCGCGAGCCGCAGCCCTTCAGCGTGGCGCTGCACGTCGAGCAGCTCAGCTGCATCAGCCAGCGCGCCCGCCGCTTCATGACGCCGACCACGCTGGTCATCGATTACCTGATGCCGCAGATGAACGGCATCGAATTCTGCGAAGCGGTGCAGGACCTGCCGTGCAAGAAGATCCTCCTGACTGGTGTGGCCGACGAGAAACAGGCGATCGCCGCCTTCAACCGCGGCCTGATCGACCGCTACATCCGCAAGAGCGACCCGGATGCGCTGGACCGGCTGGAAGCCGACATCGTCACCCTGCAGCGCCAGTATTTCCTGGCCCAGTCGCGCGTGGTGCACGGCCTGCTGTCGCTGCACGACTACCGCTTCGTCAGCGACCCGGCGGTGGCCGGGCTGGTCGACCAGGTGGCCAAGGCCTACCAGATCGTCGAGCACTACCTGTACAAGAATCCGTCGGGCTTCCTGATGTACGACGCGGAAGGGCGCCCCCACCTGCTGGTGATCGAGACCGAGCACGGCATGCAGGCCCACTACGAGATGGCGCGCGACAGCGGCGCGCCGCAAGCCCTGCTGGAGGCCCTGCGCGCGCGCCGCGTGATCCCGAACTTCAGCGGCGGCGACGGCATGTATTCGGCCGCCTTCGACGATGCCTGGTACAACTACACGGCGCCGGCCCAGGAATGCCAGGGGCGCGAACGCTATTACTGGGGCATGTTCGACCTCGACCCAATCACGCTGGACGGGCCGGTGGAGCCGTTCTCGGCCTTCCTGCGCAAGCACCAGGGGCGCTGAGGCCCGATCCAGGGCGCATGGTGGCGCACGCTTGAACCCGATTGCCGTATGCTGGGCTGCAACAAAATGCAATCCCGTGGCATAATGGCAATAATACAAGCTATAAGTTGCTGTCATGGAAAAGGCTGGACTTGTCAAGGTGGTGCTCGCAGACCCACGCCAACTGATGTGCGAAGGCATCGGGCGCGTGCTGAAGGACATCTCGAGCATCCGGGTGGTCGGCGTGGCCCGCTCCAAGGCGGAGCTGCTGGCCGCCCTCGACACCATCGCGCCCGACCTCGTGCTGCTCAATCCGCGCCTGGAAATCCAGGGCGGCACGGCGCTGATCCGGGAACTGCGCAAGCTGCTGCCCTACCTGCCCCTCCTGGTGCTGGCCTCGGACGCCAGTAACGACGACCCGGTGGCCCTGCTGCGCGCCGGCGCCAAGGGCTATCTCTCCAAGGACAACGACACCACCGACATGGCGCGCGCCATCCTCAAGGTGGCCGGCGGCGGCCTGTACGTGAGCGCCGAACTGAGCGAGAGCCTGGCGGAAGAACTGTGCGCCGGCCTGCGCACCAACAGCTTTTCCCGGCTGTCGCCGCGCGAAGCCGAAGTCTTCAGTTTCCTGGCGCAGGGCCACACCGTGTCCCACATCGCCCAGGTGCTGCAGCTGAGCGTGAAGACCGTCAGCACCCACAAGAGCCGCATGATGGAACGCCTCGGCTTGAGCTCGCTGAGCGAATTGATCCAGTATGCGATTTCGAACGACCTGATCGAGCGCGGCGACCCGGGCGCCCAGGGGCCGGCGGGTGCGGCGGGTGGCGCGCCGCGCAGCCTGGAGGCGCGCCGCTCGGACCAGGACCGGACGCTGGTGGCCCAGGAGCCCTGGCTGGCGGACTTGACACGGCGCTTCTGATCCTTTCTTTTTTTCGAGGTCAGGCATACACTGGTTGCAGCGTCAGCAGTCAGACCGCGGTGTACGAGAAAGGCATGCCATGGCGAGCCCCGAAAACAAACACATCGACGCCGCCCTCGCCTTCCTCACGTATGCCTTGCCCAGGGTGGCGCCGGTATCCGCAACGGACACCGGCCTGATCGACCGCCTGCTTGCGGCACAAGTGCCGTCGACCGCAGAACATTTCTTCGACGAGTTGGCGCGGCATGGCGCCACGCCCACTGCCGGCCTCTGGTCCTTTTATCTGCAAATGTTCGTCCTGCACTGGGCCATGCCGCCATGCCGCGATCTTGCGAGCCTGCTGCCGATCTACCGGGGCCGCTATCGAACCGAGCCCGCCAGTGCTTGCGACCCCTTCCTGGACGCCGTGGCGGCGTCGTTCGACGCGCTCGCGGACCTCGACAACGACGATTGCCCCGCGCACCGGCTTGCCGCCTGTGCCGCCTTCGATCGCGCCGCACGCGCCGCCGCCGCGATGCGACACGAGGACGCCGCCTACGATCTCGCGACCGGGGGCTTGCTGTTCGATGACGGTACCAGCCTTGCGTATGAAGATACGGCACGCTTTGCGCTGTCATTGGCTGTGCGTGCGGGAAACCACAATCAGATTGCCGTCTCCAATGTCTTCCTGGCCCGCGCCATTGCCCGGGCGGCGGACATCGACGCCGGGCGCCGCCTGGAGGCATTCGATGCCTGCGAAGCGGCGCTGGAACGCATCACGCAGACCGTCGAACCCTTTTCCACGAACACGGCCGAGCAACTGGCCGCCGTCATCGAGGCCCCGGGGCGAAACTATCTCGACACGCTGCGCCTGCCCTTGATCCCGTATCTGCAGGATATGGACCGCGAAAGCCTGCGGGCCTTGCTCCAGGCCGAACAGTGGCCCCAACGCGTCGAACGGCGCTCCCGGGAGGCATGGCTGGCGGGACTGCACGCGCGGCGTTCCGCGCAGCGCTGGGAAACCGACATCGAAAATGCACGGTTCGCCCTCGAGCCCTCCCTTTCGGGGCCGCTGTACGCCGACTGGATCGACTGGACGGTCGAGCATCCTGCTTACCGGCGCGCGGTCCCGCACGGCGACTCCTTCCTGCGTGAAGCACGCTTCGACCAGCACTTCCTCCAGCTCACCCATGAGATCACCCATGTGCTGAGTCTGCTGGGCGGCTTCGGCGTTGCACTTGCGGCGATGCGCGCCGCGGCTCTGGCCTTCGAGATCACACTGTCCGCACCGCTCGGGGAAGGCCACGAACAGATCGTGGAATCGATACTCGAACACGGTCCCATGCCGCTGCGACACGGCGATATCGGGGCCCTGTATCTTGCCGAACAGGGACTGGAACTGACGCTCAAGGCACGCATCCTCCAGGACACCTGGACCGCGTGGTTCGAAGGGCTCGCCGTCTTTGGAGAATCGAGCGCCGATCCGGCCATGGACGAGGAAGGTATCAGCGACGTCAATGCATGCCTGCGCAATCTCGTCGACTTCATGCCGTACGGTACGCAAGGGCTGACCGGAGACGCGCTGCGCAGCGCCTTCGATGCCTTCCAGGCCGATTTCGAGCAACGCTGCAGCGCAGCCATCGAGCGACTGGCGCCGCGCAACCTGCGCCGCTTCGTCGACCACCGGCACACCCCCTATTTCAGCGGTTATCTCGCGGTCAGGTCCGTCGTCTCGCGCTGGCGCCACAGCACCGGCACGCCGATTTCGGCCACGGACGCGTTCAGCGTGCTGCTGCACGCGACGCGCCACGCCATCCACGAGGGTATTCCGGACCTGTCGCTTCCTTCCGACGAGTTCGCCGCCGAAGCGAACCGGCGCATGACCGGCTGGGTCGCCCGCCTGGCCCGGCTGGACGCCGGTGAAATCCTGGCATTCACGCAGTCCAGGCCGCGCGAACAAGCGCGGCCCACGTTTTTCTGGGAAAACATGCACCTGCGCCCGCTCGATGAGGATGGCGCGGCCCAGGATGCACGCGAGGACAGCCTGATGCGGCGGCTGATGCGGGAGCCCATGCTGTCCCTCGGCCGGTCGGGCGACGAAACCCGTGTCGCCGGCGCCGGCCCGGATCTCGAGGAAGGGCTGGCGGCGTTCATCCGTGCCGCGCAGGCGCATCTCGACGGGCCGGCAGGCGCGGAAAAGATCGAGCGCCAGTTCGCCATGGCCCTCTACGTGTTGCGAATGAACAGCCTGCTGCCGATCGGCCGCACGCAAGGCAAGTTCTTCGTCAACGATGTGCCGGAAGCAGGCAACGGCCTGCTCGGGTTGAAAATACATACGGCCGAGGCGGCTGGGCCATCCGGCAGCCCGAGCATGGACGAAATCTGGACGCCGATCAGCCACGCCGACGCCGAACACATCGCCAGGGTGTACAAGGAAACCGGCAATCCACGCATGGAAGTGGTGCGCCTGATCGACATGGCCGGCGCCGCGCTGGGCGCTCCGCAGTTGCGTTCGTCCCACTTCATCGCGCTGCGCTACGGGGACTGGTCCATGCTGAACAGTCCCAATATTGCCGTGCAAGCGCACTTCGGAGAGAACCCGGACCAGTACGCCGCGACCATGGCCTTCGTCGACAGGCGGCTGTACGCCTCGGGGGCCGCCGCCGCCGAAATGAAAATCATCGCGCGCGGCAAACAGGGCGCCATGCGCACCCGCGACGGCACCGTTCCCGGGCAACGCTGGGATTGGGACGGCGCCGACGTCTCGGCCTGGGCGGACCACGTCCACCAGCGCGCGCTGGCCGTACTGGATGAAACGGAGCGGACGGCGCAACAGCGCCGGAGCGGGATCGAACTCCTGCGCGCGCTGGGCACCGACCCGGCCATTGTTGCGGCACTTTCGACAGGAAATTTCAGCGACATGCTTGCACGTGCCGGGCGGCACGACGAGGTCATTGCCGCCATGCTCGCAACCGGGCGCATCCCGACGCACGACAGCGAAGTCGCCGCCATCGCCCGGCATCTGGCCTCGTATGGCCTGTCCCTGTTCGAGAAGGGACAGGATGGCTGGGATATCGCTCTCGCAAACCCTTGAATTTCAATGAATGGAGGCATCATGAAAGTTGTGGCGGTCATCAATGAACAGATTCACCTGGACGCCCTGGCGGTGGCGCGCCGCATCGGCCCTGAACAGATCCCCTCGATGGCCGGCTTTAACAGCGTGCAGATCGACGATGCCCTCGATTGGGCCACCGGTTTGTGGGACAAGATCGAGAACGCGCTCACCCAGGCTGGCCAGATGGGCATGGACGCGGCGCGTCCGGTCATCGATGCCGTGAATGCACAGTTTTCCGAGGTGCTTGCCGAGGCCGGAGGCCTCGCGCAGGAAGTGCGCGCCATCCTGCTCGAACGCTTGCATGGCTACCTGCAGCAGATGATCGACGGGGCGCTCAGCCGCGTGCAGGACAGGATCACTGTCGGCGGCCAGACGCTCACGGTGCACAACGTGAAGATCGAGCAGAAACTCAAGCTTTCCAGCTCGCTCAAGATGTCGCTGTCCGAACTGTGCCAATTCGTTGCCGAGGGAGAGATAGTCCTGTCGGCAGAATACGCCGCGCGCTAGTCGCTACCGTCCCGTCCGAACAGCTCGCTGACCCATTCATGCCATCCGCAATCCGGACAGCGGGCGCACAGGATGGCGCCGACGAAGGTCGCGCAGCCGAGCGCGAGGAGACTGGCGTGCAGTACGATGTCCATGGTGCCCTCCATGTCAGTGGGATGCTCGTTGGCATCACTTATCGTCCGGCCGCGGCAATCGCGTGCCGGGTCCGTTCGATTTCACTGTAGCGCAAGCCCGCGCCGAAATCCAGTGGGCGCGGCAGGCGTGCGCGCGCAGGCAGCCACGTGGATCAGGGCCGCGGCAGGTCGAGCGGCGCGTCGACCTGGTGGCGCCGCTCGGCCGGCCGGGTGAGCACCCGCAAGCTCACCTCGAGCGGCACGCCGAGGGCCGCCAGTGCGCGCGCGCACTCGCCGAAGGGTCGCACGGGCACGTCGTTGATTGCCGCCTCCACCAGGAGCGCGGTCTTGTAGTCGCTGCGTCTGTCCATCCGGCGATGCTAACACGGCGCCGTGCCTGGACGGCCTGCGACAGGCCCGGTATGCTCTTGGGCTACCCCCGAATCGCCGAGGCCTGGCCGGCCATGAGCCTGCAAAAGCTGGCAACAAGCAGTATCCTTCTGCTACCTTACGTCCGACACCAACCATTTTTAGGCAATCGATACTGAAATGACCTCTTCGACCGAGCAATCGAAAGACCAAGGCAGCGGCCTTCCCCTCGACATGATCATCTTCGGCGGCATGGGCGACCTGGCGATGCGCAAGCTGCTGCCCGCGCTGTACATGGCCTTCCTGCACGGGAACCTGCCGGGCTCGACCCGCATCCTGTCCACCGGCCGCCAGGACATCGACCGCGCCGCCTACCTGAAGCATGTCGAAGAGCATTCGCGCGACTTCATCGCCAAGGACAACTTCAACGACAAGACCTGGGACGGCTTCCTGCAGCTGCTGCAGTACGTCAAGCTGGACGTGCAGGCGGCCCCGCGCTTCGACACGCTCGAAGCCGCCTCGCGCCAGGGCGCCCAGCGCGTGTTCTACCTCTCGACCGCGCCCTCGCTGTTCACCACCATCTGCGACAAGCTGGCCGCCACCGGCCTGGTCGACGAGAACGCCCGCGTGGTGCTGGAAAAGCCGCTCGGCACCGACCTGGCCTCGGCCATCGAGATCAACGAAGACGTCGGCCGCTACTTTGCCGAATCGCAGATCTACCGCATCGACCACTACCTGGGCAAGGAAACCGTGCAGAACCTGATGGTGCTGCGCTTCGGTAACTCGATCCTGGAACCGCTGTGGCGCGCGCCGAACATCTCGAGCGTGCAGATCACGGTGGCCGAGGAAGTCGGCGTGGGCAGCCGCGCCGGCTTCTACGACGGCGCCGGCGCGATGCGCGACATGGTCCAGAACCACCTGCTGCAACTGCTGTGCATCGTGGCCATGGAGCCGCCGACCTCGCTGAACGCGGACGCGGTGCGCGACGAGAAGCTCAAGGTGCTGCGCTCGCTGCGGCGCATGGGCCTGGCCGACATCGCGCGCGACACCGTGCGCGGACAGTACATCCGCGGCGTCAGCGGCAACCAGGAAGTGCCGGGCTACCACGAAGAAAAGAACGTGCCGCCGGAGAGCCATACCGAAACCTTCGTCGCGCTGCGCGCCTTCATCGACACCTGGCGCTGGTCCAAGGTGCCGTTCTACCTGCGCACCGGCAAGCGCATGCGCAGCCGCTCCTCGAAGATCGTGATCGAGTTCGCCAATCCGCCGTTCCCGCTGTTCCATCAAAACGCCGGCGCGGTCGCGAACCGCCTGGTGATCGAGCTGCAGCCCGAGGAAGCGATCAAGCTGCAGCTGATGGCCAAGCAGCCGGGCAGCGGCATGGAGACCCAGCAGGTGTCGCTGAACCTCGACCTGCAATCGGCGATGCCGCAGCGCCGCGCCGAAGCCTACGAGCGCCTGCTGATCGACGTGGTGCGCGGCCGCCTGACCCACTTCATGCGCCGCGACGAACTGGAAGCGGCCTGGCAGTGGGCCGACCCGATCATCGAAGGCTGGCAGACGCTGGCCGAGAAGCCGCATCCCTATGCGGCCGGGTCGTGGGGACCGGCGGAGTCGTTCGCGCTGCTGGCGCGCGATGGCTATAGCTGGGTCGAGTAATCAACTGAGCGGCGGCGCCTGATCATCTGGGCGCCGCGCGCTTTGCCCCCAGCACCAGGGCGATGCCGCCCAGGATCGCCACGCTCGCCAGCGCCAGCCGCGCCGTGAACGCCTCGCCCAGCAGCAGCACGCCGCCCAGCGCGGCGATCAAGGGCACCGACAGCTGCACGGATGCCGCCTGCAGCGCCGCCAGCCGCGGCAAGGCCGCATACCACACCACATAACCGAGTCCGGACGTGATCGCGCCGGAAGCCAGCGCCAGCGCGACGCCGCCGGCGTCCAGGTGACTGCGCGCGGCCCAGGCCAGCCAGAATAATGCCAACAGCGCGATGCCCAGCGGGGTGGCACGCATGAAGTTGCCGGCGGTCGCCGCCAGCGGATCCGGCACGCCGCGTCCGCGCAAGGAGTAGATGCCCCAGGCCACGCCGGCCACCGCCATCAGCGCAGCACCCGTGAGCGACGGCGCCGCAACGCCCGGCAGCAAGAGCAGCACCAGTCCGCCGATGGCCAGCGCCAGGCCGAGCCAGCCGGCCGCCGTAAAACGTTCGCCTTTCCACAGCCCGGCCGCGAGCATGGTCAGCTGCACCATGCCGAACAGGATCAGGGCGCCGCTGCCGGCCGGCAGCAGCAAGTAGGCGAAGGAAAAGCCGGCCACGTACAGGAACAGCATGAGGGCCGCGGTCCAGTCGCCGCCGGTCTTCGGCGATGACGACCGCCTGGCCGCCTGGACCCGCATCACCAGCAGCAGCACGAGCGCGCCGGACGCCAGGCGGATGGCGCCGAAGCTGGCCGGATCGATGCGGCCCTGCTGCAGCGCCAGGCGGCACAGCAGGGAATTGGCGGCAAAGGCCAGCATCGCCACCGCAATGAGGACGATGGTGGTCGACGCCGCCCGGCGCGGCAGCGTGGTGTCTCCGGTCTGCATCATGTTGGCTCCCTGTCAGGATGCTCTTTTCGAGCATGGTAGAACAGGATTGCCAGAAATGAAATACCTAGCTCAGAACGCCGCCTGCGCGTGACTGGAGCGCGCCACGTCCTGCACGCCCAGCGCATCCTTCAGCGCAAAGTCACGCACCTCGCGCAGCACGAAGGTCTTCACGCCCTCGCCACGCGCCAGGCGCACGTGGTCGAAGCCGGCACCCACCACGTCGTGCAGCAGCACCGGTGGGCGCGCGTCCGGCTTCTCGGTGCGCAAATCGGCGTGGTGCACTTCCAGGTTGCGCACGTGGCGCGCGTACAGGCCGTAGGATGGCGTGACGCCGAACATGCTCGGCTCCGGATAGTGGTCCGGGTGCTCGGGCAGCTCGCGCGTGACGTCGCTTGCCGCACCCCCACCGCCGTGCACGACGGTCAGGTTCGAGATGCGCACGTCCTCGACCGGCGCTTCCGGCAGGCCGGCGATGATCGAAGCGAATGGCGCATTCGCCTGCGACACCGTCACGTTGCTGATGTTGACGCGGCGGATCGCGCCCACCTTCGTCCCTTCCGGCGCGCGCATGCGGCGGCCGAGGCGGATGAACAGCGGTGAGGTTGTCAGGTCGCGCATCGCCAGGTTGGTGGCGGTGACGTCCTCGATGATGGCGCCGTCGACGCTCTCGATGGCCAGGCCCCGGCAGTGCTCGAACACGCAGTTGGCGATGGCGATGTTGCGGAAGCCCCCGTTCGACTCGGTGCCCAGCTTGATGCGGCCGCACACGCCTTCCTTGTCCGGGGCTTCCGTCTGGGTCTTGCCGAAGGTCCCGTCCAGCAGGGTGCCGAGGTCGAAGCCGGACACCTGGCAGCCGGTGATCGTCACGTGTTCCGTGAAGCGCGGCTTGCCGAGGGCGTAGGAGCTCTTCAGGCAGATGGCGTCGTCGTTCGGCGTGTTGACCAGGCAGTTGCTGATGCGGACGTTGCGGCAGCCGTCGATGTCGAAGCCGTCGCGCTCGGTGTCCACCGTCAGGTTGTCGATGACCATGTTGTCGGTGCCGGTGGCGAGCACGGCGAAGTGGCCGCACTTGAGCATCGAGAAATCCTTCAGCTGCACGTTGCGGCAATTCTTCAGCGCGATCGCCTTGTTGCCCATGCCCGCCATCTCGGCGCCGAACACGCTGCCCTTCTTGGCGCGCTCGCCCATCGGGTCGGCGCCGCCCAGCGAGGACGGCATGTCACCGGCCTTCAGCACGCGGTTGGCGCCGGGGCCGGAACGGGTCAGGCCGCGGCCCCAGATGCGGCCCGGTCCCAGGATCGCCACGTTCTCCAGGCCTTCGCCCCAGATCAGGCTGTTGTGCCAGTGGCTGTGGCCGAAGTCCTGGAAAGCGTCCCAGGCGTTCGGCTCGGCGGCGTCATATTGGCCGCGGTCCCTGGCCGGATCGGCGGCGATCAGCACGCAGCCGGCGTCCAGGTACAGGGCGACGTTGCTGCGCAGGCGGATCGAGAAGCTCAGGTAGCGCCCGGCGGGCAGCAGCACGGTGCCGCCGCCGGCCTTGTCGGCGGCCAGGATGGCGGCGTTGATGGCGTCGGTGTCGAGGGTCGTGCCGTCGCCGCGCGCGCCGAAGCTGCGCACGTTCAGCGCCGATGCGTTCGCCACGGCGGCGGCGGCGGCGCTGGCGATCGAGGGCAGGTTGACGGCGATGGCGGCCGCGGCCAGCCCTTTGAGGCAGCCGCGGCGGGAGAGTCGGGAAGGCGTCATGCGGTCTCTTGTCTAGAAATAACATCCGCAAAATAGCACTTGTGCCGGGCATGGCGTGCGCAACTTCGTGATCGTTCCTCCTAGCCTCGCCCGTCTTTACTTTCGACTTGCTTCGCAGTACGATTCTGCACCAACGGTTGGCAACGTTTCCAGCTTGGCAAAACGTTTTCTCTCGGCCGTTTCCCACTCCTCATCCAAATCGGCTAAACCCGTAATCCCTCCTATGACGCAAGAAAAGCAACAGATAAACAGATCAAGTTAAGCGTTTTCCTAATTCTGTTGACATCGCTTTTTCTTGTGATTAGGATTTCATCAACAACAAGATCAACCAGGAGACAAGCAACATGTTCGACGGATTGTCACGGACGCTGTGTCCGGCCGCGAAAACGTTTATCGGCATCGGCCTGCTGGCGGCCGGCGCCGCCCAGGCGCAGCAGCCGCAGGAATCGCTGGACGCGATGATCGCGCGCGACCTGCGCACGGCGACGGCCCAATACACCACCCTGCTGGACAAGAACGCGGCCCAGCCGGGATTCCCGCGCACCGTCGAGGGCGGCGCCGTGAAACTGGTGGGCGCGCGCGACTGGACCTCGGGCTTCATCCCCGGCTCGCTGTGGTACCTGTACCAGGCCACCGGCGAGGCGCGCTGGAAAACCGCCGCCGCCGACTACACCGCGCGCACCGCGCCGGCCAAGTTCGACAAGACCCAGCACGACCTCGGCTTCATGCTCGGCAGCGGCTACGGCAACGGCCTGCGCCTCACCGGCGACACCAGCTACCGCGACGCCATGCTGGCCGGCGCCACCACACTGGTCACCCGCTTCAACCCGAAGGTCGGCAGCATCCAGTCCTGGGACCTGTGGAAGAACACCAGCTGGGCCTTCCCGGTCATCATCGACAACATGATGAACCTGGAGCTCCTGATGTGGGCCGCCAAGGCCGCCAACGAGCCTTATTACCGCGAGGTCGCGATCGCCCACGCCGATACCACGCTCAAGAACCACTTCCGCCCGGACGGCTCCAGCTTCCACCTGGTCGACTACGACCCCGCGAGCGGCGCGGTGCGCGCCCGCGTGACGGTGCAGGGCAACGCCGACGCGTCGGCCTGGGCTCGCGGCCAGGCCTGGGGCCTGTACGGCTACACGATGATGTACCGCGAGACGCGCAAGCCCGAATACCTGGCCCAGGCCAGGAAGATCGCCGCGTTCTGGATGAGCCACCCGCGCCTGCCGGCCGACAAGGTGCCCTACTGGGACTTCGACGACCCGGCCATCCCCAATACGCCGCGCGACAGCTCGGCCGCGGCGATCGCCAGCTCAGCCCTGCTGGAACTGGCCGGCTTCGGCGATGCCGCCGAGGCCAAACGCTACCGCGGCTTTGCCGAAGCCACGCTGCGCAGCCTGTCCTCAAGCGCGTACCTGGCCAAGCCGGGCGAGAACGGCGGCTTCCTGCTCAAGCACGCGACCGGCCACAAGCCGGCCGGCAAGGAGATCGACGTGCCGCTGAATTACGGCGACTACTACTTTCTGGAAGCATTGCTGCGCCTGAAGGCCACCCTGGCCGCAGGATAAAAAGAGTCACATAAAAACACAAAGGAGACCAAGTTGGACAAGAGACAAAATGAAGGTTGGCGCAACGGCGCCAAATTCGCGATCAAACCCATGAGCGCGGTCGTCGCGCTGGCCGTGGCCCAGTGGGCCATCCCTGTGCACGCACAGGAAGCCGGCGACACAAAACCCGGCGACCCGAACCAGCTGCAAAGCGTGGTGGTCACCGCCAACAAGCGCGTCGAAAAGCTGGAGAGCGTGCCGATGGCGATCTCGGTGCTGTCCGAGGCCGAACTGCAGCGCAACAACGTGCGCGAGATCGAGGACGTGATCGCCCTCACGCCCTCGCTGACCCAGGCCTCGGGCACGACCGCCGCCAACAACGCCATCTTCATGCGCGGCATCGGCACGGTGTCGGTCGGCATCGGCGTCGAATCCGACGTGTCGGTGATCATCGACGACATCCCGATCGCGGTGCAGTTCCAGGCCTTCCGCGATCTGGCGGACGTCGCACGGATCGAAGTCTTGAAAGGGCCGCAGAGCACCCTGTTCGGCAAGTCGGCGGTGGCCGGCGCCATCAACATCGTCACCAAGCCGATCTCGGGACCGATGGTCTACCGCGGCAGCGCCTACCGCACCAACGATGGCGAGTGGCGCGTCGGCGCGTCGATGGGCGGCCGCCTGACCGAGAACTTCGGCATGCGCATCGCCGCCAACAAGAACGAGATGCCGGGTAACTTCACGAATCTCACCAACGGCGAGAAGGTCAACGGCTCCTCGGGCAACACCTTCATGGCCAAGTTCTCGTGGACGCCGATCCGCAACCTGGACATCGACTTCCTGCCCCACTATAACAAGCAGCAGAACAGCCGCGGCGTGACGGCGGTAAACGGCTTTTACCGCACCACCGGCTCGGCCGCCGCCGGCAACCTGGTGCGCACCGACGCCGACCTCTCGACCGCCTACATGAACGGCAGCCCGCAGCTGCCGGCATCGGTCACGCTGGCCGGCATCAACCCCTACGATCCGAACAACCGCTACGTGCGGCGCGACTTCCCGACCGGGATCAATTCCAAGACCGCCGGCACCGGCCTGAAGTTCTCGTACACGCTGCCGAACGACGCGACCATCATGTCGATCTCGTCCTACGAGCGCTACGAGGCCAACGACTACCGCGACCAGGACTTCGTCGACGTGCCGACCATCGCACGCCCTGGCCAGACCACCTTCAGCGTCGGCAACAACCAGTTCGGCACCTACGACATCCGCTCCAAGACCCAGGAATTCCGCCTGGTCTCGCCGGACGCCGGCAACTTCCGCTACCTGGCCGGCCTGTGGTGGGCGCAGAACGAGATCGACCGCCACTTCATCCGCGGCTTCTGCGTGGCGCCGGCGGTATGCACGGCCAGCTCGCCCTCGAGCCCGACCAACTACTACACCGACATCTACAACATCAACCGCTCGGTGTTCGGCCAGGCGACCTGGGACTTTGCCCCGACCTGGACCCTGGTGGCCGGCATGCGCCGCAACGTCGAGGTCTCGGGCTTCAACTACATCCGCAACTTCTACACGGATCAACTGGACCGCGCGAGCTTCAAGCCCGGCCCGGTCGGCGTCGACCAGTTCTCCAGCAGCGGCAACAAGGATTACGCGACCACCGGTAAACTGAGCATCCAGAAGCAGCTGAACGCCGACTGGATGGTGTACGCGATGACCGCGACCGGCTACAAGGGCCTGGCCTACGACGTGACCAGCGGCCTGCGCGCCAGCGCCGCCTTCCCGGTCGAACCCGAAACCAGCCGCACCTACGAGATCGGCGCCAAGGCCAATTTGTTCCACAACCGGATGTCGCTCGCGGCCACGGTCTACAACACGGACTTCGAGCACTACCAGCAGAACACCTCCTTCGTGCTGCCGAACGACCCGACCATCTACACCCAGCTGAACTCGATCCCGAAGATCCGCACCCGCGGCTTCGAGCTCGACGCCCACATGCTGCTCACCTCGAACTGGTCGGTGAACGCCTCGATGGCCTACACCAAGCCGACCATCGTCGACTGGAAGAACGGCCCCTGCTACCAGGACAACACCAATCCGGCGATCGCCGGCACCGGCGGCCTGGGCGAAGGCGGCTCGCTGGGCGGCTGGAACCGCGCCTGCTTCCCGATCCGCGCCGGCGCCACCACCGGCATCCAGGACCTGTCCGGCGGCATCTTCCCGGGCACGCCCAAGACCAAGGTCAACATCGGCAGCAACTACGACTACCGCTTCGACGCCCTGCCCTTCTGGGCCTTCGTGAACGGCAACGTGCGCTACCAGAGCGACTACCAGACCAACATCAACAACGACCCGCGCTCGGTGAACAACGCCTACACCATCGCCGACCTCGGCTTCGGCCTGCGCGAGAACAAGGACCGCTGGCGCCTCTCCTTCCGCATCAACAACCTGTTCGACCGCTTCTACATCGGCAATGCGAATGCGAGCGGACCGTCGTACCGCGCCGGGCCCACGGCGACGTCGCCGGCGATCACGGTCAACAGCTGGGTGCCGCCGCGCGATGTGTTCCGCTTCTACAGCGTGAAGCTGGATGTGAAGTTCTGAGTTTTCTCTCTCCATTCCGGGTGCAGACCCGGTTGAGCGATGCCGGCGGTTTGCGGCATCGCTTTTTTATTGTCTAGTCAGCGACCTTCACCACCAGCTTGCCGAAGTTCTTCCCTTGCAGCAGGTCGATGAATGCCGCCGGCGCGTTGGCGAGCCCGTCGACGATGTCTTCGCGGTAGCGCAGCCGGCCATCGGCGATCCAGCCTTGCGCCTCCTGCAGGAAGGCCGGGCGCAGCTCGGCGAACTCGCGCTGGATGAAGCCGCGCACCGTGAGGCTCTTCTTGAGCACGTCGCGCATCAGCAGCGCGAGGCGATCCGGTCCGGGCGCCGCCTGCGGCAAGGCGTTGTACTGCGAGATCAGGCCGCAGACGGGCACGCGCGCGAAATCGTTCAGCAGCGGGAACACGGCATCGAACACCTTGCCGCCGACGTTTTCGAAATACACGTCGATGCCGTCCGGGCACGCAGCCGCCAGCTGCGCCGCGAAGTCGGGCGATTGGTGATCGATGACGGCGTCGAAGCCGAGCACATCGCGCACGAAGGCGCACTTGTCCGCCCCGCCCGCGATGCCCACCGCCCGCGCGCCATGGATGCGCGCGATCTGCCCCACCACCGAGCCGACGGCACCGCTCGCGGCGGCCACGACCACGGTCTCGCCGGGCCGGGGCCGGCCGATCTGCAGCAGGCCGGCCCAGGCCGTGAACCCGGGCATGCCGAGCACGCCGAGTGCCGTGCTGATTGGGGCTGCGGCGGGGTCGAGCTTGCGCAGGGTGGTGCCGTCGTCGAGGGCGTAGCGCTGCCAGCCCGAGTGGGATAACACGATGTCGCCGGGGGCGAAGCCGTCGTGGCGCGAGGCGATCACGCGGGCCACCGTGCCGCCTTCCATCAGGGCGCCGACATCGACTGGTTTTGCGTAGGACTTGGCGTCGTCCATGCGGCCTCGCATGTAGGGGTCCAGGGACAGATAGAGGATTTGCAGCAGGACCTGGCCTTCGGCCGGGGCGGGTGCAGGTTCCTGCTCGAGACGGAAATTGCCGGGGTTGGGCAGGCCGGTGGGGCGGGCGTTCAGTACGATTCGTTCGTTGATGGGCTGGGTCATTGGCGGCATCCTGGGTGGAGAGGAATGGATATCGTACGCCTGATTCGGAATCGGCTCGGGTTGCGGGCTTTTTTGCTTTTTATTGGGAATCGGACGGTCTGGTAAGACCTATTGCTTGCTGCAATAGCAACAAGCTCGTACACTGAGCCGTTCCGAATGTATTCTGCTGACCGAGAGCGGTCGTATGCCTTTGAATAATGAAACAATCCAGACTCGATGACCTACTTTAACGATTTGGACCTCGTCCGTTACCACGACGGGCCATGCTGTGCCGATGATTGGCATTGTCCCTTGCTTGCGATTGGATGGCTCGAAAG
>Ga0265780_10004216_pt1 | contig 18597 bp, 21 predicted proteins | sample P1T30metagenome_FD_192432 | JGI IMG/M metagenome (GOLD analysis project Ga0265780, IMG submission 192432) | Plant litter microbial communities from East Loma Ridge, Irvine, California - P1 T30 | ecosystem: Environmental > Terrestrial > Plant litter > Unclassified | place: USA: California...
AGAAAAACTAGACATTGATTACACGTTTGTAGGACTTGGGATTGAGAACGATGAAGTAGACACTGCAGGCAACTGTGGAAACATGAGCAGTGCCATTGGCCCTTATGCATACAACGCCGGTCTTCTTCCAGCGTCAATCTATGCAAAGGCTGACGGAGAGGTCACGGTCAAGATACGGAATACGAACACGGGAAAGTTCATCGACTCTACATTCAAAGTTATCGGTGGAGAAGCAGTTGTCACGGGTGACTTCACAATCGACGGTGTAGCAGGAAAGGGGTCAAGCATCAGGTTGAACTTTAGAGATCCTTACGGCAGTAAAACTGGCAAGGTATTACCAACCGGGAGAAGAATAGATAATATCGCAGGTTACAGAGTGACTTGCATAGACGGCGCAAACCCTGCCGTCTTCATTCGTGCTGACGACATTGGCGTTGATGGCACCATCCTCCCAAATGACTTCAATAAGCTCCCCGATAAGCTTGCACTCCTCGAAAGCATACGAAAAGCCGCAGCTGTAGCCATGGACATTGCGCCAACCGAAGACCTTGTTCCGCGTACCGTCCCGAAAATTGGTCTTGTCTCACAGTCCTCATCCCACCAGGTATTGTCAGGAAACATACTCAAGTCATCGCAGATGGATATTGTGGTTCGATTCATCTCAGATACGCAGCCCCATCGCGCAATACCACTGACTGCTGCGTTGACCACAGCCGTTGCTGCGCGCATACCCGGTACCATTGTTGAGCAGATGCTGGCGCCCGAGCCATTAGTACCGTCCGCCATTACAATTGGACATGCAAGCGGTCGACTGCAAGTTGATGCTACAATGCACAAGAAGAACAAGCTCATTCCAGTCAGTGGGACGGTATTCAGGACTGCTAAAAGGCTGTTTGAAGGAGACATTTTCTACACAGATGTAGTAGAGGATACTCTTGCTGCTACTACTACTACATCCACCGACAACGACAACTATAGTAGCAGCGGCAGCCACTCTCTCGGTTTAGCTTTTGTCCTAGAACACAAGGGCAAAGACTCGTCGCACCTCTTCAAAGAAGATTCCCAGGCCGCAACACATGCCGCCGCCCCCGACCCAGAACCAGCACCAGAACACCAACAGACCCTCGAACAAGTCGAACAAACCGAGCAACAACCCAAAGAAATCAAACTACACTACCGCCCCCTCCCCGACCCGCACCGCAAACGCAACCAACCAGCCCCAGACTCCCCCGCTCTGCCAGATTTCTCCGCCGTCCCCAAATCACCTCTGAAAACTGCGCTCAAGAAACTACATACAGAGGTCACTTCGCTGCTCACCGAGCGGGCGGATGCCGTGGCGGGACTCTCGCCAGCCGCCGCGTCTCAGCTCGAAGGTATCGTGACCAAGGCAAACCGCAGTGTCATGGCGAGTTTCTACTCGTACAAGAGGCTGTTGCAGAATGAAAAGAAGGTAAAGGAGAAGGAGGAGATCCGACACTTGAAGGAGACGGCAAAGGGCAAAAAAAAGGTGAGCAAGAAGAAGGATAAAAGACAGGGAAGGTAGGGAATGAGTGGCAAGGAGAACCCGCTGGGTAGGTGGTAAGTCAGACAATGATGAAGATGAAGATAACAAGGAACAAAGGAAACGGCATTAAAAAATCCTTGCCGGTAAGAAAGTCAGAGGGACTTTTTTCCTTCTTTCGTCCCCGTACTATCACGGCACCTGGTCGCGATTGCGGAAGCAAGCATCCGCGTCGAACAATATCTGAACAGATTTATCAAACAAGGGAGTTGAGGTCCTTGACTCATCTTTGATAGACCACCTGTTTCGCAAATCATAGAACGAGTACCCTTGCAATATCACAGCGGGGCTTATTTGGAGTAGTAAGCAGCGTATCTTGTATGCATAAAGCTTGTTTTTGTATATACCTCTAATGTCGATCAACCTTCCTCTCATGTACACTAAGATTGATGCATGGAAAAATCTGCCCAACATCGTCCGTGTCAAAACAGAAAACGCCCGCCCAAATGGGTATCATTTAGACCTCGTATCATAATACCCAAGATAAGGGCTCCCGACTCGTGTAACTACCATGGCGCGCCCCACAATCTCAAATCCTGGGGGTCCTTGAAATCTCTTGATAATGCCCTCTCCAATCCTATTCCAATTTTTTGAGCTTTCGGTACACCTTCTTATGCTGTTCCAAAAACAAAAACGTGAGCACAGTGTGTGGACCAACGCGGATGAAACTCGGGACCCAGCCCTTGAACATCCAGCGCAGACCTTCTGCTCGCGTAGTATCCGTGATGATCTTCATTAGGCCGACGCTCTCGCTCGAGCTCATGACTTTGGTCTTTATGACATCGACGGGCGAGCAGATTGTCGTGGCTACGAAACCTGCGAGGAAGGAAGCGGTAAAGTGCGTCGAGAGGTTGTCTGTCAAGGGCGTATAATTTAGCAGTACGCGCTTGAAGCCGTCGTATGTAGCTAGCTGGCCAACGGTCATGAGCACAGCTCTTGAAGAGTTTGGCCAAACGCCTTTCCAGAGGCTGGCTACGCCTTCTTCCCGCGACATGCGTATTATGCCGTCTATTGCGTTTTTATAGCCTCTTCGCTTATCTTTTGGGAGCGCTGCGTCGTGTTGCATTCGTACATTGAGAATGTCGCCTGGGTTGCCCGCGATACCTCCGAGGAAGCCAGATACTGAGGCCATGCCTACGAGTGTGAGGAACGAGGGTTTCGAGTTGGCCGTCGTCATGCGATCTTTTAGGGTCTCATAGACACCGAATCGTGTCATACTATATGTAGATTGGCGCAGCTGGGCAGCGGAGATCTGGCAGTCGCATTAGGGTAGATAACATACACAGAATGCATGTATTGCGTACGCCCTTGTATAGCCCTAGTACACCATCTGCCTTTATGACATGTGAAAACATTTGCACCATGTTTAGTTTTACGCCATGAGTCGCTTGGGTTTGTAACCGGACCTGACGTTATGAGTATAACACGAAATCGAGTGTAGGCGACAAATCTCTAGGCTACCTTGACTACTCAGTTCATTAGCCAACCACGCCCCTAGGTCTTGCATCCCATAGCAACGGCAAAGAGCTCTCACCAAGATCCAGCGGATGCGTGAAAAATGTCGCAAAACAGGCTGCACTGCCACCAAACCAAAACGGATAATGTATTGGTGTCTTCATCATGGGCTTCACATCCTCGCTCTTGCGCAACTCTGCCAAGCTCACTTTATTCTTCAAGTCCGCCATGATGGATAAAGAGTGCAGCACAGCGACAGCATGGGGTAGCTGACGGGGTCCGCAGCCTTAATAATGGGGCAGAGGCTGGGTGTAGAGGATTCGGTGGTAGTTAAGAGACCGAGAATTTGACGCGAAAACGTCATCGGCGAAAGTTGCGATTCGGATTTAAGCTCGGAGCTTCTGCGCTTGGCGCTGCCCGTGCGAATTTATGTGGACGCGACGACGGTCATGGCTGGAACGGTAGCAAAGATGCTAATACCACTGTGCCCGGTGGCGCCTTGCCGTCAATTGAGTTGGAATGCATCGTCAAGGGTACGGAGCCCGGTGGTATTGTCTCGGTTGTGGCCGCATACTGTGAGATATAACTCTTCCGGTAAGTTGCTATCATGTGATGCTCATTCGCGGGGGTGCATGGGTCGTATGACTATAGAGAATAGTTGTCAGGACGTTTAGCTGTCGTATCGAGTTCATCCAATGGCTATTCTGTTCCACTTTTCATATCCAATAGCCACTCCAATCGATTTTCATAAGAACAACATCTAAGTCTACCTAGCATCATTCCCTAAAGAGGTCAATATTGAGGGGAAGACTTACCAAACCGACGAGTGGATGAACACACCTTCTACCATACTCGCTGCCATTCCTCGACGACTCCATCTACAACCAGACCATCCTCTCACCATCACACGGAAGCTCATCGAATCACGTTTCCCAGGCTACAAAACGCACAACGACCTCTTCCCGATTGTCACCACAGGGCAAAACTTTGACTCACTAGGCTTCCCCTTGGACCACGTCGGACGTAGTCGAACAGACACGTACTACTTGAACAAGAACACCGTACTACGCACGCACACTTCCGCCCACCAAGCCGACACCTTCCGCAACAACGAAAGCGAAGGCTACCTCATCAGTGCTGATGTCTACCGCCGCGATGCCGTTGACCGGAGCCACTACCCTGTTTTCCATCAAATGGAAGGAGCACGAACCTGGGATCGTTCGCAAGCAAAAAGAGACGGCAAGGACCTAGCCCAGATCATCTTGGAAGACGTAGAAAAGATACCCAAGCACAACATCGCCGTCGAAGACCCCAACCCGCCATTCCACGCTGAGCGCAACCCCCTACAACCAGGCCATTCACCAGAAGAAGTCGAAGCCATGGCCGCACACCTAAAACGCAGCCTCGAAGACATGGTTGTCACAATCTTCAACGCCGCAAAAAGCGCCTCGGACACGACGACCGACGGCCCCGACGAGCCGCTCAAGGTACGCTGGGTGGAAGCCTACTTCCCCTTCACCTCGCCCTCGTGGGAACTTGAAGTCTTCTGGCAAGGCGATTGGCTCGAAGTCCTCGGCTGCGGCATCGTCTCCCAGCCCATCCTGAACAACGCATCGGTAGGCAACCGCGTGGGCTGGGCTTTTGGCATCGGTCTCGAGCGCATCGCCATGCTGCTGTATTCGATCCCTGACATTCGTCTCTTCTGGTCAAGCGACGAGCGCTTCCTATCCCAGTTTCGCGAGCTGAAGCCTATCCGCCGCTTCGTCCCGTTTAGCAAGTATCCCGCATGCTTCAAGGACGTGAGCTTCTGGCTCAAAAGCTCTTCTAGCGCTGCCGGCGGCGGCGGCGGCGGAGCCACTACTACGGTCAACACACCACCACAACCCTCCTCCTCCTCCTCTTTCCATGAAAACGACGTCATGGAAATCGCCCGCGAAGTCGGTGGTGACCTTATCGAAGACGTGCGTCTAACGGATGAATTCGTGCACCCAAAGACCGCCCGTAGAAGCATGTGCTACCGCGTCAACTACCGCAGCTTGGAACGCACGCTGACGAATGAGGAGACCAACGAGCTGCATGAGAGGCTGAGGACTTTGCTGGTCGAGAGACTGGGCGTAGAGCTAAGGTAAGGTTAGTCAAGGAGGAAAGGGGGGAGAAAGGGAGTGGCTTGGTCGTAGAAGCGGGTGTGGCTGTGTTTTGCATGCTTGTGATTTTTTTTGCGGTAAGGAGACTGTAAGTAGGGCAGGAGAGATCTTCAGGGCGGTGTGTTTAGAAACGGTAGTGTAAAATTGAATGTTGAGAAGAGTAGTTTTGATGATGACGTGGAGACATGCGGATAGTTCACCGATCTAAGGGGTGGAGGGCTTTTTTTGGCAAAGTGCCCGTGGAAAGAGTTGGGACGGGTGAGCTTCGAGAAAAGCGGCAGAAGAAATGTGTGTGTGTGTAACCAGGGGATTGAATGTGGTTTCGAACATTCTTGCAGGTTTCTAGAAGGAAAAAAGTATATGTGAGCATGATCAAAACGCTACAATGATTCCTTTTTTTGTTGCTTGTGGGGTTGAAACGTTTCAACGAGCCATTGTTGGAGACAAGGATAAGTTGTATTTACTATTCTTCTCTTTCTCTCAGCCTTTTCATTCGTCTGTTATCATGCATGATTGTGTCTGCGACTACAAGTCCTACATACACCAAAAATAGTAACAACATCAGACTTCCGTGCCCAGCACCAGGAATACATCTTTTCACGAGTATTTGAGAAAACAAATACTCAAACCAACGCATATACATCAGGCAAAACGCCATCCCGTGCTCAATTCTCCTAGCCAGAAACCCAAAAAGCATCCTCTCACACTCCTTCTTTCATCCACCTCTCCTTCACCTTTCCCCTTCCTGTCCCTGCCTCTAGTCAGGACCCCTCATGTCCAAGACGCAAACTACTCATCTCCTACACATCAGCAATTCCTGAACTCTACAACTACTCTACAACTTCCAGGGATCCACGTTGCTCACATCACGTGCCCTGACAACCATGATGATCCAAAGACCCTATATGTGCCCATCATATACCCCCCTCCTAATCGCGCTTCGGCCTACGCCCGCACCGTCGTCAGCCACGCGCCTCACGATGCGATGCGATGCGATGCGATGACCTCGCAATCGTGCGCCCATCCACTGCAGCTAGTCTTAGTCGCATGACGATGAGCATTCTTTTCTTCTCGAAGCAAAACCTCTAGTCGCTCTCAAAATAGATAGCTCTTACTTGCTGTTCTCGGTACGTTTGGACGTTTATGTTACAGGTGCAAACTTTATTTGCGGGGGAAAGGGAGTGTAGGGGATGCGTAGTAAGGGCGCGCTTAGGAAATGAGGGTGTGAGGCCTAACGCTCTTGCATGAGGTAGTATGGAAGTATGGATTGAAGTAGCGCCTTTTCTAGCAGCTTTCGTCTGTTCGGCGCTAGGAGTGTAGCCTGTTCTTCAGCTTTCGACTTTGACCCTGACTTTTGCTCTGGTGTTGACTTCGGGGTCAGATAGAGGGATTATGCGCATGACCGTATTGATGGTCTATAGCTAATACACCGAGTAAGAGCAGATTTGAATTCTGCAATTGGTGCCAACGAATAAAATCTATCGTCACCGTTGTCAAATTCCACATGTAGCGATGATGAGTGTTTCGTAAAAGGGGTCTAATAAGTTACGCTTGCGGGACTTTTTTCTGGTTTTTCTGCGGGCAGCTATGTTTGCCGTTTCGAGAGGTTTGGTTGGGGGCGGAAACAGGTGCCGGGTGCGCCGACATCTCTGGTAGGGCTGGTAGGTTTAATTCTGCGATGGTGGCTTTTCTCGTCCTTGCGTAGCCCCATGGTTGCTTTTCTGGTGTGCTTTTCTGCAAGGGCTGATAGGGCTGCAGTACCGTTCGCAGGCTCTCTGTTAGCACCCGATGTATTCTTCGCTCACAATAGAATAAGCATGCTCTGCTATATTGTGACCTGATATCTTACACACCTATAATCGGCGACCCAAGCAATTGCCAAACCAATCTCACCTGGACGGCATACGTGGCTGCTACGATATGTGAACAGACTCAACGGCCATTACGGATGCTCCGTAGATCGTGTTCGCGCACATGTAGCCGGGGTACTCGGCTCTTGTATCATGCGCATAAATGATCGTAGCATAGATGTGAATCCATACAGACAAGGATCGGCCCACTACCACCAAAGTAGCCTAACGCAAGGAGCTGCGCATAACGAGAAGCTTCTATAAGTAGACGTCGACCGCATGCCAAATCGAAAGACTGCGCATAAATAATTGTTTGCTCATTAGAGGCTCAAGGTCGAGTTGTCGGAACTAGAATATCAAACTGGATCTCGTATTGCGTGTAAGACCTGCAGTGGGCTGAAAGGCCTGCCAAGTGGCAACTTGTACGCGAAAACTAGGTCGGAGGTCCATTTCCGATCACCCTTGGGTACGACTGTGACACTTGTCTTTACCTAAATGCAAATAAAGGAAGTCGAGTGTGAATGGCTGCGTACGAAGCGCTGAGCGACAATGGTGAAGGAACACGCACATGGCCGCTTGACCTTCCAACTCTTGCATCATACAGGAAGACGACTCAAGACCTGACGAAGCCGCGGAACCGAGGCATTCGAATTCGCCACATTGTCTCTGGTCAGTGGGCCAGAATCGAACACCCCGAGATAGCCGCTGTCTGTGAGGCCAAGCTGCATGCGGGCCTAGAGTAAGTAGAACATGTCAATACGGCCACTGATGTTGACGCATCAGTCGAAAGAGGAATAAGGATAGACGCTAACAAGAGTAGCGATTGCAGCAACGGCCGTGTCTTGCCGTAAAGAAGGAACGAAAGAGTTTGGGACGAGGTTGGAGAACCGAGCTTACGTCAGTTTTTACGTACATGTTGTTCTGCCATCACCAAAGCAACGCAGGATTCCAGATTTATCACAAGGGACAGCCTTGGGGAACGTTGGTGGTAGTAAGCGGAACAACATGGCCGATGCCCAAAACGGTATGACCACGAGTCGTGTATGTTCGGAGCGTGACGGCTGTCAGTGTTCAGTGTACGATTCAGCGCATCCACATGCGCATTGATAGATAAATATGACCAATGCAAATCAAACGCTGTTTGTCTGACAACGACTTGCGCGCAACAATCAAATCAGATATCGGACGTGAGGGAGCCGTGACGATCACCGGAATGCAACATTGGGAATCAAGCATCTAACGGTCCTTGTATGCAAGTCGAGGCACTTTAATGTCTAGCTCGGTGTAACGTCAAAGTGGGAGGATGGCGATATCACACCAACAGACCAGTAGATGTACTCGCCGCGACTGTTGAAATTATTCCCTCTTGGCCGTTTCAATAGGATCTTCGTATGGAGATGGGCGACGAGCAGTTTCCGGGTGGTCCAAGGGAAGCGTGCCGACACCCGCACGAGAAGAGCATGCTTTGAAACGAGCAGAACCAAGTTCTCAGCCTGCAACCGTGTGATGAAGTGCGCTTGGTGGGTGGCGGGCGAGGGGTGGGATGCTCGCCCTCGCAGAGAAATACCGCAATCAGCGACGATGGTGGGGATTCAGCGCGAGATCATCTGCTGTGGACCGACAGCTGCTGCATATTGCTACGCGTTGGGTAGTGTTCGTCGCCTGCGAACCTAGGTTGAGCGATGGGACGCAGCTCCACCCAGGGCCGTCACGAGGCTGTAAGGAGTTGCGTAAAGCCACAATGTTCTCTTTTTCAGGGAAGCTGGCCCGAGCGAGAATGAGGTGCAGCACGTCGACCCGCATAACAATGTATTTTTGATGAGGAACAGGCAAGACAGTAACCGTATAGGGAGTGAGTCGGATGATATTGACTCTGTGCTCGCAGCTGGCACATCGCGTGCAGCAGTCCCTTGTCATGACGGCATCCGCTTGGCGTGATGTCGGGAAAACCTTGCGAGCAAGCGGAGCGGGAAGCCGAAAAGCGCAAGGCGCAAATGTATAGTCGGGCGCATATGGACGTGATGATGCTAAAGCGTCGTCGACGATTTCCAATAGTTTGCATTGCCAGAAGCGTAGCAGTCGAGGATAGAATACAGTAATGTTTCGTGGGGGTGGTTGTACATAGGCAAATGCCCGGCTTCCGAGGCCGTTTCCCCGTCACCCGGCACCGAGGGGCGGCAGAGTCAGGTCTGCGACCGGCTATGTCGACGTCGACAGCAGCCATGGGCTGTGGCCGATGGGCGGGTGTCTGATGTGATGCATCTGCCACCCCCCCCCCCCCTCTCCAGGCGTGCCGGCCTCTGGCGCGGGTGGTAAGAAGCAAGTCAATCATCTACTGGTGTGTGACAGAGATTAGCTAGGCACAGGCACTAATGCTATGGTGCAAAGTTTACTGAGGGAGAGATGGCAAAGACGGTGTCTGGGACCCACCGACCGCCTGGCCGCCTGCCTACCAGCTACCACCTCTCGAGCACGCGCTACCGATGATGCGGAATCGGCAAGTGGACGGCCAGGGCGGCGCGAAAGCAGCACGGTGGTGGTGAGGCTGGTGGTGACGAAGATAGCGTGCGTCTTACAGTTCCAGCGCTGTGTAGAGGAACTGATCGTCCCTTCTTGTGGGCACGGAACCAGCTTCGCAGACAGCTAAGCGACAGGCCGCGACGGGTCGGGGCTATAATAAGGCCTGGGGCTCGGCTATATGTGCTGCACGCGGGAGATGAAAGCCCTTAGTCATGCTCGTCGAGAACATCGGGATGGGTTGGCTCATCCTCACGGTCACGGCGCGGAAATGAGGGGAGGAGGTGAAGGAAGGGCAGTGGATGATGACGGGGGGTGTGTACTGTAGTTGGTGAAGCTGCACTCGAGCGGATGCCGACATGGTTTGCGCATCTATCCATCTACCCATCCATCCAGTCCATCCATCCATCCAGTCCAGTCGAGTCCAGTCCAGTGTGGGGTTTGCGCGACGGTGCCCAAACACGACAGGGGAACGAACGAAGCTCTTTCCAGGTGTGCAGCGTGGAAGATGCCGTGGGAATCTGACGATATTTGGCCGTCGTATAACAAAGGGCTGGGGCGCTGCTAGCCATGCTGCCGTTCGCTAGCAATGTTCATGGTCTCACCAACGGGCGATAAGCTTTGAGTGGCATCGTCTAGAAAATTCCTGGTGTTTGCGAGTCGTGCCTGCTTGTTGCTGTGCCGTCATGACCCTGCCAGCAGCTTCCCACCAGCCAGGGCTGCCACGAGGCCGCTTCCGCAGCCAATGGCCGCCCCGGCTGCACCTAAACGTTCGCTTCGCTCCTGCCCCCCCGTTCCTGACGCGGTGCGCGCACCTTCCCCCTCGCGAGCCCTCGCACCCAACCAGACGCTCGCAGCGCGCACCGGGCACCGGCCGGCCGCCACAACCTCGCTCGTCGTGTGCGGCCCCATCCACCAGGTAACAACAATCTTACACCTGGGTACTACGCCGCCCTGTGTACGGTAACTCTGCTCTACTGCGCCGTGTATACCTACTTTGCTCGTCAGCACTGCTGCTGCTGCAACTCCCACTCGTCCCGCACCGCTGCATGTGCGCACCGCTGCAACTCTGCTACCTGCACCACTCTACCTGCATTGGCCCAACACCAGCACGGGGCACATGTTTCCTTCTTAATTAACACCACATGGCTCTGCCTGACGGATGCATCCTCCAGAGCCATGCTCGCTGCCTTCACGCATCGGCTTTCCTACCGCTTCGGGCCTGGCCGGCCGGCATTGTAAACCGCATGCTCTGTCGACAGCGGCCTCGCATGCGTCGTGGTTTGATGGCCGACCGAGTGCCTTGATTTCAGCTGCGTCAGGTGCGCCATCGCTGGCACACTAGACGTCCTGCATTGAATCCTCTGCTTGCATCCTGCTTCACTACTTTGCTTTCGACATACTCGCCTCCGCACCGTCCTGCAGATCAACATCTTCGCACCGAAGACCATCCGTTGTGCTCCATGGAAGTGTGGTGCCGCGAAGCACATCGTGCAGATCACCCTGGACCTTAATTGCGCGACCCTATAGCCTACCCCACGAATCGCCAGACATGCGAGGTTAGGCCCGCGTTTCATCCAACGCCCACCAGTCCTCTCCTGGATGCGCCGCCGACAGCCTAGACACTTTTTCTGCTATTGGTAGCAGGGGCCCTCCTCGTTGCTGCAGCTATCACGACTAGTGCCTGCGAGCCACACTTGACCCGCAGCCGTGTCTTTTTTACCACATACATGCAGGGAAAGCCCTCATGTTTGACATACCCGCCTCCCGAGTCTCATCAACCTTGTACTTCAGACAGTGAGCCACGGCAACCTCAAACGTCGCCATGACACACATCGCCAATTGCATGCGTTCCGACACTGACAAGTCTCCCATTTATATAAGTCTGGAAACATCCTCCAGGATCATGGTAAGCCGCCCAGCTCGACCCCCTCTACCCGATGAATCACCAACTACCCAGACGCTCATGCTCACTCAAGGACCTCCAGCCTACTAGAGAATCAACCTCGCCCGGTGCTGGTCCCCCGGCCCTCACACAGCCCACCACTGCTTCAAAATACCAACTTTGGCCCTCAGCCAAAAGCCCAGTCGGCCTATCAAAGCCAAGCCTCTCCTCCGACAAGCTCGCTGCCCTCGCAGTTGGCCGTTCTTCCACTTCTCTCAGCGATACCGCCGTCCTACCCGAAACCAGCCTACCTTTCTGGCAACGTGCTGGCTCATTGTCAAGAAGGAGGAAAGTTAGTGTGCCCGAACTTGGAAACACCATGACTACGGTTCAGGAAATGTCAATCGATTCCCGTAAGTTTGACCTTGCAATCGCTACTTTCCGACCCAACGCCCTAATCAAGTCTTTAGCCACCATTCCGGGAAGACCCCCTCTACGCAAGCAATCCTATGAGGCTTTTGGCCACGAGCGGTCATGCAGTGCTCCAGGCTCAAACTGGAGGACTGGACCTTTTGGTGATGCCATGATGGTTTGCGTCACTGGCCCTTCTGCAGCCTCCTCGCATTCAAACAACGGTCCGCTCTCATCAGAAATCAGTGGCACCGGAAGGCCGCTATCCCCCATCCTCAGTCCCGGTGCAACGCCCAGGCCTTTACTCAAGGTTGAAACTGGCAACATTGCAGAAGAACCCGAACTACCGCCACGAGTACCTCCAAAGTCGCCCACCGCCGAGCGCAAAGCATCGCCGGCCCCTCTCATTCTCCACTCAAGAGCAATGAAGCCACAGCTTACCACTCCCGCATCTAGCGCCTCCGCCGGTCTCTTCAGTGCATCAGACCTGCGACGATCACCGAATGGCAGCGTTCCTCTTCCCACCCCACCCTCGGCCTTTACCAACCCTTTCTATGCCACATCGCCAGCCTCGAACCGAGGCTCACCGCGAACGGAAAGAAAAGACCCCATGGCTACACAGTCTTCTTCATCTCACAACCGGAACATGTCGGAGTCGTCCATTATGGAAAGAGGTCGACCCAAGCGACGCAACAGCAAGAGGGAGCGAAGCCGAACGGTCTCCGAAGCCGACGGGCCGGAACCTACTCCGGATCCATGGAAACTGCCTCAAGGCATGCGAGTGCCCGAAGCTTCAAGACGTATGAGCGACGGCGACAAGAAGCTATTACACAAGCAAGCATACGACCAGGCTGGCAACTTCGAAGTACTCAACAAGCGGGACGTAGCATCATTGTCAAGAGTAAGTTGCCCACAAGTCTCATGTCAACGATCCATCGCTAATCCCATTTCAGGAACTCAGAGCACTTGACGAACGTTGTGATTACCTCCGGAAAACCTACAAGTCTCTGCGCGCAGGTCGCCAGAAGCTTCATGGCCGCATGATTGCCTACCTGAGACGTGGAGAGACGGTCATCTTCTCTCGTGAATCACTCCTCAAACAGGAAGAGGCCCTCGCCGAACTTGACATTTCGATCGACGAGTTTATCATGAAACTAGAGCAGGCCGAGAATCGCCGCTTACGCCTCCGGCAAAAGCTGCTCGAGCATGTCGCCGCTGCCATTGTACTTGACCCTAGCAGTCGCGACCACGTTGCCGAGACCACGCCTCCGCGGAGTCCTGTCAAGCTCGACAGCCCTGCCCGTGCCCAACGGAAAGAGACCGAATCCATCAAGATCTACGCCGATGGCCATGTCCTGAACCTCTTCTCTGACATCGAGCGGGCCATCGGTAAGATGTGCGAGCAGACCTGCTAGCCCCATTGGCTCAACGTTTCTTCGACTACATCCCCTATTTAGACGATACCCATCATCTTCTACGGTACATCTTTAATACGGCATCCGGCTCATCACGATTGCCATCTCTGTACCATTACGGCCTTTGCATATGCGCTCCCCCTTCCCGATACCTGTTTCATTTTCTTGGAGTTCGATTCATTAGTCACAGCACGGGAAAGAATCCCATACCAACTTCTGCTGCACTGTCTACACTGGCATCTATACCCGATCACTTCCGCATTTCCTTTGTAATTTTAGGTAGCTTCTTCGCACATCAATACTTTCTCTTACATCGCCAGTTCAAAAACGGTGACTACTTGGCTAGGGGGTGTTTCATGACGGGAGCATTGACGAATTGCATTGTGGCGCACCAAGTTTGTATTAAGATACGACCTGCAGGCGCAGGGGTAGATACATCAGAGAATGCCATCCATCTTGAGCCCAATCCATTCTTGAAATATCTCAAATTCGCACTTGTGGCGCTCCCCATCCTCTCAGCCGAACCACGAAACATCGACGTGCCTCAAGCACATTGGTCCCACAAGAATCAAGCATATCGGCATTGATCCTGGGCCGGTAGTACGTTCAGCATGCGCCTGCGACGGCAACTGTAACGACGATAGTGAACGATCTACTCTCGGGTCCTATCAACCCAGCCGCGTTCACCGGCGGGACGAAATGAGGCCCAAGATTGTTTCAACGAGTTATGCGGTGAGGCTGAAGTCTCTGCCGTAGTACAGCCGCGATAGCATGTTTCAACGGTACCGTGACGTCTTAAATCGTACCGGATGAAACGGAATTTGGTGGGGCACGAACATGAGAGGGGACGCCCGAGTAGTCGTTACTACCAAGTTTGCCGGGGGGGGTGTACATATCCAAGCCATCGCGCGCATGCACGTTCTCGCAGAGGCCATGTTCATTTCCTTGCGTCAACCCTTGTCCAAGTGGGGATGACGTTCGGCCGTGACTCTAGAGAGGCCACAGCACTCAATGTCGATAAGTTTTTCGGAGATGTAGCAAGCCAACAAGCCCGATTACGGATCTCGGCCGCAGTCAAGTTTCAGAGGCGAACTAGGGCCTCCCCGGGCCTCGCCTCGGATGGACGGGACAAGGGCAACCGAATATCTCCTTCTTGGAGGCATATATGTCAGATAGTAAAACGAGAATTCAGCGGACTATGCATCTGTACTTTGACAGAGATTGCGTTAAGATTGCGCAGGCTAAGTGAAAGTGGCGGGGTTTGTGACCGGTCCCTACTGCGGCTAGACTGCTCTCTGCCGTCGGCGCCACCTTTCTCCGCGTGGCCCGTGCCCGCCAAAAAGTTCAATCCTTGGGCGGCCAACTTGACGATTTTTAAAAGGGAGACATAATCTTCCTTCAACCTCGACGACATGGCTACGAACAGCATCAAGCTGCTGACCGGCAACAGCTATCCTGAGCTTGCCCGGCTTGTTGCGGATCGGTAAGTGACATTGGGCACGCTCTTGTTCCGCTTTCCATCTGTGGCCAGTGACTTGCATGCACATCCCCGCGGGCGCCAACCATGACCTGCTACTATCGCATCTGTGACAATGCAATCCACTTCACATGGATTTGCAGCGTCTTTGCATGCTGCCACTCGTTACATGAAGCACTGAGCGCTGCATGCCGTCTAGCACATATCTTGCACAGCATTGCTAATGCTGCAGCAGACTCGGTATTGAACTTACGAAGATCCTCGTACTCCAATATTCCAACCAAGAGACCTCGGTGACTATTGGAGAGTCCGTCAGAGACGAAGATGGTATGCTCACCCGTGTGTTGGGGTGTGGCCCTGCGTCAGCTTGCTCCAAGCTGACCGTATTGCAGTCTTTATCCTGCAATCTACGCCGCCAGGCGACATCAACGACGCGCTCATGGAATTACTCATCATGATCAACGCGTGCAAGACGGCATCCGCTCGCCGCATTACTGCTGTGATTCCAAACTTTCCCTATGCCCGTCAGGACAAGAAGGACAAGTCCCGAGCACCCATCACTGCTAAGCTCATGGCAAACATGTTGCAGACAGCAGGTTGCAACCACGTGATCACGATGGATCTTCACGCAAGTCAGATTCAGGGATTCTTCAATGTGCCCGTTGACAACCTTTACGCCGAACCTAGCACGCTGAGGTGGATCCGCGAGAACCTTGACGTCAAGGATTGTGTTATCGTCAGTCCAGATGCAGGCGGTGCAAAGAGGTGAGAAATATTTATTACGTTCGCTTGTTACACCATGCCTGTGGCGCTGGTGGGTGCGCTCGTACAACGCTCCCCTCTCTCTCAAGTCGTCCGCATGACGGACGTATCGGAGTGCTCTCGGCCTCTTCTTCAACAACGTTCTAGAGCTAACCCATCTCAGAGCAACCTCCATCGCTGATGGCCTGAATCTTGGCTTTGCACTTATTCACAAGGAGCGAACGCGCCCCAACGAGGTGTCACGAATGGTACTCGTCGGAGACGTTCGGGGCAAAACGGCCATCCTGGTTGACGACATGGCTGACACCTGTGGTACTCTTGTCAAAGCGGCTGACGTCCTCATTTCCGAGGGCGCAAAGGATGCACTTGCCATCGTCACCCACGGTATTCTGAGTGGCAATGCCATCGAAGCGCTCAATGGCAGCAAGCTCAAGAAGATTGTTGTTACCAACACAGTACCCCACGAGGACAAGAAGGAGCTTTGCGATCGAATTGAAACTATCGACATCAGCCCGACTGTAAGTAATCAATTGCCGATGCGAGGGATGCACTCTAATCTTGGACAGCTTGCCGAAGCCTGCAGACGTACCCACAACGGCGAGAGTGTTAGTTTCCTCTTCAAACACGCACCTGTGGACTAAAATGGGCGTTTTCATGGGTTAATGAGGATGAGGCGTTACGGGTGGTACAGGCGTTAGGTTCAGCATTACGGGTTGGTTGATCTTCAAACGACAGCACATCACGAGCTCAACGATGATCTGTAGATCGCATTGCGCGATCACGCATCTGGGGGTGGAGTCACTGCATTTGCACGTGACGTCGCACTACTCGTGCATTAGTGAGATTACACATTGCTAAATCGTATCTCCTCCCGTCAAAACATGTGGCAGGTGCGTCTAAACTAAATCCGCTGTCAAACCGCTTTTGACATGTTCGTGGCGAGACACGCCAGCCGATACTGCATGATGCGAGCTAACGATGCTAGTCAGCTCTTGGTCCGAGATGGTGCAAACTTTATGTCTTCGTCAAACCCACGCAGACAAAGTTTGATCAACTGCAGCATCTTTCTGAGGTGATCGCTCATGCTTGCGCATCGCATTCGACGCGTCGACATTTACGAAAGCCATCGGGGAGTGCCAGGTGATCACTCACCGTGCTCGACCGGACCAGCCTTGTGATATCACACTCAGCCGTACACGACCATCCGGATCCGGACTTTGACTGCAGCCGCGCAACCGCCAAACTGAGATCGGTGTGCTCTCGTTGTTAGTGCCGCAGCACCAAACCGTTCATACGCCATAGCCACCCCCCCGTTGCTCCATATGCCGCGCGGAGCGTAGATACTTCGCGACAAACTCCACGCATTCATCTTCAACCCACCCCCCATCCACTTCCCAATCTCATGGTGGGCTAAGCGATTAAATTGACCGATCACGCTGAGTCAACTTTGGCCCAATCTCTATTAATCTTTCCCCATGGTTGCCTGATCCAAACTGGTAAGTTTCAGAGCCATGCTACATCATAGTGGGAAACCATCATTGTCCCATGCATGTAGGTTCGGTAACCACTCCGGGATACGTAATCATGTCCCTGTGTCGGCATTGCAGGTGCAAGCGCAAAAGCTAGCATAGAAAATCATCCGAAGTGCACCTACCAGCAAGGTTAAGAAATGCCCGATGCATATCACGGTCTCTGAGCTAGGTTAGTGGCAGCTTAAATTGTTGATGTAGCGAACGCTAGATAATCATTCTTGTGCAAGCTTCGTGACGAGGCGTTGGAATTTTAGGGGTCAAGATGCCCTGCAGCAGTGCGGCGGGAGATGTGCCTTGCTAATCATGGAAAGGGTCCATCAGAACAAAAAAGGGGTCCCTCGAGCATGCGCTGCAAGCTTTGAGAGCGAAAGAAGGGTCCGATCGGTAGAAGAAGGGTCTGCGCAGCGGACGATGAAGCATGCGGCGATGAAAGACGTGTAAGACTGACTGCCAGAGAGGCATTTTCCTGTGTGCGGGGAGCCATGCAGAGCGAGATTATAAATGTCACTACTGCATTGGTATGTTTGAGGAGGCCCGGATACCGATTCATGCTGCCCAAAGGAAACCAAAAAGTCGCATCAGCACAGGTATGGGGAAATGGCCAATTTTGGTCCTTTGTCCGGCCGGTCGGATGCGTATGCAGAAAACAAAAAAGGTTCCCGATGATCGATCTTCGTTGCCGAAATTCTCTCCAGAGTGACATTTCACACCATCGTGTGATGGGCTGCTTGTGACATGCCATGCAAGTCGTCAAACACCAAAGAGCACCCCATCACATAATACCACCGTGAACCGAGCCACCCCAGCAAAACTCAATCGCCCTCGCGCCATAACAACTCACATGATCAACTTATTCCCGAACTAGGTCCACAACGTTTTTCCCACAATACGAATCCCTCCCTAGTCCAAAACACGCACCGCCAACGATATCATTCTTGACCCACCCACCCCCCTTAGCATTCGGCGCGGCCAGAACCCGGGCATAATGTCAACCGGAAAGGAAGAGAGAGAGGGGAGAGAAAAAAAACCACGCATTTTCCCCTCGTATCCATGTTTCTCTCATCAAAGTAGCGTTTCTGTTACTACCTTGTTTCGCCAACTCGGACCTTTATTTCCCTCGCCCACCAAAACTTATTAGGCTGATACTTGTTGTTGTTGTTGCAGACATGGGCTTTGTCCAAATGTTTAGGAACGAATAGAAAAAGAGGAAGAAAAAGAGGTAATCTAGGCCGAGGGCTGCCTTGCTTCCGCATGTATCCGCCCCACTTTGTGCTTTTCTAGTTTGCTCTTACAGGGTGCCTGGTAAAACTACATTGAGCTTTCTTTTCTCGCTGCTGGGGTTGTTACAAGACGCCTAGAAGGTGAGATGTGGAGGTTTGTATGCTGAGAGTTTTTTCTTTCCTTCGGATGTGCTAGGTGTGTATGTATGTGGCGATTCATGTATTGGTGCGGGGTAGGGTAGGGGAGATGAGTCGTTAGGTGTCGATGTATAGTTTGGAGAGAATTGGAGAGGGGCCCCCTGTGGGGATAGGACGATATGAGGGGCCTGATTGAGTTGGGGTAGGTAAAGTGTGTTTTACTATTCATC
>Ga0265780_10004218_pt1 | contig 18591 bp, 19 predicted proteins | sample P1T30metagenome_FD_192432 | JGI IMG/M metagenome (GOLD analysis project Ga0265780, IMG submission 192432) | Plant litter microbial communities from East Loma Ridge, Irvine, California - P1 T30 | ecosystem: Environmental > Terrestrial > Plant litter > Unclassified | place: USA: California...
ATCCCTCCATCTCGGCAAGTTCTCTAAACCTCTTCTTCCAAAGCGCCCACCTTTGCTTACTAAACTCCGCTCTACCTTTCCACAACGGTCCACCTCTACCTGGATCCCCCTCAGTCGCCTTCTTTGGGGTGAGGCCTTGTTCTCTTTCGTAGACTTGTTTACCCATAGCAAAGATCCAGACCGCAGCGGAGGGGATGAAAGAATTGTATTTCTGTATTGCTGTGCCATTCGCATCGTCTTCGTGTGGTGTCTCGAGTGCATCGCGCATTCCCCAGATGCAATATATCCAGAAATTGCGGACGTTCTCGCGCGTGATGAGAGCGTAGAAGTAGAGCATGTTTGCGTATGCGTGCACTTCTTGTGTCATGTAGCCACACTGGCCTCCGGGGCCGTCGTCTATACTCTCGCGCGCGGCCATGCCGAAGCGGCGGAGGCAGGTGTACATGTCTGAGTCTTTGGCTGTTGGAGGTGGAAAGCTGGCTTTTATCGTCCTCATGAGGGTGACGAGCTTGTTGAGACCGTTGGTGTCGCGGAAGGGGAGGCGTTTGGCGGAGTGGATTATGGAGTACCAGATACTAAGGAAGGGGAGGTGCTTTCTGTTTTGAAGGATGGCTTTGTTGATGGGGTCGAGCAGTTTCTTCGTAGCGTCTTTTGCATCAGTATTGTTGTTTAAATAATCTTGTATGATTGCGTACAAGTGATTGTCTTCGCTCGGTCCAAAGCATCCTCGCTTCTTCATGATAATGTCGATTTGGGTGGCTTCATCTTGAACGTTGGCGATAGCCTCAGCAATCTCGCGGTTTTTCCTTTCTCTTCGTTCTTCCCAAGACATCTTCTTCGATGACAACTCCATGGTTAGGAAGCGTTACTGGTCCGAATGTGGTGTTTTATGTTTGCATATAATCTCAAAGTTGAAGTACGCCCTTCAGCCCTTCTACTACTACTGCGTCTATTCCAGCCCGTTCTGACCTCAATATTTGATTATGCAGGCTACCTTCAGCCCTTCAGGCTGCCATCTCAAAGCGCTAGTTTGTGGCAACATGCATGCTTGCGCATGTAGTAGAGATCTGCCATAGGCGTTCTTGAATGCTGCCCCGCCATTCGTGCCAGGCTTGTCCTAAACTACTGGAATAAGCAGGCTATGGAAATGTCAGGGTATGGCTGGTAGAGTAGTGCATAAGTCTCGAAGAGCTTCAGGACATGTTTTCCGATCAGTGCTCCACCACGAGTGGCAGCATAGACTCGCGGCGTTTCAAAATTCAGGACATGCCTGGACGTGCTGCTTTACATGAAGTGGTCGGCGACGCGCCTGATTCCGATCGTTGAAGCTGGGCGCGGAAAGGTGTGTACCGTGAACGAGAATCGCTTCAGATGATTCTATCGGCTCAAAAAAGATTGCGCATATTATTGGCATGAACTGGCTGGATCACGAAGAGCGGAAGAGTAGCCATGGTTTGGGGTGAAGAAACGTTGGAGCGTGGTGTTGGTAACCAGGGTCTTGCTCCCAAACGCCCAGTAAATTGGAAACAGCGACCCGGGCGCGACCCGACTGCCTCGCACCACCACTAATCTCCAACACCGACACGACGGCATAAAGTGTCCACCACGCGCATCGGCCGCCCACACCCTCGAACGGCGATCGCACACACAATCATGTCGTCCTACCTAAACAACCTCCTTACGAACACGACTTCGCGCTACAACAATCTGCGACGACAGATCCTCTCGGACGAAGCAGACGGCGACACAGAAGACGACTCGCACCTCTCCAGGGTTCTTCGCGCATACTACACGGAGAAAGGACGGCCGTTCCCGCAATGGCTCCCGCCCGACCCAAAGGCACCGCAGCCTGCGCCCGCCCAGTTCGTGTCTTCGCGACAACAGGCACAAGCACAAACAGCAGGCCGAGGAGGAGGCTTGAACGATCTGTGGGATAATCCCGCGCCACAACAACCACCGCAAGAACCCCAGTCACTTCGCAGAGGGCCAGGAGCACGAGGCGGAGGAGCGCGTCCCATGCAAGGCCGGCCCATGGGCAACTCATTGACACCAGACCCTCAAATACAGGGCAGACCATTACCCAGCCAACGGGCGGGGAGCTACCAAAGCTCATTGGGAGGACGTCCACAAGCAGAAGCTTCACCACCACCGAGCGCAGGTACAGGGTCGGGCACAACAGCACAGGAAAGGCTCAAGGCAAGGTTATGGGGACGGTCACAGAGCCCAGCACCGCGTGGACTTTCTTCAGAATCTGCCAACTCGCCATCGTCCCCGCAAGGTGGACGGGCGCCCTACCCTGAAGATCGGAGCCACAGCTATGGAAGTACTGGTAGCGGCGGCGGGAGACCACAGGGCTCATTTGGCATGTCATCGAACTCGCCATGGAGCGGGAACGATGATCCGTATGCGCCCCAGGGTGGAGGATATGGCGGCGGCGCACCTCCACCCCAACGCGGACCGCAAGGTGGACGGATGGGCTTGCCAAGCGGACCACGCATGCGTTGAGCTTGTTCTTGTTGTATGCAGCACGGCGTAACGGAGTTGGATCTTGGTCGTCACTGGGTAGGAAGCATGGGGTTTGTAGACCTGGCCACATAGACGAATACCTAATCAATACATTCAGCTCATAATCACTCCAAAGGCAGCATTTCGTTCAGAGCTATCTTGCGCACAGTGTCGCGGCTAGAGCACATTACACGATGCGATCGGGCTGGGGCGACGCGTTGCCCCGCGTGGCTGTTGCACCGCCACCATCATCATGCGCCAGGTGCAGGTCGCTCAAGCCCGCAAGCATCACCTGCAACTGCATAGCGCCAAACGGGTACGCGCCTCTTTCTTGCTTTATCACCATACTACTCCAAATATCTCCTGCGCATGCTATCTGGCCATCTTACTCGGAACCCATCACCAACCTCCATTCCGCGTCTTTGGGACGCCGCCTAGCCCCGCATGACTTCGTCGGCCCCAGCGCCCCCATCGCCCTCGGCCAGCTTCTACGACCTCAGCGACGATGAAGAAGGCGAATACAACACGATCCGCCATACTAGTAGCGGAAAGGGTGTGAAGTTACTATACACCAAGAGCAAGGTACGTAAAGCCTATCCAACGCAGCATGATGGAAGCAGGCTAACATGTGCAGGTCTACGTGCATCCCTCGCCTTCCTCCAAAGACAACATCCCAGGCTTCGTCGCTCTCGTCCAGCAGAAGTCTAACCGAACCGTTAACGATGCGCGTCCAACCTCCTCCTCCTCCGCTCGCAGCGTGAACGCGTCATCGCTACTCCTTGCCTGGATACCAGAGTCAAACCTCGGCGATGCATACGACACATACGTCAAGGTCGATCTGTCCGACTCGTCATCACCTCCCAGACAGTCATACCTCGTACCTCCACCTCCCACACCATCTACACATGCCGGAACTCCGGGGTATGCATTTGCTCTGCCTGTCAGCGAGATATACTCCGTCCTCATACGGCCACCAAGCATCGGATGGTGGTTTGGCAGCGTCGTCATCAACACTCGGGCTGGAGACAGTTTCCCTGCGCTCTTCTTCCACGATAGCGAGTGCCAGTCTACCATAATGCAGCGAAAGAAGCTGGCCAAGGAAAGCTTCGATCCGTTTGGCGACGGAGGGGGCATGTTCTGGGGCGGCGACGAGGTGCTGAGATGGCTCAAGAGATACGTCACAGTCGAACGGTCCGGTGCTGATCCAAGCATATACCTTATCGACCCCTCGGAAGACGACAAGCGATCCTTCGGCAAAGACGTTGCACCAAGGAAGAGCACCGAGGGCAAAGCAGACGCGTCATCTTCGCAGTCTGGTAAAAGGGACGGTGGGATGGATCCGGTCACAAAGGCGCTCAAGGAAGCAAGATGGAATTTCCTCGAGAAGCTTAGCCAGGTCACCACCTTCACGCGAAGGACTGCTCAAGCCGTCGCAGACAACCCCAAGATTCCGCCTCAGGTTAGACGCCTGATTCAGAACCCAGAGGTCCAGACACTACAAGAAGAGTTCGACAGCGCAAGGCTTTACCTGGCAAGATGGGCTATGGGCATTGCAGAACAAAGCGAGCGAGAACGGAACCAGCGGATATGGACAGCAAAGGACGTTCTGGCTATGGAGGAGAGCGATGTCGGCGACTTCGAGATCCTTGACATGGATAAGATGACCATGGCCGACCGAAGAAAACCTGTCACGTTGGAAGAATGGAAAGGATTCTTCGACTCCAAGGGCCGCCTACAACTGACACCGGACGAGGTCAAAGACCGCGTCTTCCATGGAGGTCTTGATCCTGACGATGGTGTACGGAAGGAAGCATGGCTCTTCCTTCTCGGGGTGTACGACTGGGACAGCTCAGACGAAGAGCGTCGCGCGAACATTAACAGCAGGCGAGACGAGTACATTCGACTCAAGGGCGCTTGGTGGGAGCGAATGGTTGAAGGGAACCAGAATGAAGAGCAAGAGGAATGGTGGAGAGAACAAAAGAACAGAATAGGTATGTATCCTTGCGCGTCATGCCCTTGCTTGAAAACTGGCTGACTTGTCCCATTCTATGGGGTCCGTTGTGTAGAGAAAGACGTACATCGCACAGATCGCAATATCCCCATCTTCGCCGGCGAGGACATTCCCCACCCTGACCCTGACTCGCCTTTTGCGGAAACTGGCACCAACGTTCACTTGGAGCAGATGAAAGACATGCTCCTTACGTACAACGAATACAACAAGGATCTCGGCTACGTTCAGGGCATGAGCGATTTGCTTGCGCCCATCTATGCAGTCATGCAGGATGATGCCGTCGCATTCTGGGGCTTTGTTGGATTCATGGAGCGCATGGTACGTACACTTTCCATGGCTATTATAATCATTTATAGGGCTGACATGCAAACAGGAGCGCAACTTCCTACGCGACCAGTCCGGCATGCGCAAGCAGCTCACGACGCTTGACCACCTCGTACAGCTTATGGACCCCAAGCTGTATCTTCACCTTCAGTCCGCTGAGTCGACAAACTTCTTCTTTTTCTTCCGGATGCTGCTTGTCTGGTACAAGCGCGAATTCGAGTGGCCGGATGTACTGCGGTTGTGGGAGTCGCTCTGGACCGACTACCAGAGCAGCAACTTCCACATCTTCATCGCATTAGCTATCCTGGAAAAGCACCGAGATGTGATTATGGCGCACCTGAAGCACTTTGACGAGGTGCTCAAGTATGGTAAGCTATGCAACCAAATCAGCCCAGATTGACAGTGAATGGTACTAACGCAACTGCAGTCAACGAGCTTTCCGGTACTATGGATCTCGAGTCAACACTCGTTCGCGCGGAATCGCTCTTCAAGAGATTTCAGCGAACGGTAGAGACAATCGACAAGAAAGGCAACTTTCCCTCCGCTCCGCAAGCCCGACAACGCAAGTTGGCTGCTGCAATCGTCGCCGGCCCCGGGCCAAGTACGGCGTCAAGTGCATCACCAGCGAAAGACCAAGCGTCAACCTCCGGCACAGACAAGGGCAAGCAGGTCGGTGAAGAAGAGCAAGACGAGGCGAGGGTCATCAGTCCTGAGCTACGTGCACTGCTGAGCAGAAAGGTGGAGAAGCTTGACAAGCAGACTATCTTGGAGCACGGTGGTGGTGTTGGCAAGTAAAGCTCGCACGCATCCTTTCTCTTCATCTTTTGAGACGGCGTTACGGTACAGTTGGATATCTGTGCGGTTACATTATGATTTTCTAGATTCAATGAGGTTCTGGTGGTAAGGTCATGCACACTTGCACTAGGGCGGCAACAAGCCGTGTCGCATTTCTGAGGTTCCTGCATACACAGTATTACATATTTGTAAGTAGGTAGTATACAATACAATGTATACTTCTACTTTGATATTTCTGTAGAATGCGACACGAATTGTTGCCGCCCCTGGTGCTTGCGATCATCTATTTTGCACATCACTCCTCCTCCACACCTTGGCCAAACATTATAGTTGCTGTCACTTCGCCGTTGGCCACGTAACGGTCACTTCACTACTTTCGCTGCCATCCTCGTTTTCCACTGTATTCAATTGCTGGAAGCGTCCATCTTTGCGCTCACGTGTCTACTTTGCAGGTCCGTCTTCACATACTCCTTCACATCCAGAACAGCCAACGCCGCGTTCGGGCAACATGCACAAACCACCAACTGTCACCTTTCGCCATGTACATAAAGATGAGTATAACAACAGCAGGCCTTCAATGAATTACCTCAACCGCTTCATCGATCGCCACTCTCCAAACCAGCCGCTGCGCAACACTGGGCGTTCTGTACAGCCTCCCAACAGTCCCGCCACCTCTTCCCATCGTCACAGATCTCGGTCGCACTCTCGCCATCGGCGCAAGCATCGCTATTCCGAGAAGATGACGTCCTTCAATGGCCCGTGGTCCAGCGATCTCGAAGCGTTCAAGAAGTCGGTGCAGTCGATGCCAGATCAGTACAAGTCGTCCTTCGCTGCCGCGTCCAAGAGCACTCTCGAAAAGGTCTGCGCCCCAGGTGTCCTTCACATCTGGGAGACTGATTCCGATATCGACAGCCTACTCCAGCTCACTTCGGTCATCGCCAAGCTGTGCGACCTCGGCGTGCGCAAGAACAAGGGCGCGAACGAAAGTGATGGCAGTATGCTAATCATTGCTGAAGAGAGTCGAAGTAGGAACAACTTCGGTCGCATCTGCCAGTTGGTTGAGTATCTGACTGGAGCTGATGGCAAGAAGCATCTCGAAGGCACCGTGGCGGTGTTCAGCAAGATTGTCATAGTGAGGGGATGGGATAACGGCGTTCTATCTGGACAGCAGGAGGCGCTCGAGAAGACAGTGAAGAGAGTCAACACGGCTGTCGAGCAGGTACTGAAGATGGGCGGATTGAAGAAGATAGTTTGGCATCACGGCGCTGTACTGCACTTCCTGCTACAATGGATCAACATGACAACATCTCCTCTACGATCCGCTTTATCTGCAATCACCATCACGGGATCCCTCAACCTTGCAGACGGAATAGCACCTTCGATATTTGGACGAGCGAACAAACTGCCAGATCTCGAGCGCCTGGAACAGTTCGCGAAGAAACTGGACATACCCGTTGTCTTCCTCGATGCACCTAGTCAGATGCTTAACTTCGAGTATCTCGGTACGTATGTGTACTACTACGCTTACTACATCAACACGTTCCTTCCTACCTCGCTGTCGCGGCCTCACCTCCACAAAGCGCAAGATGAGCTCGTTACCTTTGCATTCCGGCTCCGCGCTGCGAGTGAAGGCAGGTACGGCAGTGACGCAGTCAAGATGGTGCAAAAGCACCTCGATGCGGGTAAAGCGAAACACTGGGCAAGAATGTGCGTGAGCAAAGAAAACTACGAGAAGAGCAAGTGTCGCGCAGCCGGCAAAGACGAAGCCATACACCACGCTGTTCAGCTAGCCGATAGCCCATTCGCCCTTCTAGCCCACGGCGCAGGCGTCCCTGCATTCGCCAGACTAGCAGTCGGTCCCGCCTCTGCTTCCACACAAGACTGCTACACCGCAGCGCCCGTCAATATCGCCTTCACTAAGTCGCAAATCCGACCCACCAGCCCAGCGACCTTCCACATCCTCATCCCACAGTCATCCCAGGATCTCGAAAAAGTCACAAACCGCGTCCAGGGCCTCATGATGGCCGTGCTAGAGCGCGTAAGACAGGAGAAAGGTAACCCTGTGCTCGGAGACTCGGAGAAAGGGATGTGGAATGCGGTTGTCAAGGCGTGTGAATGGGCGATTGGAGGATGCGACGAGAGCAAGATGCCCAAGGGTGTGGCGAAGAAAGTTGGATTCGTCAAGGGGAAGTTGAGGGAGGGTACCTGGGGGTTTGCGCTGAATCCACCGAAAGATGTGGGGAAGACGGCTACAACTAATGTGTCTGCGGTGGCTGCGATGCCGGAACCGAATCGCACGTATGGGTTTGGACAGAATACGCAACAGACTAGGGGGTCGCACCTGGCATATAATAGGGCTGAGCAGCAGCAGATGCAGATGCCGCAGCAAGGCTTTAGAAGAGGAATGCCAATGCCACAGGGGCCTATGCCGAGTCCTGTTCAGGGCGCTGCGTATGCGCAGCAGATGCCTGGCCAGATGCCAGCGCAAGGTATGTACACTGGTGGTCAGGGTCAAGGTCATATTCAAGGTCAAGACTATGGTGGTGGTCACTTCCATGGCGGACAAAGTGCGGTGTTGCCGTCGCACCGTGGATTTGAACATGGGGGAAGGGGCGGTGGATACCCACAGAGCATGGGTGGCCCTTGGTGATCTGCGTCACAACTTGACGGTACATAAATGGCACGATTGGATTTGCACACATGAATATACTGGTAAGAGTGAGCATGTTGATGTACTGGAAGTGGCTGCCCACGTTGATGGTGATGATGGTGGGTTGATTTAAGAGCTAACCCGATTTGGTTGGATACAAAGATGGCTGGGTAATGACGTGTGTGGGCAAGCACCCACCGGGTCACGACGCGTCTACTTCGCTTGCGCGTCGTGCATCGCAAATACATCGACATATCTCTCGAGCCATGGCGTTACTAGAAGATCCTGGCGGATTTGCAGCAGTCGACGCGCGCTGTCTCGCGCGAACGGTCTGCCCCTATTCAATCCGATGACAGTAGATCCCATTCACGCGTCTTCACAAAACTAACCAAAGTGCAACTTCGATGACCGGCGCGCACCAGACCAGGCTCCAATCCGACCGAAGGGCGCATTATCTTCTTCGCAACCCTATGAACAGCCCATCATGGCGGCTACCTTCCATCTATTCCCCAAGCTACCTGCCGAACTTCGAGCTTCGATCTGGGGGCTCGCACTACAGAACGACAAGGCTCACCATGATGCTCAGCATGGGACGAAGACGAATAAAAGACTTACTGTTACGACTACAATGCTGTGAACGAGACTGTATCTTGGAAGAGGCTGGTTCCCTTGCCGTGAAACCCCGTCGTCGTTTGTGGAATACTGAGCTTGAGGACTACATACGGTTGCCATGAGTGTGTTTGCTGCACACAAGTCAGGCGTGAGGGGATTCACTCGCATGTGACGTCTATTCCGCAATGTCTAGCAATCATGTTGCTGCATATAATACGCCCATTACAGGCGATAGAAGGTGAAACCACAACTGAGCCATCCTCACAACATGCCACCAAAGAACACGCCTCAAAAGAACGCTTCCAACGCAGGATACTCAAGCGAACACTCCCCCGACAAGCCAGACCAAGAAGTCTTGTCCGATTTTGAGGAAGACTCATCTTCCAGTTCAGAGTCTCCACCCAAAGAGAAGCGAGTCACCACTTCCGAAAGTGAAGACAACGATGTCGTTACCGTGAGCAAAGATAGTACACCTAGTCCCACCGCAAGCACTCTCTTGATCGAGTTTGAACTTGAGGATATTATGCTGGCAACAGAGATGAACGAGAAGTGGATGAAGGAGTTCAGTGATGCAGAGAGAGCGAAGAAGGTGAAGGAACTGCTGGATGAATGCACTGCCAAGAGGGAGGAGAGGGAAAGAGCAGCGGTGGAAGAAATGAAGAGGAGAATGGAGGAAGGGGAACAATATGAGGGAAAAGGTAAGGGTAAGCAAGTCTAGGAGCATGTAGGTCTTTACGCTTCTCATTGGAGGGGTTAGTTACTTGACCATCGAGGTTGTTCACTACTTGCAGTCTTGTTTATCGAGAGCTTCTAGCTTAGGCGAACGTGCCGGCCGGCTCTATTGCTTTTCCGATGTCCTAACGATGCGCAGGCGGGATACGCAGGTACCTTGCTCACCTCCACTTCACTGCGCATTGTGTGCTCACCAAAACAATGGATCGCCCAGCTCACCCATCGCCTCTTTCACTTACTATTGTTTGTTCATTGAAGACGAAAGCCCCGAAGACTGGCAAGTACAATGGAACAAAGACTGCCATCTCAACACGCTACAACAAATGTAGTTCAAAAAGTCGATAACCGCAGTTTCCGTCTGTCCTACCACTTTGTCTCCTGCGTCCATCTGTTACTCAAAATACGCATCCAGGACTTAATCCGTGGTATATACCAACTCTTCAGGACCCTTAAGATGGTTCGCGAAGGCCCCGAACAAGCTGAACGGCGAAGCACTGCGAACGGCATAAGCAAGAAATGGAGGATATCACGCCGAAACAAGCGCCCAAGAGGCCTCGTCAACCAACAAAACAGTTGTTATCGCCACGGCGCCCTACAACCTCTACTTCACCTTCCTCGATTCGTCAATTGGATTAAGACACACAATGTTTTGAACCACTGGCCTTGTCACGCAAATGACCCAAACCGCCAGCTGCCATCAGATCCCTTGACGCTGCGAGCGATTGAGAACAAGATCGCAATGGCCAAGGCGAAGAATATTGAAGATTACAAAGAGGATGAGGCGTACAAGGGGTGTGTTCCTTGCCTTTTGAAGAAATTGATGACAGCCTATTGGAACAATACGTTGATAGGAGGCGCGCCAAATCTTGTACCCCAGCCTCTTCCCCATTATCATCCGGCCATACTACCATTGCACCAGCTGATAGAGCGATGGTATTGTGTCAACCCTCCGGATCATGTACATACTGGAGATCAAACGACTATTCGAGCAAGAAGAGGTCACATGACAGCTCAGCAAGATGCGGATGAGTTCACAGGATACATCTTCGACGGTATAGAGTCCAGTTATGATCGCTTGTAGGTACATTCTCGCTCAAAACCCAGAGCCGTGTCTCCTTATTCACTGCTAACCATTGATAGAACTGCTCACGGAGTGGCCCGACAGACTGAACTCGACTCACTATTCGGCGTTAGAAAGCGGGTAGTCCACACTTGCGGTCATTGCAACCATCCCAGAGTCAACAGAATTGACGAACCTCGCGGATTAAGACTCATTCCAAGTAGAAATAACACTAACGACACGGTCGCCAATGCCATTGCACGATCTCTAACGGGTACGTACAAAGCTCGCTGCAGTACTTGCAATGTCCAGGAGTCAACCTTCACCGAAATGCATTCCATCGTAGCTGCACCGGAATATCTCCGCATCTACCTCCAGCTTGCCTTAATCACTAAACGCTCTAGCACAAATGAGAAAGGTGAAACGGTAGTGGCTGCAACCTTGACGAAGAATCCCAATCACATCATTATCCCCGACATCCTCGACTTGACACAACACATGGACTATGTCGCAACGATGCAGAATCCTGACCCGGTACGCTACAAGCTTGTTTCTGCTACATATCACAGAGGAGACCAGCTTAATGCGGGCCACTACACAGCCGCTGTTACAGGACACTTGCTACCGGGTCAACGGGTACGACCACAGTTCTTTTGTGATGATGCGCAGATTACTGGTCTACCTCCGACTGCTGCTCATCCAAATGCCATTACTGAGAATCCTATACGGGGCAACTTTGATGCGGTTACTCTCTACTACGAGCGGATTGCGCCGACTGGTGGCACTTTGGCTCCAGTCAATAAGTTGTCAAAGGCTGATCTGGAAGTTGTAGAGGAGGGGAAAGGCAGAAGTGATCCCCCGCCCCGGAGCAAAGGGAAGAAAGAGGGAAACGAGGATGAGAAGAAAGGGAATAGGAGTAAGAAGAGAAAGAGTGATGAGACGAAAGACGACGAAGTTCAGGAAGAAAAGACCCAAAAGAAGGGGAGAAGAAAGGGTAAGGGGAAGGCATCTGAAAACGAACAAGGACTGAACAAGCGGGTGAACACGTCCGAATCTATGGATCAAAGCTCTTGGGATACCCTCCGTCAGGCTTACAAACTGACAAAGATCCCCGGACCTCTGGACCAGCGCATTTGGACTGCCTATAGTCAGCTTGATGGTTTGTCGAAGACCCACTCCTAGGCTTTTGGATAAGCTCGCGTAATCTGTAACTATATTTCTATTGATTTGACTACGTTCATCCACCTCTCTTGTCGTTGCCTCGTTACTCTGAAATGGACTGGAAAGACCCAGATTCGCACCATGTATCCTCTACGCCTCATTTTCCCTCCTAACATCAGAAACCGACAGCTCAACAGTAACATCCTGTACAGGATCGAAGATACTACTAATCTGCTCCAGCGACAGGCCCTTAGTCTCCGGCACATAGAAGAAGATGAAGTTGATAACCGCGACCAAGACACCAATATAGACCAGGTAGTATTTCCAAGCAATCTTGTCAATCGCCACGGGGTTCACGAATTGGTTAAAAGTGATAGACACGGCCTGCGATACCCAAAATACGCTTGTGCCTTTCGTGCGGAGATGACTAGGCCAGATCTCGTTGACGTAGAGGATGGGTATGGGTGTCAGGCCAATGACGTAGCCACCGAAGAAGAGGAAGAGGAAGACGATGACAGCGTAGCCTGCAGATGCGGAGCCGGTGGTTGAGTAGAGGGCTGAGCAGATGGTTATCAGAACCATGAAGACCAACATTAGGCTCGTGGAAGTTAAGAAGAGGCGGCGTCGACCCGCCTTTTCGCATAACAGTGCGGCTGCACAGGCTAAGAGCCAGACGTAGACTTGAAGCCCGCCGTTGATGCCTTGTTGATGGAGGGAGTTCGTGATTCCGACTGTTCGGAGTACCGGCGCCAAGTAGAAGCTGATGATCCCGTTTCCGACCCATTGAGTAGCCACGGCAATGACTACAGATAGAACGAGGCGTTTACGGTTGCCTGGTGTGGCAAGCAAGGCCAGCCAGCCAGTAGTGTTATGCTGAGCCTCAGCCGCCGTCGATGCGCACATGCGCGCGAACTCGGAAGATACTAGCTCATCACCAGCGAGTCCATTGGCATGGTATCGTATCATGATAGACTTGGCCTTCTCTTGTTGTCCGTGTCGTACAAGCCACCTAGGCGACTCGGGGCAGAACATGATCAAGCTCAGCTGCGCCAGGGACCAAAACAGCTGAATGGCTACTGGCAGCTTCCATGACCACGAACCTGGTATTCTCAAAGCTCCGTAAGACGCCCAAGCCGCAGTGATGGAGCCGATGAAGTAGCATGTGTTGAAGAGCGCACCTGCAACGGCCCTCTGGCGTGGATGTGCAAGCTCGACGAGTAGAGCCGAGGAGGAAATCGTGTTTGAAATACTCGAAAAGCCGACGAGTATACGCATGCCGAGAAATTGATCGAATCTTGTGCAGAATATCTGACCCGTAAAGCCGGCTATCATTCCAATGTTGCCAAAGATGATGCCTACACGGCGGCCGTACTTGTCTGATAGCCATGGTGCTGGAAAGAAAGCGGCGATGCATCCCATGGACTGGGCAGCGGTGACTAGTCCGAGCAGCTTCGGATGGGAAAGCCCTTGTATGTCTTGGAAGTATCTGGGGTTGGCAATGAGGTTGGAGATGAGGGAGCTGATGTAGCCATTCGTTATGGCGCCTATGTAGCTTGAAAGGAGCAAGAAGTTGAGTTTCTTCATGCCCGGATCTTTCCACCATTTCGGATGCGTGTTATTGGCCAAGGTATCCATCTTGAGGTAAGTAGTCGCGATGTTCGTCTCAGTTGGAGTTGGCTGCCAGTCGTACTGCTAGAAGCATATGTAGTTCCACACGGACAGAGTTCGGCACCTAGAAGGATATCTTAACCGGCGGATGTAAGACTTCTTTGACGTTTTCGTATCTGAGTGTCGGTGAAGCCTTAGGAATGATGATCGTCATGTTCCCGGTGCCGCGGTGTAACGTCGTAAGGTCAGGTGCTCACGATCCTAGAATTTACCATGACTCGTAGCGTCATGTACAACCAGCCATTCCCATGTGGCAGGAATCCCTTACCGCGGCGCGGTGATACTCTCCTGGAGGTTGGAGATATCGCCACTTCCGCCATGACTTCCTATTCGTCAAAACCCGCTAGGCAGGACCATCGGGCCAATCAGGACGATCCCGAACCCCCACTCGGGGAATCGGGATACCACAGTACGAACCTAGGAGCCTTCCAAAAGTGAGCTAGAATGCGTGGATTTCATGTCAGTACACCGACTGTCTGGCACACGTTAACATGCTTTCACTTACCCTGGACCCCGACCAACCAGCGTTGGGCTGAGGGGGATGTCTTTGCGGCAACGAGTCCCATTCGTCGCTGTTGCGTTCTTTCGTAGCTTCGGAGGATTAATGAAGTAAGCGTCCAGGAACCGTCTTTGAATCCGCTTAGACTTGATGCGGTCAAGCAAAAGGTAATGATGCCTGTACAGCTCTTCCAGTGGCCGCGTAGACAAAACCCGAGAGAAGAGCTGTACCCGCCCAAGTGTGTCGCCAATAGAGTCACCCACTCCCGGTGCCTTAGCGAACAGATTGTCCGAACTGGTTCTTGTCGTACAACTGATTATCAAAGATACTTTTTGGCCTGCCCGCCACTCTCATGGCGGAGTCTTTCTCACTCATATCAGGTCCCGCGCGATACTGCCCAGATGAGCCATCTTTAGAACGTCGAAGTACAGGCGGCACTTCTCATCAGAATCAGCTTCGTGGAGTGCAGCGTCCATGGGCGTGGTCCAGGCACTGATAAGGATGTCTTTGTTGCGACGGAGAAAGCATGTAACCTAACCATTGGTCAGTTTCTCGGAAACGATTGGGAGTGCAAGATGAGGGCGGACTTATGGTGGAGAGAGATCAGAGGTTTGCACAGACGCGGTACCTGAACAGGATCAGGTCAAACCGCTAGATAGGCAAGCGAGCCGTCTACGGTTTATGACCATCAATCTCCAATCATACCAGATTTGAATAGCCTAAAGTAACAAGAAAGTGGACATTAGATACAATTTTCGGTGGAGTCGTTTCGTATATCAATGGTGAAGTTTGTCAGCCATTGAGTTTATAATCAGGCCGAAGTTCGACCGATCACCTTCACAGCAGCTATACCGATAGGAGATAGATGGATAAATATGTAGTAACCAGGTACAAGAATCTTCTCAAAGCTTAGCTAATTCACCCAACTCTGTCGTTATCACTCTAAAATCTCCTTTCAACCCCCAGCAATTGCACCCGTCTTCACAGCCCAAACCACCGCACGACGACCACCATGTCCGCCCTCCTCGCCAACAAACCCCTTCTCGGCCCACTCGTCGGTCTAAACATCTGGACCTTTGCCATGGAAGCTCTTCTCTACAAACGCAGAATCCCAGCCCTCTCCCAATACGACATCAGCTTCGACCCGGCAACCGTCAAGAAGCAAAAAGACGAAAAGCTACCGGCATTCGTCAAGTGGCCTGCGGACAACTTCAACAACTTACTCGAACAACCCACTCAGTTCTACGCCGTGTTGCTGGGACTGAGCCTTTTGGATGTAAAGGACAAGAGGACCGTTGGTTTGGCGTGGGCTTATGTCGGGCTGAGATTCGTACACAGCATTATTCATGTTTCGACGAATAACGTTTCCCTGCGCTTTCCCGTCTTTGCTGCGAGCTCGGTTGCGCTTCTGGGACTCACGGCCGAGGCGGCATGGAAGCTGATCTTCTAGGAGATTTGGCTGTGGTGGTGATATTCGTGTCGGAAGGAAGATTCAAACAGATGTGGGTATCTGGAACACGCCTAGCCGGAAGTGAAAAGATTAACTCGACTTCTGGCAATTGTACATCAGAAAAAGCATATTCGAGAGGACTTTAAGCATATTTCCATGAAGCCTGTGACATTTCTTACAGCTTTCGCATCGTCAGAGCGAGTTTCATTAGTGTTGCGCAGAGAACGGGATGGTTACTCTTTGCATGTTGCGCCGTACGTCCTATCTCCCGCAGCCTCTGGGATGAGCTGTCACTTGATCTTTACGCCTGTTGACAAGCTGGGTACGACCAGACAGACGATGATGGCTATCGGGCATGTCTTATGGATGACTTAGCGAGGAGGTGCCTACCCTCTGTGTAGTGAGACAGCTCTTATTGAACCAATTTTCCTCCTCTCATCCATTGCGTAGCGGGGTATCGTAGTATTCGTCTTTGGTGGAAGTGCACCGCATGTAACTTCGTATGTCTTGCGTTTGTGTCTCCGTATGACCTTCTCGTCCCACGTCTTTCTATTCCATCTTGTCTCTTAGAACTCAGGCCTTCTTCTCCGCTTCGTTCCCCTGCCATGCCAGATTCCATCTCCTCTTCAGCACATCTATGCTCTCCTGTGAGGTCCGGCCCTTCTCTTTCTCCTCGCGATTTATCCGTGTGAAGGCAGCGGCGAGACCGATGGATATGGCGAAAAGAGGGTCGAGACTTCTGCGAGACTTGTTAGTCTCTAAGTCCAAGGTCGACGAGAGGGGAAGGCGCACTTTGATATGATGTATTGGGCCGCCATGACTGCGGGGTCAGGATGGTCTTCCGGAAGTGATTCGATTGCGAATGAGTGGTGGGGTGTTCAGGCAAGTGCGATGGTTCTGCAGGTACAAGTTGGCAAGGACAGAAATTCACGTCAGTCTCGATCAATTTCTCAGACCGCGTCCATCAAAGATCCACTGCACCTGCATTTGCTGTGGTCCGTGCCTGCCGCCAGCTGGAGCTTCCCCACGCCCGCGGTCGCGCCATGCGGACTACTTGGGCAAGCACGCGTCAAAAGCCGCTTGGAAAGCATGTCATTGTTTCAGAAGGTGCTAGAACAGTTCACGTCGCTTTGATTATCCATGTTGTGCATCCAGTCTGCATGCAGCTGGTTGTATGGAGGCGGTTAGGCGTCTGGTGAGGCGGGTGATGGCGTCATGGGTTTCAGCCCGGAGGAGCCGCAAGTCACGCTGCCTTGTCAGGTACAGATAGCGCTTCACGGGATACATGCGAGACGTCACAGATGGGGTCATGTGAAGACAGTCGTCTTGGATTAAGTCTGGTGCATTTGGGCTGAAATGTGATGATCAAGCTACAGGTACAGCGCAAAAGAGAAAGCCAATCTGTCCGACCGCCACTCGTCATGTCCGTGGAGCTCCATCTCCAGCGGAACGCATTCTTGCTGTCTTGTGCTTGATCCGCCTCATTCTCAGATGATGTTTGCCTAGTGCTGAGTGCCGAGGAGTCTGCCGTCGCACCAAATCGCTGATCAAGAATACCGATCCATCACCCAGCCCGTGTAGTGTTGCCATGAAATAATGAAGAAACCCGTGATCCGATAACGCCTGTGAGTTCGCCGCGGCCTTGATAACCGATAGATAAGGGGATGCGGGATGGAGCGAGCTCCCTAGATGGCCTCGCCGAATGTGTTCTCGCCGGAGTACCTATAAGGTTGTTAGCAGCTGCATCGCGTTGCGCGGCGAAGGGATTACGTACGTAATGTACAGGAAGCCATCCTCATCCTTGTGCTCCTCATATATCGAGCTCATGAGAGCGGCGGTAGGCGGCAGAACCTCATCAACGAAGATGAAGATGGCCTTCTCAGGTGACAGCTTGATGCGCTTACGGATCACGTAGACGAACTGTCCGACGGTCAGGTCGGCGGGTACCAGGTACTTCTTCTTGTCGATGGTCGCGATGTCCGACTTCTCGACCTTCTCGCAGATGACCTGCACCTTGTTAGCTGCGGTCGCAGTGAGGGAGATGAACAGGCGGGAGGCAAACGTACGGGAATGCGGTCGTTGTACTTCTGGCGAATGCGCTCCGCCTCGGCCTTGCGCTTCTCGAACGGGTGCTCGTCCTTGAACTTGGAACGCATCTTGGATATGTGTAAGAGTGATGGGTAGTGTATGTGAGTGTGTAGAGTGAGCAGGCGGGAGTTTTGTCAGTGGTGCGGGTGGAGATGTAGGACGCTGAGGGTGCGGGCGGTGTGGGAGTTTAAGGGCAGGCAGCAGAGCGGGGCGAATCACTTCCAGCCTTACCTAACCAACGCCCAAGTCAGTCACCATCCATGCACATGCCCTATGCAACAGACGACCAACGCTTCACGCGCCAGCCAAGTGCTCTCTGGCTATCAGAGACAGTGCAATCAGCCCTCTTTCGTCATGCGAATGCAGCCCTTTTCACCCGTGAAGAGCGACCTGGTCCTCGTCTATGGCTGTGCTGACCGCTTCGTCCACCAAGTCACTTGCTAAGCTCCCATGACCTGGGTCTCCCGGACGCATTCAAGGTTGAGTCATCCATCGACTTGAGCACCGCCACTGTAGGCATGCGCCGTGACGCGATCTTGAACTTGACGTAGGCTGCATCATTCCATCGTTCGAAGTCGACGCGTTGGACACGCGCGTTGGCAGGCATGTAGCGCGTCCGACCACCTTACCGCTCATAGCAACGTAGCTATCTCTTCAGACGCCTTCTATGACAGCGCGAACGAGTACTTCTCATGCACCGTGAGATGCCCGTCAGGATACTGGGTAGCAGTGCGCACCCTACCTAGCGAGTACCGCCAACGAACCCTCGCTACCGCATGCTGCGCGTCTACAGATAGGTGCACATGTGTCTTTGAGCACTCAGCCCGTAAAAAGCCGGAACCAGTACAACTCAAAGTAAGCGCTTTCGCGCGTCCTCACCTTCGTTGTCTGTAACGGCAAGTTTGCCGCATTTGCATGATGCAGGTACCGATACCGCTAGTAGGAGTACCGAGGAGCTCCACTGATGATGCGCCCACCGTGGTGTGATGCACGACAACTTTCCAAACCACCGACTTTCTCCCACAGACTTGATATA
>Ga0265780_10004219_pt1 | contig 18591 bp, 21 predicted proteins | sample P1T30metagenome_FD_192432 | JGI IMG/M metagenome (GOLD analysis project Ga0265780, IMG submission 192432) | Plant litter microbial communities from East Loma Ridge, Irvine, California - P1 T30 | ecosystem: Environmental > Terrestrial > Plant litter > Unclassified | place: USA: California...
ACCTGAGGCACAACGAACTTGTCGCGGGGTGGAGCAGCCCGGTAGCTCGTCAGGCTCATAACCTGAAGGTCACAGGTTCAAATCCTGTCCCCGCAACCACCGTTACCATACAATCAGGCGCCCCTAACCGGGCGCCTTTTTCATTTCCAAGACCTACCATCTGCGCAAAGCGCCCACGCACCTCCAGCGCCACACCGCGGCGATCAGGTGCCGGCGACGCCATGATGTGGTCGATCAACGCGCGCAGTGCCTGGCACGCCTCCTCCTGCTCGATCGTCTCGCCCTTAAGCGCCTCACCGAGCTGCGCCACGCTGCGGCGGTAGTTCTCCGCAAGGTCGGGCATCAGCGCCAGCCTGGGCTCCGCCTCGATATCGGCTAGCTCGCGCCGGCAGCGCTCGCGCACCGCAACCTGCTCTTCGAGCACGGTGCGGATCTCGGCGAAATCCTTTGCCCCGTCTGCGATCGCCAACGTGAGCCGCTTAATACGGCGGCTTGCCTCGGCCTCCTGCTTCTCCAGCTTGCGCCGGCCTTTGAGCCGATCCTGCTGCTGGCTCGCAAAGGCTTGCGCATATTCTTCCACATACGCTGCGACTGCGTCGGGCTCGAGCATGCGCTCGCGTAGCGCTGTCAGCACCCGGCTCTCCAGCTGGCTGTCGACGATGCTTCGGCCGTTGCTGCACGTGCCCGCCTCCCGGCTTATGCTGCAGCCCCAGCGATCGCGGCCGATGATCGTGAAGTTGCCGCCACACGTGCCGCACTTTAGCAGCCCGCTCAGCAGTCGCTTGGGACGGCGCTGCTTGGGCGCCGACAGCGTTTGCGTTTGCTCCAGCCTTGCCAGCACCGCCGTCCAGCTCGCCTCGTCGATGATGCGAAGCTCCGGCACCTGCGTCGTGATCCACTCCTCACGCGGGTTTGGCCTGGCCACGCGCTTGCGCGTCGCCGGATCGCGCACGAAGCGCTGGCGATTATAGCTGATCACCCCGGCATAGAGCTCGTTGTGCAGGATGCCGTTGCCGCGCTCGCGGTTGCCGTTGATCGTGTTGGCTCGCCATTCCTTGCCAGACGGGGAGGGGACGCCTTCCTCGTTGAGCGTCTGGGCGATCGCGCGTGGACTGCGTCCCGCAAGATACTCCCGGAAGGTCCGGCGCACGACAGCAGCCTCTTCCTCATCGATCTCGCGCAGACCCCGCTCGGGCTCGCCATTTGAGCCGAGCTTTACCACGCGGCGATAGCCGTAGCTCAAGCCGCCGGGGATGCGGCCTTGCGCTACGCGCCCGATCTGACCGCGGCGGGCCTTCTCGCCCAAGTCCTTCAGAAACAGCGCGCCCATCGTGCCCTTGAGGCCGATATGCAGCTCCGAAATCTCGCCTTCCGACAGCGTGACGATGCGCACGCCCGCGAACCGCAGCCGCTTGTAGATGCTGGCGATGTCTTCCTGATCGCGGCTCAGTCGATCTAGCGACTCCGCCACCAGCACGTCGAACTCGCCGGCGCGTTCCAGCAGGGAATTGAGGCCGGGGCGATTGCGGGTTGCGCCGGAGATCGCGAGGTCCGCGAACACATCGGAGACGCCAGCCCTCCTGCTCGATCCGTGATCGGCAAAGCCGTGCCTGGTCCTCTGCCGACGTCTCCGACTGGCGGTCGCTGCTATAGCGGGCGTAAATTGCTGCGCGTGTCATTGTCATTGGCTGCCTTGCACTCCCGCGAATCTCTCGCTGCATTTGCCCTCGCAAATGCCCTCACAAACGTCAGGAAGTCGATATGCGCATCGTTTGCCGCTGTAGGACGCGGGCCTCGCGCGTCCGACGCGCCTGCGACTGAGCTGCCGCTAAGTGCATCAAGCTGCGCTACTTTCCCAGAGATGGAGAGGTTTAGATGGTCATCCTTCATGAGGTGCTTCCACGAAGGCAGCTGGCTGCAGGACCCGCGACACGGCACGCGACTCACTCAAAGGCAGTGCGGATGAACATGCTTTCGTCATCCCGACATCTGAGCCGCCCAATCCGCGGTGATCCAGCTGCGAGTCTTGTAGAGTGGGTCTCTACAAGACAATGCCTGCCAAACTGATCAGCGGAACCGCTCTTGGGCAGGGCTCCCGTCGCAGCGAGAAAAGAACGCCTGAGAAGCGGCAGTACGTTGCCTTCGGCCGAGAAGGAGCTTGCCTGGTCCATCGCAGGATCTCACCAGCAGATGGCTGAGTGATCTAGCAACGGGTCTCCTAGATCGTAGTTTTAGGAGCGGGAGTATCGTAGCTCCCGTTCGGCCGTGATGTCGGCCCACTTCGTGCCCGCGTCGGGGCCATTCCGATTCAACACCGAAGTGGATGCCGGCTGGACGTCACCGGCCATAAATTGGTGGTGAGCGGCCTGGCCGCTTTCGGGCAGCATTCGCCGTAACTCGCCCTTCGTTCATGCAGGTGGGCACGGGCTGAAAGCGCACTGGGTGGTGGGTAACGGCCTGTCCGTTCTCAAACGAACGCCATCATGGGCAGTTCGAGCTGTAGGTCGCGGATTTTGCCATCTGTTGAGATTGGCGAGGCTTCAGCTTCGCGTCGGGAGGTTGGAGTGTAATTCGGCAGACCCGGAGCTAAAGTAGGTGTAGATTTTCTGCTCAGACACTCGCTGGCGCTTGCAACTGTAAAGCGGTTGCGGGGTCGGGTGACGAGAATAACCTCGGCCGCTAATGGCAGTTGATCTTAGGCCGGCCGCTTTGCAAATCAGGTTTGCTTGCGCCAGGCCGCCGGCGCGACTCCGACCCGTTTTCGGAACACGCGTGTAAAATGCGCCTGGTCGGCAAACCCGCACTGGCTCGCAATTTCAGCGAGGTTGAGTTGCCCTACGCGGAGTAAATCTGTCGCTCGGGAGACGCGGCGTTGGATGAGCCACTGGTGCGGTGGCACGCCGACGGAATGCTTGAAGGCATGCGCGAACTGGCTGACTCGAAGATCACAGCATCGCGCCAGTTCTTCGAGGGAAATACCGTTCACCAGGTTGATCTCGATGAGTTCTTTGGCGAGCCGCTCCTGCCAGCTCGACAGCCCGCCGATGCGGGGTCGGCGCGAGGCGAGATCGCCGTAGCGGCTCATCAGGTAGATTCCGAACGACCACATGAAGCTGTCGGCGTGCAGCGTATCAAGCATGTGAGGATCGTCTAGATAGGGACGCATGCGGTTCGCCAGCGAGACGAGTACGGGATCGTCCGCCAGCATGCAGGCGTCGTTGCCCAGATGAGTGACCGCCGGAACCTCCAAGTCTGCGGCGATCTCACGCATGAACGCCCGGGGGAGCAGGATTTCGACGGAATGGCGCCCTGAACTGAATTCGACGAAATCGACTTCCGACAAATAAGTGATGTGAGAGAACCCCTCGCGCGATCCGAACTCGAATCTTTTGTCGTAGACCAAAGTCTCGCTCACTTCTGGGCGGTAGCGTACTCCCACCGTGAACGCGTCTTCCCATTTTGGATATTCGGCGTTCTGGGTGACACCATGCTCACCAATGTCGATTTCCGCCATGAATAGCCTGGACTTAACCAGCGCGCGGGCGCGCAGCGTGAGAGCGCTCTTTGTGGAAAGCTCCAGTGGTACCGTAGCGACCTGTCCAAGCTGCTCAAAAGCCGCCATCTTCAACTCCGCGCATTGTGCTCGCCACCGCGAAGACGCGGGATAGGCCTTAGCTTCTGGCATGTGAATGTATGAAGTGCGAACTTCCGATAAAAGCGCGAGCCGCAGCATCGCAACAGAGAGGGCGGCGTTGCCTCCTCCAGTGATCGAAGTTGCCGAAGCTCGCGCTGGGTTTCGTCGGGGCTCAACGACGGTTCGACAATGCCACTGTGAGTTTTGCTCATGACCGGTTGAGGAGATTTGCGCTAGCTGGGATCGGCAATCTGACACACGCAATGCCGAGTAGATACCAAGAGTGGTAGGCGCCGAGCGCTTATCCAGGAGCGTGCATTGCCTGAACATTCTGACACTCAACGCCTGTCGGTGATCCGCGCAGGCGACGGCGAACATTTCGACGGGGCCGGGGCCAAGCTGTCGTGGAAAGTCAAAGCCGAGGATGCGGAGATGCGTTTTTGCTTCTTCGAGCAGGTGCTCGCGCCCGGCGACGCGGTGCCGCTGCACTTGCACCATTATACCGAGGCCTTCTACATCCTGGCAGGCACCGTCACCTTCTACAGGGAGCCCGGCAATCGCCAGGCGTTCCGATCGACCATCGGTGACGTCGTGGTCGCGCGGCCCACGGTGCTGCACGGATTTGCCAACGAGGGGGATACAGAGGCGCGCCTGCTGAGCATCAGCGTGCCCGAGCATCAGCGGTTTTTCGATGCGTTGGTCGCTGCCGATCGCGAGCAGCCCTTTGCGGCGATGCCGCCCGAGGGCGCGATGCTGCGCGTCGCCGCGATTGGCGACGAAATGGACTCCGTATTCGCGCGACCGTAGCGGTTTCACTCGGCGCGTTCCCCAGGCCCCACGGATGACGATTAGCCTGGCGTCTTCGCGACCAAGCGTGGCGTCGTGGCCGCTCAATCAGCTTCGCAATCCGCGGCTGTATAATGGAACGACGCCTGAGAGCCTCGGATTGGCCGCAACGCCAACGCGGAGTTTCTCGAGATCCTCGAGAAGATCCGCAACCGCGCGGAAGTCCGAGTTCGACTTCGCCTAGTTGAACACCGCTCATGTGGAGGTGAGGTTTGGTGATCTGGGCCAACAAACCTTATCGGTCCAAAGGCCGGCTCCGCAAAGGAGATACCGATGAATATTGACCTGAAATCAAACCGCCGCTGCAAGGCGGATCGCAATGCCGCAGCACATGCCATGGGGAGCATTCGGGGCCTCTACTTGGTCCCGTTCGCACCGTTCCTCTTGCTGCTTCCTAACGCAGCAGACGCCAATATAGTGAGCCGCAGCGATGATGCCGTTGCAAGCGAGCACGTTCGGATCGACGATCTCAATCTACAGTCGCCCGCCGGCTGGCGAACAGCCAAGTTGCGCGTATCGAGGGCGGCCGCCAGGGTATGCGCTGCGCAGCCTACCTTCACCGCCGCCGCTCGCTGCCGCGGGGAAAGCGTCGCGCGTGCCGAGCATGAAATTGCACGATACGCCGATACGCATCAAGCTTCCCTCGCCAATGTGCCGACATCCATTTCGAAGGATGCGGCATGAGTTACGACCGCAAATTGATCGACGTCGGGGGTTCTGCGATCAGCACCATCGATGTCGGGTACGGCCCGGCAGTCGTTCTGGCGTCTGGCTTTTTGTGCGACGGCTACTCGTGGCTGCCACAGATCGAATTGTTGGCGACGCAATATCGAGTCATCGTTCCGGAATTGTGGGGGCATGGCCTGTCCGGGCCGCTGCCCACCGATGTGGGCTCGATGCGCGACGTTGCCCGTCAATATCTTGAACTGTTCGACGCGTTGGAGATCGATCAGTGCACGATCGCCGGAGTGTCGATGGGCGGCATGTGGGGCGCGGAACTCGCCCTGATGGCGCCGGAACGTGTCTCTGGGCTGGTGCTGATGGATACGTCGTTGGCAGCGGAACCGGCCGCGACTCATGCCGCCTATATGGGACTGCTGGACGCCGTGGAGCAACATCGAGGCTTTCCCGAGCCCGTCATTGCGGCAGCCGCACCGCTGTTCTTCTCGTCGGCCGCGGACGATCGCGACCCTGCGTTGAAGGCAGAATTCGTGGCGCGTTTGCGTTCCTGGAATCCCAGGCGTGTGGTGGACAGCGTTGTCCCGTTGGGCCGCCTCATCTTTGATCGTCGGGATGCGCTTGCGGAGCTTTCGGCGTTAACGATGCCAGTCATCGTCGCCACCGGCGCCGAAGATCAGGCACGTTCAATCGCGGAAGGACGCGCCATGGCCGCGCGGATCGACTGCTCTTTCGTCGAGATCCCAGGCTCTGGCCATACGCCGAGCCTTGAGGCTCCCGAGTTTGTGAACAGCCTTCTGACCGAGTTCCTTGCGTTGCAGCTTTCCGATCAACGCTGACCAAGTGCGGCCTTTCGCCGCGGAAGTACGTCCGTTGCATTGCCTGTATCAGACGTATGGTCGCAACGGCCGTCCTGCCTCGGCGTCTGCAGCGGCTTTCGCCGACCGTCATGATGATGAGGCGGGTTCATGCAGTGGTGAAAAGCGATGCTCTCGCCGCGGCGGCTGCGCCCCTTATTTCGGGAGATCCCCCAACGGAGATGCGCCTCGTCATGCAACCTGATTATCCCGATACCGGCCGTGAGACCTATCACTTTGCCGGTGGACTGATGACCGTCCTTGTCGACGGCGCGTTCACGAGTGGCCGTTACGCGCTTCTGCTCGCGCGCATCCCGCCGGGCAACGCCACGCCGCCGCACCTTCACGACGATGATAGCGAAACGCTGGTAATGCTGGGCGGCGCAATGACTGCCGAAACGCCGGGGCATTCGGTGATCCTGGATCATGGGGAGACAGCCATTCTGCCGCCCGGCCAGGTCCATCGCCTGAGCAATTCCCGCGACGAAGAGGCGACCTATCTGCTGCTCTGCGCGCCTTCCGGGTTCGAGGCGTTCGTCCGCCGGGCAGGAACGCGGGCCAGCGACAGCGCTGCATTGCCGCGGCAGATGACCAAGGATGACGTCTGCCTCATGGTCGAGAATGCCCCTGCATATGGCGTTCGCCTGACGGACGGTGCGGAACTCGCGCAGTCGATGCGCGACGAAGTCAGGGCCGATCAGCGCGAGACGTTCGTGGCCTTTGGCGCGACGATCGAGATATTGGCACGCCTGGAAAATGACGCGGACGAGATCGTTCTGGTTCGCGCCACGGCGAGTTCTCCGGACAACGGATTCCCTCCGAACCGGCCTCGATCGCCACTGACGTGCGGTTCTTTGCCGGTACGAACGGCAGCAGGCACGGCAAATTGGCCTCGGCATCCGCGCCAGCACTGCTGGCAGTCACCACCGGCAAGGTGCTGCGACTGCTGCGCGAGGATTGCATGTCGGAGGTCATGAACGTCGATGGCGGACCGATCGGCCGACTGCTGCTGGTTCTGACCGCCCTCCATGCCGCGGGCGTGACCGAAGTGCCCGACGCTGTGTACCCAGCTGGCGCGGCTTCCGGTGCGCGGCGCGGCTTCCCCATCTACTGACACAGGATACCGATATGAGCTTGCCAAGACGTGAGGTTCTGGGGATCGGCGTCGCCGCGTTGATCTCCGCGACGCTGCCGCGACAAAGCCTTGCCGCGGTTCAACCGCCGACAGTTCGGGAAGGCTTCGCCGACGTGCCCGGCGGGCGAGTTTGGTGGCGGGCGATGGGGTCGGGATCGCGAACCCCGCTGCTGTTGCTGCATGGTGGCCCAGGGGCAGGCCATGACTACCTCGAACCACTGGGATCGCTGGCAGCCGATCGCCCCGTGATCTTCTACGATCAGCTCGGCTGTGGGCGCTCAGGCAAGCCTGACGACCCCTCGCTGTGGCGGATCGAGCGCTTTGTCGAAGAGATCGATGCCATGCGCCGGGCCCTGAAGCTGGATCGGGTGGTGCTGTACGGGCATTCCTGGGGCGGATGGCTGGCGCAGGAATATATGCGGCGCAGCGACGGGGCTAAGAGCGTCGAAACGCTGATCCTCGCGTCCACGTCCGCCAGCGTTGCCGAGTTCGTGGCGGGCGCGCAGCGTCTGCTTGCCGCACTGCCGGACGGCATGGATAGCCGACGCCGACAGCTCGAAGCGGCTGGGGCGATGGACAGTCCGGAATATGCAAAGATCGTCGAGGCATTCTACGATCGGCATGTCGTCCATGTCGCCCAACCCCCGGCCTATCTGACGCGAACCTTTGAAAATCTAGGCACGTCGCGGACCTATCCAGTGATGAACGGTCCGAACGAGTTCAGCGTGACGGGGACGCTGAAGGGGTGGGACGCCCGATCGGCGCTGCCCGATATTTGCGTGCCCACGCTGGTGCTGACCAGCGAATGGGACGAGGTTACGCTGGACTGCCACCAGCGGCTGCATCAAACGATCCGCGGATCACGTCTGGTCGTGCTACCAAAGGCACGTCATCTCGCGATGGTCGAGCAGCCCCGACGGTATACCGACGTCGTAAGCAGCTTTCTCGACAAGACTGGCGCCTGATGATGCAGGAAAGACAAAGGGCTAACGACTTGAGCGATCTCACTATCGTCGCAGTGGCCACCAAGCGGCAGCGCAAGGCGTTCATCGATTTGCCGTTTCGGCTGTATAAGGACGACCCGAACTGGGTGCCGCCGCTGAAAGGTGAAGCGCTGGGGCTGATCACCCCTGAGAAGAACGGCTGGTACAGCCACGCCAATGCGCAGCTGTTCCTCGCCTATCGAGACGGGCGCATAGTCGGTCGCATCTCGGCGCATGTCGACACGCTCGCGCTTACCATGCCGGCCGCGCAGGGCTTTGGCCCTGGTGTGGGCCAATGGGGACTGATGGACGCAGAACGCGAGGACATCTTTGTCGCGCTGCTGCACAAGGCAGAGAGCTGGCTGCGCGATCAGGGCATGACGCGGGCGATGGGCCCCATTTCGCAGTCGATCTGGGAGGAGCCCGGACTGTTGGTCGATGGCTATGATCATCCGCCAACGATCATGATGGGGCATGCCAAGGTCGAATATCGCGGCTGGATCGAGCGTGCCGGCTACGGCGTGGTGAAGCAACTCTTCACCTACGACCTCGACATCACCACCGAATTTCCACCGATCGTCCGGCGGATCATCAAGTCCGGCGAGAACAATCCACGGATCGTGGTGCGCGAAGTGGATAAGTCGAAGTTCGAAGACGAGGCGGCGATCATTCTCGCCATCCTGAACGATGCGTGGAGTGAAAACTGGGGCTTCGTTCCGCTTACCCCGCCCGAAATCAAGGACGTAGGCGTCAAATTGAAGCCGATTGTGTTCAATGACCTGATCCGCATTGCTGAGCTGGACGGCAGGCCGGTCGCTTTCATGATCACGCTCCCCGACCTCAACGAAGCGATTGCGCCGTTGAACGGATCGTTGCTGCCGTTCGGCTGGGCGAAGCTGCTGCTGTGGCTCCGCAAGCCCAAGGTGCGCACGATGCGCGTGCCGTTGATGGGCGTCGTCAAGGAGTTGCAGGCCTCACGGATGGCGAGCCAACTCGCCTTCATGATGATCGAATATATCCGCCGCGCTTCGGTCGATCATTATGGTGCCAGCCGAAGCGAGATCGGATGGATACTCGACGACAATCAGGGGATGCGATCGATCGCCACGACGCTCGATGCCCGCATCAACAAGGTCTACAATGTCTATGAGAGGACGCTGTAGCGCGGCGATAACGCCATTCTTTACGCAGGCCTTCCTTCTGCGAAAGGCCAAGTTCGCATCGATGGTTTCCTGACCGAGGCGATCTATCCGCGCTTTAGGCCTCGGCGAGGCCGCCATGCGACGACCGCGGGCGCAATACCGACTCGCGATCGAAACACTGCAGAAACGTTCAAGAAACGACTTGTGAATGCGTGAAAGGGGGACCGCATGCCGGGTCCCCCGAGCAGAAGCCGCCTGACGGGTAGGATTTGCCATGCGTTCTAATGCTCACGACCACTCCAACGCCCTTGCGCATCACGAGCACCGAGCGTGGCGCGATGAATAGGAAGCAAATCACCGATCTGGATCTGCGCTTGTTGCGGGTGATGAGTGCGTTACTCGAAACCGGCGGCGTCAGCCGCGCCGCCGAGACGCTGAACGTCACCCCCTCGGCAATCAGCCACTCCCTCTCGATCCTGCGCGGGAGGATGGGGGATCAGCTGTTCGTACGCGATTCGAGTGGCTTCCGCCCGACCCCACGCGCGCTGGCGATGCAGCCAAGGCTGCAACGGGCTTTGGTCGATCTACGCGCCGTCCTGACCGAGGAGGCCGAGTTCGACCCGCGCACCTCGGAGCAGCAGTTTTCGCTCGCGGCCATGGACTGCATCATGGAACGGCTTCCAGCCGTTATAGGGTCGATCCGCTCCATCGCGCCGAACGTTCGGATGAACCTGCTCGGCATCGGCAGTTCGCTGAGCGAACGTCTGGCGAGTGGCGAAGTCGATCTCGCTCTGGGCTATGGCTTCACCGAGAGCTGTCTGGAACTCGAGCGCGAGACCATGCGGGTTGCCGCGGGCTCCAGCCGGTTCATCTGCGTGCTGCGGCCCGGCCATGCCGCACTGCGCGCCGGCGTCTTTGATCTGGAACGATATCTAGGCCTGGCGCACGTCTCGGTCCGGCTTTCTAGCCGGACCCGCAGCATGGTCAATGACAGCCTGGAAGCGCTTGGCAAGGAACGTCGCGTTATCCTGACCGTGAGCGACGCCCGATCTGCCATTCGCTGCGTGGCGAATTCCGACCTCGTCGCGACCGTGCCGGAGAGCCTGGCCAGCGATGCCGTTGCGGCTGGCGAGGTCGTCGCGATCGCGCCGCCGTTCGATCTTCCCACGATCGACCTGTATCTGTGGTGGCATGCGCGCCTCCACAACGATCCGCCCCATATCTGGTGGCGTAACATGGTCCTGACGCACCTGCCGGCAGCGCTCGGCTGCAACGTGCGTCATTGATGCGGCAACGATGAGGATCCGTCATCTGTCGCTGAACAATGTTGATCTGGGCCGACCTGGTGGTTCCGGTAGGTTCGTCGTTCCCCTGACCTTCCCAGAACGATGAAACGGAGAGAACCTTGCAGAATAGCGTGATTGCCACGGCCGCTCTTTTGCTGAGCAGCGCCACGCCCAGTCAGACGCCGACCGATATCGTCCAGCGCCAGGATGATCGCTGGGTCGCCGCCTTGCACCGCGGCGATGTGGCGTCGTTGGCAGCGATGTATGAGCAGGGCGCCTGGCTGGTTCTTCCGGGCGCACCGCCCGTCAAAGGTCGCGCGTCGATCGCAGCAACCTTGCAAACATTCGCGCAGACGGTATCGAACATGACGCTGCAACCGACCTCGGTCGTGCCACTGGGTCCGAACGCCATGGTCGAAAATGGCATTGCCCGTATCCAGATCCGCAACGAGGGGGAGGTCCAGACATCCAACTATCAGGTCGTGTGGCGACGCACACGTGCTGGCGGGTGGAAGATCCTGCGCGACACGGTGAGCCCGCAATGACCGCCGACCCCTGGGACGTCAGCCGCGCCGCCCTTTATCGCGACGGCACCTGGCACGAGCCGTTTCGCGAACTTCGCGCAAAGGCACCCGTCCACTATGTAGAGGACAGCGATTTCGGGCCGTATTGGTCGATCTCCACCTTCGACCCGATCGTGAAGGTGGAATCGTTGCCCGATCTTTTCTCCAGCGCCGACGGCATCACGATCGCCAGCGTTCCGCCGGACGGCGTACGTACCCCGATGTTCATCGCCATGGATCGCCCCAAGCATACGGGCCAGCGGCGTACGGTCGCCCCGGCCTTCGCCCCCGGCGAGATGGCCCGGCTTTCCGCTGACATTCGCGCACGGACCGCTGAGGTTCTCGATGCGTTGCCCGTCGGCGAAAGCTTCGACTGGGTCGACCGCGTCTCCATCGAACTCTCGACGCAGATGCTGGCGATCCTGTTCGATTTCCCATGGGAAGACCGTCGCAAGCTGACATTGTGGTCGGACTGGGCCGGCGATGTCGAAGCAATGCGTGATCCGGTTCGACGGCAGGACCGCCTTATCCACGTGCGCGCGTGCGCCGCGTATTTCCAGAACCTGTGGAACGAACGCGTCGATGCCGGGCCAAAGCCCGACCTGATCAGCCGGATGATCCATTCCGAAGCGATGCGCGACATGGATCCGCTTGAGTTCATCGGCAATCTCATCCTGCTGATCGTCGGCGGAAACGACACGACGCGCAATTCGATGACGGCGTACGCGTACGGCCTCGACTGCTACCCCGACCAGCGCGCACGGCTGGAGGCCGATCCGGCGCTGGCCCCATCCGCGGTCAGCGAAATCATTCGATGGCAAACTCCGATCGCGCATATGCGACGCACCGCGACGCGCGACACCGAGCTTGAAGGCCAATCGATAAGGGCCGGCGACAAGGTGATCCTCTGGTATCTCAGCGCCAATCGCGACGAGAGCGTGTTCCCGGACGCGGACCGCATCATCATCGATCGCCCCAATGCTCGACGCCATCTGGCGTTCGGCCACGGCATCCATCGCTGCGTCGGTGCGCGGCTGGCCGAGTTGCAGATCACGGTGCTGCTCGATGAAATGGCGAAGCGCCGGCTGCGGGCGAACGTCACGGGCGAACCCGAGCGGGTTGCTGCGTGTTTCGTCCATGGATACCGCCAGTTGCCAGTGGAGCTCAGTCGGTACTGACCGGCGCTGTTTCCAATGGCCGATTGGAACAGGGATCGGCATTCCATCTTCATTTTGGACTATATGGTTCTAGAAAGACGTCGGAGCATGTTGATGAAAGTTGGTTCTGGTACCTCCGTCGCGGACATGTTCGGATCTTCAAGCCCTGGCGCTGGGCTCAGCCGGCTCAAGCCAAGTGAGAGTGCCCGCAATGCTGTGGCTGAGTTTCAGCATGAGGCAAGCAAGACCCCGCTAGACCGGATAAAAGATAGTGTCTTGAAGAAGCACGACCTGTCTCAGGAGCAGTTCGAAAGCCTGGCGCAAGAACGGAGGTCGGCCATTCAGCAAGAGATCGAAGAGGCAGTGAAGCATGCGTTCAAGGACGCGAAAAGTGGAGTTGCGCCCGGATCAAGCGCTAATGTTTTGGTTTGATGGTCGGTATGCGCCCATCGCGAAGATCAATCCTCATTCAGCTTGAACACGGCCCTCATAATCGACTTGCAGCGCCTTGTGCGGCTGGGGCATACCCCCGTTCGCCTAGAGCGCATCCGGACATCAAGATGAGAACCTGTGCACCAGTGAGCTCGCAAACCGGACCAACCGAGTGGCCGACGTAGCGACCCGCGTTGTCTAGGACCGCAAAACCCTGCCGCTCACTCTTCACGGCTCGGAGAGACCGGGGCCGGCGAGGAGTGGAATTACGACGTTGCCATGCTCCGTTGGAGATGCCGATCCTCTGCTCGTGAGGTGCCGGGCACGACCCGCATGTATAGCACGCTCTGGCTTCTGACCCGAGGAACACGCAAGACGAAGCGCATGCGTCTGTTCACGAAGTTCGTGCATGCAGGCTCGCCGGGTACGGGCGCCTCTCGGAGGAACTATCCACTTCGCGCGACTAGAGACGGGCAGGCGGCTGGCGCGGTTTGCCATCCAGCCTTTGACCATTTGAATCGCAATTAAAACCTGAACAAGTGGCAGGTTTCGGAGCGCGACGAGGTCGGTGTGCATGTCTGAGTCTCGGGTCATTATGGAATTAAGAGGCAGCTCAACGGCAGCTTCGCCGGGATCGCCAACGAAAACCTGCCATTCCAATACCGGCCCCGTTCCAGCCATGGAACGCCGCCTGAACGAATGTCTGGTTGCGGGATTCGGAAGTGGCGATGCGAATGGCCGGGTCTGGGTCCTTGCGGCCGCGAAGCTGCCGGTCGGCTTCCGCCCATATCTGGACGCTCTGGGCAAGCCGAGCTACCGAAAGCAGCCATTCGTTCAGCGCGATCTTTCCCGTTTCTCCGTCTCCCATCGGCAATTTCGGGAAGAGCAATCGGGAACAGGTTTTGGGGAAGTGGGACCCGCGGACGGCCGCCAACAAGGTCGGAGGGGCGGCTTTCCGGTTTGGGTTCCCAAACGGAGCGGCCGGCGGGCTATCTGCCGGTAGTGCTCCGCTGTTCGGCAGGCGCCGCGGCGCGGTGTCCGTAACTGAGCACGCTGGTGATCCGCCATGCGCCGTCCTGCTTCGCCCAGACCATCACGAACTTGGCGATCCCTTCGCATCGCTCCGTCGCCAGTTCACAGAAGCGGTGTTCACCTTCCTCGATCGCGCCATAGTCCTTGATCGGATAGACGCGGAACGTCGCCGCGATCAGCTCGCGCTTCACCTTCCCGCAAATGTATTTGCGGACACCATCCACCATCGCGTCACGCTCAAACGTCGCGCCGCCAGTGTCGTGGTAGAAGGCCACCTTCGGATCGAAATAGCCGGAGAAAGCCAGCAGGTCGCAACGATGGTAGGCGTCGAACACCTTGGCATCGAGCGCGCCTATCTCCGTCGTCAGCGGGTCGGCCGGGACCGGCACGAGCGTCGCGAGCAGCGTTGCGGCGACTGCGATTGCGGTCATCGTGCTCATACTCCTGTCAGTTCATCTGGCCGCGAAGGAAGGCGATCAGCTTTGGATCGCTGCCGGTGCGTTCAAGGATGGGCAGGATGACCCGCCATCCGTTGTCGCTGTTGGTCAGGATGACGATCCCGTCGCCGCTCGCGCGATCGATCGCGGCGAATGTGAAGGCCCCGGCATCCTTGCCGGTGTGGAGCATCATCGTGCCATCGGGGAAGCCGAGAAGCTGCCAGCCCAGTCCGAAGCCGGTCCAGGGTGGACAAGTGGTCGCTTTCGTTCCGGCACATGTCGCGGGTGTCAGGTCGGCCTGCGATTTGCTGCGCTCCGCCGCGACAGGCGCGACCAGGCCCCGGTCGTTTCGGGCATCGATGAGGAAGCGCGCATAATCACGCGCCGTCGCGTGGGCCAGATCGGCAGCATTGTAGCGCGTCACCCGCTCGACGGGCAGCGACTTGCCTGCGTCGTCATATGGCACGGCGGTCGGCACCGTCTCACCTTGCGCCGACACATAGCCCGTCGCGCGCATGTGGGCCGGGGCGAACAGCCACCGTCCTGCAAGCGTCTCGAACGACTGCCCGGTCCGACGCTCAGCGTAGCGCGCTGCGTATTGATATCCCTCGCCCGAATAGCCGGTGGTCGTGCCGGGATCATGATCGAAGGCCAGCCCCTTCGCATCGCGCCAGTTCGGTAGTCCGGTGCGATGGCTCAGCGCCATGCGGACCGTCAGCTTCATTCGCCGAGGATCGCGCGCCAAATCGGGGTCGCTCCAGTAGCGATCCATCGGCTCCTCGAGCGACAGCTTGCCGGCCGACACCAGTCGCAAGATGACCTCCGCCGTGAGCGGCTTCGTCAGCGAGGCGAGATTGTAGGGCGTGGAGACGGTCGCTGCGCGGTTCGGCCCCGCCATGCCCCAAGCCCCAGTCGAGGCGATCCGTCCGTTGCGGATCACGGCGATCGACGCGCTCTCCACGCGCTGTTCACGTAGGGTCGGGGTCATATCCGGCAGCGCGGTGTTCGTTCTGGCGTCCGCTATAGAAGCACACGCCACCAGCGCGACCACACCGCCGTAAACTGTCCGCTTCAGCACATTGACTGTATTATTCATATGCAACAGTTAGCGCCGTCGAACTTTGGCCGCAACCTGCATCGGATTTCGATCGACGTGACGAAAGTGAGCGCCGCTACGGAGATCCCCGAAACACCCTCCTTTTTGGGAACGGCAGCTATGGCTGCCTGCCTCTCCGAAAGCCGCCATTCCGCTTCCACCCAGCATGCGACATTCGGCACTGACGGTTGCCGACCAACTCAAGCCGTTCCCATCAGCGGCCAGGAACGACCGCTCGGGCCGAAAGCGGCCATTGGCGGCCCCAATCTCTTGATCGGCGGTAGTGCCCAGGAATCGATTTCCGCACTGGCGGCTCCCCGCCCAATTGCGGTCGTTCGCGGCTGCCACTACAATCGCTACCGGCGGGGAGAAAGCCTTCGATATGACAGCCAGCTCAGTGCTTCTTCATCCGGCCGTCCGAGCAGCCCACATCATCCTAAGCGTCGGACTTGCTGCCTTTTTCGTCTGGCTACTCTGGACTGGTGGACACGCTGGCTACGGAACTTGGACTGCCATGCTGTGCCTAATGGGATGGAGAATCTCGGCCGAGCGAGCGAAGATGGCGGACGACCGCTAACCACCACTTCCGGCCATTCCCGATGCAAAACTCACAGGTTCTGCATCGCTCCAGGAATGGCAGAAATCCTCGTATGCCCTGATGCGTAAATCCGATGCGCATCGCTAGGCCGCTACGACCGGAAGTGGGTGGTAAGCAGACCCCGCAGCTTTTGGCGGAATGCGGGTTAGCTACTACTGAAAACACTAGGTCCGGGTGGACACCGATGATCAGGTAAGTTCAAGGTCTGATGCCAGTATTCTACAGGTCCGTGGGCGGGGAGCGTCATGAAAACGGTTGCGACATTAAGCGCACTTGCGTCCACGTTGCTAAGCACAGGGGACACCCGAACCATCATGCTATCCGAGGTAGATGGTGCCGAAGCGATGGCCGTTGCTGCAAAAGTGCTGCCGGCTGACATTAGAGCGACCGTCGTGGAGGGACGGGTCTCGCGCCAGTTTTTACCAGGTCACGCGTTCTGGGCGGCGTATGTTACAAAGGCACGGGTTCTAGGCGAGGATCTATGCACCCGTACTCAATATGCCGTTCACATGAGCGACGCAGGTTTGCCAGGCGTGCCCCCCTCCGAGACTAAGCTGCTGATTGGCCCAGTTGAACGGCACGAGCTTCAAGCGATTGTGTTCCCCGCCAGCAAAGCCAACGATGCAAGCTGCGCCGCCATGAAGGGGTTCGTCTCGGTAAGTGGTTCGGAGGATGATAGACGTCGAATCAACGCTTACCGACAGCTAGTCGACGCGATGCGGGTGGCTAAGACCGCTAAACCTTTACCGTTCCACACGATATGCTCGCCCGCCGACGACGCAGCGTGCCGCGACGTCCATCGTTCGCTAGCGAATCTGCCGCTTGGCGAACTCTACTCAATTCACGTCAAGAGCTTGGAGTCAGAGAGTGAGGGAACCGGGCGGGTCCGAATTGTTCGCATGAAACAGATCCAATCATCGGAGCCATACGACGTGGAGCTATCGTTCGGTATGTCGGGCCAGGACGGCAAGTCTTGGCGGGTACGCTGGCGCGAGACCGGGCGGCCGTTGGCTGAAATTCGTCTCGAGCGCGCGACGGTAATCTATCACTGATCATGCTAGCTACCTTCGAGGGGGAGGAAGCACCTGACCACGTTCAGGTGGATGCTATAAGGTGCTGAACGTCCGGTTTCAGGCTAATCGATAAGCAACAGGATCGTCCGCTATTGGGCGATAGCGGTCGTCCGATTGTCGCAAAAGGGTTCCCCTTTGCGACGGTAGAAACCGCCCCAATTCGTGCCGTTCAGACCGTTCTTGCCACCGCCCGAAAGTGGCCCTTCGTTAAGCTAAGTGGGACGGCAGTAGCGCCCCTGATGCAGACGTTGTGGAGTCACAATAAGCAGACATGGTCCTGGGCTGAATGGGGGGCGGTAGATGCCCGGTAAAGGGGGGGGGCGTGCGAAATGGCTGCGTTCGGATGGAGCGGAAGAGTAGGCTTGATCGGGATCGTAGCGGCGCTGATATTTGCCGGTGCGCCGGCCGCCGCCCAGCGCTGGCACGATGCGTCGGCTGCGAAATCGCGGGCAATAGGAATAGCCTATGCACGGTGCGCCGTTCGGCAGAACCGGGACGCGGTGGTCGCATTTCTTTCGCTGCCGGTCGGGACGCAGGATCCTGCGGCGCTGTCGAAGGCGATCTCTTCCGGATGCCTGGACCGCGCGGTCGGTGGCCTCCCGCTAGCACCCCACCAGATGAAGGTGCCGAGGCTGCTCATGCGCGGGCTGTTGTTCGAAATGCTTTACGCGCGTGAATACGGGAAGCAATCGATAGTGCCGACGCTTGGGGGCGCGCCGCGGCTGGAATATGCGGTCGTCGGCATCGACGCTCCAGGTGAGACGATCCGGCACGATTACCGCGCTCTAATGAAGATCGGCGATTGTACGGTGCGAGCGGCACCCGATAGAGTATCGGCGCTGCTGTCGGCTGCCGCTGAAAGCGAAGCGGAAAAGTCTGCACTGGCGGGTCTACAGGAGGCGTGGCTCGCCTGCCTTCCCGGCCACCGCGCGCTGCCGTTCAGCATCGAGATGGTGCGTGCGACGCTGGCCGAACCGATCTATCGGCTCAACCACGCGCTAAGCGACACGCCTGAGTAGCAGTCGAAAAGGGCAGAAAATACCTCCTTCGGGTCTTGGGGGAGCTTAGGCCGATTGATGATCCAAGTCGGCGATCAGCCTCATGAACAAACGGCCGATTGCCTGTTGGGGCAGCCGAAAGCCGCCACTCCGCTTTCCACCCAGGTCGCGACGTTCCGAGCCGGGAAAGGCGACCTTCCGCTTCCTTCCATTCCCCGCCGTTCGGTAGATCGGGGGGCGCCGAAACCGGCCGTTCCACCACCTCGCAGCAGTCCCGCTCCTCCATGTCCGACGGACCGTTCCAGGAAAACGCAATCGGGAACCGGTTTTGGGAAAGCTCGGTGCAGTCAGTCCCGCGGCGATCGCTCGTTGCTGGCGTCGTACATCTTCACCTCGTTGCGCATCCGCCCCATCCAGCGCGTGAAGATCGCAACGACCTCGGAGCGGGCCAGATAAGCATCGAGCGACGCCTTGTCGCGCCACCGCTCCATCACGGTGACGCTGCCTTTGGCGGGATCGTCCAGCGTGAACGAAAAGAACAAATTGCCCTCGGCTGCCCGCCCCAGCGCCAAGGTGCTACGGGCGTCAGCCAGAAAGGCTTCGACATCGGCCGGGGCCACGAAGACATGTCCAGCAATGATCAG
>Ga0265780_10004220_pt1 | contig 18591 bp, 12 predicted proteins | sample P1T30metagenome_FD_192432 | JGI IMG/M metagenome (GOLD analysis project Ga0265780, IMG submission 192432) | Plant litter microbial communities from East Loma Ridge, Irvine, California - P1 T30 | ecosystem: Environmental > Terrestrial > Plant litter > Unclassified | place: USA: California...
CTTAAAAAAGCAAACTTTAAGGCTAAACTTAAATCTATACTTTTATATAATAACCTACTTAAATTTAACAGCGCAAAGATTCTATATAATAACAACGCTATCTATATTATACTTAAAGGATAGCTAAAGATACTCTATATAATTAACCTAGAATCTCTAGATACTACTTAAAGATATATTAAATAGAGAGCTAGAGGTATATATATTATATCTATCTGCTAGCTAGAAGCTGTATTTAATCTCTCTATTACTATATAAATAATAGAGCTTATAATAGAAGATATTAAAACTTTTAATGCGCAAATCTAATAGTAAATAGATAATCTAGAGTATAGACTAATATATATCCTACTTAATCTTACTTACGTAAAACTTCTTATTTTTACTAATAGCTTATTTACTAATAATAAGAACTTTAGCTCTTAGCTAGAATTTCTTATTATTCTTATAAATAAGAACTGCGTAATAGACTTTACATTTAAGATCTATAGTAATATTATCTACTAGAACTCTATTAAGTGTAAGAGAGTTATATAAAGTATACTAGCAAGTAAATTATATAGAATAGTTAGTAAGTTTAACTATATAATTGCTCTTAGTACTACTCTAAACTAAATTGCATAAAACCTTAATATCTTAGATATCTTAATTATTATCTATACTAACTCTAAGTTCTTATATAATTACCTTATTAAGCTAGGCACTATAATAGAGAAGAGGCTTATAATTAATATTATATTACTTAGAAAAGCATATAAAAAGAGAGAAATTACTAAAATTTGCTAAATTAATAGAAAGAATAATCTAGCAGATACCTTTATAAAGAAGATTACTAATAACTCTTTCTTCTAACTTATCTGCACAAACTAACTATTAATTTATATAGAGGTATATATTAATAGACTCTTCTATACAAATAAGTAGAGCTTATATACTCTATAATACTTTTTCTTTTATATTATTATATAGTTACTATAGCTTTCTTTATCTATATATCTTTATCTCTTCTATATAATAAAATAATAAGAAAAAAAAGAAGAAAAGATTAATAATTAAGAACTTTAAAAATATATCTTATAAGCATAGTTTTATATAATAAATTAGCCTGCAGGTATAAAAGTATAGTATTATTTATCTCTATCTACTTCTCTTCTTTTCTCTATTTGCACTAAACTAGGTATAGTGCTTATATTGCGTACTATATAACTACTAAATACAGCTAGCATAGGCCTTATCTAAAAAGTTATTAAGAGTATAGCAGTTAAGAAAAGGCGCGCTTAGAAAGATACTACTCTTTACATAATAATAACTATAAGTATTCTATATAATAGCACTACAGCTCTAAATAAGCACTGCATAAAAGTATCTCTTATAGCAAATAACCTTCGCGTACTACTTATGCAAATCTATATTTATATAGAAAATAACATTAATATTAGTTAATAGTAGAGCAGTAGTAGCGCGCTTATTATTCTTTTATATAATTAGTTAAGCTATAAAACTAAGAAAAGATAAATATTTATATATTAATACAGAGCTAAGTAACGAAGGCATAGCAGCTTTACTGCCTAGTTAGTAATATTACTAAAACTTAGCTAAGCTAGGCAGTAGGCTATATAATAAGAGTACTAAGAATAGTAGCTTACTAAATAGGCGCAGTAGCAAGAGCTATTATATAAGAAGATAGTATTAGTAGTAGTATTAGTAGTTATAGTAGTAGTAGTAGTAGTTATATAGTAGCTACTGCTACTACTACTATAGTTATAATCTGCTTAACTATTAGCGCTCTTATATAAAAAAATAAGATACTATAAGATAATTATGCTAAAAGTATAATACTAGAAGAAAATATATATAGAAGTAACTATAATAAGGCTTAAGAAGAAAAGAAAAGAGAAGTAGAAGAGAGAAGTATAACCTTAATATACTTCCTCTAAAAAGCTTATGCCTACTAGCTTATATAGATAAAGATAGTTATAAATAAAGCTATAAATAATAGTAGTTAATAATAAATTTTAGATAAAAGCAGTTATAGCCTAGAAAGTAAGAAATAATACTACGCAATAATTAGGTAAATACTATATATACTATAATTACTACTAGAGACTACTAAATAAGAATACTACTAAACTTTTATCTTCTATTACTTAATAACCTTAGAATATTAGAGCTCTCTTACCTCTAAAGCTTAGCTTTAGTAGCTACTCTAGAAGATAATATATAATAAGGTAATATTACTCTATAAGCAATAATTATTAAGAAGATAGAATAAGTAATAAGAAGCTTATACGTAATTATAGAATAGGCTAATCTCTTACGCAGTAATACTTATAAAAATAGAAAACTACTAGTATTAGTTATAACTACTAATATAAGTATCCTTTGCATAAAAGATAGCCTTAGTATAGTTATATAATTTAAGCTACCTAGAAATCTCTGCTATATATAAAGAACACCTATTCTGCTCTTATACGAAACATTAGAATACTACTACCTACCTACCTTGTTACTGTACGATCGTACCTAACTGCTAGCCTATCGTAATGCACAATAGATAGCCCATTCAACAGTGAAGATGTTTACCAGAGATGCCAGCCCCGATAATCACAACCGCTGCGTCGGTGTGGTCTTTATTCCCGACTGGGACTTCAGGCTATGGTTTTGAGCCTCCCATCTTGCACGGACAAGGTTCCTTGTTTCTTATCTGAGAATACAATACAACAGAGTAGGGGTAGAAGGAAGGGCAACAAATCCTGATAGTTGGACAATATGTGCTTCGCTCAAAAGTCAAGTATCATGTATCTGTTGAAGAACGCACAAACATCTCCGGCCGTCCGTAGCTTGCTAAACAATCCAATCCTACAAACGTTTCTAACCATCAAATGCTTCGAAATACCGTACCGGAGAAGCACCGGTAGGATGTCCCGACGGTGGTATTTCGTGCGGTACTCTGCCAACCCAAAGACCTTGACCGGTTGAGGGGTAGTCGTCGCATTGTCATTACTGTAGCTCTTTTCCCCTCCCCCATCTCGCGTCCGAGGTACGAGGTTCAACCCTTGTACACTATGATTGGCTACTTGCTTGGGCCGTGGAAGTGCTCCCAGCGTGGAAAGACTGGCTGAAGCTGGATGTCCACACAGTCTACAGCGCTACTTACTCTTGAAGAGCTGTGACCGTGAATAGACGCTTTTATCGTGATTCAGTCCAGTTGCCTTGCGGTGCATGTTTCGTAAGTATTGTTGAGCTAAAGTAAAGTGTGGGGAAGCAGATGCGGCTATAGCCAGTGACTAAACCTTTTCGGGGAGTGTGGAGAGAAGCGGAGTCGAATTTCGGCATTGTCTGAATCATGGAAGACAGTGACGAGCCGAATTCTGAACGCGATTTGATACACTAGGTCTGCTTTTATGTACTGAATATGTACAGGTGTGGAGCGATGCTAATTATGTCGAGTTGCGAAGTATGTATGGATATGCTTCGTGAACTTTTTTTGTAATTCCGATTAGAAGCCCTGGCGGCGGTGCCATTTCTCTTCCCATCCCGGATACCATGGACTTTCCTCCAAAGTATGCGGTTCCCAGTCCTCAGGCACCAGTCCCCTCTCGACCTGCTCCTTGTGGAACCGCTCCATCGCCGGCTTGACGACATGCTCGACATGCCACGTGCTCTTGTAGTCCATCAAGCTCTTCTTGCCTTCGTTCAGGACCTTAAGCAATAGTCCTGGTATGTATGGCTCATCCCGGAATTCCTCGACTGGTGTGAAGAGCGCCTTGAAGTTGAAAACTACGGCACCCGAAAGTGGTAGGCGACGAAGCGTTTGCCAGTCAACACGGAGGTTGCATCGTGATAGATCGAGGTCGTCCATCTGGTATCCGCGGAGCTTCTCATGTGGATCACCGGGTGGCATATATAGCGGTTGGTCGACCTCCAGACCCCAAGATCCTCTCTGGATAGGTTTGTCGGTCGGTTTCTTAGCAAAGTATCTAGGGAGATGTTAGTACCGCGTTTGATGATATCCTGGAGCACATACCGGTCCATCGAGAACTGCATCTTCTCTTTGTAGTCTGGAATAGGTGCGTGGATCTCGTGTAGTCGCATACCAATCTTAGAGGCGACGTTCCAGCCCAGTGAACTGCAAATGATACCTGCTCGGAAGAGGTAGAATCCATTCTTATCGTCGCGCAACATAATCGCGAAATCTTCTGGTATGTTGTTGAAGAGAACGTGGAGCGGATGCGTCGTGCGGAGGTCTGTCTTAGTACGTAATATGTCGTTGTGGAATACCATCTCATCCTTGTCCAGCTTGAAGTACTGAGGGTGCCGAGCACACAGAAATTGGATGCACATCTCCATCAACTCTTTGCATGCCAACTCAGATCCCGGGAGGGCTTGTAAAACCGCCTCTCCGTTTTTCGCCAACAAGCCCTGTCGTTCCCGAATGCGTTCAACATAGGTACTTTCGAGCTCCAGCCACCAGTCTGGCTCCATCTTGGTAAGTGCTATATGCAATTAGCATCACTCCTGTCAGCAGGATGCATCTACCTACACATTGTCTGATGATAGGCCCATCGCAACGGTCTATACGGTCGTGGCAGCGCCTTTTTGAGATCGAATTCAGGGTACGGCTTGGGAAGAGGGACCCCACTAAGCGTCGAGTAGTCGGGGAAGTCACCAAGGGCTTTTATTTCCTTCACTGAGAGCCCGCAAGGCATGCACAGTGAGTCATCTGCGTCCAAGTACGATGTTTCCATGGAAACCATGTTACTGCTTAGGTCAGGTTGTGTGGAAGTAGACTCCGCTTTCTCAGAAGATGGAAGAACATTCAAATCTCCCAAGAAAGGTCGACGGGACGGAGGAAATGTGTCTACATAGTTAGGATCGGTGAGGCCTTGCACTTGCTTCTTGCTCGGTGAAAATGACCTGGGCGGGGTCTTCGCGCCAGAGACTCTTCGACGGCTGATGCGGAGTCGTTCGAGCACGATGTCGCGTTTGCCTTTTTGGACAACAAGAAGATAGGCAGAGGTTGCCACAAATGCTGTGACCAAGAGCCATGCTAGTTCGTTCGTCATTTCGGCCAATTGTGAATTGAAGAGTAGCTCTGAAGGCCAAATGCTGAACAGAAGTAAGGTTGTACACCGGTATGCAAGACGAAGCTCGTTAGCGAGGCGGCGTAAGTTCGTGAAGTAGTATTGTCTTCCTCCAAACGCGCATTTCAAACCGACACTGCATGCATTCGATGGACGTATGACGCGACAATATGCAACTGCGGAATTGCAAGCACCTTATCGAGCAGGATGTGTGGGGCGGTCTGCGCTTAAGAAGATTTAGGAAGTTGCAGCCAGACATCCCAGGAAAAGCACCGTGATGCGCCACCCAGGCCTACCACCTGGGCAACCATGAACGCCGCCTACAAACCCACCTATGGTGGCCGAACGAACGGGGACATGGAGACGCTGAATGCACAGCATCACAGCTTCAATGGTGGGGTTATCAGCACACGAGTGCTGCCGAGACACATTTGGGCTAGCGGTTGCCCTTCACGGTATACGAATCCCATAATGCTTGGCGAAGGCGTGGAGGTTGCCGAGTTGGCAGATTTTCGACAGCCTCTGGAAGGGCTGGATGTCCATGCAAGCTTCGCATTCTTCGCGTGTCGCGCGTCCGTCTCCCCGCTGCCGGCTCTGCATGTCGATATTGACCGTGTCCATGCCACTTAAGGTAATCAACTCCCAGGACCCCTGAGGAGCCACTGTGATGCCGATGCCGATTTCACGGCCTTGAGAGGGCGTAGTTATCGCTCATGTTGGGATGAGGCGCTCAACTGAATGTTTGTTGCGGCTATCCTCAAATACGAGACATGGATGTCCTGATGGCATCGAACGCCATCTGCATTGTGAGTTATCTTGCTTCCGCGATCCCGGTCTAGTCGGTGGCGGTTGCATTGGATGTTCGTTGCAGCAGTCGATGTGCGATGGCCGGTACCTTGCAAGCCACCTTTGAATCGAGCAGGCCGCCGAGCTTCCATGTCAGGGCTTCACGGTAAGCACAGCCACTGCGCGTCCTATGTGCTGGATTTGGAGTGTTCTGCGAGATTGTCATGGCTGTCTGAAAGGAAGGATGGGGCGAGCAGCGGCGAGAAAAAAGCGCCTCTTGGGACACAAAGAGCGGGTCATCACGTGCGTTGTGCTAGGTCAGCTCCCGACCTCGACTGTGCTCCACGAACAAAACTTCACCATTCTATTAGCGCGCATCACACATTTGACCTCGTATGCGAAGCCTGGCAGCAACGTCCATGAAATTTGTCATATCTTAGTTTCGGACCAGGGGGGTATGTGTGATACAAGCATGCCTGTGGCACAATTACTTGACAGAACTCCAGACCTCGTTCTTGGTGTACTGCTGCATGAGTGGTATTTCACATTGAAGCCCAAAACCCCACGCTTCCATCTTCTCGGAATTGACCAAGTTCGCCGAGCATGTCGCCTAGCTTGTGGCCGAACGCTGGACCGAGTGCTACCTCATTTGTTTCGCCGGTCTTTCTAGCAAAGACCCGCGGTACATTATACGCATTGCTAAACATCTCGCAGTATCATTTGAAGATGATGTGTGAGCCCGCACCAATGAGCTGCTAGCGGAAGCAGGTCTAAAGTAAGTTCCACGGAGGCTTTAACACAGTGCCCTGCTTGCATTAGCCCATATCAAGACAATCATTGGAACAAATGACCGCAATCGGATCCTGAATCGACGATGTGCATTTTGCCTCCCCCATCCTTGAGCGAGTTCGAATCAACGCCCTTCTTGTTTCTCCGGAGTTCAGCTGCACATTTATGATTGGTGGCATAGTACTCTATGTGCAGCAAGCTGTCTTTGCGTATAGCCATGGGTAAGTTCTGGGGTAGTTCACCGCCTTGACCTTGGCGTTGAAGTGCAGGGCCTGTTGGATCGTCCCGCTGCTCCACATTCTGACTTGAAGGAGAGAACGGTACGATCCTTCCGACATCTCCAGGCCCTGTAACTGTTTCTTGACAGCTTCCGCAACTTTGGCACTACTACTATCAGAGCATAGCTCTCCCTTAGCCTTAGCACACTTGACGTCTTTTTTTGCTTTTCTGATACGCGGCAAGGCCTCTCAGACTGTTCAAGTTTGCTAATGAGATGACAATCGCTCTCTCGCATTGCATAGAATTCAACCAGAGTACGCACGAATGGTTACGGTGCCTGGATCGTCGCACCACGGCTACGGCGGGACCGACGATGGCGTTGCCTTGTGCGACTTCTAAATTCTACGCCAGCCTTTTGATGTACATCACTGATCAGATTCAAGCCTGTAACCTTCCGGGTTCCGAGGATTCTGCCACAAGTCGGTGAAGCCGAAGATGGGGTTTGCTTCGTCATGCCTGCTTTGATGGCTTTACATAATGTTACACACGTAATTTGAAGCCTGGAGGGTTACTCGATTGTGTGATGCGATGGTGACCGCCTGTGACAGCATCATTTCACGTTTCAAAATAGACTTATCACCATCTAGTCGTGGTATTTGATTTTGATATTATCGCATCACACAATCGAGCAACCCCCTAAACGCGGTACGGTACCTAGGTACTCTAATTTATCACCTACGCACTCTACTTTCCTCTCTCCTTCTAAGGTTCTATTATATACTACATACACTGTACTAAAACATGTCTAATATAATAGATAGGTTCGGTGCGCTGTCGCTATTTTTGGATAGCGAAGGTTAAGTAGTTCATACACCTAGGCTTGCCTACAAACTTAAGCAGAGATAGCTTTAAATTCATCACAAGAACTTTACCTAACGTGGACCGGGAAGGATACATATATACGCTAATCATCGCAGTTTACAGTAAAACAGACCTAAACAAGATGCTGCTCCAGACGCACCAGGAATGAACCAAGAGTCAGGCTAGGTAGATCGAAATGCAGATGGATAGTTTTTTTTAGCGGCTTCTATGCGTTCAAACACCTGCTGAAAGACACTGGCGCAGCGCAAGTCTAGATCACATCGAAGTCGCTACGAGACCTGGTAAAGAAACACCATTCATATCTCTATGCAAACTCATACAGCTGCCGCAATGTGGCACTAGACGCTAGAACCGTACTGTTTGATCTCAACATGTAGAATAAGAAAGCGTAGCCCGGTGTTGTTCAGTGGTAATTGCAGCCTTTGACAATTAGGACTCATTACCTTGAATCCCTCCAGGCATACCTATGGCTTTCATATTTATGATTCCAAGCACTTGTGAGGTATAACACGTCTACTTATTGCTCAAGCGTGCGAAGAGGGTGGGATTAAAGTTTTGACGACCAGCTCCGCACTGATGCGGAATTCCGCAAAGCCGCACGAGATGCAACTATATGTACCCCTTGAGTAAAGCCGTCAAACAGAATATCCCTGAAAAATTACATGCACAGCCAGCCTCAAATCACTTGAGTCTACTGAACACTTCACCATAATCACCCGTTGTGTTGATTAGACTAGCAAGACCTTCAAACTCAACACAACAACATTCGACTTTTCACGCCGACAAAATGCAGAGCTCTAATACCAGTATATCGATCAATTCTGTCGAAGATATTTTATTGACCTAAATGTAGTAATACCTGTAGCTGTGCAAAAAGCTTTCTCCGACTTCCGCGCCGATGGCTCCGCGTTAGCCCTACCACTCATCCTGACAGATGCGAGGCTGCATCCTTCCGCAATCATACGCCCAAAACGCACCGGGATGTCTTTCCAGGCTGCTTTGAATGAGTTGGATGCTGCCATAGGTCCTCGAACACCACTCTACCTGCTCCTGCGACGAGAAGAAAAGCTGGTTGCGGTCACCTTCGTGCCTTATCTTGCGAAAGAAAGCGAACGCGCGTTTTTCTTAGAGCATCGTACCCAGCTTGTTGAGGTGCTTGGGGAAGAGCACTTCTCGCAGTCCTTGATCTGTAAAGAAATTGGTGCAGTTACTGATGCGAGATCTTGGATTGAGAGAGACGAGAACGAAACTTCGCTTGATATCGCGTCCAAACATGCAGGAAGTGGAGATAGATGCGATTCCGCTCAATGCGAAGGATGTTCGCCTAAAGACATTGGCTACAAGCGCAATAAATGCCGCCTCTGTGATCGCCGGATGAAGAACAAGATTACACCCGAAGCATTGGACGCCCTATCGTCACTCAAGAATTCCGGCGCTATCGTCCAAGTCGTGAGTATACTATACTACAGCTGCAAACTCATCGCTGACATCTCAAGTCTGTCGACACCACCACCGACACTCTCGTCCTCACCATGTGCCAACCCGACATCAAACCGGACTCCGTATCCTCTCTCCTCCCCACCACTTCCCCATCTTTCACATTTTATCGCCACCCAGAAACCTCGACGTTGTACTTCATCTTCCACTCGCCCGACACTGCGAACGTGCAACAGCGCATGAAGCACACGATGGCTATTCCAGGATTACTCGTGCATGCAGAAGACGCTGGTATTCTCGTAGACCAGAAGATTGAGATTCACGAGCCTGACGAGTTGGACTTTGGAGCGGAAAAAGATGAAAGACTGGTGAGGTTCAGGAGCATGTATCGGAGAGAAGGGTTTAGCGGTACGGAATTAACATACGAGGGAATGGAAAATGACAAGGATTTTTTCGACGCATTGTAGGGTAAACATTAATTTGCTGTATCCATCACACGACCCCTCCCATCCAATACCAGTACAATTCTCACCGCACGATTCCAATTCCTACGAAGCTACGACATGTCAACATACATCCCCCATCTCCACCCACCCAATCCACGCAACTTGCCTCACCCCGCCCTCGCCATCCAGCACCGTAAACCCCGTCAATCTCTCCCCACCCACCTCCCTCCCATGCGAAGCCTCCACCTCCCACGTCGGCCGCGCAGCCACGATTGTGTCCCTCAGTGACTGCAGGTACTGCTTTGCGTTGTCTAGGCGGTGGAAGACTTTGTGCGGCTCGATGCGGATGGAGTAGCATGTTTGGATGGAGTGGGATTCGGGCATGAATTCGCGGGTGATGAGGTACATGTGGGACGGCATTGTAATGTGGAGAGGAGGAGAGGGGGGAGGAAGATGGACTTGTTTTGTACATGTAGCTGTTTGGTAGGGGTGGAGAGAAGAACATGCTGGGAGTGAGTGGCATGATTAAGAAGAAGTTGAGTGTGGATGTTATACATTGTTTGTCTATGTGGCTGGTATCATGTCATATGCAAGCGTCTCATATACAGTCTAGATCAGAGCTTCGCCTCTGTACATGGCTTCTCTGACTTCTTTTACAACATCGGCTCGGTCTCCGGGGCCGAGTAGCACGATTCCGCGTCCTCGTCGACCCATACGGCCTGTTCGACCGAGACGATGGATGAAGTCGATGGTCGTGTGCGGGACGTCGTAGAGAATGACGTGTCGGACTGAAACAGTATCGATACCTCTTGAGCCCAGGTCGGTAGTGACGATGACTTTGGTGTTGGCTAGAGTACGTTTGCTGGCTAGCTCGGGCTTTGGGGGTGCGTCTGGAGAAGACTTGATAGCGGTGGAAGTGTCGCTGCCAGTGAAGGACGCCAGTGTCTTCGCCTGGCGCGATGGGTCGGTGTCGCGGTGGAAGGCTAGGGCGTCGATACCCTTGCTCATGAGGTACTTCGCTACGATCTCCGTCTCTTCACGCTCATTAACGAATACTAGGATGCGCTTCGTGGGCACGGCTTCTTTGCCTTCTGCAGGGTCGTATTCGCCAGTGGATTTGCCAATCTGCCAGATTGTGTCGGCGCAGGCAAGGTTCTTGTTACCATGGTAGGGATCCTTGTTCACGTCTACAACACCCAATTGGACACGTCGTGGAATTGCGTGGAGGTTGGGAGTAACGAGTCGATTCATGTCTGGGAACCTGTCTGCAAGATACTTGTCCAAGTATTTTGGGATGGTGGCAGAGCATAGGATGAGCTGCTTGAGCGAGGGAGTCGCGCGCTCAAGGATCTCAGTAGTGCTGGGCTTGAAGGAGCGGTCGAATAGAGAGTCGGCTTCGTCGCAAATCAGATGGGTCACGCGTGCGAGGATATTGGGGTTGCTCTCTGCGATGCTGGCGAGGAGCGGGGGTGTGCTAATCACCACATCGACACCCTTCTCATTAAACAGCTGGTTGCGAATGACAGTCGCCGACATCTTTGCTGATATGGGCGCGGCGCGGAACTTGACAGCATGCGACAGGGATTTGGCGACAGCGCCAACTTGGGCGACAAGCTCAGCAGATGGTACCAGGATGATGGCGCGTGGTCGCGCAGGGTCCACTGCCTTGTTGATTTCGGGCTCCTCTGCTGCAAAGACATCAGTCCTCTTCCCTTCGGCCTTCGCTGCCGCGTCTTCAGCATCCTTCTGTGCTTGCGCTTGTGCATGGTCCCTCTCTTGCTGTTCGGCCTTTTTGATCGCGTCTAGGGTGGGAAGGAGATATGCGAGCGTCTTTCCAGACCCCGTCTCGGCTGCGAGGAGGAAGGCGTCGGGTCCGCCCTTCTTCGTGGATGTAGCCTTGGTGCGCTTCTTTGCCTCGAGGCCTAGCAGTGCAGGAACGGCGACAGACTGGGCTGGTGTGGGGTTGCGGTACTCCAGCGCGGGTAGGGCGTCCTTAATTGCCGCTTGCACCGTGTCTAACAGCGGCATCTTGTCGAATGAGTCGTATAGCTCCATTTTGCGTTTGATGGCGGTGCGGTTGCCATAGGGCACTTGGTGCAGCGAGCGCTGCATCTTGAGGGCGTGGTATGGCTCCGCTCTGGTCCTCCTCTTCCCGTCGTCGTTTCTCTTGGGGCGCTCGAAGTGGCTTTCCCTTCGCTCCCTCTCCCTTTCTAGTGATGGTGGCGCTCTTGTACGATTGAGGTGTCCGAATGGCTCCTGTGGCCTCCTCGCAGATCTCTGGTCTGATTGCGGCGGGCGGGAGACTGCGTCGGAGAGCACCATGCGGGACGGTCGGCGGTCGTCGCGCCCTCGTGAGGATCGTGGGGGACCTGTACGGGAATATGAGTCGCGTGGTCGAGAGAATGAATTGGCGTTTTGAGGTGACCTATCCCGTGGTCGTGAGAATGAATTGCCGTCCCGAGATGGGGTATCCCGTGGTCGTGAGAATGAATTGGCGTCTCGAGATGTACTATCACGTGGCCGCGAGAATGGATTGCCATCTCTAGAGCCACGTTCCCGAGGTCGTGAAAACGCAGCGCGCCCCCTGGTTCCTCTGTCTGATGAAGATGGGAACGCATCACTCTCACGTGTCCTCCTGTCACGGGGCCGTGAAGGTGTACTGGCGTCTCTTGCGCCTCTCTCGCGCTGTGCTTCTCGCTGGACCTGGGTATATAGGCGTGTCTGTGGCTGCAGGCTGCGAGGCGCGTGCCCCAGCAGCGAGCGCACCTCACAGAACGGACACGCACGCGTCACTTGTCGCAACATGGCGAAGAGGAGGCGGCGAAGAAGAGGTCAGCAAAATGTTCAAACAGCCATTTTTAGTTGCTGCATCAAGCCTGCACGCACCGTCCGTGACCGACGATCGCAAAAATCCCGGCACTAACTAGCAGCCGCGAGACGCTGCGCTAGGGCCCGATGCGGGTCGTCTCTAGGGCAACGACCAGCCTGCCCGCAATCCCGGTCGTCAACACTGTCTGATATGGCCCGCGTGCTTGATATTGACCTCTCGCGCTGCACATCCTCCTCGTCCGCTTCTCTATCGCACAACAGCGCTTGCGCATTGTGGTTGACCTTCACTTCGCATTTGCATAATTAATTGCACCCATCCGTTATACATACAGCCTGCCTGGCATCTCTTCTCCCGGGTCCGCCCATTCTTCGCAAACATTCCCCGACCACGCACGTAGCCGCACTGCAGCTGCATACACAGCAACCAGCCCGCCAACATGTCGCGCAATGAAGCGGTAAGCATCCCGCGCCTCGCTCACCGAGTCCATACTCACGTTGACGTCTCCAGGTGTCGCCGCTGCGCATAAACAAGACGCCGACTGCCTCTCCCACAAAGGGCAGCGGCCGTCCTCTCTCTGAGATCAGTTCTGCCGAGCACAGGAGGAACTCTCCCAGCTTCAACCAGACAACAAAGGTATGCTTCCCGCCACATTGCTCCACATTCCTACCGCACATGGCCCGCTAACAACGTGGCCCAGAGAGTATTCTTGACCAAGGAGAGCTCGCCGTTCAACAACAGCCCGCGTTTGTTTTGGAAGGAGCAGACCGTGTCACCCAAGAGCCGCTTTGACTCGGAGAACGAGTTCGAGCGCGAGACGTCCCCGGCACAGCTGTCGCCCAAGCGCAACTCGATTGAGAACCTGAAGAAGCAGTCGCGTGTCAAGAACAGCAGCATGTTCGAGCGCGAGCAGATGAACACGTACGACCCCACTGCAGTCCACCCACTGGACCGTCCCCTGGCCGCCGGACGACCTCTCAACGCATCCGTCCAAGGCAATGCCTACGGCGGCAACGGCCTCGATGGACTGCGTGAGTCGCGCGAATCCTCTGTCAGCCCAACCAAAGGCCACCGCCGCACCGAGAGCGAGACTCGGATACCAATCCTGAGCCCCTCCAAGACTTCTCCGGCCAAGCTGCCAACACAATCATCGTTCGGATCCCCGTCCAAGGAAAACAACTCCCCGCACGAAGGCCGCATGTCGCCTACCAAGTCGTCGCTCGTCACCAACGGGCGCTTCAACTCGCCCAAGTACAACCAAGACTCTAGCATGATGTCTGACGACGATGAGTACAAGCAACAGACCTCACGCCCACTGCGCCGCCATGCTAAGAGTGTGACCTTTGACACTGCTCCACCCCGAATCACGGAATTTGAGATGGTCACTCCCGACCCTTCGGTAACCTCCGTGTCGCGCGAAGGCAGCTACGAGTCCGAAGAGGAAGAAGAGGACATGAGCTTCGACCAGGACGACAGCTTCGATGCGTCCCTGGAGGACACCGAGAAGACGCCCGTTGTGTTGCCAGAGGACTGGCGCCACATGAGCCCCGATGCCGCAAACACATCGCTCACCGACCTCTACGACGATGTCTTCGACCGTGACAGCAGCCCGATGCCAAACGCTCAGCCCAACGGTGCGACGAATGGCTTCCGCCACGGCTCTACCAACTCGGATGGCGACACCAGGCCACTTCCGCCTCTTCCCGGTATGTTGGCGCAAGAAGGGAGCCGACGACGAGACTCTAGCATCGGCCTGTCTGCTGCTGCAGAGCGCGCCAGTGACTCTCGCCGATCACTTCCCCAGCTCCCGCAAGCTGCTGGGATTTCCAAATCCGACCTGTTGAACATGCGCGAGGGTTCAATGTCACTGGAGGACAGGCTGCGATTGATGAACTTCGACGGCGATCGCGATGTTAGCACGCCGACCCAAGAGAGCCACGACAAGAAGGTCGAGAATGGTGTACAAGTGCAGGTTGAGGAACTCGACGAGTTTACCGAGACGGAAACCGAGATCGCAGTAGGCCAGCCCAGCGTTGCGCCGCGCATTTCCCGCGAATCTATCCTCCGACGGGTCAAGAGCCGCAACTTCGAAGAAGAAGAAGAGGAGAGCTTCCACTACGACGCTGAGTCCAGTCCCGAGCGCAGCTATGGCGATCTCGCCGACTTGGATCCTGACGTCCCGATCCCTTCTCGCGAGTGCTCATCCAACTTTGATGAGCTTGCGCACCAGAACGATAATGTGCCCGAGAGCGAGGCCGACAGTGTCATCGACGCCTACTCTTTTGCAGACATGACCGAGGTCGATGGCACCGAGATGTCACTACTTGATGACTACGAGCGTGAGAGCTCTGTAGTGCGTCACCCTGTTCAGCACCAGCCTCAAGAAGAAGATGAAGCGAGCCAGTACTCTCCCGATCCCGAGGAGCAGCCAACCACGCACAGCACCATTGACAGCTCTGGCCCTCCTACCCCAACCGCTGTATCTCCAGCTGCGGCAGAGAAGCAGGCCCGTCAAGAGGAGATGTACTCGTCCTTCGACGGTGCCAACATGGATCTGAGTCTTGATCCACTCAAGGCATCCTTCGCGACTGCACCCAGTCCGCTTGACACTGCACCCAAGATGGATGCAATGCGCGAGTTCTTGCGCCGACCTGCCACACCAGAGACCAACGAGGAAGTTGACGCTCAGCCTGAACCAAGTACACCTGATTCCGTGATCCGACACCCTGTCGTTATCTCACCACCTGCGCACGAAGAAGAGCCGGAAGTGCCTCAACGAGAGGCTACTATCCGAGGTGGGAAGTTAAAGACCCGTCCATCGCTGATTCCAGATGAGGTTGATCTCGCTGTCGCGCGTCGACAGGTCAGCGGTGAACACGCACCCCCTGTCCCTGTCAGGAGCCCTAAACGCCAGTCTTTGACCTTTGAGCTTGGTCATGTGGATGACGAGGACACGCAAATGAGCATCTCGACCAAGGAGAACCGTATGCTTGATATCGACATCGGCGACGACTCGCACGATCTCAGCTTCGGCTTGGACAAGGAGTTCAACCATATCATCGAGGCACAGAAGGTACATACCCTTTTCCCCATACCCTCTTTCGCCCAGTTTCCTGCCGATAGTGCTGCTCGCCAAGATGTAGCACCACAACTGTCCAGTCCAGATTTTGGAAACAGAAATAGTCCCGCTAACACCGCCCCTCAACAGAAAGGATACCTCATGCGCGAGAACACCAAGGTAGTGGTGGCAAGCAGCCGTCAATTTAGCGACGAGAAGCCTTCAGAGAGTGCAACTGCCGCTACCGGCCCACGTAAGACGAGCGCCGAGCGCAAGCCAGCATGGACTAAAGAACCATGGAATGGTAAGCCGCGCCGCAAGAGCATTCGAACAACATCTGGACGTCGTGTTCCAACTGCTACCGGCCCTGTGCCTCCTCTTCCTGGCCAGGAGTCAGCTGTACAAGGTAGTCTGGACTCTGTTGCCGAGCAGGGCGATGATGATGATTTCGAGGACGGTGAAGAGCGAGGCCGTGTCTTCGTCAAGGTTATTGGCGTCAAGGACCTCGACCTTCCTCTGCCCAAGACGGAGCGTACTCATTTCCAGTTGACTCTCGACAACGGACTGCATTGTGTGACCACTTCTTGGTTGGAGCTTGGTCCGTCCGCGCCCATCGGCCAGGAATTTGAACTCGTCGTTTTGGACGACCTCGAGTTCCAGCTCACCCTTCAAACAAAGCTAGAGCCTCCTGCAGTTCCACAAATCGTGGCTGCACCGGTCCGGACAGTCAACCACAAGAAGTCGCACTCCGCCTTCCGAAACCTGCTGTCGTCTCCCAAGAAGCGCAAGGAGCAGGAGCGCAAGGCACAAGAGGAGGCCGACCGCATTGCATTCCAAGAGCAGCAAGAAGCTCAAGCGGCCGCGAAGCGCAACCACCAGGCCACTGCATGGGATCTTCTGCACGACTTGGTCGGACCCGACGGTTCTTTCGCACGTGCCTACGTATGCCTCAACAACCACGAAAATCAAGCCTATGGTCGCCCATTGACTGTCGATATCCCCTGCTTTAACGAGTGGGCTGTTGACACCACTGGTGCAAGCAGTGTCAAGAGCAAGCGCGGAACTGTCGTTAGGCGCCCACCTTACCGCGTTGGCAAGCTCACCGTGCAGCTTCTTTACGTTCCAAAGCCAAAAGGTGCCAAGGACGAAGACATGCCCAAGAGCATGAATGCTTGCATTCGCGAGCTGAAGGAAGCCGAAGAAGTTAAGGACATCAATTGGGAGGGGTGTCTAAGCCAGCAAGGTGGCGATTGTCCGGTAAGTGCAAAGCTCGAAACAGTGACTGTGATTAGCAACTAACAAGTGGACAGTACTGGCGTCGCCGCTTCTTCCGCCTTCAAGGTACGAAGCTGACCGCCTACCACGAGGCAACACGACAGCCACGAGCAACCATCAACCTAGCAAAGGCAACCAAGCTATTTGATGACAAAGGCGCATTGCAACAACCACAGTCTACCAAGTCTGGTGGACGACGCAAGTCTGGCTTTGCTGAAGATGAAGAGGGCTACATGTTCGTCGAGGAGGGCTTCCGCATCCGCTTTGCAAACGGCGAGGTCATTGACTTCTATGCCGACACTCGCGACCAAAAAGAAGGATGGATGAAGGTCTTGGCCGAGACTGTCGGCCGCGATATTGCCACGAAAAAGGGCTGGATCTCCATGATTCTCGACAAGGAGCGCAAAGAAAAGGCTGCCCGATCACAGGCTGGTGTTCCAGTTCAACAAGCACGCCCACTCCAAGATAAAGCCAACGCCAACCGACCAACTCATCAACGGACACAGTCGCACGATGTGTTCGCCGCGCCACAGAGCAAGTCTGTCCCCTCCAGTCCAGTGAAGGGACACTCGCGGACGCAATCGAACGCACCCACTCCACCAGCGAAAGACCATCGCATGTCGCACGCGCCGCCACCGCGGCCACGTGAAGCAAACAAGACAGGATCGTCAGGACGCCGGGAGCAGGTTCGATCGATGATTTTCTAAGCCCTCTCTCTCTTGCATTGTCACACTTCATCATCGATACCCCTTTTTACGAGAACACAGATTGTTTTGTTAGAACACTCACTTACTTGCGCTCTTTCCTCGTGTTGCAGGTTCGTCATTTATCCTCATTGTCGCCTCGGCTCCGTTTGCGATTTTGGTGGGAGCGGCGGCGGAGAGACACGGAGCATGGGCGCTGAGCGCTTGTACAAACATTGAACTGCGGATGTTGGAACAGGCCGAGGGCGAAGCTGTCGCAATAAAAACTTCATTTCTTGTTATTGCTTTATGTCTTGATTTTTTGGGTGGACTGTTCTTTGGATTGGGCGTTCGCAGGGGTTGGAGAGGTTACTTAATGACCTGACTTGACTTCTTTTGACTGTCTCTGTGTAATGATTGATGCTAACAGAGCAGTAGAAAATACATGACTTTGAAAACCTTTCGATCTGGTTGCAATTGCGAGATGACTATGATGCATGAATTGTTCAAACTCGATGCCAAACAGCGGATGCTCGCGTGCAAACCCGTGCCTGTCACACTGCATCTCCAAGCTCGCGCGTATGACCCCAACACACACCTTGTCGGAACGAGCTTGCTCGCCCCGTGCAACACATGCAGCAAACAAATGCTTCACTGCCAACACACCCATCTGACCCATCTCGCCTCCCCCCGCTGCGCTGCGTTCGCCATTCCTCCACACATCACACAAGGCAATCACACCTCGCCCGTAGCACAATTCTCCCATCTGTACTCATGGGCGCATCATACTCGACGCCCCCTCCCTGCGTCGACGTCCCCACCATCTACGCCCCGTACGGCCGCATACAAGTCCCCGCCGGCTCGCCGTTCGCTATCTATCCGCCGTCGCCGCCGAGACGACGGCCACGCCCGTATCCGCATCCGCGAAGGCTCAGGGTTGAGTACGAAGACGGGGACGAGTGGGAGAGTGAGAGCGAGAGTGAATTGGAGATGGAGATGCCGATGAGAGGGATGGGTGGGGGTATGGGTATGAGAGGAAGAGGGTTTGGTATGAGGGGCGTAATGGGTGGTAGAGGGATGGGGATGGGGATGGGAAGGGGTCTGG
>Ga0265780_10004221_pt1 | contig 18588 bp, 11 predicted proteins | sample P1T30metagenome_FD_192432 | JGI IMG/M metagenome (GOLD analysis project Ga0265780, IMG submission 192432) | Plant litter microbial communities from East Loma Ridge, Irvine, California - P1 T30 | ecosystem: Environmental > Terrestrial > Plant litter > Unclassified | place: USA: California...
CATGTCCTCGACGAAATCCTGCACGTCCTGCTCGCGCACGAAGGCGAATTCCATGTCCAGCTGGGTGAACTCCAGCTGGCGGTCGGCACGCAGGGCCTCGTCGCGGAAGCAGCGCGCGATCTGGTAGTAGCGGTCGAAGCCGGCCACCATCAGGATCTGCTTGAACAGCTGGGGGCTCTGCGGCAGCGCGTAGAACTCGCCCGGATGCATGCGCGCAGGGACCAGGAAGTCGCGCGCGCCTTCCGGGGTGGCCTTGGTAAGGATCGGGGTTTCGATGTCCTGGAAGCCACGCTCGTCCAGGTGGCGGCGCAGCGCCTGGACCAGCTTGATGCGGGTGCGCTGCATGCGCTGCATCTCCGGGCGGCGCAGGTCCAGGTAACGGTACTTCAGGCGGGTTTCTTCGCCCGGGTTCTCGTGTGCATGGAACGGCAACGGCGCGGCCTTGTTGAGCACGGTGATGGCGGTGGCGATCACTTCGACCTTGCCGGTGGCCATCTTGTCGTTGACTGCGTGGCGGGCACGCACCACGCCTTCCACCTGCAGCACGTCCTCGTAACCGAGCGAGGCGGCCACGGCGAACACTTCGGCATTGTCGACCTCCACCGTCACCTGCACGATGCCCTCATGATCGCGAAGATCGATGAAGCACACGCCGCCCTGGTTACGGGCCACGTCGGTCCAGCCGGCGAGGGTGACAGTCTGGCCGATCAGGGTCTCGTCGACCAGGCCGCAGAAGTGGGTACGCATGGGGGAAAGCTCCGCTGTTGTACGCCGGCGCCAGGAAGGACCGGAAAGCCCGTTATTCTGGGGCCGAGCCCCCACCGGGGGCAAATCCTCGGCAGTCACGCCGATTTAATCCAGTTCGTTCCTATATTCGCGCACCATCGACCGCTCGGGGATGTCGCCATGAACCGCTGGACCCTGGCCTGCCTGGCCGCCGCGCTTGCCTGCTCTGCCCCGCTGTTTCCCGCCCATGCCCAGATCGGCACACGTGCCTATGCGCCGGAGAACCTGACCCAGCTTTCCAGCAGTGACCGGACCCGGGTGATCAGCCAGGAGTATGCCGAACAGTCCAACGGACGCCGTATTCCCGATGACCAGCTGCGGTTCTACCTGGCCCAGGTCAACTCCGGATGGGGCTTTTCGCGCATCAAGCAGGACATCGCCACCTCGCTGCGCGGAGGTGGCAGCGGTGGCAGCGGTGGCAACGGCGGCAACTGGGGCGGCGGCGGGCAGAACGGCGGCAGCATCCGCTGCGAGAGCCAGAACAACCGCGAGCGGGTCTGCAACACGGGCTGGCGCAATGCCCGGCTGGTCCGGCAGATCTCCGGCACGGCCTGCGTGGAAGGCCGCACCTGGGGCACCCGCAATGGTGCGGTCTGGGTCAACGGCGGCTGCCGCGGCGAGTTCGCCGAAGCCCGCGGCTCCAGCGGAGGCAACTGGGGCGGCGGCTGGGGCGGGGCCAACAACAACTACAGTGTTACCTGCAGCAGCAACGACAAGCGCCGCTCCAGCTGCGCGTGGGAAGCACGCCGCGGCCGCCCGGTGCTGATCGAACAGCTGTCCGGCAGCGCCTGTCGCGAAAACCAGACCTGGGGCTACAGCAATGGGAGCCTGTGGGTCGCCAACGGCTGCCGCGCGCGCTTCGGCGTGCGCTGACCCGCTCCGGGTAGTGACGGCCGCTGGCCGTCCGCCTGCTGGCCTGCTGCCTGGTGGGTGACGGCCGCTGGCCGTCCGCCTGCTGGCCTGCTGCCTGGTGGGTGACGACCGTTGGTCGTCACGCCCTGCCGCTGCGCTCGCCGAGCATGGCTCGGCGCTACCCCTGCTTCGGTAGTGACGACCGTTGGTCGTCACGCTATTGCCGCTGCGCTCGCCGAGCATGGCTCGGCGCTACCCCTGCTTCGGTAGTGACGACCGTTGGTCGTCACGCCCTGCCGCTGCGCTCGCCGGGCATGGCTCGGCGCTACCCGGCGGATCCGTCCGGAGACGGCGTGCGCGCGCCCCACGGTGCTGGTGGCAATGCCACCGGCCGCGAAAGGTCGAATACCACGCGGAAGCGTCGCCCATCGGGCCGGGTCAATTCGTAGACGAACTGCCGATCCGGATCGATCTCCATCGCCCAGGTGTTATGCGTGGACGCCAGCATGTCTGCCTTGCGGAACATCGCCACCGAATCGGTGTCGGCCGGGAACTCCTGGCGCTGTGCCGTACCCGGGCGCCTGCTGTCGCCGCCATACAGGCTGATCGCATCCGGGCTGCCGTCGGCATGCCGGTGGTCGTGCTTCAGGCGCAGCCCGCTCTCGGTACGGCTCAGCACCCAGGTGCGCGAATGGTCATCGCCGACGTGGAACGGTATCCGCAGCTGGTGGGCCGGGTCCTCGCAGCCCCGCACGTGCATCACCAGCCGCTTACCCGCGAACGGGTCCGGGCCGGTGCTGGCCGGGTTGTCTTCCACCACCTGTCCAGCAAAGGCCTTACCACAGTAAGCGGCCACGCTGGCAAGGAAAGCATCGGCCGGCGCGTTGGACACTTCCTGCGCCACCGGATCAGGGGAAGGGTCGCTGCACCCTGCAAGGGCCAGCAGCATAGTGAGGGAAGAGGTCCGGAGCAGGTTCATCGCTCCACCCTACCCAGCCAGGCCGCATGGCGCAAACCCTCTGTGCTTACTCGCTCTTCGCAGGTGCCGCCGCTGCGGGCTTTTCCGCCAGGTTCTTCTTGTTGGAGCCAAAATCAGTCTCATACCAGCCTCCACCAGCCAGCCGGAACGAGGGCGCGGTGATCTGCCGCTTCACCGTTTCCTTGCCACAGGACGGGCACTGCGTCGGGTCTGCATCGGCAATCTTCTGCAGGCGGTCAAAGGCGTGGCCGCAGTCGGCGCAGGCGAATCCGTAGATCGGCATCGTAGTTGTCAGGTAGGAAATCAGGCGCGCATGTTAAGGCATTGCAAGCGGCTCGGCAGACCCCCTGTGTTAAGGTCGGTGACGTGTTTGCCAAACCTTCCCCACGAAGGTCGCACCCATGTTGCGGCTGACTTCACTGCTGCTTGGCGTGGCTTTGCTGCTTACCGGCGGCGGTCTGCTGGGCACCCTGCTGGCTGTGCGCGGCGGGCTGGAAGGCTTCAGCGCCAACGCGCTGGGCTGGGTGATGTCCGGTTATTTCGCCGGCTTCTTCGTCGGCACTTTCACTGCCCCGCCGCTGATCCGGCGCATGGGCCACAGCCGCGCCTTCGCCTTCCACGCCGCCCTCGCCACCATGGCGGTGCTGCTGCATCCGCTGTGGCTGGATCCGTGGGGCTGGGGCCTGCTGCGGGTGGTCACCGGCATCGCGTTGGTCGGCCTGTATACCGTCATCGAAAGCTGGCTCAACGCCGAACCCGATCCGCAGCGGCGCAGCCGGGTGTTTTCGCTGTACATGATGATCAACCTGTCCGCGCTGGCACTGGGGCAGGTCCTGCTGATGCTTGGCGATGCGGGCGCGGCGGCGATGTTCACCGTCACCGCACTGCTGGTGTGCGCGGCGATGCTGCCGGTCACCGCCACCCGCCTGCAGCAGCCGGACGTGCCCAACGTGCCGCGTCTCAAGCTTGGCAACCTGTACACCCTGGCGCCGGTGGCCACCGTGGCCGCCGGCCTGTCCGGGCTGGCGATGGGTCCGTTCTGGGGCCTGTTGCCGGTGTTCGCCGGGGACATCGGCCTCAGCGGCGATGGCGTGCCGTTGTTCATGCTGGCCGCCATCGCCGGCGGCGCCCTGCTGCAATGGCCGCTCGGCCGCATCAGCGATGGCCACGACCGGCGTATCGGCCTGATGACCGTAAGCCTGGCCGCCGCCGGACTGGCGGTGCTGGCGGCCATGCCATTGATCCAGCAGCAGCTGCACGTAATGTTCCTGCTGGTGTTCTGCTACGGCGGGCTGGTGTTCGCGCTGTACCCGTTCGCGGTGGCGCACATGCTCGATTACCTGGCCAGCGAAGACCTGCTGTCCGGCTGCAGCAGCCTGCTGCTGGTGCATGGCGTCGGCGCGGCGGTCGGTCCGGCCATCGCCGGCGCGCTGATGAGTCGCTTCGGCGCCCCCGCGCTGCCGCTGTACTTCGCGGCCGTGTTGACCTGCCTGGCCGTCTTCACCGGCATGCGGCTGCTTTCGCACGCCCGCCTGCGTACCCATCCGGCACCGTTCCGCGCGATGTTGCGCACCACGCCTTCGGCGCTGGAACTGATGCCCGAAACCGAAACTCCCCTCCACCCTGAAAAGGAAACGCATTGACTGTTGGAAGCCCTCCCTCTGCTACCGAACCCGTAATCCCCGCTGTTGAAACCGCAGCACCGCCGCAACTGATATTGGCCACCGACCTGGATGGCACCTTCCTGGCAGGCAGCGCCGAACAGCGCCACCGCCTCTACCGGCTGATCGACCAGCATCCCGGGATCCAGCTCATTTTCATCACCGGCCGCGGGCTGGAAGCCGTGTTGCCGCTGCTGTCCGATCCCTCGATCCCGCGCCCGGACTACATCGTCTGCGATGTCGGTGCCACCGTGGTCGATGGCCACACCCTGCAACCCCTGCAGCCGCTTCAGTCGATGATCGAAGCGCACTGGCCCGGCGAGCACGTGGTGGCTGCCGCGATGCGCCCCTACACCGCGCTGCAGCGACAGGACGTGCCGCAGGAACGCCGCTGCTCGTACTTCTGCGATCCGAAGACGCTCGCACCGCTGCGCGCGCAGATCGAACAGACCGCACGCTCGCTGGGCTGCGATGTGCTGTATTCGGCCGACCGTTATCTCGACATCCTGCCGCCGGGCATCGACAAGGGACGCACGCTGGCCGCGCTGGCGCGCACGCTGGGGCTGCCGGTGGAGCGCATCCTGGTCGCCGGTGACACCCTCAACGACCTTTCCATGTACGTCGCCGGGTTCCGCGGCGTGTGTGTGGGCCAGTCCGAACCGGCACTGCTGGAGGCCACCGCCGGGCAACAGCGCACCCTGCACGCGCAGGCCCCCGGCTGCGGCGGCATCCTCGAAGCAATCACCCATTTCAAGCTGCTCGACGCCCGCGATCCCCACCTGGCCGCACCCGCGCCGGTATCGCACGACGGCGCCCAGCTGCTGATGGTCTACCATCGCCTGCCCTTCGATGAAGCGATCGAGGACGGCAAGCTGGTGCAGCGTCCGCCGCGCTCGCCGAACGGCATCATTCCCTCGCTGTTGAGCTTCTTCAAGGGCGGGCAGAAAGGCAGCTGGATCGCCTGGGGCATCGATGATCCCAAGCACCGGCCGTTCCAGCGCCACGTGCAGGTGGACCAGGCGCAATACCCCACCCTGCGCGCCACCCGCGTCCCCCTGAGCCGGCAGGAAGTGGACATCTTCTACAAGCGCTTTTCCAAGGAAGCGTTCTGGCCGATGCTGCACGTGTTCTGGGAACGCGCGCGCTTCCGCGAAGACGACTGGCAGGTGTTCCTGAAGGTCAACCGCAAGTTCGCCGAGGCCACCGCGGCCGAAGCGGCGCACGGGGCCACCGTATGGATCCACGACTACAACCTGTGGATGGTGCCGGCCTACCTGCGCGAGCTGCGCCCGGACGTCAAGATCGCCTTCTTCCACCACACCTATTTCCCTTCGGCGGATGTGTTCAACGTGGTGCCGTGGCGCCGCGAGATCATCGGCAGCCTGCTTTCGTGCGATTACATCGGCTTCCACATCCCGCGCCAGGTGGAGAACTTCGTGGACGTGGTCCGCGGTGCCGCACCGGTGGAGCGCCTGGCCTGGGAAAACTGCGCCCCGCGCTTCCTTACCTACGGCTGCGCGGTGGGGCTGGACACCATGACCACCCGCCTGCGCGTGGGCGACCGCGATGTCGCCTTGGGTGCCCATCCGGTCGGCACCGACCTCGGCCGCATCCACGACACCCTGGCGCGCAGCGACGTGCGCAACGACATCTTCAAGCTCCGCCGCGAAATCGGCGCGCGCAAGCTGGTGCTGTCGGTGGAACGGCTGGACTACACCAAGGGCACGCTGGCCAAGCTGGAAGCCTTTGAACGGGTGCTGGAGCAGCATCCGGAGCAGTGCGGCAAGGTCACCCTGCTGATGGTCTGCGTGCCGGCCGCACGCGAAATGACCGTGTACCGCACCCTGCAGAACCAGATCGAACAGGCGGTGGGCCGCATCAACGGCCGCTTCGCCCGGCTGGACTGGACGCCGGTGCGCTTCTTCGCCAAGGCCCTGCCGTTCGAGCAGGTGGTGGCGCACTATGCGGCCGCGCAGGTGATGTGGATCACCCCGCTGCGCGATGGCCTGAACCTGGTGGCCAAGGAGTTCATCGCCACCCATGGCATCGAAGGCAGCAACGGGGTGCTGGTGTTGAGCGAGTTCGCCGGTGCGGCCGCTGAGCTGAAAGGCGCGGTATTGACCAATCCGCATGATCCGGCCGATCTGGCCGCCGGCCTGATGCAGGCGCTGCTGATGCCTGAAGAAGAGGCCGAAGCGCGCCAGCGCCAGCTGCACGGCATCGTGGAGTACTACGACGTGGACCGCTGGGGACGCGAGTTCCTGGAAGCAGTGGAAGGCAGCGGCAAGGCCGCCTAGCACCCGGTGTCGAGCAGGCTCGACACTACTTGCGTAGCGGGCGAGCTTGCTCGCCCTGCGTCAGCCGGTCATCCGCTCCGCCAGCGCGGCCACCCGGGCCAGCACCGCATCGCGCTGGCCGCCGTCCACGCTGGCGCCCTGCAGGTAAGCGGTGAGCACCCACGCGGTGCCACCGCCCAGCGGCCACAGCACGCCGATGTCGTTGCGCGTGTCCTTGCCGTTGCTGCCGGTCTTGTCACCGACCCGCCATCGCTTGTCCAGCCCGGCCCGCAGCGTCGCATCGCCGGTCTCGTTGTCGATCAGCCAGTCCGCCAGCTGCTGCCGCGATGCCGGCCGCAGCGCATCGCCGAGCACGAACCGCTGCAGGCTGGCCGCGCTGGCGGCGGGACTGGTTGTGTCGCGCGGGTCGCCCAGCGTGAACCGGTTGAGTTCCGGCTCGTACCGGTCACTGCGGGTCACCGCATCACCGTGGGAACGCATGAAGGCCGTCAGCGCCGGCGGCCCGCCCAGGTGGCGCAGCAGCAGGTTCGCCGCCGGGTTGTCGCTGGTCACCATCGTCGTGCGGCACAGGTCGCGCACGCTCAGGTCCTTGCCCACGTGCCGGCGGGTCGTCGGCGCATGGTCGATCAGGTCCTCCGCGCGCATCGGCAGCCGCTCGTCGAGGAAGCCCGGCTGCCGCTCGGCGCGGTGCAGCGCTGCGGCCGCGAGCATCCACTTGATCGTGCTGCACATCGGGAAGCGTTCGTCCTGGCGGTGCCCCACCCGCTTGCCGGTGCGGGTGTCCAGCAGGGTCACCCCGAGACGCCCGCCGCTGGCTTTTTCCAGCGCGGCGAAATCCGCAGCCGTGGCGATGGTGGCCGCAGCCGGGCCGGGCGCGCTGCGTGCCGGGCCCGCAACGGCAAGTGATGATGCCAGCGCGAGGGCACTGGTCTGCAGGAAATGGCGGCGCGACAGCATGGGCGTTCTCCAGACGGTGAGGTCCCCATGGTGGTCGCCGGCAGACCTACCGACCAGCGCGACCTTTCAGGGTAAGCCCCATGAAATTCTCATGACTGGACGCTCGGGATCCATGGCCCGCGACCAGATAGCCCCGGCACGCTACCATCCGTCATCAATCCAGCTCAACACGGCATCGCATGTTGTCGCCTTCGCTTCCGCTCAACGCCCTGCGCGCCTTCGAGGCCGCCGCGCGCCACCAGAACCTGACCCGCGCCGCGCTGGAACTGTGCGTGAGCCAGGCCGCGCTCAGCCATCAGATCCGCGGTCTGGAAGACCGGCTGGGCGTTCGCCTGTTCCATCGGCTGCCCCGTGGCGTGGCGCTCACCGATGAGGGCGCGGCGCTGTATCCGGTGATGAACGAGGCCTTCCAGCGGATCAGCCTGGCGCTGGCCCGCTTCACCGGCAGTGGAGAGAAAGAAGTCCTGACGCTGGGCGTGGTCGGCACCTTCGCCACCGGCTGGCTGTTGCCGCGGCTTGCCGATTTCCAGGCCGCCCATCCAGACATCGAGCTGCGCCTGCAGACCCACAACAACCGCATCGACCTGGCTGGCGAGGGCCTGGACCTGGCCATCCGCTTCGGCGAGGGCGACTGGCAGGGGCAGGTCTGCACGCGCGTGCTGCCCGCGCCATTCGCGCCATTGTGCGCACCGGGCCTGGCGCGCCGCCTGCGCGTGCCCGCCGACCTCGCCGGTCTGCCGCTGCTGCGTTCCTACCGCGCTGATGAATGGCCGCGCTGGCTGCAGGCCGCAGGCATCACCGGGCTGGAAGCGCGCGGGCCGGTTTTCGACTCCTCGTTGACCCTGGCTGCTGCGGCGACCAGCGGCGCCGGCATCGCGCTGCTGCCGCTGTGCATGTTCGAACAGGAACTGGCCGAGGGCCGGTTGCAGCAACCGTTCGCGCAGACTGTCGAGCTGGGCAGCTACTGGCTGACACGGCTGCGTTCACGCAGCGAACGCGAGCCCGCGCGGCGGTTCGCCGCGTGGCTGCAGGGCGCCGCCTGACGCACGTGCGTGCGGACCAAGGTCCGCACCTACGTGCCCCGGCGCGTTTTCGTAGGTGCGGACCTTGGTCCGCACGCGCAGACGGCAGTCAGCCTTCCAGCAGCGCCATCCAGGCCGCTTCGGCCTTCTCCAGCTGCGCTGCGGTCGCTTCGCGATCGCGCCCCAGCACCGCCATGCGCGTGGCATCGGCGTAGTTGGACGGATCGGCCAGCTGCCGGTCCAGCTCGGCAAGGCTGGCTTCCAGCTCGGCCACCTTGCCCTCCGCGGCCGCCAGCTTGTGCGGGTTGGGCGCCTTCTTCTGCACCACCTGCACCACCGGCTCGGTCTTCACCGCCACCGGTGCAACGGCCTCGGCCAGCTTGGCCTTGGTGCCCTGCGCCTGCGGTCGCGTACGCAGCCACGCCGCGTACTCATCCAGATCGCCGTCGAACGGTTCCACCACGCCATCGGCCACGCGCCAGAACGTGTCGCAGACCAGCCCGATCAGATGCCGGTCATGCGACACCATCACGATGGCGCCCTCGAAATCACTCAGCGCTTCGGCCAGCGCCTCACGCATTTCCAGGTCAAGGTGGTTGGTCGGCTCATCGAGCAGCAGCACGTTCGGCTGCTGGTAGGCGATCAACGCCAGCGCCAGCCGTGCACGTTCGCCACCGGAGAAGCCATCCACCGACTCGAACGCGCGGTCACCGGCGAAATTCCACTTGCCGAGGAAATCTCGGAACGACTGGTTCGGCGCGTCCGGGGCGATGTCGCGGAAGTGCTCCATCGGCGACTGGCCTTCGTGCAGTGACTCCACCGTATGCTGGGCGAAGTAACCGATCTTGAGGTCCGGATGCGCGGCACGATCACCGCTGATCGGATCCAGCTCGCCGACCAGGGTCTTCACCAGGGTCGTCTTGCCGGCGCCGTTCGGGCCCAGCAGGCCGATGCGCTGGCCCGCTTCCAGGCCGAAGCCGACGTTGTGCAGGATCACCGAATCGGCGCCGTAACCGGCCTCCACATGGTTCAGGCGGATCAGCGAGAACGGCAGCTTGGCCGGCGGCGCGAACTCGATGCGGAACTCGCGCTCGGCCCGCACAGCTTCCGTACCGGCCATCTTCGCCAGGCGCTTCATGCGGCTCTGCGCCTGCGCGGCCTTGGACGCGGTGGCCTTGAAGCGGTCGATGAAGCTCTGCAGGTGGGCGCGCTCGTTCTGTTCCTTCTCGTGGGCGATCTGCTGCTGGCGCAGCTGCTCCGAACGCTGGCGTTCGAAGTCGGTGTAGCCGCCGGTGTACAGCTTGGCGCCGCCGTTATGCAGGTGCAGCGTGTGGGTCGCCACGTTGTCCAGGAACTCGCGGTCATGCGAGATCAGCAGCAGCGTGCCGGGATACTTCAGCAGCCACTGTTCCAGCCAGTACACCGCATCCAGGTCCAGGTGGTTGGTCGGCTCATCGAGCAGCAGCAGGTCGCTGGGCATCATCAGCGCGCGAGCCAGGTTCAGGCGCACGCGCCAGCCGCCGGAGAACGAGGACACCGCACGGTGATGCGTATCCGCCGGGAAACCCAGGCCATGCAGCAGCTTGCCGGCGCGCGCTTCGGCATCGTAGGCACCGACTTCGGCCATCTTCGTATGCGCTTCGGCCACCGCTTCCCAGTCCTCGCGGGCCGTCGCGGCGGCTTCTTCGGCCAGCACTGCGGCCACCACCACGTCGCCGCCCAGCACGAAGCTCAACGCCGGGTCTGGCAGTGAGGGCGTTTCCTGGGCCACGCTGGCAATACGCACCTTGCCGGGCAGGTCGACATCGCCCTTGTCGGCTTCCAGTTCGCCCTGCACGGCGGCGAACAGACTGGACTTGCCGGCACCGTTGCGGCCAACCACGCCCACCCGGTAACCGGCATGCAGGGTCAGGTCGACGTTGGACAACAGCAGCCGCTCGCCGCGGCGCAAGGCGAAATTACGGAGGGAGATCATCGGGGGGGTCCATATAACGGAATGGAATGTGCTGGTGAGCACCTTTCCTGCGACGCAATTCTAACGTTAACGAATACTTGACGTATCCCGGCAGCGCGCCAAGGTCGTTCCTCTCTCTCCCACGGAGGTCGGCCGGCGCCCTTCCGGGCGCCTCCCCACGACGCTGTCCTTGCGGCTAAATTGTTGCTTCTGCAACGGTTTTTTGACGTTACCGTCATTTGACAGCGGATTAAATTGTCGTTAATTGCTGTATTGCGCACCGCAACAACGCCGTCCCGCTCCTCGAGATGTCGCCCCGGTGCCTCCCCCAACCGGAGCCACGTCCTGATGACCCGCAAGACCAGCCAACTCGCCGCCGCCGTCGCCCTGGTGCTCGGCGCGTCCGCCTTCTCCGCCGCCGCACAGACCGCCAATACGCTCGACACGGTGATCGTCACCGGCACCCGCGTGGCCGACCGTACGGTCGCCGAATCGCAGTCGCCGATCGACATCATCACCCCCGAGGCGCTGCAGTCCACCGGCACCTCCGAACTGGCCACCGCGCTCTCGCGCGCCCTGCCCTCACTGAATTTCCCGCGGCCGGCGCTCACTGACGGCACCAGCGGCATCCGCCCGGCGCAGCTGCGTGGGCTGTCCCCGGACCAAGTGCTGGTGCTGGTGGACGGAAAGCGCCGCCACACCTCGGCGATGATCAACGTCAACGGCAGCATCGGCCGTGGCTCCTCGGCGGTGGACATCAACGCCATCCCGATCGGCGCCATTGAACGCGTGGAAGTGCTGCGCGACGGTGCTTCGGCCCAGTACGGTTCAGACGCCATCGCCGGTGTCGTCAACATCGTGCTCAAGGGCAGCGGCAGCGGTGGCAGCCTGGCCATCGACCACGGCCAGTACGCCGCCGGCGACGGCAACAAGAACCAGCTCTCCGGCGACGCCGGTTTCACCTTCGGCGACGGCCGCGGCCAGGTCCACCTGGCGGGCCAGTACAGCCAGCAGGACGAAAGCAACCGCGCCGGGCCCTACCTGGGCACGACGCCGAATACCGGCAACTTCCCCGACATCGGTGAAAAGACCTTCGTGGTCGGCGATCCGCAGGTCGATGCATCGGCGGTCTCTGCCAACGCCAGCTTCGCCTTCAGCGACAACGTCACCGGTTACGCCAACGCACTGCTCAGCAACCGCGACATTACCTCCTTCGCGTTCTACCGCTCGCCCAACCACAGCGGCCAGACCGCCTTGCTGGCCCAGGTCTATCCGGACGGCTACGTGCCGCAGATCAACCAGTACTCCAAGGACCGTTCGGTCGTGGCCGGCGTCAAGGGCAGCACCGAAAGTGGCTGGACCTGGGACCTGAGCGCCAACCACGGCGAGAACACGCTCGACTTCCACACCCGCAACAGCATCAATTACAGCCTCGGCGCCACCAGCCCGAGCGACTTCTACGACGGCACCCTGAAGTACACCCAGGACATCTTCAACGCCGACTTCACCAAGTCGCTGGACTGGGGCCTGGCCTATCCGGTCACCTTGTCCTTCGGTGGTGAATACCGCCGCGAGACCTGGGAGCAGCGTCCGGGTGAACCGGACTCCTACACCGGCAGCGGTGCGCAGGGCTTCGCCGGCTTCACCCCGATCAATGCCGTCGACGAGGACCGCCACAACTACGCGGTGTACGCCGGGCTGGAAGCGGACCTGACCGACAAGTTCTCCGCCGGTGTCACCGGTCGCTACGAGGACTATTCGGACTTCGGCGACAAGTTCTCCGGCAAGCTGTCGGCGCGCTACGCCTTCACTGACAAGGTCGCCCTGCGCGCCACTGCCTCCAGTGGCTTCCGTGCGCCTTCGCTGGCCCAGCAGAGCTACCAGGCGGTCACCAGCACGATCGTCAACGGCAGCTTCGTCGAGCGCGGCACCTTCCCGGCCGCCAGCGCCGCTGCACAGGCTCTCGGTTCGGCACCGCTGAAGGCGGAAACCTCCACCTCCTACAGCGTCGGCCTGGTGTTGCAGCCGATCGACCGCCTGTACCTGACCGTGGATGCGTACCAGATCGAGATCGACGACCGCATTGCGCTGTCGTCCAACATCACCACCACCGGCAACACCGCCGTGGCCGACCTGCTGACCGGTCTGGGCCTGCCGCAGGTCACCGCGTTCTCCTACTTCACCAACGGCCTGGACACCCGCACCCGCGGCGTCGATGCCGTGGCCAGCTACACCGTGCCGTTCAGCGCGAGCAGCCTGGAGCTGACCGCCGCCTACAGCTACAACGACACCGAAGTGCAGAAGTTCGATGCCTCGCCGGCGGCCTTCCAGGCCCTCGGCATCACCCAGGCGCTGATCGGGCGTGATGAGATCGGCCGCATCGAAGACAGCTTCCCGCGCGACAAGGCCATCGTCAGCGGCACGTGGCGGTCGGACCATTGGGAGCTGGGCCTGGCCGCCACCCGCTACGGCAGCTTCACCGTGCGCAACTCGGCCACCGCCACCCGCGACCAGACCTACGATGCGAAATGGGTGCTGGATGCTTCGGCCAGCTACAAGCCCAGCGAGAACTGGACCCTGACCCTGGGTGCGGACAACCTGCTGGACGAATACCCGGACCGCACCGTGGACCTGCAGAACTCCACCTGGGGCATGCTGCCGTACAGCAACTACTCGCCGTTCGGCTTCAACGGCGCCTACGTCTACGGCCGCATCCGCTACACCTGGTAAGGGCCGGCCGGGCCTGGCCCGGCGCGGTCGCATGGAACTGCAACAGACGCCGGGCAATGCCCGGCGTTTGCCGTATCGGGGCCCATCGGTGAAAATCGGGACATCCCCCGATTCACCTGCGAGACCTGATGCACCATGACACCGACCTGATCAACATCGTTGCCGTTGGCCTCGGGCTCGCCTTCATCTTCGGCGCGCTGGCCAACAAGCTGCGCTTGTCTCCGTTGGTCGGGTATCTGGTTGCTGGCATCTGCGTAGGTCCATTCACTCCCGGCTTCGTCGCCGACCAGGCGCTGGCCAACCAGCTGGCCGAACTGGGCGTCATGCTGCTGATGTTCGGCGTCGGCCTGCATTTTTCGCTGAAGGACCTGATGGCGGTGAAGGCCATCGCCATCCCCGGGGCGATCGGCCAGATCCTGGTCGCCACCCTGCTCGGCTGGGGCGTGGCCAGCCTGATGGGCTGGCCGGCCATCCACGGCATCGTGTTCGGTTTCTCGCTGGCCACCGCCAGTACCGTGGTGCTGCTGCGGGCGATGGAAGAACGCCGGCTGCTGGAAAGCCTGCGCGGCAAGATCGCGGTGGGCTGGCTGATCGTCGAAGACCTGGCCTGCGTGCTGGCCCTGGTGATGATGCCGGTGCTGGCCGGGGTGTTCGGACCCGATGCCGCCAAGCAGAACCACAGCATCGGCAGCGTGCTGGCCGACATCGGCTGGACCTTCGTGCAGCTCGGCCTGTTCGTGGCGGTGATGCTGGTGGTCGGCCGCCGGGTCATTCCTTGGATCCTGGAACGCATCGCCGGCACCGGCTCGCGCGAGCTGTTCACCCTGGCCGTGCTGGCGATCGCCCTTGGCGTGGCGTTCGGCTCGGCGATGCTGTTCGGCGTGTCCTTCGCGCTGGGCGCTTTCTTCGCCGGCATGCTGCTCAACGAATCCGAACTCAGCCACAAGGCGGCTACCGATTCACTGCCGCTGCGCGATGCGTTCGCCGTGTTGTTCTTCGTCTCCGTCGGCATGCTGTTCAACCCGATGATCATCGTCGAGCACCCGTGGCAGGTGCTGGCGACGGTGTTGATCATCATGTTCGGCAAATCCGCCGCCGCGTTCTTCATCGTGCGTGCGTTCGGCCACCCGACCAGTACCGCGCTGACCATCTCGGCCAGCCTGGCGCAGATCGGCGAGTTCGCCTTCATCATCGCCGGCCTGGGCGTTGCACTGCAGATCCTGCCCCCCACCGGTCAGTCCCTGGTGCTGGCCGGCGCGCTGGTATCGATCATGCTGAACCCCCTGGTGTTCGGCCTGCTGGATCGCTGGCAGGCGCGCCAGCTCGCGCTGCAGCCAGCCGAGCCGGAGCCGGAAGAGGCCGACGGCCCCTCGCGTGACCTGCACGACCATGCCATCGTCATCGGCTACGGCCGGGTCGGCAGCGAACTGTCCCAGGTTCTGCGCGACAAAGGTGTGCCGGTGCTGGTCATCGATGACAACAAGGAACACGTGGAAAGCGCGCATGCCGCCGGCATCGCGGCCATCCGCGGCAGTGCCGCCGCCGATCGGGTGCTGGCCGAAGCACACCCGGAGCGCGCCAAGATCGCCGTGCTGGCGATTCCGCAGCCGCTGGAAGCCGGCGAGGCGCTGGCCAAGCTGCGCGCGATCAATCCCGGCCTGACCCTGCTGGCGCGTGCGCACAGCGACGCCGAAGTGCGTCACCTGCTCGAACATGGTGCCGACGGCACGGTAATGGCCGAACGCGAGCTGGCGTACTCGCTGGCCGAGATGATCATGGCCACACCGCCGTATCGCAAGATGGGCCAGCAGCACAGCATTCCGGTGGTGTGAGGCCTGGCCGCCACCGGCGGCTGGGCCGGCGCGCCTGCACGTGGCTGGACAAGGTTGTCCCCGGCCGACCCGCATCGGCCGGGGACTGCGTTGCCACGCCCTTGGAGAGGCAGCTCCAGAGTAGCGCAGCGCCATGCCGATGGTGATGGCGCGCGGCGATGAGGACCAAGCTGGAAATCATCAGCACTGCGCTTGCAGGCCGCCAGGCGTGAAGCCTGCTGGCCGCTGGACAGGAGCCCTGTCAGAAACGTCGCATCTGCAGCATCGGGTCGCTTTCGCCCCTTCCTGAGTCGCCCGCTCCGCCGCCACGCTGCAGGCTGATTCCAGAGGAGCGCGCGCAGTGCGATGTGACCATGTCAGCCTTGCAAGACGAGTGAGCGGCAAGTTCCAGAATGACGGCGGGGCGCCGCCCTCACATGCCTCGCGCCAACACGCCGCATGGGGAGCACACCCAGCGCCCCTGCGCCTTCTCGGCAGGCCAGCCAATCTGTTCGTCGGCGCCTTGCTTGCAAGCACCCTGGCCGCGCCGCGCGCGTCGCGCCCGCCCGGTCTGTCGGTCACTGGATCCAGCGGTACCCGCGAACCGGGTGGGGGTCCGGCAGTGGCGCTGCTGCCGGCCGCCGGCGCACACTCGGACTATCGCCCACTGACGACTGCACACCGCACAGCGCCCTGCACCGCGCTGACCGGCATCGCCAACAGTGCGGCCGCCGCCTGCATCGCTTCTCCCCGCCTGTGCGGAACCGCATTGGGCGTCGGCGCCGCGACCGGGATCGCGGCGACGATGTACTGCGCGGCACGCGATGCGCTGGGTGGCCCGGTACCGGTGGACCCGGACGAACCGGCATTCCCTGACGCTGCAAGCCAGGAGCGCGAGGCGCTGCGGGAAGCCGCGCAACAGATCAGCGTGGTGGATGCCGAAGGCGATGCCGAGCCACTGGAGACCGCGCTGCTGCGGATCCATCGCCACTGCGCCGGCAACCGGACGTGTCGCGCCGACGGCATCACTCCACTGTTGGAGCGCTTGCCCGCCAGCGACGTGGCGCGCCTTGTGCGCATCCTGGTACCTGCTGTCCCGGTGGGTCCCGGCCCCGCGCAGGCAACCTGGCCTCCCATGGCCGAGGCGGCAGCGTTCGATGCCAGCGGCGAACTGCTCGCGCTGGTGGATGCACTGAGCAATCTGTATTCGCCGGAACAGGCCGCCTTCCAGTATTACCTCGAGCGCATCGTCGCCAGCACGGTGAGCGGCGGCGGCGGCCGCCAGGGCAGTCCGGCCGGGATCCAGCAGCGCTGGATCGATGCCAACCTGCGCCGGCAGGAGACCATGGTTGAACTGCTCGAACGCGACGTCGGCCCGGTAGCCCGCCTTCCCTACACCCTGTCCGGGCTGGCCCATCTGGGCATCGCCGAAGGCACTGCCGCCTTCAATCTGCATGTCACCCTTCCCCCGGCCGGCGGACAGCCGCCCGTACACCGCGTGCTGCTGGTCGCCCATGGCGACATGATCGGTCGCTCGTCAGGGTCCGAAGGCGCCCTGGACAATGGTTCCGGGCTGGCCACGCTCCTGCTCATGGGCACCAGGTTCCGGGACGACCCGGCCCCGGATGGCACCCAGATAGAGCTGCTGGTGACCTCCTACGAAGAGCTGGGCTTCATCGGCGCGCGTGCATACGTCAACCAATGCCTGGATCGACAGGATTGTCCTGCGTTCGTGATCAACATCGACATGACCGGGCGCGGCGGCCATGGCTACGCAATGTCAGGCACCGACGCATTGGCCGGCTCGCTGCACCTGGGCCAGCCGACGCTGTACCTGCAGGCACCGCCGGTCACGCCCATCGAGCAACACGCACGCCAGCAGCTGGAGCAGCGCCTCGCCGCGCATGGCTTCACACCGGCCCCGGCGCAGGACACACCATGGCTCACCTCGGACAACATCCCGTTCCAGAACGCCTCCATTCCCTGCGTAGGCATCAGCCAGATGAGCGCAGACGATGCGCGGCTATGGAAACAAGTGGAAGATGCGCGCAAGGAATGGAACCAGCGTGATGCGCAGGTGGACTGGACACTCTGGCAGGCGCAACGGAACGGCACGCTCGAGCTGTCGCCCGACAAGGCCCGCGCACTGAAGGAAACCTACCGGGCTGCAAGCGATGCGTACCATGCCTACCGGCAACTGCGCGATGCACACCCCAACGCGCTGCCGGTCATGATCCACAGCCAACGTGATCGCCTGCACCGGGTCGATCCGGTGATGGGGGCGGCCTTGGCCGATGCACTCGAAGATGGAATCCGCAACCTGCAATGGGATCCGGACATCCCCCATTCCGCGCCCGTTTCCGTGCCCTTGGCCAGCTGAGAGAGAGAGCGTATGCCGATCAACGCCACCCAAGCCCGCCAGCAGCAGGGCGCCCACCACCGGAAGCATCACGGCCTGGCTGCGCCATCGCATCCGGCAGCCTGCCAGCGACGCTTCGGCAGGCCGGCCGCCAGGCTGAATGTCGAAGGGATCCGCAACCAGCTCGCGTTCGCCCTGATGATGGGTAGCGCCCTGCCTGCGAGCGGGCGGCTTCGGCTCGGGCCATGCTCACTGCCCCCAGCACCGGCGCCCGGCTCAGCTGCCGGTGGGGGGTGGCTTCCGGGAACGCAGGCGCTGCAGGCCGGGTTCCCGATGGAGACTCCCGCAGCCGCGACCGCCATCTCTCCGGCACAGGCGCCGCTGCTTGCAATGGCGCCCTCGGGCATCGCCAATGCGGTCTCCGACGCCGCGTTGGCCGGGTGCCTGCGCAGCCCCCGCCAGTGCGGCACCGCGTTGTGGACGGCCGCCGGTGTCACCGCGTTCTGGGCAGGTGCTGCGGCGGCGGGCTACCTTCTACATCGTCCTGCCGTGCCCGCTGCAGCTCCCGCACCGCTGCCCACCGACCTGGCGGCGACTTCGTACTACACGCTGGATCCAGCCCGCCTGCTTCGGCCCGTCCGCTTCAACGCCAGCGAACTGGACATGACGTTGTCGCCGTGCGACTCGCTCGGTGCACACGTCAACCGGCGATGGGAACAATCCAGCGCGCTGCAACCCAGCCGCACGCAGTTCGGGACGCTGGACCATCTACGCAGCATCGCGCTGCTGCAGTGCCAGCAACTGGCCGAGCAGATGGCGGCGCAGCCCGCTCCGGATCCGCCGGCGAAGGTGATAGGAGATCTGTGGGCGACGGGCATGGACGAGGCAGGCATCGAAGTCGCCGGGCGGCGCCCGCTGCAGCCGCTGCTGGACAGGATCGAGGCCATCGGCGACCTGCCAAGCCTGGTCGCCCATCTGTTCGATTCAAGCGCGCGCGGTAGCAACCCCCTGTTCGAATTCAGCGTATTGCCGGACCAGCTCGATCCCTCGGTGAACACCGCCTACCTGGCGCAGTCGGGCCTTGGCCTGCCCGACAGCACCTGGTACGACGACCCGGAAAAACAGCACATCCTCGACGCCTACCGTGGCCATGTCTCCGCCACCCTCGTGCTGTCCGGCA
>Ga0265780_10004222_pt1 | contig 18587 bp, 23 predicted proteins | sample P1T30metagenome_FD_192432 | JGI IMG/M metagenome (GOLD analysis project Ga0265780, IMG submission 192432) | Plant litter microbial communities from East Loma Ridge, Irvine, California - P1 T30 | ecosystem: Environmental > Terrestrial > Plant litter > Unclassified | place: USA: California...
GGAGATGGTGGAGGGCTCACCTGGCTGGGCATGCTGTTGAATGATAGTGGCGTGTAACTGATAGCGGTGGGGTTGAGCTCAGTGGAGTGCACGAAGATTGGATCGCGGTTGCTCATATGAGACTTTCAAGATAGACAGGCTATAGTGTGCTGTTCCAGGGATCTAATCAGAAGTAGTAGTTGAGTTGGTGGAGGAGAGAAGCAGATCCGTGGTGGAGGAGAGAAGAAGATCCGTGGTGGAGGAGAGAAGCAGATCCGTGGTGGAGGAGAGAAGAAGATTCGTGGTGGAGGAGAGAAGCAGATCTGTGGTGGAGGAGAGAAGCAGATCTGTGGTTGAAGAGGTTTATATGCTCCCTAGCAGCGCAGCCGGCCCATGGCGCCAAGGCTGCGATCTCACCATGCTGTCCAGAGTGAGAGAGATGAGGCTCATGAGCGCCGACGTGTAGTGAGAGTCAACGGGACGATATGCAGGTACATCATGCTAGCGGCAATGCGGCTCAGCAGGATAGCACCGAGTCTCAGTAATAGCGCCGACAAGCATGCTCTGTACTCTCTCAAGACTATCTCTTCATTCGGAATTGAGTGTTGCCTATCTGGACTCGAAGTTAGATTCGACGATCGATGTCGAGCATCACTTTGAGCATCTTGCAGCTTCAGGAACTGTTCAAGCGGACACACGGGTTGAAGCCACTGTGGCAGCATTGTGTGCCGGCGCGCGAGCGTGATACATCACGCTTGCCAACGTATATGCCTGGATGGAGCTGATCCTTCTTCGCATCTCGAGTCGAGCTTTGAGCTGTCCGCAGATGTTTCGGCTGGTAACATCGACTTTGTTAGCGACGACCTGTCGCGTCAATTTCGCGTCAAGTCACGTCCTCGCGCAGTACAGCATGATAGACGGCCTCCAATCCAGGACCGTGGTAGGGATTATACTGCTGCAAGGTACGATGATGCAAAAATAAACGTGAGAAGCTACATTGGCCTGTAGTTGAGGTGGGAGTACCGAAGCATGGAGAAGAGCGCGTCGGATCCAGTCTCAGAGCAGCTAGCCTGGGACCCTCTGACGTCGGCATCCCGTCTAATTTTGGGGTAGGAGCGTAGGAACATTGCGGTCGAGGAAGAGCCTCTCCGCCCATCCACCAACTGCAAATATAGAATTCGAGAAAGCTCCAGCGACGCCCTATCTCTTGTACATATTGCCCGAAAAGGCTCTCATGCGATGCCCCCGAAGCGCCAGCACGAAGATCCCGCTGCTCTTAAGGAGAAGCTCCAGAGCGCGAACCCACACAATCGCCGCAATGGGAAGACGGCCATAAATGGCAGCGCATTGAAAGAGGTCGATAATGCGAGTCAAGCGTCTAACGAGAACATCTCGTCGCATGTAAGTCCTTCCATTTCCTTACTACCCATGACTCCAAACTTCCCAACCCACGTCTACCAAAAGTCCTACCAACCCTCCCTCCACAACTCTACCCACAACGAGCATCCATCCTAACAACCTCCCTCCAGATAAAATGGTCCGCACAAGAGCCAGCCGTCCTCCAGTCATACCGCCGCGCCTACCGCCTCGACACGCCCTCCACCTTTAAGAACCCCCTCAGCCACGTCGTGCTCAACCAAGGCATCGGACGCTTCTCGCCGACCATGGCGCGGCCGAAAGCGAAGCGGCGGCAACACAAGGACGTGCTGGCGCTGGCAGTAAGAAAGAACTTCAATGCGTTGGGCGTCACTGAGGCAGATGTGATTATTGACTGGCTGTACAAGGCGAAGAATCAGGGTACGCTTGGCGGTTTGCTGGATGGTATAACGGTGTACTAACGATATGGATAGACAAGGAGTTTCGTGTACGCTTCGCGCCGCAACGGAAATGACCTTGACCACCTCGCACGCATACATACACCGCGCTGTGGCTACGGCGATTCTTTCTCACGATACCCCATTTTCGGCACGCAGTCGACGCATATCATATCATACTATACAACACTTGCATCAGCATCGGATCGGCGCATCATACGGACATAATCTCATTGGGCTGGGAGCAGGCATCTAGGTTTGGAAGCATGCAACTTCTATGATAGGAATCTGGGCATGGCATGATTAGGCTAAGGGTGACACATTAACGCCCAGGATATCATGATGCATGTAGAAATACGGTAGTCATAATGCATATTCGGTATCTGTTGTATCGTGAGTCCTGTCTATCTTCGAAGTGAATTGATGGTGAGTTCGTCACCCTTCTTGGGGGTCTATCGCACTTGCCATGAGACACAAGAACCACTGCTCAAATCACGAGACTCCATGAAACATCAACAAGATAACACAGAAATGAATGTGAAGCTGAAAGCAAGCTCGAGAGAGTCTGGCGGAACATGCTCGAAGAAAGCCGAGGCCAGGACGACGGTCCGTGCGTCTAAAACTTTATGTGCGGACATCCGCAGTTGCGTCAACGAATCTTCAGGTTTTGTTTGCACGCCGACCACCACGTTCATTAGCCATTACCTCTAGATTTACTTCACAATGAGCGTAGTAGGACCGCTGCCTCTGCGAGTGGTGGCACCATTACGTGCTGTGAATGCGACCCGACCCATCTCCCAGCGAAGACGAATATCCCAATCATCACGACCGCAATCGAACCGACCGGATGCCACGACACGGAGACAACGGAATGGAGCGTCGATAAGATGCTTTCATTCTTCGCCGTCCCGATTAGCAATACCCGACCCGTACAAGACCCTGGGCGTAGACAAGAGCGCCTCAGCCTCCGAGATCAAAAAGAGCTACTACTCCAAAGCAAAGCAGTTCCACCCTGATACGAATAAGGACCCTGGCGCCAAAGAACAATTCAACAAGGCGCAAGCAGCCTACGAGATCCTCAGCGACAAGGAGAAGCGAGCCGCATACGATTCGTACGGCTCCTCCGCATTCGACTCGAGCGGCGGCTTCAACCCCAACGCGGGGGCAGGAGCAGGTCCAGGCGGCAACCCCTTCGGCGGCGGAGGTTCACCATTCGGGGGCTTTGGTGGCTTTGGGGGCGCCCAGGACATCAACTTTGAAGACCTATTCGGCGCCTTCACCGGCGGGCGACGAGGACGCGGCGGTGGCGGCGGTGGCGGCGGCGGACGACGCAATCCCTTCCAAGAAGAAATCCTCGTGGGCGACAACATCGAGATCCAGACCAACATATCCTTTCTCGACGCAGCCAAAGGCGTCAAGAAAGAAATCACAATCAACCCGCTCGTCGAATGCACCACATGCACAGGCTCAGGCCTCAAAGCCGGCGCCAAACGTGCAGACTGCAAGTCCTGCGGCGGAACAGGCCAGCGCGTAACCTCAATGGGCGGCTTCCACATGAGCGCGACATGCGCCTCATGCGGCGGATCCGGCTTCGCCATCCCCCGCGGCTCCTCATGCAACACGTGCTCAGGCGACGGCGCCGTCAAGCAGCGCAAAACAATCTCAATCGACATCCCCGGCGGCGTCGAAGACGGCATGCGCATGCGCGTCAACGGCGAAGGCGACGCGCCGCTCACCGGCCACGCAATGTCCCAAGGCACGATCCGCGGCCAAAAAGGCGACCTATACGTCCTCATCCGCGTCGCCACCGACCGCAACTTCAAGCGCAACGGCTCCGACATTCTGCACACCGCGACCCTCCCCCTCACCACCGCGATCCTCGGCGGCGAAATCAAAGTCCCCACCCTCGAAGGCGAAGTCATGGTCAAAGTGCCGACAGGCAGCGGCACAGGCGACCACGTCACGCTCTCGGGCATGGGCATGAAGCAGCTGGCTCCCGCGCGGCGCAACGCTAAGGGCGACCTGCGCGTCGAGTTCCGCGTCGCGATGCCAAAGTACCTGAGCGTCAACCAGCGGACTATCCTGGAGATGCTGGCGGACGAAATGGGCGATAAGAGCGCTAAGCGCGTGATTCATCCGGGGAAAATGAAGGAAGAGGTTGAGAGGGAGAGGGCGAGGGTTAAGGAGGGGGTGAGGGAGAGTCATGAGGGGGAGGGGTTTTTGAAGAGCGCGTGGCATAATTTGACGGGGCAGCATAGGCATTTGGATGAGGAGGGGAAGGGAAGTGGGAAGGAGGATGAGGGGGAGGGGGAGAAGAAGAAGGGGGGTGGGTCGGGGTAGTGTGGTGTGTAAAATGGAATAGAATGAAGGCGCATGGGGTTGGAAAGCATTTACGGGCGTTGTGTATAGACGTTTGTAGCATATGTCTGTCTCTCGACTCAGGCGTGTACAGTACCGAATCATGATGATGCTTCGCTGATGTTGCTCGCTCTACCAAACGCCGGACACGTTCTACCCATTTCTACCCTGCAAAGGTCTTCACCCGCCCCATCACATTTCATCTCACACCTCCCCCTTAGGCTCCGTATCCGCCCTCCAACTCGGCGTCCTCCCAGCTTCTTTCCACATCACCAATCTCTCCCTAAAAACCTGCTCCGCCCACCCCCTCACCTCCTCACTCCCAATCCTCTGCGCGACCCACGTAAACTCGCCCAAGTCCATCTCACACTTACTCTCCCTCTCATACTCCACCATCTGCAACAACAACTCAATCTTATCCACATCATGCACAAACAAACTCTCCTCACTAACCCCATCCTCGTACTCCTGCCAAATCTCCCGAATCTCCGCACCGTTTAACCCGCCGTTGAACTTGCCCAGCAGCTGCGTGCATATGTAATCCATCGTCGTGCTTTCCCTACGGCTCTTTTCCTCTTTGGACACGTCGTCTACGGGCGTGATGTCGCCGACGAGCGCTTCGGCCATGTCGTGTATGAGCGCCATGCGGCAGCACTTGGCCATGTCGAGTTTGCTGGACAAGGACGAGGGGGCGAGCATGGTGAGCACGGACATGCGGTACATGTGGTCGCTGATGGACTCGCAGGTGGTGATGCCGAAGCGGCGCCAGCCTGCGCGGGGTGTGGTTTTTAGGCGTTGGAGCAGGTGGAAGAAGGGGAGGGGGGAGGTGGTGGATGAGGCGTAGGTGAGGTTGAGTTCGGTGAGGACTGTGGGGTGTTACTTTGGGTGGAGATGGGGTTGATTTGGGAGGGTAGGTGGGGAAGGGGGATATGATAGGTGGAGCATACGGATATGCTATGCTATGCTGTGCTGTGCTGCTCTTGCTCAGGACATACCACTCTCGACGGACCACGGCTTTTGCTTCACGTCTGCTTCTTTCAACTGCCCCGCCTCGGGCTGGGGGACACCGTTGGTCTGTGTTGCTTCGTCGACGGCCATTCTTCGTGTCTTTTGAATTTCAGGTGTAGATCAAGTCAAGGTGTGTGGAGGGTGAGGTATCTTCATACACAAGTGTCGCCGTGTTTGTTTGCAGAAAACAAGTCACAAGCCGCAAGCCGCAAGCAAGCGCACGCCAACATCCCTGCACGGCGCGGCCTTATCGATACCCTTCACCGACCGCTCTTGGCAAACACTCCAAACACCACCTCCAGTCCCATGCACACGCCAGCTGCCGTACGACCTCACATGCCTCCTCAAACGTCACCAGCATGTCGCGCCCAACCTCCCACGCGTCGACAGCCACCACGAACCCCAGCCATGCGCGCACCATGTCCCTAAAACCAAGCACCACCAAGCCGCAGACACTAAACCCAGCACCCGCGTCCGACATAAAACTGTTCGTGACGAATCTGCGACTGCTAGATTTCGACCTGAAGAGCGATTGGCCCGGCATCACGGCGCAAACCTTCTCGGGCAAGAATGCGGATCAGAGGCAGCGCATTGGCGGCGCGGAGTGGGCGCTCTTCCGCTTGTTTGAGATTTGGGATCCGGGTGAGACGGCGCAGGTATGTCGGAACGGTAACATATACAGCGATATATACTAATTGTGTAACGCTGCTAGAAACTCCAACCGTTCTTCCCACCGCTCGAACCGCTCCAATCGCTGAATCTACGTGCGGCGCTGTACCGATGTCTAAATGAATTGAAAAAGAATGGTGTGCTGGGGAGGGAATCTGTGCTCCGGAAAACGATGCTGGATGAGTGCAAGGGCGAGAAGTTTTATGAGATAGTGGCACTTTTCTCGAACGTGGTGCTGAAGAAAGTGCTGGCTGCGAGAGAGGGGAAGGCGAGGGATGTGGCTGTGGCGCGGAAACTGGCGACGGCGCCGATGCTGCAAGTGGAAGAGCAGCAGTCTCTTTTGCCGCTGGCGATAGCGCACAAGGCGGCGCTGCTCAATGTGCTGAAGCGCAAGGAGGAGAAGAGGAGGCGGTACTTGGAGTTTGAAGAGCTGCTGGATAGGAAGGCTGAGGAGATCAATGGGCGTATACGCATGGCCAAGGAGACGCCACGGACTAAGCGACCAGCTGTGTCTCAGAAGGACGCTGACGCTGTCAAGAAGCAGCTCAAGGACAACTGGGTCGGTGACCAGAAGTGGGTGGATATCATGCTTCATGGGGATGGCGTACAATCCGGCGATGCATTCTTGAGTAGTAGTTTCGACAAGGTGTGGCGTATGGTCGAAGCAGGCAGGAAGCTGGAGGACGTTGTCCCCGAGGCTGGATTGCTGGAGAATCTGCAGATGCGGGTGCAGGAACAGCAAGGCAGGCTGGAGAAGTGGAAAGCGTTCCATGAGAAGATGCAGATGGAGAAGGCAGAGTCTACGGAACCAGCGAAGACGGTTCCGAAGACTACGACAGAGTTCAAGTTCGATGACCACCTGCAGTACCAGCTACCATCCTCCAAGCAGAAGGACATCGAGAGTGTCCCCACACAGCGGTCAACTATACGATCAGAGTATCAGGACATTCTCACTGGCATGAATGAGGAGCTGTCGCAAGTGTCGAAGGCTAAGACTGCCAGACCAGCAATCTCGCTCACAATACGGCGCACGTCAACGACAAGTTCTCGCTCGCCGGTACGAAGCAGGAAGAACACCAGGTCGGAGTCCATACCCGAAGCTCCGACAAGTCCCGCGCGAACAAGCAGAGCTGTTCCAACACGAAAGAAGTCTTCTTTTGAGAACGACCCAGTCTTGCGACCAACATGGCACGTTCCGGTCACCGCAACGCCTGCCGACTCTGACGCGACGCTGATAGGCCAACATTCGACCTTCCCAAGTACTGCACGAAGCCACGAGGCGGTAGAACGCCAGCAAGACGTTGAACCTGAGCGAGATGCAACGCCCTTGACTTCGCACTCTCCGGACGAGACTTCATCGTCGCCAGCAAACGCCACGCCGGCTATACAACCAGAAAGCATCCCACACTCACCAGAGCCATCCTCCGTATGGCCCTCCGAACCGCCCATTCCATCAACAGAGCCACCAACCCCCCAAACCTCACAACCAGACCCCAACCCCGAAGACGCCCTCGCGGAGCAAATCGTCAACGCCATCGGCGACGCAACCCCCTCCCCCGTTAAGAAACCCCAACCCCGCATGTCAATGTCCCTTATCGAACGCACACGCATATCCATGGCCCGCACCACCTCTTTCGACCCCATTTCCGAGTCCCCATTACCCTTACCTAGCCCCGAGCTACCAACCTTCCACGAATCTCAACCCGAAGACGACCGCCGCACAACCCTCCTCGAACGCACGCGCCTCAGCATGATAGCCATGCAATCCAAGCCTCGCGCCCCACCCTCCAAACCCCCCCGCGACCGTAAATCCTCTCGCAACTCCCTCTTCCCCGTCAATCAATTTGACACGCCGCGTAATCGCAAGTCGTTTGAGTTGATCGAGGAGAGTAAGAGTACGGATACGCCTAAGGAGGCGCTGTTTAGCGATGAGGTTGATTACGATAGGGTGTTTAGGAGTCGGCCTAGGATTGCGACGAGTCCGGTGTGGAGTCCGGATGGTGGGGAGGGGGAGGGGTTTGATGAGGGTGTTACGGGGATTGATTTGGGGGATGTGGATTGCGATGAGGATGAGATGGGGTGGGAGGGGATGGGGGCGGAGAGTCCGAGCAGGGGGAGGGTGGGGAGGGGGAGGATGTGAGGCTAATAGCAGGACTTGGGTTGACAAACTTCATGTCTCTTAAGCTCTTCGACGGCCGGGATTGCAAAAGGCTGATGGACGGAATGGCAATAACCCTCGTTCAGCTTGCTCAACACGGAGTAATCCAAATTTATTCTACCGAAGTCAAATCCGCTAACGCCTGAGAACATCTTCAACGTGAGTCCCCGTAGCTTACTAGCTTATTGTCTACCTTCACCGATGCATATTAGTAGCTACTGTGCTCGTTCGCTGCTAATAAGTCGAGTCTCAGGCTTGTTGGATTGCTATACGGCTGCCAAATCGATGTGTCAATCCAGGCACCGGCGCTTTGTGAAATGTCAGAGTGGTCGAGCAGAGCGCATGACGAACTTTGAGCTCGGCGGGTAAGGAAAGTGCGTATGCGCTGGTGCAGGCCGTATTATCGATATGGCGAGTATGGCTGCATACGGCTCCATTGACACGCGCCCTGAAGAGCAATGATGTATCGCGTCACAGTACAGCCGCTTATCCGCGTCGTCAAACGCTTTCACACATGATGAGACACAGAGTCCCTGAAATCTTCTTCCTTCCTCACAATAATGTAGTGCTGGCGCGAAAGAGACGAGGTCTGCTGGAAAGCGCTATAGCGGGACTCGGGTATATGTCCCGAACGTTGTGTAAAGTGCTGCAGTCTAGTACTCTCGATGGCAGAAGCACTGTAGATCTTTCGTTCTCGAACAACTAGTCCAGGGCTTATACCTACCGAAAGCAAATGGCCTTGTATGTTTGTCCCTTAAGCATTGGCTGCTGCTGCAAAGTACGCCATTCGAAAGTAGATGTAAGAGCCGAGTACATACATTGAGTACTAAGGACTGGTCAGCGCGCTAGAGCAAAGCTACTCGTCAAACCACAAACGCAAAGTTCGGTACGCAGCAGCAGTACAACTACGCGATGTGCGCTGATGTCGGTGGTGCCATCGTACCAGCGATATGGTGAGCAAGCGGAAGCAAGCTGAACCATCTAGAACACGGTATGAGAGCCATGGAGAAGACTCCGGCAACGCGCAATGACGACGAACAGTGTTCCGAAATGTTGGGACGGACACTTGCATCGCCTGTGGCAGCTGCAGACGCGGTGTCGGATTTTTAGAAGGTGTGTCCGACCGGGGTACTTGGGACTTTGTTGTGGAGGTTGACTGTACGATAGGAGCTTTGCACAAAAACAGACATGCTCCAGCTAAACTCCTCTACGCTCATTTGTTTGGCAAAGGCGCTATCTGAACCGTCAATATGCAGCGCGAAGTGTGAAAAGAACATGAATCCCCACCAAATCGGCCCTGGACTGTAGACTCGTATCCGTAGTGAGAACTGACGATATTTCTCCGCATGGTGTTGAGGCTGAGATCAGCGGCGTTGAGATCGACACACCGGAAGACCCTGTTGATGGTGCTAACGTGCGGTCGATGAGTGCTAAGCTCAGCCCAAGCCCTTGGACTGAAGCTTATCTGGGCTTGACGTACGTGGGGAAGCTTGTGCCTTTCGTGTTTGTCGCCTTCTTTAGATCAAGCTCTCTCCATCCAGCGCCAATGGACCCTTTCTGACACTTGGAAAGACGTCACAATGCATCCTTTACCACTACGAGATTCGCCTATTCAGAGCTTCGTTTGCGACTAAGACATGGCTGTCTGCACCCGACAGCGTGTGTGGAATGTGGTTGGCTCTCTATGTTTGCGCACGCAGCGTCAGTGGCTCGTTCTGGACGGGTTCGAGATCGTCATACTGCAGCTGTAGGCGTAGAGGAAGCGAGACGAGTGTGACTAGTAACGTCAGATCTGACATATGGTCGAACTCTAGCGGAGAATACTTCTGTGCGTTCAGGAAGAGAAGTATATGAAGGTGTCTCATCACCGCCTCTGGGAAGCCATCAACACAACAACATCTTCAAGCAAGCAACCAAGCATCCTCACCTCCCTTTCACCCCACCTCATATTTTCTATCATCACCTCTCTCCTCCAAATCAAATACTCAAAATGCCTTCTCTCTTCCAATCCTTCCTCTTCGCGCTCTTCACCACCACCCTCGCTCTCCCAACACCCCAGCTCGCCGGCGAAGGCGCCGCCTGCAACAGCATCTTAAGCCAAACCGACAACGGCATCGGCTACGGCATCAAGAACGCAGAACAAAACCTAGCAAAGAACATCGCATCCATCAAGGGTAACGGCCGCCGCCAACTCGCCGGCGAAGGCGCCGCATGTAACAGCATCCTTAGCCAAACTGACAACGGTGTCGGCTTCGGCATCAAGAACGCCGAGGAGAATCTTGCGAAAAATATCGCCGACATCAAGGGTGGTAAAATTCCGTCTGTTCCTTCTAGCGGAGGAGGAGGAGGATCTGGCGGTGGTTCCGCACCGCCTCCACCGCCACCGAAAGGAGGGCCAGGAGGACCGGGTCCAAAGCCCCACCGCCGCCAGCTCGACAAGATCAGCGACGGGTTCCAGGACGTGAGCAGCGCTGCGGGAACTGGCGATGTCACTAAGAGCCTCACTGGAACGCTCGACCAACTAGACGGCACCATGACAGGCGGGGCCGCGGATGCGGGAGCACAGATTGGTAATCTTGAGGAGAGCACTTTGGAAAGCATCGGCAAGGCTGTGCCGAAACTTCGCCGCCAGCTCGATAAGATCAGCGACGGCTTCCAGGCGATGAGCAATGCTGCGGGTACTGGTGATGCGACTGAGGGAATCACGGATGGTCTTGATAGCCTGGATGGGACGATGACGAGTGGAGCTGCGGATGCGGGTGCGTCGCTCGCTGGGACTGAGGAGGCGAGTTTGGAGAGTATTGGAAAGGCTGTGCCGAAGATTTGAGGTGGTTATGTCGCTGAGGATGCTTGTTGGTTGCTTGGAGGAAATGTTAGCGATTTTTCCCTTTCCATTCATAATTTGCTTTTAGCGTCTGAGCGGTTGAGCGTTCTCTTGATAATGAATATGTACATTGAATCACATCACTGTTCCGTTGCGTAGCATGTAAATAGTACCTCGAAGTCGACTCCGGCCAACGTGAATGCATCCACTCACTTCATGCCTACGCATGTCGTTAGTATACAATGCTTCAGCGTAATTTCACTTCTCGGTGTTACGACTGCAACGCAGATGTCTCGCTCCATGTGTTCACAACCCTTCACACACAGCCCTCCAATATATAACTCCTCCTCACTTTCTCCATCTTCTCACCATATCACCAAAACACCATCCACGATCGACTCTCACACCATAACCAAAATTTACCACACACACACAAGCAAGAACGAAAATGAAGCTCCAGTCAATCTTCATGACCCTTCCGCTCGTCGCCAGCGCCACTGCCGCCGCCCTTCCCCACCCTAAGTCTAGTGGCACGCCGCCAAACTGTTCGTGGGCCAAATACCGTGCCTCTTGCGACCAAGTCACAACACTGTCGAAATGCAAGCGCGACTGTGAACCTTCGAATCGTGGTGCGCGCGCTGGAAAGTGTAGCCGCGTTGGCGACTGGGACGCTTGATGCGTTTGCCTACCTAATTGCAAGGACGTTGAGAATCCGATACCGAACAAAGCGTTTGGCTAGGTGGTGAATATAAGAGGGGATGGGGGTGTAGCTGTATCTTGGTTGGATACTTTGGGCTTGTGTCGGCTTGTCAGAGTACTAACACAGCGAGAAATGAAGATATTGTACCTATGAGCATCGTTTCAAATCATCGAGGAATAACAATCGTGTAACAAATGAATGTGCTGTTAACCTTAATACCTCGTGAGGTTGAGAGTGACATCATGATGCTACCTAAATGCAGCAGACGCAAGATCGGAACGCGCCAGGTTAATCAGTCTCTCAATACAGGCTTCGTGACCATATAGACCTGGGAGTTGAACAATCTCGATGTTGCTGACAGGCGATGAGACCGAGTTAATAACAAAGGTAGAATGTTGTGCCGATGTGGAGGACGCCAAGTGCGCCCCGTAGAAATGCTCGCGCTTTCGAAAGGCCGAGTGCACTGAACCTATTCGAGCCGAAAGAAGACCGGCGGAACAACAACCCGATTCGAGCATTTCTCGAGAAGTCATCGACAATGTGTAAATGGACGGAGGCGCATATATATACAATGATAGAATGAATAGAAATGGAAAACCACATCTTCAAGCCATCAGTCCATTTTCCCCCAGAAAATTCATTCCATATTCGCGAGATTCACACTATTCAAAATGGCGTCTCGAGCTCTGCTTATAACAGGCGCAACAGGCAAACAAGGAGGCTCCGTCATCAAAGCTCTTCTAGAAGCTGATGCGCCTTTCGAAATCCTCGCGCTCACTCGCAATGCGCAATCAGCATCCGCACAGCGGCTCTTGAAGCAATCGCCGAAGATCAAGCTGGTGACTGGCGATTTCAGCGCTATAGACGACGTTTTCCGCACAGCCAAGGAAGCTGCCAGCGCTCCGATATGGGGAGTCTTCAGTGTCCAGGTAAGTCAGATCACTGCGCTGAGAATATCCAGCAATCACACTAATCTCCATGCACAGGCTGTGGGCAAGAACGAAGAGCCAGAAGGCAAGCGCCTCGTCGATGCCGCGATCGCAAACCAAGTCTCGCACTTCGTCTATACATCAGCAGACCGTGGCGTCAACGCGGACAGCGACCCGACAGTCGTGCCACACTTCATAACCAAGTTCAACATCGAGCAGCATCTCATGACCAAAACCCCAACCAGCAATATGTCCTGGTCTATCCTTCGACCCGTAGCTTTCTTCGATAACCTGACGCCCGACTTCTTCGGCAAGGTCTTTGGGTCGAGTATGGAAGTGCTGGGGAAGAAGTTGCAAATGATTGCGACCAGCGATATTGGGTGGTTCGCGGCGCATGCTTTCTTAAAGGCAGATCAGGAGGAGTACAAGAATAAGAGCATTGGGCTGGCTGGAGATGAGCTGAACTTTGCTGAGATGAAGAGCGTGTTTGAGCAAAAGACTGGCGAGTCGTTGCCCACGACATATGCTTTCGTGGCGAAGCTTATACAATGGCTTGCGCACGATTTCGGCACTATGTTCAAGTGGTTTAGTACTAATGGATTCAGTGTGGATATTGCGGGCTTGAGGAAGAGGAATCCAGATATGCAAGACTTTAGGACGTGGCTTGAGACAGAGAGTGCGTGGAAGAAGACGTGAGAGGTGGGGAGTGGACGTTAAACCTTTGGGGAAGAATATGGTGTCTAGTCGCTGTTTGTAATTTTGAGGCAGACATGCGTGTATCTCCAGAGAGATTCTACGAGATGTTAGCATAACGAAGAAGCCTTCGAACCTGCCAATGATATCTCTAGTTTGATGAACTGTAGTGACGTTTTTCACCAAGGTGCTGGCTTTGGCAGATGAGTCAAAATGCTGGTCTCACCAGAGCAGTGTTTGGCGTCGCGAAAGATCGATCGCAAGGAAAACATTGATTCGTGATACTGTACAAACGCTCGCTAACAATAATGACTATGACCCTAGTCCAACGTGTCGAACGGGACCAACACTCGCTGTTCAATCAGCCGCAGCAATGCAGGCTACTCGAACTCAGCAAAAGCCAGTTCATACGCAAGACCAAGGGTCAACTTCGCATGCTGCAGCATGTGGCCGAAATTGAGATACTCAATCTTGTCTTCAGTGGTGTGGATCTTGTTGTCGCTGTACTTGAAGTCCGACTCAATGACGAAGGCGGATGGGTAGCCAGCCTTGGAGGCACTGGCGTGATCAGAGCAAGCGTAGCCGCATTTGGTGAGGACGTATGGAATATCGCAGTACGTTGTGATGATCTTCTTGATGAAGTCGGTGAGTCCAGGATCGACAAAATCGGTTATGACTCCAACGCTCTCTGGCTCGCCTGCATCGAGCGTCTTCTGGACGTAGCCGGTCATGTCCTGCTGAAGCATAGCTTTGATGTCGTTGCCTGCCTTCTCGTATGACTGGAAGATGGCTTGCGAGCCAAGAAGACCTCCCTCCTCTGCGGAGTACCAGTGGAATTCGACCGTGTTGGGCGCCGAGCCATTGAGAATGCCGTCAGACTTGAGCAGCACACGCAGAGCTTCAAGGATCGTAACAGTACCGCTACCATCGTCGTCGGCGCCTGGTGCTGCGAGAATGGAAGGAAGGAACAGGTTGATCGAGTCTTGATGAGCGCCAATGACCACGGTCTTGTTGCTCTGACCTGGGATGGTGGCGATGATTGATGACTGGCCCCATGGATGCGGGAAAGCCTTCACTGAGGCATTGACAGCACCTGCGTCGGCAAGCGTCTTGTTCACTTGCCCTAGTAGCCAGGCAGACGACTGCGCACCATAGCTTGACTTATAGTATCTCGTATGAAACGAGGTGAACGTCTCAAGATGCTTGCGCATGTTGTCCTTCTCAAGCTTCTTGAGCAAGGGACCAACGGTGTCCTTGTATGCCGGTTTCTTCGGATACTTGGCGCTCTTCTTCTCAGCGGCATCGACGCGGTTGATCGTACCGAGGTCTTGGTGGTTCGTGACGTCGAAGAAGTTTATGTTTTGCTATATTCTGTTAGCAACGATCGCAAGAAACATACCTTGGATGTGGGGTACATTTCAAGAATCATATACGTACACGACGAAGCTCCCACTTCCCCTCCTCAGTCACCCATCGCGTCTCGCCAGGAGACAGCTCAATGAGATACTCGTCCGGCTCGCTGAAGGTCACTTGTTGCTCCTCAAGAACGACTTGTGGCACCACCTCGGGGTGCGCTGCAGCTGTCGCAAGCGCCGCAGTGCATAGTGATAGCAGCAGTGAAGACTTCATCTTGATATGTTGCTGGTGTAGTTGTCTGGAACTCAGTGTTGCGACGCAGGCAGACGAGTTGACGCGGTGACCGGAGATCAGCGGGGAGCTGTCCGGATGAAGGAAAGCGCGTCCCAGGACGCCACACGAGATCACGCGTCAAACTTTGTGTCCCTCCACCACCTCATTCACTTGATCAACTGATCTACTTGACGTCTCAAGCCATCTCATGCTTATGCCGTGATAGTGGGTTCTACACTCCATCATTGGCTATCGTTATACCTCCATCAATTTGTCGTACACCAATTGCTCGCAATGGTATAGGGACGCGTATGAAAAACTCATATCTTTCGACTCACCAACAACGGGTCTAGTCGGTCCAAAAGGTTCACATAACAAGTTGCCATCTGCTTACTCTTGTACCTTTTTCCTTTGTCGCAAGTACCTGTTTTGTGACTATCGAGATTCCCACAGCGCAGCGCTATGTCCTTCATCGTCTCGTTCCGAAACCATGGCGCTTCGCGGACTTGTCCGCTTTCCTACAGTACAGATCTATCAGCAGAAAGAATTTCTGTGTTGTTGTTGGGGCATCGTGGCTAAGAAACTTGATGTGGGAGCACGTCGTGGGGTTGGAAGGTGGGGCAGGGGCGGCAAACAGCAGGACAGGGTGTGTGTTACTTCGTAGTGGGGGTCTAGTCCGGACTGTCATCGTCTGACGACGCTCAGTCATGGCCTGAAGAACGACTTTGCGTCTCAGAAATTGGTCTATATATGTCCTTGTTCATCGGCTTCTTTGGAGAGGGCAAAACATGTGTGTTTCCATATGGCAAGCTCGACTCGTGGAACAGCGTCGAAAGCGAGCACAAGCCTACCATCTTGCTCGGCCAAGCGCCCTGCCGTCCGTCAGCCTGATAAGACAGAAATCTGCCTCGCTGACATCAACACCATCAACTTGGGCTCGCGCGTGAACCATTATGTGCAGCAAACAGCAAGAACTCTCGTAGAAAGACGAAAAATCCCGCGAGGTCATTGCGCTTACCCGAACGACGTTCGCCAAACTCCTGTTGGCGTGAAGAGTTGTAAAGTGGTTCGCCGCTGCGACTAACTACCTCGGCCTACATTACGGGACTGGAAATCGGTCCAAACTTCATACTCTCCGAATCTTAAGACAAGAGACTGGTGCTAGGATGGAAGAATCGAAAGAGAAGAAAACCAGTCTGTGGCAAAGTTTCAAGTTACTGTACGTCCTTTGCTTGATACAATCTGATGACCGCTGACCAGACTAGCGCGTTGGCTCGCCAGGAGAAGGCACTGTTCGGTTCGCAGGGTCGATCGACGTGGCGGAAATGGAAAGCCATACGCTCGCTTCCAGAACGTCAACGCACAATTCTCCAGCTGACTTGTGGACGATGTCTCTCTGGTTTCAAAGGCGGCTTTGGACGACTTGAAGGAAATCTACTCTTGTACAGATTTTGGGACCTCGAAATAGAGTGGTCAACTTGCACATTGCTGCTGAGCTCGACATGCACAATTTGCACTGTCATTTGCTCATGCCTTAGGCACTACGTCGCTTGCGACCTCGAGTAGTACTACTTCAAAGTGGATCTGGTGTACATGCAAGTATCCTTCAGGAAGAGTGCTACGTATTCTCATTGCTTGGATCATGTTCACATCCAGTTACTGTCTGGCGGTATGTTAGTCATTTGTCATTTCGCCTGGATTCGCTAATTATGATGATAGATCCTATGAACACATCAAGTCCGTTCAGCTGTCACCGGTCCTGTCCAGCCCCCACAACCTCTGTTGCCGTTCCTAAGATCATTGAATGGCTGGCAAATTGCAAGTCAAATCATATGCAGTGCAGAACTCACAGCGATTTCGTACCCACACGCCTCATCGAGATATGTGGGACTGAAAGGCAAACCGTTCGTGTTAGCTCTCCAACCGTGCCCGTAGACTGGCTCGCACTCTCCTATTGTTGGGTACCACGAAGCAGTCAGTCACAACAAGTTCCAACATCCATTTGCGAAACGAAGGAGTCACAGTCTCAGAGCTACCGAAAACTCTTCAAGACGCTATAACTGTTGCCAGAGATCTGGGGTTCCAATTTTTGTGGATAGACTCTATATGTATCTTGCAAGATGACGAGCGTGACTGGGCCAAATGTATTCCAAGGCGACCCTGGTTTTAGCGGCCACCAGCGCATCGGATTGTGGTCTGGGCTTCTTAGACACTAGACACGATCCTCATACGATCAACATTGAAGGACCCGACCAGGAAGGGTATGAAGTCAATGCAAGACGCAATGATACCCACGATTGCGGAAATATGGCTATAATGCGCAGTCACCAGCCTCTGTATCAGCGAGCTTGGTAAGTTCCCCCTAGCGACGAACAGGGGTGAGACCCGTGCTAATTTGAGGTTTACGTTGCTCAAGGTGTATGCAGGAACGCGAGTTAGCGAATCGTATCGTCCACTTCTTCCCCGATGAATTAGTATGGCGTTGTCAGTCAACAACCGATTGCGAATGTGGTGTGGAAGCAACGCAAGCCCACCTCAATCGTTCAGCGTTCTCGAATCTACAGCATACAGAACTCACCGACTCCCCAAGCCGACCGATAACCACGTTTGGACATCACTGGAAAAATATACTAGATGAGTACATGACGCTAGGTATCACAAAGGAAGCAGATATCCTACCTGCACTCTCAGGAGTGGCACAACATGTGCAGATTCAGAACAACCCCGGTCAATACATTGCTGGATTCTGGGAAAGAGACATCGTTCATCAACTGGCTTGGCATTATGCCGCTCTTCCTGGTACCTCGAAGACGTGGTCAGATAATCCTTCGTTCTCATGGACGGCATCGCCAGCGCGTGGCATTCGATGGGACCGCACCCAGCACATATACACCTCTCACGTTCACCCACTGGCATTGTATGTGTCTGCAGAAGTACATTTAGCGACATCCAATCCGTACGGGAAAACGTCAGAATGCTCTCTCACCCTCAGGGGTCCAACCATGAGCGGTACTAACCTGATAAAAGTGTACGACACTGCTGGGACGACTGACCGCGAGGACACGCTGTATATGGACCACAGGGACGCAAAGAGTGCCGAAGAAAGCAAAACAGTGCCCCTCGCAAATCTGATCTCGGACCCAACCAATGTGGTTTGCCTCGCACTGTGGCGACGAGATGACATATTTGACGCTGAAGGTGAAAATAGCGATCTGAACGACAACGCCGATTTCTCACGGAAGATCAATGCGCTTGTGTTAGAGCTCGTACCGGCCACGACAAAGTATAGACGGATTGGATTACTTGAGTTTGCACCAGTCTACTGGTTCGAGTGGTTTGCTTCTGAGCAGACCGTAACTTTGGTGTAGTCGCGTGAGTACCATCAACCATACTTGTCAACAATCAACCCGCTTGCAAGCTATCAAGCCAAGCCATTGGGTAGCTTTCTCCGCCTGCGATCAAAGTCTACAACTCTGAACTCGGCCTGCAAAGTAATCCAGTGATAGCAGATTGATTAGTGAGATCGATACGGCTTAGGTCCTATCAATAAGGATAGGATAGTACTGAGGAGGAGGGGGCCATAAGGCGTCCCGTTTTGCTGTATTGGTGATCTCAGAATGTCCTCTTGGAGTCGCAATTTCTCAATGCTAGTCCTAAAACGCGCTCTAACTAGCCTTTCTACTAGCCACCTAGGATACCAAATTGTATTTTTAACCCATGGCTCCAATTGGCACCAGCGCTAGGTCCAGTTTTGATGTTGGGGACTAGATCTGTGCGTATCGCAGTACATTAGGTGACGCAGGCCGGTTCCAGTATTACTTCCACA
>Ga0265780_10004223_pt1 | contig 18587 bp, 31 predicted proteins | sample P1T30metagenome_FD_192432 | JGI IMG/M metagenome (GOLD analysis project Ga0265780, IMG submission 192432) | Plant litter microbial communities from East Loma Ridge, Irvine, California - P1 T30 | ecosystem: Environmental > Terrestrial > Plant litter > Unclassified | place: USA: California...
GTCATCCTAGGCTTATATTGGTTAGCAGCGGACGTATCCTCTGGAGCATGCCGCCGCAGGGAAGGCTTCTTCCAGTTCCGCCCGCAAGCCATCGGCGCATGAACGAGCGACCGCTTCCGAGAGCGCCAAATCTCCCGCTGACCGGCCGACTTTGGGTCGTTGCGGCCAGTGCCGTTATGTCGGTTAATGCTTGGGACATAGCCAGCCGTTGCCACTTAGACAGGCGGCAAAGTGAGCTGGCCAATGTTGGATTAAGATGCGGCCGCAACGTCAACGTGGTTTTTCGACACCACCCCCTCGACGTAGCCACGCCTCCGCCGTGTCTAGCGCCGCCTGATCATCGACATCGATCCAGGCTAGATCGCTGCAATCGAGGGTTAACGCGCACCCCTCCTGCGCGAGAATGCGCATGCCCTCGGTGATGGAGGGATCGTCCAGCCCGTGAAGCGCGGCAAATAATCCAGCCCCGATCGCGAATACGCCCGTATCAAAACAGTCGTAGGAAACGAGACCCTTGCCGATCTCCACGATCCGCTCGCCTTCGGTCCGGACGCATGTGACATCGTTCAGGTCGACCCAATCGCTGCCGATCCGACGGTCGATCGCCAATCGCGCCATGCCGGTAGCGCCAGCTTCGGCAGTGCGGCGGTAGAGTTCGGGGTCGACCAGATGATCGCACATTGCCAGCAGCGCCTGCCGACCGGCGGCATGCCCTTCCGCCGCAAGGAGCGAAACACCGTTTGGCTTGCGATAATCCTCGGTTCGCACCGTCTGGACAATGATCGGCCACGTCATCGCCGCAATATGCGCCTCAATCTGCTCGGCACCGTAACCCAGCACCACAATCACATTCTTCAGTCCGGCATTAGCCAGACCGGCGATTGCATGATCGATGAGCGGTCTACCGCCGACCGGGCAAAGAGGCTTGAGCGGGGCGGCGGAACGTAGGCGACTGCCTTCGCCCGCCGCCAGCAGAATCGCGGTGTCGATCATTCCCGCTGCATGATGAAGTCTTCCACCGCCTGTGCTGCGAGGTCGTCGGTCATCTGCGTGCGCGGATGCTTGCAGAAGTAGGCGGATGCGGCATCGATCGGACCAGCCAGTCCTCGATCCTGCGCCAGCTTAGCGCAACGGATCATGTCGATCGCAACGCCCGCGCTGTTGGGACTATCCTCTACAGAGAGACGGAGCTCAAGGTTCATTGGAACCCCGCCGAACATCGTACCTTCCATGCGCAGGAAGCAGACCTTGTTGTCGTTCTGCCAAGGCACGTAATCCGATGGGCCGATATGTACGTTGTCGTCCTCGAGCCGTTCAGCGGCGACCGATTGCACCGCCTCGGTCTTGGAAATCTTCTTTGAGGCTAGCCGGCGATGGTTCGACATGTTGAGGAAGTCGGTATTGCCGCCGGTGTTGAGTTGGTAGGTGCGCTCCAGCTTGACGCCGCGCTTCGCGAACAGATCAGTCAGCACGCGGTGGACGATCGTCGCCCCCAGCTGTGCCTTGATATCGTCGCCGATGATCGGGACGCCGGCCTGCGCGAAGCGGTTAGCCCATTCGGGGTTGCTGGCGATGAATACCGGGATGTTGTTGACGAATGCCACGCCTGCCTCAAGCGCGCATTCGGCGTAGAACTCGCTGGCCGCTTGCGATCCGACCGGGAGATAGTTCATCAGCACGTCCGCCTTGGTAGAACGGAGCGCGGCGACAACCTCTTCCTTGGTCGGCTCCGGCGCGTCGGCGAGGAGGAAGGTACGGTCGTCCGCATAGTCCGCCATATGTTCGGCAACACCGTCCAGAACCTTACCCATCCGCACGGTGGTGCCCGTCGATTCGACCGACGCGCAAAAGACCGTGGTGCAGTTGGGCTTGGTGAAGATCGCCTCGGCAACGTCCTTGCCGACCTTGCGCCGGTCGACGTCCCATGCCGCCACGACTTGAATGTCGCTCGGCCGGTAGCCTCCCAGGTCGTGGTGCATTAGGCCGATCGTCTCGTTCGCCCCTTCGCGGTAATACGACAGTCCTTGAACCAAGGAGCTCGCACAATTGCCGATGCCGATCAGGGCGACGTTGATACTCGTCATTGGTTCTTCAGGTCCTTCGGGTAGATGAGGGTGTTACGATCGCGGCGGCACCAGATAGTCGCGCTTCGACCCTACGGTGCCAAAATATTCCAACCAGCAAGACCGCGGAAAGTGGCCCAAGCTCGAACCACCAGAACCAGCGCGGATCGTGAGCAAGGCAGGCGACACCGATCGCGTAGACCCGCACGTTGGCGCTGAGAAGGGTCATCAGGCGCATCGGCCCGACCGCTGCCGCGCCATATGCAGTCGCCAGCTTTGCAGGGTTCGAGTGTGCGCCAAGGACCGCATCGAAGCGACCGGCAGAGCGTTCCAGCGTACCTGCGACGTAATCGTAGAGCCGGACGAGCGGATTGCGGCTCGGTGTCGGCCGCGTGGCTACTGCCACGCCCATGCAGCGGCGGTGGAAGCGGGCGCGCTCGCTTTCATATAGGTTCGATTGGACCGAATGTGCTGCACCCGCCGCCAGCGTCAACGCCCAGACCGCAGCCGTCCCGATCGAGCACGCGAGCACGACGTAAATCAATGTGAACACTCCGTGGTCGCACAGGCCGTCCAGCACTCGGCCAAGCGGGCTGCTGGTGCCGGTAGCCCGCGCGACCATGCCATCAAGCCCGTCCGCAACAAGCCATGCAATCGACAGTAGCAGGCCCAGCATCACGAACGCCCAGCTCTGCCAATGTGCGTAGGCCAGCGCTGCTAACCCGCCAACGGCAAGCCCGCTCAGCGAAACGGCATTGGCTGAAATTCCACGTGCGATAAACCACGGCAGCAGCAGATGTGCTGCAGGATGTATGATCCAGAGGTTTGTCGGATCCTCGATCCGGCGATCCCGCGACCGGTCCGGCGTAGGAGCTGTCATTGAACCGACCCGTACAGGGCGACCGGGATGCGCATCAAGTGATTTTACGAAGCCGGAGTACTTCCCAAAAGCCTTGCTCAACGACAGTCGTACGATAAATAATTTGCCGTTCAACGATGACTTTGCACCAACATGAGGGCCGCCACTCATCATAGTGAATGCACGGCCAAAGTCGGGAAGCGGGCAGGGCGGTCTGAATATCTAACTCTGGTACGACCCGCCCCAACCCCTTCCGCCGAAGCTTGAAGACGTGTTCTACCAAGATGAACGGATGTCTGATGTTGGGGAGCGCGCAACGACGCCTGAATGTCGTCTATTGGGTCTTTGCTGCAATCGTTAACGATCGATGCCGACGGTCGCCTCTGCTCCGCTCCACTTGCCTGCGAGGCCAGGCACTTCTTCCAGCTGGCGCACTTCGTCGAAGCGGCCTCGCTCCTCCCGATACCGGACGATCTCGAATCCGTGTCCTTTAAGCTGCGGCACCTCGTCGAGTTCCGCTGCGGTAGAGGTGTTCAGGTTGATCATGAGAATGTCCATGGAAGCAATCAGGATGAAACAACGTCCGCTTGTGGCGGTCCGCCAAGTGCCGTGCTGCGTCCGAAACTGAGTCCTGTCGCAACCTCAGCTGACCGCTTAGTCGCGATCGGCTGAGGATACGCCGTTAGGGTTTAGGAAATTGGAACGCCACCGGTTACGGCGACGACATTACCGCACATGTAGCTCCCCTCCGCCGACGCGAGCATCACATAGGCGGGAGCGAGTTCGCCCGGCTGTCCAGCGCGGCCGAGCGGCGTGTTCTGGCCGAGTGTTTCCAGTTCCTCCGGTGACTTGGCGATCGGCTGGATTGGCGTCCAAATCGGGCCTGGCGCCACCGCGTTCACACGAATGCCGTCGCTGGATAGAAGGTTGGACAGGCCCACCGTCAGGCTAGAGATAGCGCCCTTGGTTGCTGCGTAGATAATCATGTTCTTGCCAGCGACCTTTGCCTGTTCGCTGGTCGTGTTGATGATCGCCGAACCCGGCTTCATGTGCGGCGCTGCTGCCTTGGCCAAACGGATCATGGCAAAGACGTTAGCGGCGAACGCGGCCTGCATCTCGTCGTCGTCGATGCTATCAAGGCCCTCGTTCATTGTCTGAGCGGCAGCGTTGTTGACGAGCACATCGATGCCACCGAGTTCCGCGATCGTACGCTCGACCAGGGTTACGCAGTGATCCCGGTCGCGAAGATCGCCCGGAAGTAAAATGCAACGTTGCCCCGCCTTCTCGACCCACGTCAGTGTCTCTTCGGCGTCAGCTTGCTCGTCGGCAAGATAGGAGATCGCAACGTCGGCTCCCTCACGGGCATAGGCAATCGCCACTGCCCGGCCGATACCGGAGTCCCCTCCGGTTATCAGCGCCACATTGCCCTTCAGTAGGCCCTTGCCGACGTAGCTCTCCTCGCCGTGATCGGGCTTGGATCGCATCTTCGCCGTCAAGCCGGGTCTCGGCTGCTGCGGCTCATCAGGAAAACTTGTCGGCTGGCTGCTGCGTGGATCGTCGGTCATAGCGGTTCCTGCTGGTGGAGATCAGCAGCAAACGGCTCAGGAGCGATAACGTGCCGGGCCGCCGCACATGAGGACGACGTCCCGTCGGCGTCAGCGTTTCACCGGTTGTCAGCGATAACCAGTGCCAGCCTTGACGATCTGGCCGAACCCTGGGAACGGAAAATGCGGGCTGAACGGCTACGCGGCATGAGCTCGCTCGGGTTGAACCGATTGTCCATTGGGCGATCGGCGGAAAACAAGGTGCCAAAGTGCGTGTGAAGCGCCTCGGGTTCGTAGCTATTGCGGGCACGGTTACACATCCCCTCAGCCTGCAGCAGTTGGCGAATAGTGTCGAGGCCGTAGCGGCTGGTTTCCCGGAGAACACACGCGACGGCAATCATCTTCATGTGGCCACCCGCGGAGGGTCACTTCAAAAACCCTCATATTTCACGGCACACCAAGCCGCGACGTTACCAGGACCGGACGAGTCTGACTAAAGCTGATATTGATCAAGCAGATATGGTTGTTCGTCTGCGAGGCAATTCAGCGTGCCGGACGTTCCATGATCAGGACAAAGCATAGACGCTTTTCCAGTAGGAGATCAAAGATGCGTACTAGCAAGATTGTCGGGATATTGGCGTTGAGCACGATGCCAGCGGCGGCGATCGCTGCGCCGGCGATGACCTCGGCGACCTATGTCATGAAGGCAGGAGCGGGCGACCTCTACGAAAAGCAGTCAAGCACGCTTCTCATGCAGTCGACTGCTAACCCCGCGCTCAAGAAGTTCGCCAAGGAAATGATCACCGACCACACGAACAGCACCGCGGCGCTCAAGGCGGCCGCAATGAAGGCTGGGCTGCATCCCGCCCAACCTAAGTTGACCGCGAAGCAATCAAGCGATCTCGCTGCGTTGCGCGCCGCGACAGGCACTGCGCGCGACACGCTGTACATTCAGCAGCAGAAGGCAGCGCATCAAGAAGCACTAGCTCTCCATCAGGACGAGTCGTCAACCGGGACCGCGGCGCCGCTCAAAGCCGCCGCAGCCAAGATTGTCCCCGTTGTGCAGCATCACGTCGACATGCTCGCCGCAATGTAACTGAAGGCCAGGCCCCGGCGACGTTACCCGTTGCCGGGGAGCTAGGATAAGCGCTCACAGCAACCGATGGTTAGGCGAACGCGAAGCAGCTAACCTCGGATGATCAGTTCGTTCACTCGTTTGCCGCCGCCGGAGGATGCAGTCGCAATTGTATAGGTCGTCTCGACCTCAGCGACGTCGAATCGGCCGAACACTTCGGGCGGGGTATCAGTCACGTTGATCGTCAGAATGACGCGTCTTGCGATCCACGCCCGCTGCTTCGGCAAGTGTTCGGAGTTCTCACGAGCGCTCCGGCGTCCGCCGATCGACGCTGAAGTTGTGGCCGTCGACCTTGCCGCCAAACGTCGACGCGCTTTCAAATTAGTTCAGGAGCTTGCTATGGCTGTGACGTGGCGACCCAATTTGACGTCCAGCCGCGCTGTAGACCGGCCCAGATCGATATCAAGCAAACGCTTGCACATCACACTTCAGTAGTGCGTACATGCTTGCTCTCATGGTGAAGGCCGGTCGATGATACATTTGCATTACCCCGATGGACGGGGCGTCGATCTCGACAAGGGTGCAGTCACCTTCTTCGAGCCGGCTCGCAACGGTGGCACGTTGATATGGACCGGGTCAGAGGAGGATAGCCTAGCGATACATGTTCGCGAGGAATATGAAGAGGTGCACAAGGCCGTCATGAAACCTTGACCTGCCAATGTACGCATGCCGGTATCGACAGTGTGCTTCAGATCACAAACTTGAACTCCCACATGCTCTTCTGCGCAACGGCGAGGGAGCGCCGTAGGTCATCAGCATAGGCTTGAAGCGCACTTTTGGACTGTTGATCCGTTACGAGATAGGTAGTGCGCTCGATGCGCTCTAACTCGATACGGATTTTAGCGTCGTCGGACATGATGTATCTCCAGCCCCGCTGTCGATTTGTGAATCCTGGAACACAATAGTTAACAACTAGTAAACTGCGTACTGGCATACGGCCATCAAGGTTAGAATCGGTACACGTGCGTATCGCGCTTAAGCCTTTGCGATTGCGGCAGCAGGAGTGCTCTTGATCTCGTGGGTGGCTCGCCAATGGCAAACCGAGGATGCCCGAATGAAGCCTGTCGCCGCCGCCACACCCGACAAGGTGCACGAAACGCTGCAAACGCATGCTGCCGGACATCGCGTAACCCTCGCGGTGTTAACTCGACTATGGCGCCTGCCACTAGGCTATCTGGCGCGCTCCGCTGGCGGTGCCAGGCAGATCAATTGCCAGCGAACGAAAATCCGTTGCTGGCGCAGTTCGCCCGGGTCGACCCGCGCCTGTTCGGCGAACGGGATGGGTGACAAGTGCTGATCACTCGCCTCCCTTCGTGAGGTGTTTACTAAATACTCCGGCTGCCCTGAAGTGAAGAGCTCGCTTTGCGTTAACTTGTACCGGTTCGCCAGTACGCGGGTTGCGGCCCACGCGTTCTTCGCGTGCGCGAGTGCTAAACGTGCCAAGGCCCCGTAGCTCGACACGACCCCCTTCTACCAATCGGTTCTCAATTTCCTCGAACAAACAAGACACGGCAGCCTCGATGGTGGACAGTGGCAAATCCGGATTGTCAGCGGATACCGCTCGTACGAGTTCAGATCGAATCATGTCGCGCCCTCTGTATTGAGTGAAGCCATACCATTAGGGCACCTACGGAAGTCTCTTTACCCGATATAAATCGCGCCAGTTGCACAAAATGTATGTTCGACACTAACCGTAACGAACGTTCGACTAGGGGTCGGAAGCATGCACAATGAACTGCGGGTCGTAGAGGGCTCAGAGCGATGGGAGGGCCTTTGCGTTAGGGTCGATGTGCTGCTCGATGGCGAACTGAAGCGTCTGCGGCTATGCGCCAGCGCAATTGCCTCGTCGGCAAGGTCAGATCCGGCTGTGACCGTCAGCCGGAACTTTGACGCGTTGGTCCCTGCAATCCTGAACGCGTGTCGAGGCGCGGGAGCTCACATCCGCAACATCTACTGATTATTCTATGCGGATGTTCTCCACGCTCGTTGGCAGAGTCGAGGAGCGGAAAATATACACGATCGACCTTGAAAAGATCCGATGAAAGGTTCGTTTGCGGGGGCGATCCGATCTGGACGATAGCGTCCACCTCTCACCACTAACGTACCTATCGCATGACCAAAATCGAAGCAGTTGCCCGGACGCTATGCCGTTTGGATGGATACGGCACGGATGTGCACGACAAGGGCCGCCCGATGTGGATGAACTACCGGGATCACGCGCGTCAGGTGATTGAAGCAATCGAAAGGGTTGAAACAGAAGCGGCTCGTCGTCCGATTTGAGAGCACTCTTTACGGGAGCGTAGCCTTCGATAGGGAGAACCGAAGATCGTATTGGGGGCGTAAGATGCGTTGGTTGATTAGAGTGCTGGCTTGCAGCGTCGCGTGCGTCGCTTCGGCAGCGCAGGCTGAGGACAGCAACGCGGATCGGCTGTGCAGTGAGCGGCCTGGGTTAACGACTACCGCCTGTATCACTGCGGCCGGCCGCCTTCAGACCGAAACAGGATTGGCCAGTTGGACGCTCGAGCAGGGTGATGGCGAGCGCACCGATACCGTCCTTATCGGCGATACGCTTGTCCGATACGGTGTTGGCGGCAAGACTGAACTCCGCTTGGGCTGGTCTCCCTATGGGTTTGCTCGCGATCGCGATGCCGACGGTAGCGTTAAACGCACCAGCCGCGTCGGCGACGCAACTGTTGGTGTCAAAACATCTGTTGTTGAACGTAAGGGTGATACCGGACTGGCGATGTCTATGCTCGTCGACGCAGTCCTTCCAATCGGGCGACGACCAATTGGCGCTGGGGACTGGGGTGTCACATTTCAGCTTCCCGTGACCTACCGCACGTCAGACAAAATCTCGCTACAGGCGACCCCGATCGTTGCAGCGGCGGTGAACGATGACGGTCGAGGCCGCCACTCCCTCTACGGCAGCGCGGTTGAGATCGAATATTCACTAAGTGACGCGGTAAAGGCAGACCTTAGTGCGCAGGTGACGCGCGACGACGATCCCGATCCGCAGGTACGCGGTACGCCAGCGCTTGGCAGTATCGCTCTCTCCTGGCAGCCAAGCAGCAACATGCAGCTAGACCTTGGTACTAACGTCGGTTTGAACAGAGCTGCGCCGGATGTCGCGGTTTATGCTGGTGTCTCGCACCGCTTCTGACGCTCAGTTCCGAATAATCAGTTCCTTCACACGCTTGCCGCCGCCGCTAGAGGCGGTTCCAATGGTGTAAGTGGTCTCCGCCGCAATCACGTGAAATCGGTCAAACACTTCCCTGGCACCGTCTGTGGCGTTGATCGTCAGTATGAAACGCCCCGCAATTCCAGCGAGCTGATCGGAGAGGCGTTCGAAATCTGCTCGTTCGAACACACTCGGCCCGTAGTCGCCCTCGCAGCCCCAGTAGGGCGGGTCGAGGTAGAACAGCGTGCCGGGCGCGTCGTATCGCCGGATCAGGTCGGCATAGGGCAGGCGCTCGATCACGACGCCGGTCAGGCGCTGGTGGAGCTCGTCGAGCATTGGCCCAAGCTTGGTCACGTCGAAGCGTGCCGAGGCTTCACGCTTTACGCCGAAGTTGCGCCCGTCGACTTTGCCGCCGAACGAAAGCCGCTGGAGGTAGAGGAACCGCGCCGCCCGCTCGAGGTCGGTCAGCGTTTCCGGGGCGGCCGCGCGCAGCCGATCAAACTCCGCCCGGCTGGTGATCTGCCATTTTAGCACGTCCATGAACTGGAAATAGTGCCGCTGTAGGATCCGGAAGAGGGTGGTGAGGTCCGCGGAGATATCGTTGATCACCTCGGCCCGGGGCTGGCGCGTCCGCTTTAGAAACACCCCTCCCATGCCGGTGAACGGCTCGACATAGGTGTCGTGCGGTGTCGCATCGGTTAGGGCGCACAGACGGCGCGATAGGTTGCGCTTGCCCCCTATGTACGGGGCAGGGGGAGACACCGGGCGGACTGACGTCGACGGCAGTTCGGATATTAGCGAAGTTGGAAATTCTTGGCGCATCGATAAGCGTGGACCACAGAGACGATCTTGTAGGAAAGCCCTTTTCAGGCCTTTCGAAACAAACGACCCTGTCTCCGAAACTGACGGGAATGTCTGGAACTGGTGGAACGCGCTCAATCGGCGGCGACGAAAACGATCACACATACGAAAAAGACAAGGAAGACTGCGTAGGTTGCGGCCACGCCCCAAAACCATACTGGCGTAACACTGCGAGTTTCGGAGCCACCGCGAGCCGGTATCCGCCCCGTGGACAGACCAACAAACAGAAACCAACCAAACACCAGCGGCAACATCAGGAAGGCCGTTCCTCCAACGAACGCCCGCCATTCATCCGGAAGCCAACCGAGGACTACCCCCGGGAATGCGGCGACCGCTAGCATTGCTGCTGTAAGCGCAAGCCTCTTCGAACCTGTCCAGTCCCACCAAATCATGGGTCGCAATAAGCCATCTTACTCAATGTTCCGCAATTAGGCGTTAGCGGTCACTCCACCTGAGTGGAATGCGGCTTAATTCGCGACGCCGGTCCGTCCGGTGTTGGGTGGATAGACGACCTTCGGGCGGGTATATGCGGTGTACATCGCTTGACCCGTGGCATCGACTGAGAAGATATCTGCGCGACGGCGCATTTCGGCGAAGCGCAGTTGGATCCGATCGAGCTTCCGCTGCAGCAGGTCCTTGTGGCTTGCAGTCAGCGTACCTCCGTCACGGGCCTGCAGGTCTAGTGCTTCGGTACGGAGCGCGATCATTCGCTTGCGATGCATCATGTCCGATGAAATACTGACCGGAGTGGGAACGTAGACGATGCCTTCGGCAACGTTGGGGTAGGGTGCGTCGATTCCACGGCTCGGCACTACGGTCGGCGTATTCGCGGCAGCAGCCGCGGCAAGCAGGATCGGCAGCATGATTTCTCCTTTGGCATTGGAGTCTTGATTTAGGCCGAAGCAATACTGCCATAACGCGCGGTTGCGTCAATTGGCTCCTCCGCGTGGAGCATTGGTGGATTGCAGACATTCGCTGGCAAGGTAGGATGTTGCAATGAGGGACGATCCATCAGCGACTGTGCGCAAGCTGCTGATCGACGGGCAGGGACTGCGAGAGCGCAAGGTCACGCCCGATGCTAGGATATTGCACGACCTTGGTGTGGATGGCGACGACGCTGGAGAACTATTCCAAGCGCTGCATGAGCAGTTTGGGACAGACTTCACAGAACTTACTGGCCAATGGCGCGTGTTTTTTAACACCGAAGGTGCGAGCCTACGAGCATTCCTTCTGGGTATTCCGGCGATTATGGTCTTGGGTGGCGCGGCTGGAGTAGTGGCCGCCGCATTGCAATGGCCACCGATTGTGACGCTGGGATTAGCGTTGGCGCTGTTTCTAGGTGGGCGATGGTTATTCTCGCGGTGGCCTGGCCGAAAGTTACAGCCTCTTACGGTCGCCGGCCTCGCGGAGATTGTGCAGGCAGGTCGCTGGCCATCTAATCCGGCCGATGTCCGTTAGTGGGCGTCAGCGGCCATGCGATAGGAGAGCAGCAACGTGATCGCGCATCCGCTCGCGCTTCAAGGCGGCGTAGGGTTCATCCCGTTCACGTATGTCATCGTCGTCAGCCCAATGGCTTAATTCTTCCCACGCGATCTTTTCTGCTGGATCAAGCGCGAATGGGTCAAGCACCGCGATGTTGAGCTCGGACTCGGTTACGTCCCCGCCATCAGCAATACGTTGCAGGGCTTCAAGAAGGAAGTCGCGGGCGACCGTCATGAGCGCTTTGTGATCTACATGCGGAATGACCGCAATAGGGCGTTGGCGGTCCGTCCGCTTTTTGCTTCCAGTGGTGGACCGATTTCGTGCCGTTCCCTCCATGCAGCACCCATGCCTGCCGCCATTGCGGTAGCGGTCGTGTTCTTGATCTCGTAGGTGCCATGGGATGCCATGCCGAGGATGTCGAATGGACCAATCGCCGCCGCCGTGCCCGATCAGGTATCGAAGGCAACGCGATCATCGTCTTGCGAAAGCTGGTCTGTCCGTTTCGAGGCTTCCTGATGAATGAGCCTACGAACGGCCTGGTGGACTGCCCCTTTTGTGGCGATAGCGTTTCGATGGTTCGCTACGGGCTAGAAGACGGTCAGCGCAAAATGGCGATAAACTGTGGCGGCGTTTGTCGAGGGATGTTCATTTTCCCAAATGTTAAGTCAGGAGATTGGGATGGCTTGCGTTCAATCTGGAACGCCCGTGCTCCGCAACCTGTTGCCCCCACTCTCCGCGAAGGACATGATATGAGCGGTGACTTCGCTTGGCGACGCATTGAAAGCGCGCCAAAGGATGGAAGCTATGTGGTGGTTCTGTATCAGTCATTAGGCGGTCCCCATGAATATTGGCATGGGCGTTCGTTCGTGGCGCGATACGAAGGCAAAACCGCCGACGGTTATGACTTAGGGTGGAACCTCTTCCCCGGCTACGGCGGTGTCCCTGACATGAGCCTGTCTTACTGGATGCCGCTTCCCCCTCCGCCCCCCGAGGTGACCCCATGACCGCCGCAGCTGATAAGGACCGCAGGCGGGAGGTGGGGTAATTAGGGGGCTGGATGAGTTCGTCGCCTGCTGCGTGATCTACGATAGGCAGTCTCCGGGTTAGAAACCTGAAACAATTTACGAAAAAGGAGGCGCGACGCCTTTCAAGCGTAGCTCGAAGGTTTTTGAGTCGAATTGCGCTTGGTAGAAAGCTGGTGCCAATTTGCCAGTACGAGCCCATTTTTCGACAGAACGCTTGTCAGCTTGTGAGCATTTGGCCCCAAAGACTATGGTCGGTAAATCGCGAGGGCAAAACAGCTTATGACCGATATAATTTCGTGACAGCACCCTCCACTCATTCTCATAAGCCCAATAATCGGCCTTAGTGAATAGAGCCTTTTCGATCATCGTGTCTTGGTCTTTAAAAAGCGAATGACTGGCCGGTCATGTTCGTATTGAACACGTTCTGCACCTTCGAGGATTGCGCTGTCCGTATTGAATGCTAGCGCGACGCCAGTGTGGCTCGCGGCATAATGACTCCACATCAATACAACCGATGGATCGCTCCCAAGGCTGAGAACGCCAGTGTGTCTGATAACTTTATCCAGCGTTTGCCTTAGGAAGTCGTCTCCTGCGTCAGAGCCTGAAAACCCCGGCCGCAGAAACGGGTGAGCGTTTGCAAGTTCGTTTACGAAGCGCACGCGCTCGGCACGCGGAATGTGTGCGTTTTCTGTTGAGATGTGCGTTATAAAATGGGTGCGAACTTGTCGGAGTGTCGCAGTACTATCTATGACTGGCGCGCAATCGTATGGGTCGTTGAACGTTGCTGGGTCAGCAAACCAGAGCTCTTGATGTTCTAATATGGTGCGCAAACGGTCATCGACAGCCCTAAATTTCCAAAGTGTTTGCGGTCTATCCATATGGTCATGGTACCCGATCGTCGCAAAAAGCGAACATACGGTTTTCGGTCTTTCGAATTGGCTATCAGCGCAAATGCCGCCATGGCTGTATGCCATTGCGGTAGCGGACGTGTTCTTGATTTCGTAGGTGGCTCGCCGATGGCGAACCGAGGATGCCCGAATGAAGCCTATTGTCGCCGCCACACCCGGCCAGGCGCGCGAGAATCTGCGCGCGCTAGCCGCGAAACATGGTTTTCCGCTCGCGCCTCTGTCCCGAATGGTCGGGCGTCCATCGGACTATCTGGCAAAGTTCGTACGCGGAGGAGGGAGCGAGCGATTAAAGCCGAGCGAGCAGGAGATGTTGGCGAAGTTCTTCAGGGTCGATCCGCGCCTGTTTGGAGACCGGGACGAGTGAGGGCCTTTCTCAGCTGGCTGAGGCGGCTTCTTGATCTGTGATCAGGTTGCCGACGCTGATTGATATCCAGCATGTCGCCGCTTCCGCGCGAGTCCAGCCCTTGTGCGGATCGATCAGCGCGCCCAGCCTCGGACCATGGCCCAGCCTGATCCCCCCGAATTGAATGACGACCCCGTCGAGGTGTCAGATAGCGACTTGCTGGCGGAGTATCAGCGCAGTGGGGGCGAGCCGGGCGATCCCGAAGTCGAGGCGATCGTTACTGAAATCCAGCGCCGGAACCTCAATTTCTGACAGGCGCCGATATCTACTTGATCCAAAACAATGCGACCGACGCTCAGGTAATTATCATTCCAGGCAACCGGCCCGCTTCCCCTCCCGGCATGCGGGCTAGGGCCGCAGCCTCGGGCCCTTTCCCAGCTGCGGCCCGCTATCGGCGTTATATGGAACGCGGGCTGCCGCGGTCTTCCATCACGTTAGAAAACAGGTTCCTCATAAGGATATTGTCGCCAGTTGTTAAGTTGCTGGCAAGCTAGCCGGTTTATTCGGCCGTTTTTAGCATTGGCCAACCAACAATGTATCGAAAACTCTCAGGCATTAAAACAATTGCGAATGCCGGCTTTGCCGACGCGCTTAGCGACAATACACGCTCCCTCCAGTCTTACGCGCGACGCTTAGCGGGAAACGCCCCTGATGCGGATGATCTCGTTCAAGAAACCATATTGCGATGCTGGTCGGCACGAGAGACTTTCCAGCCTGGGACGAACATTGGGGCGTGGAGCCGCGTCGTGATGAGGAACACGTTCTTATCGAGTCATCGGCGTGACCGCTTTCATGGCGATCTACCGGACGACGCGTTTGATCGCATAAAGGGCACCTCGGGCGGGCAGGATTTGGCGCTTGAACTGCGGGATGTTGGATGGGCGCTCGAACAGCTTAGTCCCGACGAACGTGAAGCAGTAATGCTCGCAGTGCAGGGCCTCTCGGGTGCGGACGCTGCGTCACAACTCGGAATCTTGCCAAGCACCTACAAAAGCCGTTTGGCAAGGGGGCGAGGACATCTGCGCGAACTCATCGACAACCCGGAAGCTCAACCCTACGCCCCGCCTTCAAAACTGCGGCACGCGCTTAAGACGCGCAATTGGCATGGTGTTGTAATTGGATAGCGCACCTAATCGGTAGGCATCGACGTCGAAAAGATGCTGAGGTGCGCGCCACTAAGACGGCAGTGATTTTGCCTCGATCACGACGGTACGGATTGCGTGAAACAGGTTGCCTACCGCCGCTCTGTAGCCGTCCAAATCGGCGCAGATTGCAGCGGGACTACATTTTGTTACGTGGGTATTAACAAGCAATCCGAGTGCCGAGACTTTCTGATCGAGGGATAGGCACACTACTGCTTGCAATGGTGCTTCGTTGCGCAGCCGGGACTAATTGAGAGTACCATGGTCTTTTGTTCATAGCGTCATGTCGTTTTCACAAACTAGTGCGCGCTTTGAAGCTGCGTCCGTCCAAGACTGGGGTGCTGGTACTAGTCTGGGCCCAGAAAAGCACGTTTTGTATCCGTGATAGAACTCATTTTGGTCATATTTAGACCCATAGTCGTGACGAATATACAGTCCTCCTTCAAGGTTTCCAGGCCTTTCAAAAGACCTTATGAACGTCGGTCCAACTCCGGTGGCATTGTTTACTAACGCTATTTTGTCGAGACTGATTGTACCATCGGACCAACCAATAACATTAAGGTGTGTTTTATATCGAAGTGTATGAGCGGCAATAGGTCGTTGGAAAGCCGCCGTCTGTCCTCCCGAAGATTTTGTGATTGCGTAGTCCGCAAACCGGTTATCAGCCGAAGTGTGACACGACGTATGCGACCGCGACAATCGCTGCGATAACGACCCACCCTTCCCAAGTGCGTGGCCATAGCCCCCAACCATCGCTTTTAGGCACAAACCAAGTTTTGGGGTGATTAAGCATCACGGCTCCTCCCTTGGTTGATCCGGGAATGACTTATGCTCCACGATCTTGCGCAGCTGATCATCAAATCTAACTTCGTTCTCGTCGAAGATCTCAACGCAGTTATCTACCATGTTAGCAATAAGCCACGATGCGACAACGGCTGCAAGTAGGCGACAGCAGAAGGGCTGCTTCTCCTCCGGCACGGCCCCTCCTTAGCCCCGTTCGCAGCTTCAACGGTGCCGTTTGGATGGGTGCCGTATGGTCCTCGTTGGCTAGCACTCAGCCGGACCTGACGAGCAAATTGGCAAGGATTTTATGCGTCATTTCCTGACGTAAAAAGATCAAGGTAAGGATGTACGCTTAGGATATGCCCGAAAAAAAGACTAGCGGTCCATTAGCCTGCGGCATGTGCGGGGCAGGGGGCGTTCGCCGAGGTGCAGACTGTCCGTTTCTCCAGGATCGCATCAGCCCAGCGACCCAGTGTCGTCGAAAGCACGAAGTCCGCATTCATGATTTAGGCGCGTTATGGGTGTGGCTATCGGATGTGCTCGAGCTTCAAGTTCGTGACTTTCACCTTCTTCCACTCACGATCAGCAGTGAGGGCAGGAACGCCAAGCTGCACGGCAAGTGCGAGACAGGACCGATCACCAAGGCCGCGGCCATATTGGCGCGTCTGTCTATGCAAGGCAGCGGCTGCATAGGCTGCCTCGATATCGTGGGCACGAACATCGAGGCGAAGCTCATCGAGCAGTTCGCGTGTAGTCGCCTCGTCAAGGCCGCTGAGCAGCAGCTCCTTGACGATCTCTTGCAGGTTGACCGCCGAAATCGCAGCACGCCCGATATGGGGAGCGACCTTGTCGGCGCCGGGTTCATCTCGAACCAGCGCCAAAACCGCGGATGCGTCGAGGACGACCGACGTCATTGTACGTCCCGATCCTCTTCGCCGGATGATACCTCTCCGAGATCAGCAGCGGTTTCCGCCTTTCGGTCATCCAGAAAGTTGTCTGTCGTACGCATATGCTTGGCATGTTCACGATAGAGCGCCTGTGCGCGTGATACACCATGTCCGATCGGGGACAGGCGTACCTGATCGTCTTCAACCGTCAAGATGACCTTTGTATCACCGTGCAGGCCCATCGCCTTTCGAACGGATGCAGGAAGAACCATGCGGCCATTGCTGGCTACACTGATATCGATGGTTTGGAAGGCCATTGGCTAGCTCCTTATTTTAACTTCTGCCACAGATATGGCATAACACCCTAAATGACACAACGAGCTTATCGCACAAATCCGGATATGGCTCAGGAGAGATGTGAATAGCAGCGCGCTCCGTTGTCACAAACTGCTGAACACCACTCGTAGTGGCGAAGATAGGTCCGCTGGCTTGGCTAGGCTACGATAGATCGCTAATCGTAGTTGTAGCTGATATCGAGACGACTGGCTAGTAAGGGTATACCCAATGGAGCCGAGGCGATGAACGACCAACCGAAACAAGACGCGATCCGAGCAGCGCGGGTCTATTTGAGGGTGAGTACCGATGAGCAAGACCTGACGCGCCAAGAGGCGATTGTGGGGAGTGCACGGGCCGCCGGTTTCTACGTCGCCGCAGTCTACCGCGAAAAAGCTTCGGGGGCGCGGCCGGATCGCCCCGAACTGCTGCGTATGGTTGCTGACCTGCAAGCGGGTGAAGTGGTAATTGCCGAGAAGATTGATCGCATCAGCCGACTGCCGTTGGCTGAGGCGGAGCTTCTGGTTGCAACTATCAAGGGAAAGGGAGCTCGCCTGGCTGTACCAGGGATCGTCGACTTGTCTGATCTGGTTGAGGACAGTTCGGGCGTAGCTCGAATTGTCCTAGAAGCGGTGCAGGACATGCTGCTTCGGGTTGCGCTTCAAACCGCTCGTGACGATTACGAAACCCGGCGCGAACGGCAGCGGGAAGGGATCGAGCTCGCTAAAAGGGCAGGGCGCTACACCGGGCGGAAGCCAGATCTAGCGCATCACCGACGTATTATTGGTCTGCGGGAGGCGGGTATGAGTATTGCCCGTACTGCTGAATTGGCCGGATGCAGTATCGCTCAGGTGAAGCGCGTGACGGCATTACATCGAGCAAAACAAGCCGGATCAGGCATCGCCCGACACGCGGCTTCCGAACCCTGACTTACGGCATTGCTACGATGAGGAACCGGCTCGGATAGTAGGGCATGTATCGGACATTGAAGCGGCAACTGCCTTGGTATCTATGAGGGAGGGACTAGCTTGGATTTTATTTATGAGGTCAGTGGCGGACAGATTGCGATGATCGATCCACCATTTTGCCTCAGTTATTGAAAGGCAGTCGGTGCAGGCTTTGACATGACGTTCCGCCGCTTCCGTAAGGATAGCCGAAAGCCGCTCCGTGCGGATCTTAGTCGCCCACGCGATCTGCCGATCGCTGCCGGACAGCTGCGGCAGCACAAGATGGGCGATTGTCGCATCGTCCCGAGTTACGTTAGCGATCTGTTCGCCCTGTCTGTCCATAGCGAAACACGTACGGCACTTCGTAGTCTCCAGCCAACGAGCCTTGCGGTCCTGCTGGCTGGCAAAGCCGTGTAAGTAGTGCAGCTGTGAGTGGCCGCAGACGTGGGCAATGACTTGATCCATGCCCGTCATTCTGCCTCACCGCTGGGGGTGAGCAATTGTAATGAGTCGAGTTGAATCAGATGTGCGGTAGGCAGTTGAAACGCATGCGGGTTCTAATCGTCAGTACCCGTCAGTCGGTCAACATGGATCAGATCGGTCCCCACGCATGTGCCAGACAAAAGTACGCGCATTCCTAAGAGCTCGACGGGGGAGGAGCTTGCTTCGAGCTGATAGAGTCCCCCAAGATCACGACGGAGGTAGAAGGTTTCGCCCCTGTGGATCAGGGTACCGCTTTCCTCAAAGCGCATCCCGATCGCCGTCACTTTGCTGCCGTTTTGTTAATCATCCGTCGTGTGCCGCGCGTTTTCGATCGGCTTTGCGCGCACGGCTGATTGCTGCTGCTCGCTCGCGAGCACGTTTCACTGACGGCTTTTCGTAATGCTGGCGAAGCTTCAGCTCACGGTACAGGCCTTCACGCTGCAATTTCTTTTTCAGAGTGCGGAGCGCCTGATCGACGTTATTGTCTCGAACGATGATCTGCATGGTGCGCAAATTCCTTGGCCCTTTCGGCTGTCGGTTGCGCATATTGATAT
>Ga0265780_10004224_pt1 | contig 18587 bp, 14 predicted proteins | sample P1T30metagenome_FD_192432 | JGI IMG/M metagenome (GOLD analysis project Ga0265780, IMG submission 192432) | Plant litter microbial communities from East Loma Ridge, Irvine, California - P1 T30 | ecosystem: Environmental > Terrestrial > Plant litter > Unclassified | place: USA: California...
AGATGCTGATGAAGATTGGCGCCAACGGTATTGACATGGACAAGGTCCAGGTTCACCCTACCGGCCTGGTAGACCCCAAGGACCCAACTGCAAAGACCAAGTTTTTGGCTGCTGAAGGTGCGTACATGAGTGGAAAAGTTTGGGGTATCATCAGCTGACAGTTTCTAGCTCTCCGTGGTGAGGGCGGTATCCTCCTCAACAACAAGGGTAAGCGTTTCTGCGATGATCTCGGTCACCGCGATTACGTCTCCGGCATGATGTGGACGGAGAAGGAGAAGGGTAACTGGCCCATCCGCCTCGTCCTCAACTCGAAAGCATCCAACATTCTCGACTTCCACACAAGGCATTACTCTGGCCGTGGCCTGATGAAGAAGATGACTGGCAAAGAGCTTGCCAAGGAGATTGGTGTCAGCGACAAGGAGCTCCAGGACGAGTTCCAGAGCTACAACTCCATCGCAAAGGGCGAGAAGAAGGATGAGTGGAACAAGAAGTACTTCCACAACCTGCCCTTTGACATCAACGACACCTTCCATGTTGCCCACATGGAGCCCGTGCTCCACTTCACAATGGGTGGTATCGAGATCAACGACCAAGCCCAATGCTTGAACTCGGAAGGCAAGCCATTTGACGGTCTATACGTCTGTGGTGAGCTTGCTGGTGGTGTCCACGGTGCCAACCGCCTTGGTGGGTCATCGCTTCTTGGCTGTGTTGTGTACGGCCGTGTTGCAGGAGAGTCTGCCTCCAAGTATCTCTTCCAGCAAGCGCTCAACAACGCTGGTGGCGCGGCCGTATCTCGTCTCGGTCAAATCTCACTTCACATCGACCCATCGCAACCCGGCAAGCTCTCGGTTGAATGGGGCAACAGTGCCAGCGGAAACGCTCCGGCCGAAAGCTCGTCAGACCCCGTTGAGCAGCAAAAGCAAATCTCTTCGGCGCCCGTCATGTCATCCCAGGCTGACTCAAATGACCCTGGCAAGGTCACCAAGCCAAGCGCACCCAAGAAGTTTACCATCCCAGACAAGGAGTTCTCGCTCGAGGAGGTGGCCAAGCACAACAAGAAGGATGACTTGTGGATTGCGGTAAAGGGCATTGTCATGGACGTGACCAACTGGACAGACGAGCACCCGGGTGGTCCTCAGGCGCTGTTCAGCCACATGGGCAAGGACGCGTCAGAGGAGTTTGAGATGCTGCACGACGATGAGGTCATCCCCAAGTATGCGCCTGAGATTGTTATCGGCAGAGTCAAGGGCCAGGAGGTGACGCTTGAATACTAAATTGGGAGCGGCTGTTGGTTTGTACTTTTAGCATGTTCAAAATGATATCACTTGCATTTGTTGAATGCTGCTTTGCAACTACCGTCTTTTACTTGCCGTCATCCACGTGATGTTTCAGGTGAATCGACCATAGGCCCTCGCTGTAGGAGCGCGCATCAAGCGCCGTCGTAGCCGCAGATCAGCCGCGCAAGACCCTGGCCGCATTTTCCCCATACCTTTGAACATGATGCTTCCTGTCCCCCTAGCTTTAGGCAGGTACTGTGCACACGCACGCGTAACCCTCCCTTTTGCCAGAACTCAACACCAAACATGCTGCGCCAGCAAATCCTACACTCCTTTAGCATATAATGACCACGTACGACGAGTACGGCGTTCCCGTTGGCGCATACTCTGAGCCAGAGAGCTTGACACACCAAGCATGGAGACTGGCCAGGGCTTTCTTTCTATACCGGATACGACCTGCAGTGCGGGCCAGGACCAATGCGCTGCGGAGCGGTAATTGGAGCGTCAAACGGCTATTCACGCTTGTAAACGCGCTGGTAGTGCTTTGGTGGGTGGTCCTGTATTGGGGCGAAAGAGGCGTCTTCGACGGCGCTGTGGACAGTTGTAGCTGGGACAAGTGGGAGAAGTGGGTATGGATATCTCAGTAGACACAGAATCGGTATCAGGGACTAACCAACGTTCTAGGAAGCGGGCGCAAACCCCCACAGGCTCATCTTCGTCGCCGACCCGCAACTCATCGACCCGCACACGTATCCCGGCCGCCCGTGGCCTCTCAATCCGCTGACGTACAAATACACCGATCTCTACCTGCGTCGCACCTACTCGCGCTTCCAGACTATTCTATATCCGGATACCATCTTCTTCCTCGGCGACCTGTTCGATGGCGGTCGCGAATGGTCGACGCGCACGACTACGTCGCCAGAGAAGCAGTACCACAAGTATGGCGACGACTTTTGGATGAACGAGTATAGGCGGTTTGGTGATATATTCTTCAAGCATTGGGGCGACGCGGGAATGGAGCCGAGGCCCGGGCAGCCAGGGAGGAAGATTATAAGCAGTTTACCTGGGAACCACGACTTGGGCTTTGCAAGAGGTGTTCAGCGTGGCGTCAGGGACAGGTTCAATGCTTATTTTGGCGACGGAAACAGGATCGATGTCATCGCAAACCACACGTTTGTCTCCATTGACAGTGTCTCGTTGAGCGCATTCGGGCAGGAATCACCGCAAGAAGTCGAGGATATCTGGAAACCCACCAAGGATTTTCTCGAAAGCGCAAAATGGCAAAAGAAGCGTCTTATCCAGCGCGAGTTGCGCGCTCAGCAAGGCCTCAAACCCTACCCTGGCATGCCTCACTACAGCATCAACAGCGAAGACTTGGCCAAATCCCAACTCCCGCACGCAAACGACGATGTAACAGAGTTTCCAACCATCCTCCTCTCTCACGTCCCCTTGTACCGTGCCCCAGGCACACCCTGTGGACCCCTCCGCGAACACTGGCCCCCGACGCCCCCGCCCGCGGGTCAGCCCCCCCTCGAACACGATGACCGCAACGCCATTTCCGTTCGCGGCGGCTACCAATACCAAAACGTGCTCAACCGTGAAATCACAGCCGACATTGCCGAGAAAGTTGGTGATATACGGTATGCCTTCTCGGGCGACGATCACGACTACTGCGAGGTAGTACACAAGGCGTATACGAGTGCAGGCGGCGGTATCCGCGAGATAACCGTCAAGAGCATAAGTTGGGCCATGGGCGTCCGTCTCCCCGGTATCGTCATGCTCAGTCTGTGGAACCCGGTTGACGTGCACGGGAACCCCAAGAATGGTGATGCGAGCAAAACAGTACAGATAAAGCAATGTCTACTCCCTGATCAAATCGGTACCTTTTTAAAGTATGGGTTGCTCTTCGGTCTTACGTTTCTTCTACTACTACTCCGCGCTGTCCTGATTACCTTTGGCGTCATCGGTCTCGCTCCCGAAGCTACTACAAGTCCACTCCTACCCACAACGAACACCTTGTCCTCGTCTGCCGAAAACGACAAGCACAACTACAACAACCAATACACCCATGAAGCCCAATTCTCAAACTCATCCACCTCGTCGGAACGCGCGTCTACTTTGCTTTCTGCACGCACTCCACAAGCGAGAACACGCTCCATTTCCCCACAGACTGATACCGGTTATGGCATGCCGCAACAGCAACAACAAGGGTATAGTTTCCCGCTCGTGCAACACGCAGGGTACAATCCCGCCAATGATGATAGTTACGACGATGTTGATAATGAAAAGTCAAAGGGTAGAGTCAAGGTATATGGTCAGCCTGGCTCAAAGGTAGCAAAGAAGAAGAAGGTGAGAAAGGGGGTGAGGCTGGGATGGTATGAGTTTAGAACGAGTTTGGGAAGAGTGGTTTGTTGCGGGTTAGTGTGGTATGTTTGGTTAGTTTGGAAAGGGTAAAATAGTTCTATGTTGCTGGTGTTTTGCGTACCAGGGTAGGGGGGAGGGATTAGGTTAGTAACAAGTAATAGACTTTTTTTTTCTCTTGGATATCCCATCTCTAGGATGCTTTGTAACATAATATAAGGAATTCTGATAAGAGGCTATGTCCTTGCATAATCGCTAGCTTATTATACCTTACTCCGCTCAACGATAGCTTTTCTCTCTAGGTGCGTAGTCTCTTGCTGTGCCCGACTCCTTCGTGGTGAATTAGAGGACTTGGGCAATGCCAAGCGACTCCTCGCTCTTTTCGCTGGAAGCTGTCGGTGTGAGAAATCCTCTTGGTGGGGATTGCAGTCGAGATAACTGCAGTCGCAAGGAATGCAATCCTTGGTCACAAGACCCAACGGATTACTACTAGGAAAGATGTTGTTGTCTACCGACATGTCGCACCTGCGCACCGGACGGTTGAGCTTCATGGCCGTGAACGCGTCCAGGACCTCTACGAGATCGCTCAGCAGGTGCTGAAGACGACGTACTCGATGGTCGGGCACTATGACGGTAATGTTTGGGTATTCTTCTCGCTCGCTTCTGATGCTCGCCTCCTCCTTTTCCAGCTTCTTGACCTTCCCCGCGTCTTCGCCGTCGTCGACGAGTTCCTTGCGCATAGCTTCAAAAGCTTGGGGGTTAGTCTTTGTCGGCCACTTGTGCGTATACAAGCTTCTGAAGCGGCGGTAGACGATGCGCTGAAACTCATCTTCATACCATTCGAAGAGCTTGCACAGCTCGGGCGAGTCTGCATTGCCAGACTCGGAGACTGACGCGTACTTTTTCTGGAACTCAACCCAGCCGATTGTCCGCAGCTCGCGGGCGGTGGTGCCTGGGCCATCGTGCTCAACGACTTCAGTCAGATGCTCCTGTGCAGCCAGGACGTCGCCCTCGAACCAGCGCATTTCCAGATTCTCCCGCCCGTCATAGTGCATGGAGATGAACTCGTCCTGAATCTTCCAGAGCAGTTTCTTCAGCATCTCGGCCTCTTCGTCCTTCAGATGTGCGAAGAAGTGCGTCATCTCGCGGATAATGTGGACGCCGGCAAAGTACTGGCCCAGCAGGTACGAGGTGAATTGGCTGCTCCAGCCGTTGCCATAGGCCGCGCATCGCTCGGGACTGTAGTTGTCTTCGTCCAGAATGTCGTAGAACCAGTTGGCCAGGTCCCAGGCCGCGATTATGAGCGGAACTGAGTATCGAGCAAGTGCTTTCTTGTTCGCACGCGCTTGGATGCGTTCCTCGTTCCATCCCGACATCCACGCAGTCGTAACTGCACCTAGTAAGGCGAGGATGCCCGTAACAATGGCTGCAACGGTAGTTCCATCGAGCGGCATTGTTCTCCCGTAGGCAGAAAAGCTTGTTGTTTTAGAAAAGAGAGAGAGAGAGAGACGAGGAGGAGTTTTTGCTCCGGCAGCAAACTTGGGAGCAGAAAGCCAACACACACAAAAGCAATATCCCGTGAGTTTCTCGGACGAGTTGCGTTTCTGGGGGTAAAACAATGAGAACTGGAAGACAAAACTTTGGTCTCCAGCAATGATATGAAGAAAGAAGGGTAAAGTAAAGTAAACCAAAGTCTAAAATGTGTGTGTCTCTCTCTCTCTTTCTCTCTGAAAATTGGCATCGCTACTTTATCAACCACAAGCTGAAACGCTATTACCAACTACAAAAGATGGCTTGCCCATCCCCCATCCCCCGCAGGCTTTTCGTCGATCAACATGCTAGTCTATCGAATTAACGAAACGCAAAGGCGTCTTTTAGTCATTGACCACAGTTTTGAAGACTTCAGCTCTCGATATCGCCTCACGTCCGATTCGAGAAGAAGATCGATCACGGGGGTGCAACCAAGTTGCGGTATGTACAAGAGCAGCAAAGCAACTTCATCCTCTTTTTTTGTAGGCGACTTTGTTTAGTTTGTAGGAAAATAGCTGGTTGTCCGGTATGATATGGAGGCGTGGTCATCGCTCGATGCGTGCACAGCTCGCTTCAGCTCAGGGCCTGTGCGTATAAACATCCCGAGCATCTAGCATGCCAAGATATTTGGTGGAGGATTGGTGTGCGTCCTACGTGCATTGGTTAGAGGTCGAGGCCCCACTAAGTGGCAACGCCACGTCTGTACGCTCATATTCATGGGCTAACATGTAGAGCACACTAGATAGACTTGGCAGGCTAAGCTGTCATTTCTCCGCAACGCTACTATAGACACTATCCATAGACCAAGAACGTTACCTGCCTCACTTTTGCGTAGTGTTAATCCTGGTGATTGTGCGTATAACCACACGCAATATTACCAAGTAAACTCATAGTATTCTCCTATTATATCTAGTGTTTTCGTCTACTCTTGAATCTAGTACTTCTTTACAGTTTCATTCTTGCTTTGGACACTGAATAGAGAGTCATTATTCACACTCCATCCACCTTAGCATGTTTGAGTCACTAACAAATACATCATCACCGGCACTGAACCAGTCATGAATCATGTTTCGTCCATCCTTCATATACCACATCATACCCACACACACACACACGCCGTCTCCCTCCCTCTCTCCCTCCCATTCAGCCACAATCCCCTCATCTACAACTTCAGATTCTCAATCCACTTCCTCGCCTCCTCGACACCCTCATCCACCTTGTCCGCATTCGTACCCTGGCCAATGGCAGTCGGCGCACCAGGCTTACCCCCCGCCTTACCGCCGATAATAGGCGTAACAGCAGAAGCCCACTTGGGCCCATCACCGCCAGCCTTCTTGAATGGCTGCAAGACAAACATTAGCAAACGAATCTTGATAATCATGTACTTTGATCCCAAAACTTACCTCACTAACATAGCACCCATGCACTACCTTTCCCTCCTCTGGGCTCGCCGAGAATAGGTATAGCGAGCGATCTTTAAGCGCGCTCTTGGGCCCTGAGATTGTCTTTATAGCCTCGCTAATGGCCTTGTTAACATTACTCGACCATTCGAGTTTCTTGACCATGAATTTCTTAGTGTCGTCTTCGAAGAACTTGTTCACCTCATCCATTACACGCTTATTATCTGCTTTCGCCGCAGCCTTTTGTTCGTCGAGGATGCTCTTCTGGATCTTTGCAAATTGGTCTCGGAGTTTACTCTTCGCGAGGGCGGAGATGGTCAGGTTGTTGAGATCAACACCGATTTTCTTTGCCTCGGCTTCTTTTTGGGGACCGAAAGGCATTTTGCCCATGGCTTCTACGCGTTCTTGGAACTCTGCTGCGAGGCGCTGAACAGAGTATGCTTCTTGGCCTGTTACGGCGACGATACGGCGGATACCCTTTGCGATGCCGGATTCTTCGAGAATAACGAGTTCCTTGATTTCACCAGTCTTGAGGACATGGGTACCACCACAGAACTCGATTGATAGCTTCTCCCATTTCTCGTTCTTGACGTCGGCGAGAAGCTCTTCGACTGGCACACCGACCGAGACGACGCGGACAGGGTCGGGATATGTCTCACCAAAGACGGCACGTACGCCCCGGATCTCTTTCGCAGAGGCGAGTGGCACCTCCTTTGCGTATACTTGCGAGTCCTCCTTGATGTACTTGGATGAGATGCTCTCCACCTTGTCCAGTTCCGCATCGGATAGACCAGCCTTGTGAGAGAAATCGAAGCGCAGCTTCTCTGGTGCGACGAGCGAGCCCTTCTGGTCGACCTCGTTGCCAAGGACTTCTCGAAGTGCGTAGTTGAGAACGTGTGTACCGGTATGGTTGTTGCGTATGGGATGTCTCCGGAGCTCGTCAAACTCGGCAATGACCTCGCCGCCTACGCTCAGCTCTCCGTACTTGAGGTAACCAGTGTGTAGCACGTAGCCGGCATAGACCTGGACGTTGTCGATGCTGATCTCGGCCTCACCATCTACCAGCAACCTTCCAGTGTCGTACTCTTGACCACCCTGCTCAGCATAGAAGTTTGTCCGGTCTAGTAATACACCAAACTGCTCGCCCTCTGGTACTTCTTTTGTGCTCTTCAGGAACTTCTTGTTGTGGTATATCGCCTTGATGACACTGGTGATGTTCTCGCGGCCGTATTTTGCAGAGTCGTCGGTTTTGGGGACGTCGGGCATGTTCTCGAGCGCACCTAGGTCGTGTACGTCAAACTTGACGAGTGCACCAGCGGCCTTCTTGTCGCCCTTACTCGCCTCGCGAGCCTTCTCCTGGGCCTCTTCGACCTCCTTGTCATCAATCTTCAGTCCCCGCTCTTCTGCCATGAGTTTAGTCAGATCAACAGGGAAGCCGTAGGTGTCGTATAACCGCCAGACATCGTCTCCGGGCAGAGCATCCGAGCCCTTGACCTTTGCTTTCTGCGCATACTTCTCGAAGATGACTTCACCACGGTCTAGCGACTTTGCAAAGGCCTTCTCCTCCTCGTCCAGAATCTCGATAATGTCTTGTTGCTTCTTCCTGATTTCTGGGAACATGTCGCCCATCTGCTCGACCAGTGTGGGGACGATTTTGGAGAAGAAGTCGCCAATGTCCGTCTCAAAGTATTTGCGTGCGTATCGAGCACCTCTCCGCAGGACTCGGCGTACGACATATCCGCGACCGACGTTGTTTGGTACGCCTCCATCGGCAATAGCGAAGCTCATCATGCGAACGTGGTCGGCGACGACTCGGTATGCGGTATCAATGCCGTCTGGATCTTCAGCGCCAAACTTGCCCCTGTACTCCCGTGCGCCTGTAATCTCCTGTATCTTCTTGAAGAGCGGGGTGAATACGTCGGTGTCGTAGTTTGACTTTTTGTGCTGGAGGACTGAGACCAAGCGCTCGTATCCCATACCGGTATCAATGTGTTTGTTCGGCAGCGGTCGCAGTGATCGGTCGGGCTCGCGGTTGTACTGCATGAAGACGTTGTTCCAGATCTCAATGACCTCGGGGTCGTCCATGTTGACGAGCGAAGCAGCATTTCTGTACTTGCCACCCTCTGGCTCCCTCAAGTCGTAGTGAACCTCTGAGCAAGGCCCGCATGGGCCCTGGTCACCCATCTCCCAGAAGTTGTCCTTCATGTCTCCCGGCAGGATATGGTCCTCGGGGACACCGACGCTCTTCCACAGCTCCTTTGCCTCGAGATCAGGCTCAAGGCCATCTGCGCCCTCAAAGTATGTGACATACAGCCGCTGGGGATCTATGCCGTAGACGCCCGTGAGCAGTTCCCAGGTGAAGCCTATGGCCTCCTTTTTGAAGTAGTCACCAAAACTCCAATTTCCCAACATCTCGAAGAAGGTGTGGTGGTAGCTGTCCTTGCCCACGTCGTCGAGGTCATTGTGCTTTCCGCCCGCGCGGATGCACTTTTGCGAGTTGGCGGCACGCTTGAGCTGTGCGAAGTCGGACGAGGGGTCGACGGTGCCTTGGAAGATGGCCTTGTACTGGTTCATGCCCGCATTGGTGAAGAGGAGGGTCGGGTCGGAGAGGGGCACGACGGACGACGAGGGCACTGCAATTGTCAATTGGCATGCTCAGTCGGTCTACATGGGAGCAGAGACATACCAAAGGCATGGCCGCGCTCCTTGAAGTAATCGAGAAACGTCTGGCGCACGCGAGCAGCGCTCCATTCATGCTTCTCTTCCACGAGCGACATGTTCGCGGCCTGCGCGTTGCTGTGGCGGGGTATAGAAAGAAAAGATGTGCGGGTGAAGAGTGTGGTAGCGGCAGCCGAGAAACGAGGGCGTGGAAGATGGGAGCAAGACGTTGATCTGGTCAGAGTCAATCCACCCCTAGGCCTACTACTACTGCTACTACTATGACTACAGCGGTGGTGACTCAGAGGGGCAGTCTGAGCTATGGTTCGGCGGAGCATTCACGAAACTGATTTGGGGGAGGGCATGGCCGAGCTGCAGCAGCCCTGAACGGAACTGCGGGGCTCTTGCTCGTTCGCTCCAGCAAGGTGGACAGGGCTCGGGGGACCCGGCTTGGGGCCTTGGGTGGTAGATAGCGCTACCTTCTGGAAGCTTCACGTAAGTGCGCCCAGACGGGCCAGACTGCTATAACAAACCACAATGCTGCGACACATGCACATCAGGAGACTCGCAACCAAGAAACCAATCCGCGCTTATCCACGGCTCTAAACACCGTTGCCCTACCACTTGGTCCGATACGTCTTGTGTTTTGTGTGTGTTGCCGAAGCTGCGATGGCATGGCGCAAGTCGTAGCTCACAGTAGCCACGCCAGCCCGCGATATGGCCAGCAGAGTGCGCCGCATGGCAAGAAGAGGCCTGCAGACAGCTCGCTGGAGCACGAGCAGCGGCTGAGCAAGCGATTCGACCTGCTAAACTTGGGTACGCACATCTCTCCCTCTCCCTGCGACACGCGGACTGACTCGACTGCTGCAGTAGACAACAACGGCACACGCCTCTACATACCCGTGCCAGGCTCTACAGATGCCACTCTGCCCCGACCGCCCGCGAGTCCAACCTCCGGGCCCGACCCCCTCGCCTTTGTCGCCGCACCACACCATAAGAACAAGCGCGACCGCCGACCCCGCCTGTCCCGTCCCCACGATGACGGCATGGAAGTCGAAGACACACCACACCGCGTCTACATCTCCGACCTGAGCGCCGAGCTCTCCGACATCGAGTCGGACGAGGAGAACCCCATCTTCCTCTCCGACATTGAAAAGCACCTCTCCAAGATACCCAGACACGTCCTGGTCGGCCCTGACCCAAAGCCCAACGAGAACAACCAGGTAGTGTTGTACAATGTGCCCGCCAGCTTGACCGTGCCCGAGGCCGAGGACAACGTGCGCAAGGCCATTGTGGAAGCGCGACAGCGCATTAGAGACAAGCAAGCCAACCCCAACACGGAGCCCATCAAGCTCGACTTTGGGGGAACCAGCAGCCATCCTGAACCTATGAGTGATATACCCCCCTCTCCCATGGAAGAAGACGCAGACGCCATGGACATTGATTGAACTGTAATGAGATGAGATGAAATGAAATGAAATGATTTTACCACCATATTCATATTATATCAAATTAAGATGAGCTTTTGATTCCCTTTATGCAAACAGAAATGAGCAAAAAAAATTCTTCTTCGTTCGTCTCGTTAGAATTACTATATAGTAAGCGTGTGTTTCTTTTTTTCCTGGGTGAAAACTATTGTACAAGTTATAACATAGAAAGAGCAACCACGCCTGATCCAGTCACGACGCCCATCCCTTTACACACATACACACAACCCAATTCCCTTTGATTCATATACATGTATGCTCTTTCCCTCCTTCCCTCTCTTCGCAAACAAACAACAGAAAAAAAAAATGTAACCACCACCACCGTCTTACTTCCTAAACCGCTCCAACACCCCCATAATCTTCGCCTTTGCTGGTCGCGGTGGCAACTCCTGTGTAGGTACTCGGCCTTGCTCTACATCACCGCCTATAACACCGCCCTGCTGCGGGCCTGCCTGCGCGGCTCCATACTGCGGCATCTCCATGGCACCTGCTTGGTTGGGATTCGTCTTGGATGGACCGGGCGGGGCAAAGTACTGTGGCGGGGCATCGGTGTTTTGATATAGAGGCGGGGGTTCAGCCCAAGCGCCGTCGGTTCGTTGGGCATACTGTGCGTTTGGTGGTGGTGGTGCTCCAGGAGCATATGGTTGTTGTGTTTGGTAAAAAGTGAAATGGTTTTGTGGGGCGTTTGGGCCACGGCGTTGGTTGTAAGGTATCAAGAACTACAAGGAGGCTTGTTAGCAAGATGTAGAATCAATGCTATATGTACGGATGACCATGGGGGTGGTGGTGGACATACGCGGTGGTAGGCCAGCAGTGGGAGGCCCTTTCTCAATCGTCGCTTTGCGTGCATGTGGCCGATGACGAACCATCCGAAGAAGATGAAGAAGAAGGAGGCGAGAATGATCCATTTGATTATGATGCCCGTCTGTGCATCTTGTGTTAGTCTCGTTCTCTCCTAACATTGTTGTGCTAGTCGGGGGATATACGTACGTCTGAGTACCAGAAGCTGTCATCGTTGAAGCACTCCCTCTCGCCGTTATCGTAGGTGATGCAGTAGTATCGCTTCGATAGAACCATGATTGCGAATGTGTATATAAAAGTATGTGTGTGTGTGAAAGTGTTGTTTCCAAACCAAAAACAATCACTGTGCAAACCAAACCGACGAATGCAAAGAAAGAACGAAAGAAAGTATTACAATCTTAACAGTGATGGAGGAAAAAAAAATACTATCGATCGATTGAGTCGTGTGAGAGCGACAGGGAGAAGAAAAATTCCGGGTGCCGAACTTCACGTATAGAGATGATATGTATGTTGCCTGCTGCTGGTCTTCGCTTGGTGGGTTGAGGGGGAGAAACGGAGGCAGCAACACAACTCGCTGCGCCACTTGCTACGTATCGCCGCTGACTATTCGGTCGATTGAAATGCCGGATGCAAGGGGTGTCGCGTGTGGGCGAGGGTCCTGAAAGTTGGCAACGGCCTCTGTTTCAGGCGTGTAGGGTGCCCGCGCAATGTAGGTTTCAAGTTTGCGGCAAAAGGGGGCGCGCAAACGTCCTGAGGTACCTGGTCGAATCTTCAATTGCGACAAAATCTGCACAGGTTACAGCTACAACAGTGGAGTTTCGATGCAGGTGCGGATGCGGATGCAGATGATGGTGATGATGATGATGATGATGATGATGGTAGTGGTGGTGGTGGTGGTGATGATGATGCGAAGGGGATTGGAGGTACAGTATGTAGAACAGAGAAGAAGAAAAGAAAACTCTCGCAAAGAAAGGAGCGACTTTGACTCGAAAGGGAATAAATGGAACCAAAAGGAGAGAAATGACGATAGCTTCCGTGGCTGGTACCGAACTTGAGGTTGGGGAGGTCGGGATGGAGCATGCAAGAGGGGACGCAGACGCGTGGATAGGAGTGGAGCGCGCGATCCGTGCGAGTCCTGCAAGGCTGCGTGTGGGCCAGGCCCGGGAAGCTTGATCGCCTTGCCCAGGTGCCCGGATGTGGCGGATGTCTGTTCGCGACGCTTCCATGGTTCCATTAGCAGCCACCTGACGTGCCTACAGTTGTGGCTGTGGCGGTATTTGATTGGAATTTACACATGTGCTCAACGATGCAACAGTAAACCATTTTGAATCATCTACATTGAAACTCGGCTTTCCTTCTGTACACGTCTCGACCATGGTCGGCCATGCACGCTATCCCTGCCATCTAACTACATATCACATAAGCGCTATATCCACTAATACGGCGCTTCCTGGAGAACTGCAAAAGAAACACAAAGCGAGAAACACACAGTAAACGTTGTGGTATAATGCCACCAAACGCCTGATTCCCTCCCCCTCCCCCCATCATGACTAGGCAAGCGGCTGTCTAAGCTTCCGCCATGTCCTCGTCAGATGCAAAGTATTGTTTCGCAATACTGCGTCACCGTCCAGCATTGACATGCTGAGAATGCCCACAGGCACCGACTCCGCCCCATGCTCATAGTAATGTGTGAAACGAATGTTAACGGATAGAGAAGCGATAAGCAAGGAAAGTCTAATGCAACAAATTGCGAAGTGATGGACTGGCACTTGCCCCCGTGTTGGCGCGCTCAGTCGGCGCCGAAGTCATCGCGACGGGAGCGTCCCGCATCAACGCGTCCATTGGAGTCCCCGGCCGGCCTGGTGCAGGACTGCCATGATGTAGCGCCGCGTACTGTGGCACTGCTTGTGGAGGTGCCGAAAATGGGCTTTCGCGCGAGACAGGGTGGGCGTGAGGATGGGTGGGCAATAAGGCATTGTCCGCGGCGACTGAATAGCACCGTTGACTAGCATTGCACCGTTGTTGTGGTGCAACTGTGGAGGTCCACTGATAGGCGGCCCAGAGTATGGCGGGCGAAGGCCTGCCGCTAGAATTGCAGAATGCATCGGTGGCCCAGAGAATGCTGGGTAGCCATTTGTCTGCGGCGGATATGGGGCATGGAATGGAGGAACATGGCCAACTGGCGGGCCCGGAAGTGGTGGTGCGTACCCATTACCGTTGGGCAGATGATGCGGGTGGCCAGGGCCAGGAGGAACACTACTATGCCAGGTTGGCAATGGAGGAGGGTGACTCATTGGCGGAGCGCCCGGTAGTGCCCAGCCTCCGGCCATCGCAGGCGGAGGAGGTGGTGCATATGGCGGCATCTGAGTTGCAGGTAGAGGATAAAGCTGTGGTGGTTCCTTGAAGATGGATACCGACCTCGTTCGTTCCTCCTCTTCTTCATCCGTGCCATTCTGCTTCTTCCAGTGACATTTCTGACACAGGTACGAAGCGGAGCGAGCGGCCCCAACTTCTGTATCTAGTCGCAAACCATTACGCCTAGGCGAACCCACAGGCGGCGCGTCTGACATTGATTGATCCTCGCTGCCATTGCTTTTGACAACCTGGCCATCTTCTAGGCCGTGCTTCTTATCAGCATGCCCGTTCAATTCAGTCGCGCCGTCCAGTGGTCCGTCTACAACTCGAGACGCGTGCGGTACTGTTGGTGCTTCGTCAATCTTCCACCACCGTGGACTTGCTTCAATCTTGCAGCGCGAGCACTTGTGCTCGGCCTTGGGCGCTGTTGGCTCTGCCGATTCTTCCTTGACTACTATGCCGGCATTGGACTGCCGTCCTCGTGCCGATGTAGGCGTGGAGGCTGTGACTGCGGATGCCCTACGGTTGACCTGTGTCGACACCATTTGTGGTACGACGCGCGTTGTTTGGTCGACTAAGTTGGCCTTGCGCGCGGTGCCTGTCAAAGTTAAATCGGCTTGTTTGAACTCGCGGGCGAAAAGTTGGAGGGCAATCAGTTCAGTCCCCTCCACTCCCTCGTTCATGGGGTGAACGACAGTTTTAGGAGCGTGTTCCTTGCACCAAATTGCCGCGATCAACGTCCCTGTTTCTCCATTCAGAGTTACTGTGGGTACTGCATCCCGGCGCGAGACCTTGACTGGCGTCATGTCGAATCCGAATGTGTAGCCACTGTTGTGGGCGCAGCCGACATGGAAAGTTGCGTGGCACTGCAGACACGACGCACATGCGCCTTCGGTTGTCTTGCACAGCTTACAGACCGCATCGTATCGAAGTGTCGGCGCTCCTATGCCCTCCACCATGTCCAAACGAGCTGCGCTGCTGAACTTGATCTCAGGATGCCAAAGTGCACAGTACACATGCACCCAGTTGTTGTCAGCAGTACGCTTGAGCGGCTCGCGAGGAACAAGTGGCCGGCCTTTCTCCTGTTGTCGGATGCGATATTCTTCCTTGGCCTTATCAACAAGCTCTTTCTCCAAGCGCTCCTTCTCTCGGTCACGGTCTGTTTTCTTCTTGTGTGTGACTTTGGGCTGTTCATAGAATTCCTGTTCAGTCTCCTTGTGCGGACAGAGAACACATTCGTAGGTCTGGTAATCGTCAGTAGTAGGTCAGCAATGATAGCAATCCAACTCACATATGACACGCTCTCTTTCTTGTCGTTTTTGCACGTGTCGCAGTACCATTTGTTGGCCTGTCGTGTCTCCTCAACACCATAACAAGGCTTGTGAACAGTCAACCGACAAGCTGCACATTCGAGGCGTAAACCTTCTGCTGATCGGCATACAGCACAGGGCAGAGCCCTGAGCTTTGGGGGAGCAGGAACTGGCGGAGGCGTAGGAGCCTTGGGGACCGGAACTGGCTTTTCCTTTTCCTTCTTCTTGGTAGTGGGCTCGTTGACAGGCGTTGGGGTTCCGCTGTCTCCATTTGCGATGGCCATTGCAGTTTTCTGCTTCTTCTTGGGGGGCTCTACAGTCGGCTGAGCGGTGGTATTCGGAAGTTCGACGTATTCAGGGGTACCATTCTTGGAGCTGGGGTCTGATTGTGCAGCATAGACTTCGCGGAGAAGCTCCTCGTCTATCCGTCTCTTCCAGGCCTTTCCTCCACCCTGGGCAACCTTCTTCGCAATTTCGTCGACGTTCTCCCAAGTCACTGCGTATTTGCGCCACAAGTTTGCACAACGCAAGCAGAGCGCGATGAGAAATCCCGTCTTGTCCTTGGAACGGCCGTCAGGGGGTATCATCTGACCGGGTGTCACACCAGGAGCACGCCTCCATTGTCGAGAGTGTCGGACGGTGCAGAACTTGCACTGGAAGAGGCGCTTGCGCTGAACAGCCTTTGCGCTGTCGAATGCCGAGTCGTCCTGGTTGTCCGCCACGTCGTCTACCAGTCGAGCCTGTGCATCGGGCTCCACTTTCTTCGTCCGCCCCTTCCGACTGCTGTAAGAGCCCCAGATCTCCCTGCCTTTGATTGTCTTCTTCCACATGTAATAGTAACGCACAGCATCTCCATAAAACATTGTTTTACTTGTATGAAGGCGGACAAGCCTAATCTCCGAACCATACTTTGCGACACCTTCGTTCCACTTCTTTTCTTCTTCTTTGGTCAACTCCGGCTCTTTGAGATCTTTCCGCTTGTCGATCTTCTTGACATGCTTCAAAGCTGCATCGGCGTCGTACTGGTGTTTGGTGAAGAGACCCAGGCACTTGTCCAGAAAGTTTGTGTTCCAAGGATCCACTCCGACGTGTGATCTGGCCAGGGCCTTTGCTCGATCCATGTAAGCCTTCACCTGATCTTCCGTAACCGTCGGGGCATTGTCGTCTCCTCGTGTAGAGTGCACGCCCAAGGGAGGCATCTTGAACAAGAGTTCGGCGGTACATTTGGAATCCTTGTTTGGTAGATCTTCGCCGCGACGAACATAGCCAGGCGGCTCGTCCATGACCCACTTTGGGCGCTTAGCTTTCTCTGCTTTGTCGGCCTCAATGGCGGCAACAGTCTCCTTTGACAACTTGCCCTCCTTCTTGTTGCCCGCTGCCTTGACATAGCGTTTCTTAATCTCAGCCGGTTTGACAAACTCGACGGGATGTCCGTGCCACACATTGACATTTGCTTGGTGTCGTGGGCCTAGTCGGGAACTTGCACGCGGGTAGATGGCTCGATCATCGTACTGCAGCGCGTCCTCTACCCTACAGTGGATACCAAGGTATCGCATGGGCCACATCTTGGCCAAGGCTATTTCGGCCTGTGTTGCAGGATGCGTGTCCATGTGTGTTTCGGGGTCGGGAGTGGTCGAATTCGTCTCGCCATTTGCTTCCTCCTCTTCCTCATCTACAACCTCCTCCTCTTCTGCATCCTCATTGGTGGCGCCTAAGCGAGCCTCCAGCCTCTTCTCCTGGGCTCGGCTACATGGACCGCAAGCCCAAGCGAAACCGCGAGATGGTTTCTTCAAGAGTGGTGGACGCACACAATTCATGTGATATGTATTGTGACAGACGGCACACTCGACAGAGTCATTCCTATTCGGGTTAGTGTCGTCACGTGGGTGGCTCAATGCGAACTTACGCTGCGCAATATCCAACACAACGTTTGCAGCTCTTGACAGCGCTGGTTAGCTCCTTGACGCGGCTGGTCTCAAGACATATGTACTTCCATCGCTCGTCCAATGCTTTCTTGACTCGGTCGGGTACGTTGATGACTGACGAGACGGGGATGACGTCGTACCATCGGTGAATGAAGCGATCAAAGACCTGGTTGAACCAGAAACTGTCCTTGGTCTTGCGGTACTCATCCAGGTCGCCGATTTCGCTTCGATGCAAAATCTGGCACTTCCCCCGCAGAGAGGCAATAGGGCAGAGATCGGAATGCATCGTCGCATACACCAGACGGGTGTCATTGTTGTAGCGCTGGACATCTCGCGGGCGATAAAACCAGTTCACGCGCATAGACTCTATTTTCTTCTTGGGGTCGTTGTCGACGTGGATGAATTCCATGACCCTGCAGAGGTAGTAGGGCTCGCCGGGCGGCTCGCACACAAGGTACACTTGATCTGTACACCCAATTAGAAGTCGCTCCTCAAGCCGCAAGACGTGGCTGGCGTAACGGAGCGGGTGTCAGGTGCGCGCGAAGCAGATTGAAGACTTACCATTGACGGAGATGATCTGGCCATCGTCTGCCTCGAGGTGGCCGTTTCTGAGAAAGGCACCACTGTTCTCGAAAGTCATCATGTTGGTCTCTCGCGCGCTGTTGGCGGCCACCACGGCGCTGGCCTGACTTGCGCGCTTCGGCGCTGGCTGGCTTGGCGCAGCCGTACTCGCGTGACTACCATTTGCGGCAGTGGCAGCAGCATTCTTGCGCCGTTTGGTCGTGGGCTGCGGCTGTGGTGTGCTGCTGGCCTGTGTTGACGCTGCGGTGGCTGATGGACCGGGAACATTGGCATTCGCCGCGTTATCTTTGGTGTTGGTCCCGGAATTACCCCACGACGCATTGCCTTGCGCAGAGCCCGAACCTTTCTTTCCACTCACACTGGATGAAAGGCCGCTGTCGGGAGCCAGGGAATTACGCGACGGCGGATCAGACACGTTACCGTTGGTGGGCGCAGCTCCCACTTCAAAGTCCATTTCAGTGTCCTCGGCATAATTGGGACGCGACCTGCCAGGACGGCCGCGCGAGCGCGTGCCATATGATGATGGCGCCTCGCCATTCAGTTCGGGCTCTTTGGACGAGGATTTGGCCTTGGATGATGGCAAACTGGCCGTTTCCGATGTGTTTTGCACGCCGTCCATGGCAGAAGACGCGTCGTTTGAGTCTGGTGCAGGCTGCGGTGCCTCGAAAGAAGCAGCCGGTGTTGAATTTCTGGTTGAAGAAGCCTTGCTAGTGGACCCCGAAGGCGCTACTTCCGATGCAGCGCCGGGTTGATGCTGTTGATTGGTTTGCGCGTCATCTTGGTTGCGCGGTGATGGGGCATTGGACTGGTCCCCAGCCGTCGAGGACGGAGCCTCGCCTCCGCCGTTCTTCGTGTCCGCCATGATCAAGTCTGTAAGGGAAAACAGAGTCGAAACCAAGGT